>Ga0213838_1001258_pt1 | contig 13513 bp, 11 predicted proteins | sample SWPATP13_FD_160577 | JGI IMG/M metagenome (GOLD analysis project Ga0213838, IMG submission 160577) | Coastal seawater microbial communities from Marineland, Florida, United States - SWPA TP1 #3 | ecosystem: Environmental > Aquatic > Marine > Coastal | place: USA: Florida | collected 2016-08-06 | reverse complement strand
CACCCGTGTTGCTTGCGTGAATACCACCACAAAGTTCAGTAGAGAAATCACCCATAGATAGAACGCGAACTTCATCATCGTACTTCTCGCCAAACAGTGCCATTGCACCCTTTTCTTTCGCTGACTCGATGTCCATGATGTTGGTTTCAATCACGTGGTTCTTACGAACTTGTGCGTTAACCAAGCGCTCTACTTCTTTAAGTTGTGCAGGTGTTACCGCTTCAAGGTTAGAGAAGTCAAAACGTAGGTTGTCTGGCTTAACTAAAGAACCTTTCTGAGCAACATGCTCACCTAGAACTTCACGCAGTGCAGAGTGAAGTAAGTGAGTTGCAGAGTGGTTTAGTGAGATAGCAGCACGACGCTCAGCGTCAACCGTTGCTTCTACTTTATCGCCCTTAGCAAATACACCTTCAACTAGCTCACCGTGGTGCGCAAATGCGTTACCTAGCTTCTGAGTATCTTGTACTTTGAAAAGACCCGAAGCTGTTTTTAGTGTACCAGCATCACCACATTGACCGCCTGACTCAGCGTAGAATGGTGTCTCTTCAAGAATGATGATGGCTTGATCGCCAGCCGACAGTGAAGAAACTTCTTCGCCGTCAACAAATAGCGCTGAGATTTCGCCAGCACCTTCAGTACCAGTGTAGCCACAGAACTCAGTGTTAGTGTCTACTTTGATCGTCGCGTTGTAATCAGTACCGAATTGGCCTGCTTCACGTGCACGTTGACGCTGCGCTTCCATCGCCTTCTCAAAGCCTTCTTCATCGATAGTAAAGTCGCGTTCACGAGCTACATCGTTAGTAAGGTCAGCTGGGAAGCCGTATGTGTCGTAAAGTTTGAAAACTGTTTCGCCGTCAAGCTCTTTGCCTTCAAGTGCGTCTAGTGCGTCATTAAGAATAACCATACCGCGCTCTAGGGTTCGACCAAAGTTTTCTTCTTCAATACGAAGTACTTTTTCAACAAGCTCTTGCTGTTTCTTCAGTTCATCTGCTGCAGAGCCCATCACTTCAGCCAGTACACCCACAAGTTTGTGGAAGAACACGCCTTGTGCACCCAGCTTGTTACCATGACGAACTGCACGACGAATGATACGACGTAGAACGTAGCCACGACCTTCGTTTGAAGGCATAACGCCGTCAGCGATTAGGAATGAACAAGAACGGATGTGGTCAGCAATAACACGTAGTGACTGGTTAGATAGGTCATCATGACCCACAACTTCAGCAGTCGCTTTGATTAGCTTTTGGAATACATCGATTTCGTAGTTTGAGTGAACGCCTTGCATGATTGCAGAAATACGCTCAATACCCATACCTGTATCTACAGCAGGTTTAGGTAGCGGTTCCATTGTGCCGTCTGCGTGACGGTTGAACTGCATGAATACGTTGTTCCAGATTTCGATGAAACGGTCACCATCTTCTTCAGGTGTACCTGGACGTCCGCCCCAAATATGTTCACCGTGATCATAGAAAATTTCAGTACATGGACCACAAGGACCAGTGTCACCCATAGTCCAGAAGTTATCAGACTCGAACTGTTTACCGCCTTCTTTGTCGCCAATGCGAACGATACGGTCAGCAGGTACGCCTACTTTCTTGTTCCAGATATCGAATGCTTCGTCATCTGTCTCATATACAGTTACCAATAGACGATCTTTTGGTAGTTGTAGTGTTTCAGTTAGAAATTCCCAAGCAAACGCAATTGCGTCTTCTTTGAAATAATCACCGAAGCTGAAGTTACCTAGCATTTCGAAGAAAGTGTGGTGACGAGCCGTGAAACCTACGTTTTCAAGGTCATTGTGTTTACCGCCTGCACGTACACAACGTTGAGCCGTAGTCGCTCGAGTGTAGGCACGCTTTTCGGCGCCTAAGAAGCAATCTTTGAATTGGTTCATACCTGCGTTAGTAAATAGCAGGGTTGGATCGTTATGTGGAACTAACGATGAACTGTCTACGATTTGGTGTCCTTTGCTCTCAAAGAACTTAAGGAACGCGTTGCGAACCTCATCAGTGCTCATGTACATGCAGCTCTTCCTGAAAATAGTCGAGTTAGAATTTTGCCGTATTGTAGATCATGGTTAAGGCTTCGACTAGTTTTCTTGTAGAAAAGACGCACTTCGAGTGAGATTTGAGATGAAATATCGACTAACTCATGATTTACACAAGAATGAAGCGTTTCTCAAGGGAGTCCTGAATTAGGGGGCGACATTAAGTCGTAGCTCATCGATACCACTCAACAGTAAAGAGGATATTGTTTGAAAATAGCAAAAAGCCCCGCAAGTGCGAGGCTTTCATTAACGATGACTAGAACTTAAATAAAACTTAAAGTTCTTGTTTTTCCGCTGTCTCTTCAGAATCATTTTCTTCAAGAACAACTGGCGTCAGTAGTAATTCACGTAGCTTAGTATCTAGCTCTAATGCAACTTCTGGGTTCTCACGTAAGTACTTACAAGAGTTTGATTTACCCTGACCGATCTTATCACCTTTGTAGCTGTACCAAGCGCCCGCTTTATCAACCAGCTTATTCTTAACACCTAGGTCAATTAGCTCACCTTCGCGATTAAAGCCTTGGCCATATAGGATTTGAGTTTCAGCTTGTTTAAACGGTGCTGCAATCTTGTTCTTAACTACTTTGATGCGAGTCTCGTTACCTACGATCTCATCACCTTCTTTGATAGAACCTGTACGGCGAATATCTAGACGAACCGATGCGTAGAACTTAAGTGCATTACCGCCCGTAGTTGTTTCTGGGTTACCAAACATTACACCAATTTTCATACGGATTTGGTTAATGAAGATACACATACAGTTAGACTGCTTAAGGTTACCCGTCAGCTTACGCATTGCCTGAGAAAGCATACGAGCTTGAAGACCCATGTGGCTATCGCCCATCTCGCCTTCAATTTCTGCTTTTGGTGTTAGTGCGGCAACTGAATCGACAACCAGTACGTCAATAGCACCTGAACGTGCCAGAGCGTCACAAATTTCTAACGCTTGCTCACCAGTATCTGGTTGAGAAACTAAAAGTGCGTCGATATCAACACCAAGCTTTTGAGCGTAAATTGGGTCTAGTGCGTGCTCAGCATCAACGAAAGCACAGGTTTTACCTACTTTTTGCGCTGCTGCGATTAACTCAAGTGTTAACGTAGTTTTACCTGAAGATTCCGGACCGTAAATTTCAACGATACGACCCATTGGTAGGCCACCAGCACCTAGTGCGATATCTAGAGATAGAGAACCAGTAGAAATTGTTTCTACATCCATTGTGCGGTTGTCACCAAGACGCATGATAGAGCCTTTACCAAATTGCTTTTCAATTTGACCAAGGGCTGCGGCTAACGCTTTTTGTTTATTCTCGTCCATTACTATCTCCACATAATCGGTTGTTACCAAACAAGCGATCTAGAATCTATTTCTAACCCACATAGGGGTGACTAATTGATTGCCATTATACTGTTGATTCATACAGTGTCTATACCTGTATGAAAAAAATTTGTTTAACTGACCCTATGTCCCAAAAACATAAGCTAAAGAAACCATCATTCAGACTCTTACTCAAGGTAATCGTAAATTGTCTGGAGGGCATACAGCAAAGCTTGTTCACGTACTTGTGCCCTACTGCCCTCAAAATGACACGTTTCTATACGCTCCCACCCAGTAAGATCTCTCCAACCAAAGCAGACAGTACCAACCGGTTTTTCCAAGCTTCCTCCAGATGGACCTGCAATACCACTCACAGAAACCGCAATCGTTGCGTTGGAATATTCTAGCGCGCCAGTTACCATTTCTTGTACTACAGGCTCACTCACAGCCCCATATTGCTCTAACGTCGCTGATTTCACACCTACCATTTCTTGTTTTGCTTCATTACTGTAGGTGATAAATGCTCGCTCAAACCAAGCAGAGCTCCCTGCTACATCGGTGATAGAGGCCGCAATTCCTCCTCCTGTACAAGATTCGGCCGTCGCCATGACATGCTTACGCTGTTGAAGTCGTTTCCCCAATTTTTCGCTTAAGCTATTACTTGTTTCCATAATCAAAGATCCTCTTAGATGTGTATCTTTTGTCATGAGCGTCTTTTCGCTTCATTAGCTTTCACGTATCCTAAGCCGCAATAGAAATAAACGAAAGAAGTTAACCGTGAAAGCCGACCAAAAACATACTCCAATGATGCAGCAGTATCATAAGTTAAAAGCAGAAAACCCTGAGATCTTGCTGTTCTATCGCATGGGTGATTTCTATGAGCTTTTTTATGATGATGCAAAAAAAGCCTCTCAACTATTGGATATATCTCTAACAAAACGAGGCTCGTCGGCGGGTGAACCCATTCCTATGGCTGGTGTCCCTTTTCACGCAGTTGAAGGCTATTTAGCTAAGCTTGTTCAACTGGGAGAATCTGTCGCGATTTGTGAGCAAATCGGGAATCCTGCGACTTCAAAAGGCCCTGTTGAACGTAAAGTCGTGCGAATTGTTACGCCTGGTACTGTGACAGATGAAGCGTTACTTTCTGAGCGTATCGATAACTTGATTGCTTCTATTTATTACCATAACGGTAAGTTTGGTTACGCGACTCTCGACATCACCTCTGGACGATTCCAACTCTGCGAACCTGAAACTGAAGAAGCGATGGCTGCCGAGCTTCAAAGAACATCTCCAAGAGAGCTCCTTTTCCCTGAGGACTTTGAACCCGTAAGTCTAATGTCTAATCGAAACGGCAATCGCCGTCGCCCGGTTTGGGAATTTGAGCTCGATACAGCTAAACAGCAACTTAACCAACAATTTGGTACACGCGATTTAGTCGGATTTGGTGTTGAGCAAGCAAAGTTAGGCTTATGCGCCGCTGGTTGTTTAATCCAGTACGTAAAAGATACCCAACGAACGGCTCTTCCTCATATTCGCTCTTTAACTTACGATCGCCAAGATCATTCCGTGATTCTTGATGCAGCTACACGCCGAAATTTAGAGATCACTCAAAATCTCTCTGGTGGGATCGATAATACGCTGTCGGAAGTACTCGATCATACAGCGACAGCGATGGGAAGCCGTATGTTAAAGCGTTGGCTACACCAACCAATGCGTTGCATCGACACTTTAAATCAGAGACTAGATGCTACGGCTGAAATGAAAGACTCCGGTCTTTACGTGGATCTGCAACCGACATTAAAACAAATCGGTGATATTGAACGGATATTAGCCCGTCTTGCTCTTCGATCTGCCCGCCCACGTGACATGGCGAGACTTCGCCAAGCGATGCAACAACTACCAGAACTCGCTGAGTCTCTCGTTCAGGTTCAGCATCCTTATCTGAGCCAACTTGCACAATATTCAGCACCACTTCATGAAGTTTCTGAACTTCTAGAACACGCCATCAAAGAAAACCCACCAGTGGTCATTCGCGACGGCGGTGTTATTGCCGAAGGCTACAACGCAGAACTTGATGAATGGCGTAATCTAGCAGCCGGCGCGACTGAATTCCTAGATAAACTAGAGCAAGAAGAGCGTGAAACTCACGGGATCGATACACTAAAAGTTGGCTATAACAACGTACACGGCTTCTTCATTCAAGTCAGTCGTGGTCAAAGCCACTTAGTGCCGCCTCACTACGTTCGTCGCCAAACTTTAAAAAATGCCGAACGCTACATCATCCCAGAATTAAAAGAGCATGAAGACAAAGTTCTCAATTCAAAATCTAAAGCTCTCGCAATCGAGAAGCAACTTTGGGAAGAACTTTTTGACCTGCTTCTTCCGCACTTAGAGCGTCTACAAAATATTGCTTCTGCTGTTTCTCAGCTTGATGTCATTCAAAATATGGCCGAGCGAGCAGAAACACTGGACTATTGTCGACCAATACTAAAAAAAGAGCCGGGTATTCACATTCAAGCAGGTCGTCACCCAGTCGTTGAGCAAGTCATGGATGACCCATTTATTGCTAACCCTATTGAATTGCACCCAGAACGAAAAATGCTGATCATTACAGGGCCAAACATGGGTGGTAAATCCACTTATATGAGGCAAACTGCGTTAATTGCACTTATGGCTCATATTGGGTGTTATGTTCCAGCAGAATCCGCAACCATAGGATCGATCGACCGAATATTTACTAGAATTGGAGCGTCTGACGATCTTGCATCTGGACGATCTACATTCATGGTTGAAATGACAGAGACAGCGAATATCCTCCACAATGCGACGAAAAAAAGTTTAGTCTTGATGGATGAAATTGGCCGTGGCACTAGTACATACGACGGTCTGTCTTTAGCTTGGGCAAGTGCAGAATGGTTAGCCAACCAAATCAGTGCTATGACGCTGTTCGCAACCCACTACTTCGAATTAACAGAGCTACCAAACCAGTTGCCGCATCTTGCCAATGTTCATTTAGACGCGGTAGAACACGGCGATAGCATTGCCTTTATGCATGCGGTTCAAGAAGGAGCAGCTAGTAAGTCTTACGGTTTGGCGGTTGCTGGTTTGGCTGGTGTACCTAAATCAGTGATCAAGAATGCAAGAGCAAAGCTAACTCAATTAGAGGCACTCGGAACGGATTCTAATACGAGTAAACCTTCAAACGTCGACATTGCAAATCAACTAAGCCTCATTCCAGAGCCTAGCGAAGTGGAACAAGCTTTGGCTAATATCGATCCAGACGATCTAACACCTCGCCAAGCACTTGAAGAGCTATACAGGCTCAGAAAGTTAATATAGATATACCACTCATAAAAAAAGCGCGAACTATTAGTTCGCGCTTTTTATTTATCAATCTTTGATTAGTCGTTTTCGACGTTAAATAGGTTTTCCATACTCAAGCCTTGCTTAATTAAGATCTCTCTTAAACGGCGTAACCCTTCAACTTGAATTTGACGAACACGTTCTCTTGTTAAGCTAATCTCACGTCCAACTTCTTCTAAAGTAGACGGCTCGTAGCCTAGAAGTCCAAAACGTCTCGCTAATACTTCTTTCTGTTTTGGATTTAGTTCGTCCAACCAATGGATCAAAGAGTCTTTAATATCATTATCTTGCGTTGAAACTTCTGGGTCAGAATTATTAATATCAGGGATGATATCTAACAACGCTTTTTCACCATCACCACCAATAGGCGTATCAACGGAACTCACACGCTCGTTGAGACGAAGCATCTTACTCACATCATCTACTGGCTTGTCGAGTTTCGTCGCGATTTCTTCCGCTGTAGGTTCGTGGTCGAGTTTTTGCGATAACTCACGAGCGGTTCGTAGGTAAATATTAAGCTCTTTTACTACGTGAATAGGCAAACGAATAGTGCGAGTTTGATTCATTAGAGCGCGTTCGATCGTTTGACGGATCCACCATGTAGCATAAGTAGAAAAACGGAAACCTCTTTCGGGATCAAACTTCTCAACCGCGCGGATCAAGCCTAAGTTACCTTCTTCAATAAGATCCAGTAAAGCTAAACCACGATTGCTGTAACGACGAGATATCTTCACAACGAGACGAAGGTTACTTTCAATCATGCGCTTGCGGGCTGCTTCGTCTCCGCGAAGTGCTCGACGAGCATAAAGAACTTCTTCCTCGGCCGTGAGTAATGGTGAGAAACCGATTTCTCCAAGATAAAGCTGAGTCGCATCTAAACTTTTTGCGCTGACTTCGACTTCTTCTTTGACTTCAGTTTTTTTACTTGTAGGTTGTTTTTTTTGTTCACGCTCTTCAACTTCCGTTGTTGTTTGGTCTAGAACAAATTCTTCTTTAACTGCTGTATTGCTGATACTCATAACGCCTCCCCCTGGCGAGCTTAGCAAAACATTACTACTTACAATGCTGCTAAATCCCTATGACACAGAACACGAAGCATCATTGCGATGCTCTGTTGGTTTAAGGCAGATACCGTTTTGGATTAACGGACTTGCCTTGATACCGAATTTCAAAGTGTAAGCGCACGCTGTTTGTGCCAGAACTACCCATAGTCGCGATTTTTTGACCTGGTTTAACACTTTGTCCTTCGGAGACTAACAACCTGTCGTTATGCGCGTATGCACTTAGATAATTATCATTATGCTTTACAATCACTAGATTGCCGTAGCCTCGTAATGCATTACCCGAATAAACAACAGTACCCCCTGCAGTAGAAACTATTGATTGACCACGCTGTCCTGCAATATCAATCCCTTTATTTCCTTGCTCTCCTACAGAGAAATTCTTTATCACCCTTCCTTTCGTCGGCCATAACCACTTTGATACTTTTTGGTTGATTGAAGCGGCCGTTTTATTAACATTTGATTTACCTTTAGATTCAACATACTCCTTTCGTTTAGATTGTTCAACCTTCTTAACTGGATCTTTTTTAACCGATTTTGAAGCTTGAGTCGTTGACGCTTTATTAGAGTTTTTGCTCGCCGATGAACTCGATTTTGGAGTACTTGTTGCCGCCGAACCTGTTGAAGCTATTGCAACTGGGGCTGCGACAACCGCAGTGGCCTTTCCGTAACTAGGTGCAACATAAGCGGGAGCCCAAAGGTTTAACTTTTGCCCAGGGTGAATGGTGTAAGGTTTGCTCAGATTATTGAAACTAATCAGGTCATTTACATTTTTATCTGTGATATAGGCAATAAAATAAAGGGTGTCTCCTTTTCTCACTTCATAATAGCTACCTCGATAGCTGCCTCTTTGGACTGAAGAGTAATCTTTATTTAGCCCTGAAACTGGCGCAGGAGATTGGGCTGCACACCCAATCAGCATGAAGCATAGCCCAAAAGTAAGTAGCTTTAAGAACCCTGACGCCATTATTTTTCCAATCCCTATTACGCTAGTTCACCGGCAACTAAAGGGACAAAACGCACCATTTCTACCAATGTAGATAGATACTCGTCTCCTTGGCGTACAATTTTTAACAACTGTTGCTCTTCCTCTCCAACAGGGATAAGCATTCGCCCACCTTCACTTAACTGCTCCAATAAAGCTTGAGGGATGGAGTCAGCGGCTGCGGTAACGATGATGGCATCAAACGGACCTTTTGAAGCCCAACCTTGCCAGCCATCTGCATGTTTTGTCGAGACGTTATAGAAGTCGAGTTGCTTTAAACGGCGTTTCGCATCCCACTGAAGAGATTTAATCCTCTCCACCGAATAGACATGATCCACCAGTTGAGCTAACACAGCCGTTTGGTAGCCCGAGCCTGTACCAATCTCTAAGACTCGGCTATCTTGCTGCAGTTCCAGAAGCTCCGTCATTTTCGCCACAATATAGGGCTGAGAGATTGTTTGTCCCTGACCTATTGGCAATGCATTATTATCATAAGCCTGATGCAACATGGCTTGAGATAAAAAGGTTTCTCTTGGCAAACGAAAAATAGCGTCGAGTACTTTTTGATCGCGAACTCCGCTCTCAATAAGAAACTCGATCAATCGTTCAGCTTGAGGGTTACTCATTATTTCTTTCCTAACCAATCGTTCATCGCTCGCAGAGATTCATGAGCTGTTAAATCCACTTGAAGTGGTGTAATCGAAACAAAGCCGTTATCAACTGCAAAAAAGTCGGTTCCCTCGCCCGCATCTTGCTCTTTTCCTGGAGGGCCAAGCCAATAGATATCATGTCCACGTGGATCTTTTTGCTTAATCATATCTTCAGCATGATGACGAGCACCTAGGCGAGTGACCTGAGTACCGGCTAGGTGCTCTAAGGCTAAATCAGGAACGTTTACGTTTAACAGGCGATTCGTCGGGATTGGGTTTGCTAAATGTTGTTCGACGATACGACGAGCAATCGCTGCCGCTGTCTTAAAATGTGTTTTACCAACCAGCGAAAACGCCACAGATTGAACACCTAAAAAGTGCCCTTCCATTGCGGCTGCCACCGTGCCTGAATACAGCACATCATCGCCTAGGTTCGCACCGTGATTAATGCCCGTTAATACCAGATCTGGCATGTCATTCTTTAGCAGTTCATTTAATGCGAAATGCACACAATCGGTCGGTGTACCTTGTACCGAGTAGGTGCTTTCTGCAATTTCTTGAACACGTAAAGGCTGCTCTAAAGTCAATGAATTTGAAGCGCCCGAGCGGTTACGGTCAGGTGCCACAATGATAACTTCAGCAAGATCACGTAGTTCATCTGCTAACTCATGAATACCTTGAGCATGCACACCATCATCGTTGCTGAGTAAAATCTTCATTCTGTATCCTTTCTTCATATTCCAGTGCTAAGTGACTTAAATTCCGCTATTAAATCACTTAGTGCCAAGCAGAATCATTACTGCTCGTAGCTTCTCTCTACATGTACTTCTTCAACCAGTTCACGAACGATAGCCGTCGCAAAGCAGCCTGCATCAAGGGAGAACTTCAGAGTGATATTATCTTCACTCACTTCCCACGTTAGATCAGTAGGTTTCAGCGACGCTTCACGACGGTCGTGACGCATGCGATTACCACGAATCAGAGCCATCAAATCCGGTTCTACATCAAGATGCTTCTGTTCAAGAGCTTGAGACTCATCCGTCGTTGGCAAGGCGTTATCACCGGCTAAGGCAACCGTCACCAATGCTGAGCCATTCGCAATGTCTTGGTTTACTGCTTCAATATTGTCAGCGGTTACCGCTAGTTGCGTGTCGTCTTTTATCACGATATCGCCAACCAATGCCGAGGCAAATACATCTTGTTCAATACGGTCAGAAAGGATTAAGTTGTAAATCCATGAACGAGCAGCCGAAAGATACAAGCTACGTTTATTCTGGTTACGAGTACGAACGTTATCACGCCCCCAACGACGAGCTTCAGACAAGTTATTACCTTCGTTACCAAAACGCTGAGCACCAAAGTAGTTTGGCACGCCCACTTGAGCGACTTTCTCTAAACGTTTTACGACATCATCGCAGTCCGTTACTTCAGACAAGGTCAACTCAAATTGGTTGCCAACTAAATCACCCGGACGTAACTTTTTATTGTGTCGCGCTGTCGCTAGGATTTCGATACTTGGGTACTGTGCTAAGAACGCTGAAAAGTCAGGCTCACCTTTAGGTAAATGTACACTCAACCACTGCTCGGTCACTGCATGACGGTCTTTCAAGCCAGCCCAACTCACGTCTTTCGACTTAACACCACAAGCTTTAGCCAGCTCATTGGCTACGAAACTTGTGTTCTCACCGGTCTTACGAATGCGCACCATTAGGTGCTCGCCTTCTCCAGTAAACTCAAAACCCAAGTCTTCATTAACGACAAAGTGTTCGGCTTTTGCTTTTAGTTTTGCTTTCGCAGTTGGTTTACCGTTTAGATAAGCCAATGAAGATAAAATATCTGACATGCTGTTCTTTTCGTGTTGGTGCTTACGCACTTTTGGTAATTAGGACCACCGCTTCACATGCGATGCCCTCTTTGCGACCTGTAAAACCTAAACGCTCAGTGGTCGTCGCTTTTACATTCACATTGCTAATGCTGGTTTCTAGGTCTTGAGAAATAGCTTGGCACATAGAGTCTATATGAGGCGCCATTTTCGGAGCTTGCGCCATGATAGTAATATCGGCATTACCAATCACGTAACCTTGCTCTTTTACTCGACGATAAACATCTTTCAGTAGTTCACGGCTATCTGCGCCTTTCCACTCATCATCCGTATCTGGGAAATGACGACCAATATCACCTGCTGCGATCGCACCTAATAGAGCGTCACACAACGCATGAAGGGCAACATCACCGTCTGAGTGTGCGATAAGGCCTTGCTCGTAAGGGATGCTTACACCACCAATAATTACTGGGCCTTCACCACCAAATTTATGAACATCGAAACCATGACCAATACGAATCATCGTGCTTCCTTATTTTGACTTAAGTAAAACTCAGCTAAGGCTAAATCTTCTGGCTGAGTAATTTTAAAATTGTCCGAACGCCCGGCGACCAATAATGGAGAGTATCCTTTCCATTCGATCGCAGAGGCTTCATCGGTAATGGCGACATTGTTTTGTAAAGCTTCTGAGAGTGCATCAAAAAGAGTTTTGCTTCGAAACATCTGCGGTGTCAGTGCATGCCACAGATTTTCGCGATCGACCGTTTCTGATATCCCGCGGCTATCCCCACGTTTCATCGTGTCTCGAACAGGAGCAGCCAAAATCCCTCCAACTGGATGCGCTGAAGCTTGGGCAATCAGTTTATTGATATCATTACTCGCCACACAAGGTCTCGCTGCGTCATGAACCATGACCCAATCACTCCCTCCTTGAGTTTGCACATATTCTAGTGCAGATAACACTGAGTCAGCACGTTCATCACCTCCAGCAACTCGAATTACATTCGGATTTTGGCTGATGCTTAAAGAGTCGTAGTACGGGTCCTCTTTACTGATGGCGACAATGACTTTATCAATGCTCGGATGAGCCAATAACTTTTCAATCGTATGTTCTAGTATTGTTTTTGATTGAATCGTTAAATATTGCTTTGGACGATCAGCCTTCATTCGGCTGCCTACTCCTGCGGCTGGAACAATCGCAGTGATGTTTTGAAAGTGTTGCTGCATTTAATTGGTATCCTCGCCAATAATGCGATAAAACGTTTCTCCATCTTTTACCATACCCAACTCATGGCGAGCTCTTTCTTCAATGGCGTCAAGCCCCTGCCGAAGGTCATCGATCTCTGCGAACATTTCAGCATTACGAGAATGAAGTTTATCATTCACTTGCTGCTGAACTTCGATTTCGTTGCGCACACCGTAGTAGTCTGAAATACCGTTTTTCCCTAACCATAGGGTATATTGCAGCCAGCCTAAAAGAATTGTTAGCGCCAAAGCAAAAATTCGCATAACACCTTGTCGTATGTAAAAAAGAAAAAACTAAAATTAGCTCCATATATACCATAATGCGTTAATCGGTGCGAGAAATCGGTTTTCTGCCGAGGGTTTAACTTTTATTAATTTAGGGACAACTTGCAGGAGTTTTAGAATCTAGAACCTCTTTAGCTCACTTTTCTACAGGCAAAAAAATGCCCCGCATAAGCGAGGCATTTAAAAAGCTTAGATTAATAATTCGCTAGGAATTATTGACCTTTAACTTCTTTAAGACCGTTGTAAGGAGCTTTAGAACCTAGAGCTTCTTCGATACGGATAAGTTGGTTGTACTTAGCAACACGGTCAGAACGGCTCATAGAACCAGTCTTGATTTGACCTGCAGCAGTACCTACCGCTAGATCAGCGATAGTTGCATCTTCAGTTTCACCAGAACGGTGAGAGATTACAGCTGTGTAACCTGCGTCTTTAGCCATCTTGATAGCAGCTAGAGTCTCTGTTAGAGAACCGATTTGGTTGAACTTGATAAGGATAGAGTTAGCAACACCCATTTCGATACCTTTAGCAAGGATCTTAGTGTTAGTAACGAACAGGTCATCACCTACTAGTTGAAGCTTGTTACCTAGAAGTTCAGTTTGGTGCTTGAAGCCATCCCAATCTGACTCGTCAAGACCGTCTTCGATAGAAACGATTGGGAATTGGTTAGCTAGCTCAGCTAGGTAGTGGTTGAACTCTTCAGAAGAGAAAGTTTTACCTTCGCCCTTCATGTTGTAGATACC
>Ga0213838_1001254_pt1 | contig 13550 bp, 8 predicted proteins | sample SWPATP13_FD_160577 | JGI IMG/M metagenome (GOLD analysis project Ga0213838, IMG submission 160577) | Coastal seawater microbial communities from Marineland, Florida, United States - SWPA TP1 #3 | ecosystem: Environmental > Aquatic > Marine > Coastal | place: USA: Florida | collected 2016-08-06 | reverse complement strand
ATTGCTTTACCAAGCTCATTGGTAACTTGTTGTGATAGGTTTAAATTTTCTAAACGCGCCATGTGTGTTCCTCAAAAGATCTGAGTAATATGATACATCTATAAAGCTATTCCGTCATCCTGGAAATAATTGATTAAAATCAATAACAAGCAAAAAACAGCCTAATACAAGTGTCTATATTTCAAACAATACAGTCACCATTTTACCTACAGACTGTCACCTTATTTTAACAAATCTCTTTCACTTACCTTATTTATAATATAATATTTTTATTCAACAACTAAAAAAGCAAAATTCTCTTTCAAAATTAGGTGGAACACACGATGGTCGAACTAAGTACCTTAGACTGGGCAGTGCTAGCAGGATTTTTTGTCCTGTTACTAGGCGTTGTCGTGATGTCTATGCGACAAAAAGAAGAAGACACCGCTGATTACTTTTTAGCGGGTCGTAATGCAAGTTGGTTAGTGATTGGTGCCTCTATTTTCGCATCGAACATTGGCTCGGAACATTTAGTGGGCCTTTCAGGTTCAGGCGCACAATCGGGTATGGCACTGGCTCACTGGGAAATGCAATCGTGGATCATTCTACTACTCGGTTGGATTTTCGTGCCTTTCTATTGGAGTAGTAAAGTCTACACCATGCCTGAATTCTTAGAGCGCCGTTTTAACTCTAAATCACGTACCTTCTTATCTGTTATCTCATTGATTAGTTATGTATTAACCAAGGTTGCGGTAACGGTTTATGCCGGCGGTATCGCATTTAAAACAATCTTGGGTATTGAGAGCATTTGGGGTATCGACTTCTTCTGGATTTCAGCAATTGGCCTTGTCGTGATCACCGGTATTTATACGGTACTTGGCGGTATGAAAGCCATTATGTGGACCTCGGTGTTGCAAACTCCGGTGCTCATTATTGGCTCCTTGGTCATATTAGTTGTTGGACTAGATAAAGTAGGTGGCTGGGCAGAAGTTGAGCGTATCAACGATGCTAATATGCACCTTATTCGCAGTGCTTCAGATGCTGAATTCCCTTGGCCTGGCATTGTATTTGGTTCATTCATTATTGGTTTTTGGTATTGGTGTACCGACCAATACATCGTACAACGTGTTTTATCTGCAAAAGGCATTAAAGAAGCGCGTCGCGGTACCATGTTTGCTGGTTACTTAAAATTACTTCCTGTATTTATCTTCTTAGTACCAGGTATGATTGCATACGCATTGAATGTTAAAGGTATTATTAGCTATGAAAGTGCTGACCAAGCTTTCCCAACTTTAGTTGCTGAGCTATTACCAGCCGGCGTTAAGGGGATTGTAATTGGTGGTTTAGTAGCGGCTCTTATGAGCTCTTTAGCATCATTATTTAACTCATCAGCAACCTTATTTACCATTGATTTTTATAAGAAATTCAAACCTGAATCATCTGAGAAGCACCTTCTGAAAGTAGGCCGTATTGCCACTATCGTGATTGTTGTATTAGGTCTTCTGTGGATACCCGTCATGAGCTTAATTGCCGATGTGCTTTATGAATATCTGCAAAGTGTGCAGTCTCTTATTGCACCAGGTATTGCTGCGGTATTTTTACTAGGTTTATGTAGTAAACGCATCACTCCAACAGCGGGTTTTGTGGGCTTAGTATCAGGTTTTGTGCTTGGTATGATCCGCTTAGTATTACTGCCATTTAAAGATGATTTAACAGGTTCATCATTTGCGTGGATCACCACAATGAACTGGTTATATTACTGTATTCTGCTATTTGTCGTGGTCGTTGCGATTATGATTGTGGTAAGTATTTTCACCAAACAAGCAGACGAAGAACAATTGAAAGGTCTTACTTTCTCAAGCCTAGATAAAGCAACTATGAAAGAAGTAGCTGCCGGCTTAGATAAGTGGGACTACATTCATACTGCGGGTATTATTGGTATTACTGCCTTTATTTACTACCGCTTCTGGTAATCGTTCGTTCCCAAAGTTGTAGGGCGCCAATTGGCGCCCTTTTTTAATCAGCGAGTTCTGGTGAAAACACAGGAAAACCGTTTTTATCCCACGTAATAATGCGTGCTCGCGCATGGCGATTTGGGTCTGTAAGCGGTGTGCCTTTCAACTCTTTATAGTCACGACTGTGATAAATCATTAAATCGGTTACACCATCTTCAGCTTTTACAAAACTGTTATGCCCAGGGCCAAAACGACCTAGCTCAGCATTGGTGGTGAACACCGGCTCAGCCTTTTTATGCCAACTAGCAGGATCAAGTAAATCAGCATCCACATCTGCCCATAGCAAGCCCATCGCATATCGATGATCGGTGGCACTGGCTGAATAAGTGACAAATATTTTATCGTCATGGGTAATGACTGCAGCACCTTCGTTCACCTTGTAGCCTTGCACTTCCCAATCAAGGGTTGGCTCAGTAATCGCGATAATGGGTTCTTTAATTGATGTTGGTGAGTCCATTTCAGCTAACCATAAAGCTGAGTTATAAGTTGCAGGCTGGTTCTGCTGCGCCCAAATCATGTAACGCTTCCCCTTGTGCGTAAAACTTGTGGCATCAAGCGAAAAACTATCAAGGTGGCTAGTTACTTGCCCCATTTCTTGCCACTCACCTTGCATCGGATTAGCACTGTCGTTTTTAAGTGCATACATACGAATACTAAACGGTTTTTCGATATCACCTGCGGCGAAATAGATATACCAACTGCCATCAATCTGATGTAGCTCAGGGGCCCAAATGTTGACACTCATTGGGCCTTTATCGCGCTTTTGCCAAATAACCTTCGGCTCAGCTAATTTTAAATCGTTTAAACGACAAGCTTGGCGTAGTTCAATTTCATCAAATTTCGGCGAACTACCTATAAACGTGTAACAGCCACTTTTATCATCGCGAACTAACCAAGGATCAGCACGTTTGAGTACAATGGGGTTATCAATTGGCGCTAAAGTCTTGCTACTATTAGCATCAGCAAAGGCTGACAATGGCGAGGCGCTTAACGCACTAAGAAGCGTTAGCCGAGATAATTTTTTGAGCATAATGTGTCCTGTATTTCGTCTCGATTTTATTGTTAATATTGTATTACATATTATATAGTAGCTGAATGAACACAAGAGTTAAAACAACAAAAGGTATTCAAGCATGAGACCCGTAAGTAAGGTGACACACGCAATGAAGTGGCTTTCAACAGGGCTACTTTTTTCTGCCGCAGCCGTATCTGCAAAGCAAGTTGAAGTTCACGACCCGGTAATGACCAAAGAAGGCGACACGTACTATGTATTTAGCACAGGCCCAGGCATTACCTATTATGAATCGAAAGATTTAACCAACTGGAAACTTACCGGCCGCGTTTTTAAAGATGAGCCAAGTTGGGCAAAGCGTATTTCACCAAGTTTTGATGGCCACTTATGGGCACCCGATGTGTACGAGAAAAACGGTAAGTTTTATCTTTATTACTCAGTCTCTGCATTTGGCAAAAACACCTCAGCAATTGGTGTAACGGTTAACGAAACCCTTGACCCATCATCACCTGATTACAAGTGGATTGATTACGGCATTGTGGTTGAATCTGTGCCTGAGCGTGACGATTGGAACGCTATCGACCCAGCAATTATCGAAGATGACAATGGTACACCGTGGATGAGCTTTGGTTCGTTCTGGGGTGGTCTTAAACTAGTACAACTTGATGATGACATGGTGCGCTTAGCAAAACCTGAAAAATGGCATCACATTGCGAGTCGCCCAAACACGGAACATGGCCCAATTGAAGCACCTTATATCTTTAAAAAGAACGACTATTACTACCTATTTGTTTCGTTTGATAAATGCTGCCGTGGCGTAGAGAGTACTTACAACGTACGCGTAGGTCGCAGCAAAAACATCGAAGGCCCATACTTAGATCAACAAGGTCGCTCTATGGTTGATGGCGGTGGCAGTTTAGTTATTGAAGGTAATAAAGATTGGGCAGCCCTTGGTCATAATGCTGCGTACACCTTTGATGGCAAAGACTATTTAGTATTACACGCCTACGAAACAGCCGATAACGGCGTGCAAAAGCTACGTATTTTACCTATGAGTTGGAAAAACGATTGGCCGGTTGTTAACTCAGCCGACCTAAATAAGCTTAAAACCAAGCTTAAGAAGTAATTATTCAACACACAAAAAACCTGCAAAATTGCAGGTTTTTTATTTGCTTTAATGACCTCGTTTGAGGTTGAAAGTAGGCGTTATTAACTAAAATCAACCAAGGTAATATCAACAAGCATGGGGCTTTGGCAGCCTTGTTGATGTTTTTCTTCAATAAATACGCTGTACATATCGCGCGCCAGATGTGCAGGTACAAGCACTTCAAAGCGACTGCCTTTATTCATTAATTGCAATGCTTCTTGCAAGCCCACAATCGCCTCTGCAATTTCGTACTCTACAGCAGCACCTTGCTTTCGAGTATCAAATAACACCCGACCATTTGTAAGGGTAACGCGTTGATGCACAGTCACAGTAGCATCCCAACTAGGTTTATCCCCCTGACCTTGCTCAATCACTCGATAACCAAGCCCTGTCGGTGTTTGGTAAAAACTGTGTTGCTCAGCGCTGTTATCTAAAAGCGACGGTAAAACATGCTCTTTAGCCGTCGCAAACACATTGTTGCTTAACATAGCCAACTCTTTATTGTGCGTTGATTAAACGAATACCATAGATACCACCGGCAACAGAATCTTTGTCGGCAGTAAAACGTAAGGTAAGCGTTTTCGACTTTTTCATTGCCTCTGTTAATGGGTAATCAATGGTGTAGAACTCATCAGTCGGCTTGCCTACAGGCAAACTAACCGCAGCTAATTGCTCACCATTTAAATTAATTGAGAAATGACGATCTACATCGCCAATAAAATAGCGAACACGCAAAGCAAGCGCTTTTTGTTCTGGGTTGCTAAGCTGATACTCAAACCAACCTGTCGCATCGCGCCAATGATGACCATTATTAACACCTGCTCGGGTTCCTTCACCTTTAAAGTCGTGTTCGACTTCAGGTTGTTGTTCACCCGGCGTAATTTGATCAACGGTTAATAAACGAAGCTGCTCTTTCGCTTGCTCAGCCGCTTTTGCATCAGCAACAAATTGTGTGAACTCAGCTTCACTTTGCTGCGGCCAATACACTTGATAGCGACTATCGTGTAAGCGGAAGAACGGAATTAGCTCTGTGCTCTTAGTGTTATCGATACCTTGCTTGGCAATCGCCACATTTTTATCGGCGATAAATGCAAGCTCTTGGCCCGGTTTACGAGTGAGATCAGCAATAAATTTTTCTGGCTCACTCAGCATGATTGGCAGAGCTTCAGGCGGACAAGTCGGCCCCGCGGCGATGTGGCCCATGCGGCTATTATCGGCAACAAAGTTAAGCTGTTCATTTGCAAATGCTTGTACTTTGGTAGCCATAACAACAGGCCCGTACATCACAGAGTAATAATGCTGACCATCAGGTAGCTGCTCAGTATAAAGCTTAGGACTAAGTTCAAAAGCAAGCTTATCACCACTTTGCCATGCATGGCTGATGCTGTAGTAACCGTCTTTTTCGGTTGCGCTTACAGCTTGTCCATTTAAAGTAAAACTCAGCTCACCCTGCAGCCAAGACGGTTTACGAATATGAATTACCGGCTCAGTGCTTTGCCCCTCAGACAAACGATTCACGGTCAGTGAGACCTTGTTATCATCTGGGAATTGGCTGTCTTGCGTGATCTGTAAGCCCTGCAGTTGCCAGTTTAACGTGCTTGGAATAAACAAGTTTACCCATAGCTCTTTACCGGTATTACTATAAATCAGCTCACCATATTTGCTGTGATTCTCAATACCTGAGCCTACACAACACCACATTGAATCTTGCACTGACGAATACATGCGGTAATGCCCAGGGCGCATTGAGGTAAAGTAAACAAGACCACCATGCTCTGGGTGTTGTGAAGATAAAATATGGTTATATGTGGCGCGCTCATAATAGTCTAAATAACGCGTATCACCGGTTTTTAAGAATAATAACTTACTCAGTTTCATCATGTTGTAAGTGTTGCAGGTTTCTGGGCCTTCAACATCTTCAACCATCGGCGTAAAGTCACTTTTATCATGAAAATGCTCACGTACCGAGTTACCGCCAATTGATACTGAGCGCTCTTGGCTGACTGTTTTCCAGAAAAAGTCAGCACCTTGCTGCCATGCTTTGTCATCGCTGGCATTTGCGACCTTCAACATACCAATAATTTTTGGAATCTGCGTATTGGCATGCAGGCCCGTTAACTTATCTTCTTTGTGTAATAAGGGTTCAATAATGATGTTATGAGAGAACTGGCGGGCTAGTTTTAAGTAGCGCTCATCATCACTAATAAAGTACATATCAGCAAACACATCATTTAAGCCACCATGCTCTGAATACAGCATTTGTTGAACTTGTTCATCAGTTAGCTTAGCAGTGGTCGCTAAGAACCATTCGCCTAACTTAAATAGCATTTGTTTGGCTTTATCACTACCGGCTACATCGTATGCATCACGCAAACCATGGAAGATTTTATCTATGTTATAAAGCGGTACCCAGCGGTCGTTTAAACTGAATAAGTCGGCTTTGATTTCACCCTTTTCAATCTGCTGCCACATTTCATCGCCATTTGGGATACCGCCTAAGTAACCACCTGTAGCTTGCTGGGCGCGATCCAACTCGCTTAGCATATAATCTAAACGCTGCTTTAATTCTTCGTCACCTGTGGCTGCCCATGCAAGGCTCAAGGCTGAAAGATAATGACCGCCAATATGCCCATCAAGGCCTGTGCTTTCCCAGTTGCCATAGTTAGGCGCTTTTGGCTCAAGGCCAGCTTCACGCAGATAAGGAGCAAGCAGCTGATCAGGATGAAGTGCTAATAAATAACGCACATTCGTTTGCTGTGCATGTAAAAACGGGCTGGCGCTTAAACTTACTTGGTTTAGGGCAAATAAATGTTGTTCGCTGGTATGCTCAGCATGCTCCACAGCAGCACTTTGTTTACTGTCTGTTGGCTGCTCACTGCAACCGGTCACAGTTAAAATTGCAGCGCAAACGCTTGCTAAATAGCTAACTTTGAATGTGTTCATACTGTTGTCTCCCAGCGAATTATTATTTTAAAGAGCAAAGCGCACACACTTAGTTAGTGTGTGCGTTTAAAGAGTGGTTATTTTGGTAGGCGCTTATGAATAACCATATCCGTATAGTACTCATCGGTAATTTTGTATTTTTTCAAAATCAGACCTAGTAAGGCGTGGAATACACCCGGAATGATAGTTAGCATCAGTGCTAAGCCCATAAGGGTAAATTCAGTTTGCTCAACGTTAGGCTTGTACTCAAAGAATGCCAGTAATAAACCACCTGCTAAGCCAGCTAAGCCACCCCCTGCTTTTTGGCAGAATGAAATACCACCAAATGATAGGCCCGATGCACGAACGCCGTCTTTTATTTCACCGTAATCTACGGCTTCAGCAATGGCAGACCAGAACACTGGCGCATGTAAATCAACCACAAATGACAAGATGATATAAAGCACAAACGCCATCATTACATCACCCGGTTGCACCACAAAATACATTAGCAATGAGATGAATAGCACGGCGATTTGTGATTGACGGAATAACTTCATTTTACAGTAACGCTGGGTGATCCACGTACTTGCCACCATAGAGACAATAGATGCTGCAATACCCGCACTGGTAAAGGCACCCGCTAAATCTGGTACACCTAAGTAATAGGTTGCGTAATACATAGCAACACTGCCACGAATCGCATAGCCAAGCGTACCAAGCACACATGCTGCACACAGGAGTAACCATTGGTCGTTTTTAATAAGTACTTTTAATTGTGTAAGTACACCTTCGGTTTGTGGCTCATGGGTAATACGTTCGCGAGTAGTAAAAAAGCAAAACAAAAATAGAGCTACGGCACAAGCCGATACTAATGCCATTGCCAGTTTATAACCATACGACAAGCTGCCATCTCCCCAATATGAGGCAAGCAGCGGTACTGAAAATACGATCACCACATTGGCAATCTTAGCGAAGAACATACGGTAGCCATTAGCTGACAAACGCTCTTTAGGATCGGCAGTTAATACACCAATGTAAGAGATATAAGGGATAGCAACACCGGTAAACATCAAGGTCGCAAACAAGTATGTGGCATAAGCCCAAGCTAACTTCATGTTGTAGTCGAAATCAGGCGTGGTAAATAACAGTACGACCGATAAACCATATGGCACAGATAAAAATAAGAACCAGTGACGGAACTGACCCCAACGGGTTTTCACTTTATCGGTGATCACCCCCATTAAAGGGTCGGTAAAGGCATCAACAAAACGCGCCACTAAGAACAACACACCCATATCAACCGGATCAAGCCCGTAGATATCGGTGTAAAAGAAAGACATAAAATAGAATAACGCTGCAACCATGACATTTACTGCCATGTCGCCGGCACCAAAGCCGACCTTTTCTACAACGGATAACTTTTGAGATTCCATACAACAACACCCTAATTGGTCAATAATGAGCCGCCGCTCACTATTTCAAGCAATGCTAAAAAGTTTTCAACACTGCGTATCAAATAAATTTACAGCCTTAGATATTACACAGCTTGGCCATTGCGTTCGTTATTTTTGTAAATTTAATGCTAATCCAATTAATAGTATTATCATACTTATTAAATCGCAACTCTTTTCGACCGATGGTTTGGTTTATAAAAACCAATAAAAAACCCCAGCAAAGCCGGGGTTTTTAGGTCTATAAAAGAAATTTAGAAAGAATAACGTGCGCCTAGTGCGAATGTACGTGAGTAGATACCGTTACCAAAGTTAAATAGGTTGTCGTTACCTTCACCGTAGTAGCTTTGATATACGTCATCTAGGATGTTCGTTGCATCAAAAGTAACTACTAAATCATCATTCACATTGTAGCTAAATTGGAAATCTAAGCTTTGCTCAGGACGATTCCAGAACTGAATTGGGTTAGCAAAGATTGCCGCTTCGTTACCTGTGTAGAACTCAGAACGCCATACATATGATAAACGCATGTCGAATGAGTCACGCTCGTAGATACCTACGATACTGTAAGATTCATCAGAAACACCGGCCATTTTTGACTTAACAAAACGACTAATTGTTCCATCATCATAGTATTCAGGTGTTAACTGTGAAGAATCAAGTGAGGTATAACTTGCCTGAACACCTAAGCCATTTAGATACTCCGGTAATGATTCAGGGAAATAGACTAAACCTAACTCGAAGCCTGATAATTCACCCTCAGAGGCATTTACTGGTGCACTCAATGCGAATGGAATAATCTTTCCATCAGATGCTCTTGGACGCATCACAACTTTTCGTCCTGAAACAATTCGACCATCTATTTCTCTTTTAAAATACGCGCCATAAAGTGAGCTTGACTCAGCGAAGTACCACTCAAGAGAAGCATCGTAATTTGTCGACTCTTCTGGTTTTAACTCTGGATTTCCACCAACCCCGGTGCCGTATTCAGCGCCTTCTGTCAACGGTTCAGTCCAGTATTGTAGCGCATTTAAATCTGTAAAGTTTGGCATCCTTAAAGTGTTCGTGTAGGCAATACGACCAACAACATCATCTGTTATATTCCAATTTAGTACTAAACTAGGCAAAACCTTACTTACACTTGCGTCTGCGGCACTACTTTCAAACACATTTGAATTAGGGGTAACTTCAGCTGTAAACTGCATATCCTGTTCGTACTTAACATAACGAACACCGATTTCGCCACTAATATTTTCTGTTAAAAAGAAGTTAGTAGTTGCATAAAGCGCGAATGAGTTTTCTTCGATATCAAATGTCTTATACACATCTTCATCATCTAAGTTATAAACCTGACGCACAGCACTGGCATTATCAAGCATATAGCCACCATTCGCGCTGATAAAGCTATCAAAGGTATCTGCGCGGCCATCAAAATAATCATTAACTTGAAAAACAATCCCTGAACCATCATCTGCAGCTCCAGCTGCAGCTAACATATCTATTAGACTGGAAACAGATGTAAGGTCTTTAAGGTTTTTATCTTGTGTGCGAGTAAACTCTTCGGCAGTTCGTTTTTCATAGCGTCCTCCAAACTTCACTTTGTCAAAATAAGTGCCACCAATAAGGTATTCAGCATCAAATGTGAAGGTTAATGCATCACCCGCGTTACCGCCGCCATTATCATACACTGTACCTGCATTCCAGTTTTCGATAGCAGCCATATCTGCTTCGTTTACCGCTGTGTTTGGATTATCCCAAAACGCGATACCTGGTATGCCGTCATTGTCGTTAAAGTCTACATCAAGCCCTGTTGATATGCGGTCAAAACGCATTGCGAAGAAATCGGTTTTATATTCACTGTCTTGGTAAACAACTTCTGTATTAATGGTTAGGTAATCGCTTGCTTGCCACTCGGCCCCTAGCGCATATAAGTAGCTATCTGTTTTACCATATGAAAAGTCACCACTTTGAAAACCGCCAGCACCAATCGCTTGCTTTTCTTTAATGACATTAGTGCCATCAAACACGGTTGGTGTTTCAATAAAGCCGTTACCGTTTTCATACGTGTTTGAGAACCACATCGCGTTTTGCGATTCGTTTTCGTAACCTGTGTAGAAACCTTCGGCTGTAATTTCTAACGTTTCATTGGGTGCCCACTGTAAAGAGACAGACGCTGCCGGGCGTTTACGAAGACCTGTGAATGAAGTGCCAAAGATTGCATCACGCCCGAGCAAATATTCTGTAGGCACCCCATCAACATTCATCATCGAACCAACATCACTTGCTAGACCATTTTCAAGTCCTTCGTCCCAATTTACACCTTGTGATCCCGTCTTGGGAATTAAAGAGTATGGTGTATAGTTTGGATGTGGATAGTTCGTAAAATAAGGAAGGACTGCACCTGCTGTGATGGTGTCATCGCGGTAATGTGTTTCAGCATAAGAAATATTGAAAAGTGCGCCAAACTCACCAGCGCCGTCGATTTCCCAACGGTTAGAAAGTAACGCACTGATATTTGGATCAACTTCATCTGGTTGATCTGAGTAAATCGCACGTGCCGCTAAAACAACTTTTTCACCTTCGAAGTTGAAAGGACGGTGGGTTTTGATATCGATCGCACCTGCGATACCACGTTCAATTTGGTCCGCCGAACGGGTTTTATAAACTGTTACACCCGAAAGTAAACTTGCAGGTATGTCTTGCAGCGCCACATCACGACCCGCACCTGTAAAGATAGCACGGCCATTCACTGTGGTATTAACATCAGTAAGACCACGGATTGAAACTGCACTTACTTCACCAGCACCACGGCCTGTTGTTTGTACACCTGTCACACGTTGTAGTGCTTCAACTACGTTGTTATCAGGGAATTTACCAATATCTTCAGCAACAATTGCATCCACGATTTGAACGCTTGCACGTTTTTCATCTAGCGCTTTGTTTAAACTGCCGCGAATACCTGATACTTGAATAACTTCCATCTCATCGACGTTATTCTCAGGAGTGTTTGGTGCTTCCTCCTGTGCAAAAGCAAATTGACAGGTAAATGCCATAACTACAGCACTGGCTATGTGTGTTCTTTTAAACATAAGCGGTGTTCTCCAAATTATAGTTATATCGGTCCGCTGAACTTTCCCCATTCAGTTACCGAAGAGTGACCACTGCATTGTGCATCGTGTGTTGTCAAAACGGTGCGCGAGTGTGTCTACATTTTATTATGTTAATACATTGCTGCCTGAACTTTAATCATATTGTATGATTATTTAACAGTCAACTCAAAAAGCCAAATTAAAATTAGTGCCATAGTGTTTACAAAAAACGTTGTAATTATAACACGTTACAAACTAAAAAAGGGCTGCGTTTTTATCTTGGGAATTTATGTAGACCCATTATTATCAGTCACTTAGCATTTATTTGTTTGCTTATTTTATTTGTCTTTTGTTCATCCAGAGCAACAAAAAAGGGCTAACAAGTTATTTACCTGGCGTTTTTTGATGCTACTATGATAAAAATACAATAATACAATATAGAGTTATTTTTTGCTGCACTTTTACTGGTTTGTTTCGATGTAAACAATCAGTTACTCAGTATAATCAGGCATACACCGTGTATTATCTGGTCATTTAGAGCGAGCTCTAAGTACAAAAGCTGCAGTTCGAACAACAATTATTAGTCACAGAGGACACTCATGAAGAAATTGAAAGCGTTAGCGCTGCCATTGCTTTTTTCGAGCAGCTTAGCCGCTGCACAAAACCCATTATTCACCGATGTATTTACTGCAGATCCAGCAGCACTTGTTCACAATGACACCGTATACCTTTATACAGGCCATGATGAAGCACCAAATAATGATGTGTTTTTTGAAATGCACGACTGGTTAGTCTTTTCATCAACAGACATGGTGAACTGGAAAAAACACGGCCCAATCATGAAAGCAACCGACTTTAAATGGGCTAAAGGCGAAGCATGGGCTTCACACATGATTGAGCGTGATGGCACTTTCTATTTCTTTACAACCGTTCGTCACAACGACACAAAACCAGGTTTTGCAATTGGTGTTGCGACGTCTAAATCACCAACAGGCCCATTTAAAGACGCGATTGGCCATGCATTAGTTACCGATGACATGACCAAGCATACGCCAAATGATTGGGACGACATCGACCCTGCTATTTATACAGAAGAAAACGGCGATACTTACATGTTCTTTGGTAACCTAATGCCAAAATACGTAAAGCTAAGCGACGACTTACTGTCTCTTGATGGTGAAATTAAAACGCTAGATTTACCAAACTTTACCGAAGCGTTATGGGTTCATAAGAAAAACGACAACTACTATGTATCGTACGCATGTGAGTTCCCTGAGAAGATCTGTTATGCCATGAGTAAAAGCATTCATGGGCCGTGGGAATATAAAGGTATTTTGAATGAAATCGCAGGTAACAGCGAAACCAACCACCAATCAATCATCGAGTACAAAGGTAAAGACTACTTTATTTACCATACTGGTGCTGTACCACCGATTGATGGCAAACCAAGTGGCGGGCGTTTTCGTCGCTCAGTGGCGATTGAGCCACTTTACTACAACGAAGATGGCACACTTAAACGTATTATCATGACCACTGAAGGTCTAAGTAAACAAGACAAGTAATATCAAAAAGGGCTCTTTAAGAGCCCTTTTTAATGTTTAAATGTAATACAAATAAACAAATTTAACGGAAAATCCTCTCTTTCAGATAAGTAAAAAACTTCCCTAATAGCGCAAAAATACCGAAAAAAACGCCAAAAATGACAACTTGAGAAAATTAAAATCACACTGTACACATTGTAAACACTGATACTTCATGTTTACATACCAATTACCTTTGCAAAAGTATTTGCACATTTTAAATCATACTATAAAATTACAATACTACGTTCTTATTAGTTTGATATAGGCACGCGGCAATTTTATTGACAACAATCGAATAAAAAAATGAATCCCAGTTTCAAGAGGACACATAAAATGAAATTAAATAAAT
>Ga0213838_1001249_pt1 | contig 13581 bp, 11 predicted proteins | sample SWPATP13_FD_160577 | JGI IMG/M metagenome (GOLD analysis project Ga0213838, IMG submission 160577) | Coastal seawater microbial communities from Marineland, Florida, United States - SWPA TP1 #3 | ecosystem: Environmental > Aquatic > Marine > Coastal | place: USA: Florida | collected 2016-08-06 | reverse complement strand
TAGGTAAGGTAAAGGAGTCTTTAGCAAGCGTGTGATTGAGCGGGCGCTCTATGTTCATAGTAATCGTCGCCATGACATCATCGTTATTGGCACTAGCAGTTAACGAGAGAGTGAAAACATTCACGCTTCCAGCAGACGCAATGACGCTCTTGCCATCAGCACTTAGGCTGTAGGTGATTGGAGTTAATATGTTGCTCGTCGTGATATCTAAACTATCAAACTGAGACACCATGTTTGAACTAAACACCAAAGAGTCAGGATCAGGGTTATCAGACCCACCCAATACCGAAAACTGACCCACGACTGTTTGCTCACCAAGAGAAACATCGGTTTCAATTGTTGTAGTACTATCGTCGACGACTGTCCCAGCTTCACCATCACTAATTACGATTGTGGCGGTACCGTTACCAAAATCGTTACTTATATCACCTGCGACGTAATTGAATGAAATACTCTGGTCAGTCGTATGATCCAAATTCCGATTCGCGACAAAGTTCCAATGCCCGTTCGCAAATACGGTTAGCGTCCCCTCATTTGTCGTAAAATTGACTGGTGAACTCCCCGATATGGTCTGCGTCACCCCATTCACTTCAACGCTTTTCACGGTCAGCGTCGTATCAAGATCGATATCGTTATTTAACACATTTCCTGAAGTAATCTCGCCTTCAATTACCTCATAAGACTCATCAAAGATGACAGGTTCTGAATCATTAATAATGATGGGAAGGTGTCCAATAACAAGCTCTGTTGTACCGTCACTATCTGTCTGTAACCCTTCCACAATCAGTGCTGATTGATATGAGTTTAAATCTGTCGCTTGATCCACTACTTCATAAAACGTGATGTTGATGTTTTCTCCAGAAATGGAGGCTTCAAACACAGTGGCTCCATCAGTTCTCACTCCGACCAAGCTTTGCTTGTCATCTGATACTGTTACGGATATGGACTGGGTTTGAGAGGTAATGTCTTCCGCAATGCTTTGGTCAGAACTAAATGAAAACTCAGCATTATCGATGCGGATCTCTGAACCGTTGGATTGGTCCCCGAAAATGCCAATGACTGTTTCAGAAAATACAGCGGTTTCAGGCAATATAATACTCGGCATGTCATCACTGGCGGTGTTTCCAACCGTGTTGAAGACTTTAGCATCAATGGTCCACTCAGCGGCTAGATCCAATGTGGATACATCAATATTGTCAACAGCCCAGTTTCCATTGGAATCAACGATTCCTTCAAAGGTTAAGGTCTGGCTTCCATCGTTAACAATGATATAAACAGGCAGACCTTCATCAACGTCAGTGGTGCCTTGCATCGTTGTCAATTTCCCACCACGGAATGCTAAAATACTAAAGCCGTCTAAGGTATCGATATCAATAATCGGTGGGATGGTGTCAATTGTCACTTGGCCAGATGAGTTAATCGCGATTGCAGGGTTTCCAGCGACATCGATCGTTTCAGATCGAACCGTAATATCCCCATCAACAAAGCCGGTCAAATCTATGTTTTCAACCGACCATTTTCCATTGACGACGGTAGTGTTTACAATCAATTCGTTGTCGGCGCTATCAGTTAAGGTCACGGTGACAGGTTGCCCATCCTCAACGTTCTCGACGACTCCGAAAAAACGTGCCGCTTGAATTTCGAAGCTATTAAGAACGTTATCACCACCATCATCAACCTCAGCAGTAACGCTCGCCAATGTATCTTTAACAATGGTATCTGAGGCACTGGTTGGGTTACCAGCGACATCGATGGTTGATGCAACAACAGTTAACTCACCTTCTGCAAAGCTTGAGTAATCTTGATCGTCTAACTGCCATTGGCCATTTGAAACATTCGTGGAATAGGTTTGAGTAAGCCCATGAATATCGGTAATAGTAATCGAAACAGGCTGGCCATCTTCTACATGCGTTACTGTTCCGACTAACGTACCGGATGACACTTCAAATTGATTGTAATATTCGTCACCAAAGCCATCGAAGTTAACTTCATTTTCGGCAAGCGTGTCTTTAATCGTCGAATCATTAGCACTAATACTGTTTCCAAAATTATCGGACACAACCGCTGTTACGGTTAATTCACCTTCAGCTAAACCAGAAAGATCAACGTCACTCACGCTATAAGTTTCGTTATCAATGATGGCTGAAACGGTAACGCTATCTCCATTAACATCAGTAATGGTGATATTGACCGTGCGTCCATCTCTAATGTCTTCGGCAGAGCCTTTAATCGTTACCGACGGTACTTCGTATTGATTTTCATAACCATCTCCGCCATCTAAAATATCAACCGTCAGGTTAGCGTTTGGGTTAAGAATATCTAGCGTGCCAAGGTTTCGGTCTGGATCTTCATTTTGGATAATATCCGGTCGGGTATCGTATCCCGCGTCCGCTAAGGTTTCTTCAAGGGTTGAGCGTACATAAGCGATATAAGAAGCGCTGCTACTGGATAGATCGCCCGTTATGCTCTGTTCGGTCGATTGGTTGTCAATATTGTTCGAAAGTTGCTCGACGATATTTTCTAACTGAGCTTCGATTTCTTCGGCTTGTTCTTGGGCTGTGTTAAGTTCAGAAAGAGGTTCAACACTCATCGTAATGACTTGAATACCGTCTTGAGTGGATTCGCTTTGAGGTAATGGTTGCCAGGTTCCATCTGGGAGTACGGCCCAAACAACACCACCAACTTCAATATATAAAATAGGATCCATCCCTTACCTCTTTTAACCCAATATTATCGGTATCTATTTAGTGCTTACTTTGCCATTTCTAGTATTAACTCTAGCCTGAAATCAAATTTATCAAGAATGTTGCAATATAGAGTTATGATATATGTCTCACGTTTAATATATATTTGCAAAGTAATATAGCAAGTGTCTATAAATCAATACGATATGACAATTAAATAACCCCATTACAATCACACGGTAAATATTCGTTTACATATTGTCCGCCACCTAGTTGAGCCGTAGTGATTCTTATTACTGTGATGTGTGAGATACTTTGATTGTTATCGGTAACCATTTAAAAGGAACAAGATGTCTGCTACCGCTTTTCTCAATGAATTAAATCAACGCTACCTTTCTATCCACCGCAACAAAGAAGACTTCTTCTGGGAAACATACATGGGTATTAGCGATGACCACGCAGGTTCGACTGAAGCACAAACAAAATGGAATGATTTTCTAAGTGCATCCTCTCAAATCACTGACATCAGGCAACAGCTAGAAGCCGCTGAATCGATCTCAGACCCTCAAGAAAAATCTAAAACCATTACCGGACTTCAAGGTTGGTTGGCTACATTTCAAGCTCATGCGATTGAATCTGAGGAATCTCAGGTTCTAAAAACGGAACTCATTAAGTTCGAAGCCGAGCTATTCGAGAAGAAACAAAACCACATCATGACTTACTCCAATGAGGAAGGTCAGCAAGTCGAAGGCTCATTGCCTGTATTAGCAGCAGCAGTGCGCACTAATGAAAATGAAGAAGTGCGTCAGTCCGCACACCAATCATTCTTAGACTTAGAACAATGGCTGTTACAGAACGGTTTCTTAGAGCTTGTAAAACGTCGTAATGAGTTTGCTAAGTCTCTTGGTTTTAATACGTTCTTTGACTATTCGATCGTTAAGACTGAACAAATGACAACAGAGCAACTGTTTTCTATTCTTGACGACTTCGAAGCGCAGACCAAAAACAGTCATCAAAAGAGTTTAGATCAGTTAGCGAAACAAAAAGGGGCTAACGCATTAGCCGCGCACAACTTCATCTTCTCGTTTTCTGGTGATGTCATGCGTGATCTAGACGCGTACGTACCATTTTCTAAGTCCCTGCGTCGCTGGGTTGAGTCTTTCGGACGCCTGAACATTGAATATTCAGGAGCAGAACTCACGCTTGATCTGTTGGACAGAAAAGGCAAATACCCGAACGGCTTCTGTCATGGCCCAATCCCTTCTTTTTATGATCAAGACGAGTGGATCCCAGCCAAAGTAAACTTCACAAGTAACGCGAAGCCAGACCAAGTTGGCAGCGGATATTCTGGTATCAACACCTTATTCCACGAAGGTGGTCATGCCGCTCACTTTGCCAACGTGAAGATGAACGCACCTTGCTTCTCTCAAGAGTTTGCACCAACTTCAATGGCGTATGCTGAAACTCAATCTATGTTCTGTGACAGCCTATTAACAGATGCTGACTGGCTTAAGCAATACGCGTTAAATGCAGAAGGGCAACCGGTCCCAGATGACATCATCAAAGCAATGATTGAAAGCAAACAGCCATTCAAAGCTTACGGTGAGCGCAGCATATTGGTGGTTCCTTATTTCGAACGTGCACTATACGCGTTGAGTGATGACGAGCTGACACCAGAGCGCGTTACAAAACTAGCCCGTGATACGGAAAAGCAGATTCTTGGATTAGAGTGCAGCCCTCGCCCACTGATGGCCATTCCACACTTGTTGTCTGATGAAGCGGCGTGTGCGTACCAAGGCTATTTGCTTGCTCACATGGCGGTGTATCAAACGCGTGCTTATTTCACAGAGAAGTTTGGCTACTTAACGGATAACCCGGAGATCGGCCCTCTGCTTGCTAAGCATTACTGGAATAAAGGAAACAGCGTTAATCACAACGGTACAATTGAAGCATTAACAGGTGAAGGCTTTAACGCAAAATACCTTGCTGATTCATGTAATTTGTCTGTTGAAGAAGCTTGGGCTGGCGAGCAAAAGAAAATTGAAGGCTTAAAAACCCGAGTGCAAGCGAGTGTTTCTCCACTGAATGCGACGATTGTCGTCGTTGATGGCAGTAACGAGCTGGCTTCTAATAAAGATTCGAATGACGCTATGTGTGATCAATTCGAACAGTACATCGAGAAAACTTACGGCCGTTAATTCTTACCGTTTCAGCGTTTTCAGAGCGCAGTCCGTTTAACTCAATTTCGTTAAGCGAATATCAAATAGAAGCCCGCGATTGCGGGCTTTATTGTTTCATGCTCACGAAATGATCAAGCGGAGTCGTTCGAATGAGGGAGTGACGCTGTTAAGTTATACGTTAGCGCAGGATTAATCAGTTTCGGGTCGGCAAGTTGGTCATCGCGCTGCTCACGATGCTGAACAAAATCTTTCTCAGAGGTCCCTTCCCTGATGAAATCATTTTCATGTTTTTCCTCACCAATCGTAGTCATGTGAACCAGTTCATCCGCCGTTTTAGGGTAGTTATGACAAAGGTATACTTTGGTGTTGTCGTCCATATCGTAGAGTTTAGAAAGTGAATGGAACATTTGTTTAGCGCTTCCTCCGGGAAAGTCAGCTCTACCGGTACCATGATGGAACAATGAATCACCGACAAATATTGCATCACCGACTTTATAAGTTAAATCGGCCGGTGTATGGCCAGGAGTATTAATGACTTCCAAATCCGATTCGCCAAAGCCTAAATGTTCATGATCCAATAAGTAATTTTCAAATTCGTACATCTCGTTTAACGCTAAGTCGTCTTTCCATGTTGAATACACATCTTTCACCGCATCCGATACATGAATAGGCGCACCCAGTTTTTCACTCAGGAAAAAAGCACCTGTTAAATGGTCAGCATGAATATGCGTTTCTAAAATCGCAGTAACGACAAATTCGTGCTTTTCTACGTAGTCGAGGATCATTTGTGATGATTGAAACGTCACCTCACCGGTGACTTCGTTGTAATCAGCGACTGGGTCAATAATGATCGTTTCCTTTGAAGCCATATCTGATACAACGTAGCTGATTGTGCCAGACACAGGATGGTAGAAATGCTGTACTTTTTGCTTTGCCATAGCTCCCCCTTTCACGAACCACCCTGAGGCGCTTCGATCATTTGCTATCGATATAACTATAAGTAGTTTAGTTGCCATCACCTCCCTAGCAAACCTGAACACGAAATTAAATAAATTCTTTTCAAACACCACCAGCGGAACAAATAATGCTCTGCTCACAAAGTTATAGTTGAATTAAGGACAAGAGCGGTACACGAGTACCGAATTAACATATCAATACTCAAATCGAGTTCTGAGAAGCTATTCGTTTCTCGTGGCTAATCACGAGAATAACTAACGAGCACCATTATGTTATTGATAGTTTGGAAATAAATTCATACGATAGTAAGTTAGAACTCAAGGATGAGAACGGCATAACATGTCAAAAAGCAAATGGATTTCTCTGGTGCTCGTACCAATATCGTCAAGTGCAATCGCTGGTACTTGGGAAGTTGAAGTGGGTGCGTTTTTTTCAAAGACTGACACAAAAATCAACGCCCAAGATCCATACTTTAATACCAAACGTACAATCGATTTCGAATCTGATCTGCAGTTAGAAGATAACGCAGTTCTTCCCTATCTAGAAGTCGAGTACTACTTCAATAAAAAGCACAATGTTTTCTTCGATTGGCGTAGCTTGCACCGAAAAGCAACCCGATCGCGCGTAACGAAAGCCTTTGAAGTTGACTTAAATGATGAAACGTACGTTATTCAAGCTGGTGCTCAGCTCACCACTCAGCTCGATGTTGATGTCGCTCGGGTTGGCTACGGTTATCAGTTTTACAATAACGACGATTTATCTGTCGATGCTTTGGCAGGCTTCCATATCATGTGGTTAAAACTTGGATTCGCTGGAGATATTGGGATCAGAATCAACGATAATCAAATTCCAGCAGCCTCTGCCGAAAATAGCGTAGTAAGTGATGTAACTGCCCCACTACCGGATTTTGGTCTGCGTGCTGAATACAAACTTAATGATGACTGGATGTTAAAAGCACACACTCAAGCTTTCTATTTGGGGATGGATGATTTTGAAGGCTGGCTTTATGAGGTCGATTTTGGTGCTAAATACAAAGTCACCGAAGACTTTATGATCGCTGGTTCATTTAATTATTATGAGCTTGGTGTCGACTATGACGATGGCCGAACTGACGTTGATGTTACCTATAAATTCTATGGCCCGATGGTGACACTTGGTTACCAGTTTTAGCTTTCTGATAACCATATTACGCAACCATGGATTAGCTAATTAATTAACTAACTAAGTTCTTACAAGACACCCAATACCTCGCGATTGGCCCTTGAAATACTTTCCCGTCAATCACTTTGTCGAAAACGCCTCCATTCGCCTCAATTACCTTTCTTGAGGCTATGTTATCTTCATCAGCCGTAATGAGTACCTTATCCAAACCAAGCTTGTTGGCTTCTTTAAGCGCTAAGCGTAACATTAATGTACCTAGCCCTTTCCCTCGATAAGCTGGTGCGATGTCGTATCCAATATGCCCAGCTTCTAAAGATAAAAACTCATTATCTATCCGGTGTCGAATTCGAATAACCCCAGCGACTTCATCTTCATCCGTAATAAGCCAAAAGTGACTACACGGTACGTAAAACTTAGGTAGGTTGATGCCCTTTGAGTGGTCATCCAATGTGGAGACGTAATGGCTGAAACAGACGCCAGCCTCAGAGTAAAATTCTGCGTTCTCTGGATCATTTTCCTGAAAATCACTCAGTAGAGTCATGAAGGATTGTTCAAACCGTTCTGATGGTGAAGCTAGATACATATGACGTCGTCCGATTGAGTGCTTAGTCATACCATAACATTAGTTCAGTCGTCTTCTACCCTACTTTATTGATTTAAAAATAAAAGTCCCCCAAGAGTTCTTGAGGGACTGTCACGTTAACGCTCCAACGGCGGGAGAATCAATCGCTAAAGCTTACGAGTTCATTCCCACTCGGTCTGCTATTACTGAAGGCTTCAATGTTATTTAAGGTTGTGGTCGCGATGTTATTGAGCGCATCTTTGGTTAGAAATGCTTGATGGCCGGTAAATAACACATTGTGACACGCCGATAGTCGGCGGAACACGTCATCGACAATCACATCGTTTGACTTATCTTGGAAGAAGAGTTCTTTTTCGTTGTCATAGACATCTAACCCTAATGCACCAATTTTCCCTTTCTTCAAAAACTCAATGGCCGCTGTCGAATCCAGTAACTCTCCACGGCTTGTATTCACAATCATCACACCATCTTTCATTTTGTTGAAAGCAGTTTCATCCAGTAAGTGATAATTTTCTTTGCTCATCGGGCAGTGCAGAGAAATGACGTCAGAACGGCGGTATAATTCATCTAAATCGCAATATTCTGCCCCCAATTCGATAGCAATCGGATTTGGGTATGGGTCATAACATAGAATGTGCATGCCTAGGCCTCTTAGAATACGCATCGTTGCGATACCAATTTTCCCTGAACCAATTACGCCCACCGTCTTACCATGAAAGTTGAATCCAACTAACCCTTCTAAAGAGAAGTTAGCGTCACGTGTTCTTTGGTAGGCTTTATGAAGTTTACGGTTCAGGCACATCATCATACCGACCGTATGTTCTGCCACCGATTCAGGTGAATAAGCAGGAACACGCACGACTTGAATACCTAACTGTTTCGCCGCTTCAAGATCGACCTTATCGAAGCCCGCACAACGCATCGCAATAAGACGAGTACCCCCGCGCGCTAACTTTTCTAACACAGGTTGCGATAAATCATCGTTTACAAACGCGCAGACAACTTCGCATTGATAAGCCATTTTTGCGGTTTTTCGAGTTAACCTAAAATCGTGAAAGTGGAACTCTGCCTTTAGGTTATCTGTTGCATTAGTGAACGACTTTTCGTCGTAAGATTTTGAGCTAAAAAAAGCAATATTGAGCATAATGTCCTCTCTTTATATGGAGGTTTAATACGGATAAAAGCTATCCATTTCTTCGAGTTTCAGTGTGCAAGAGTCCCTAAATAAAGTCCATGTGAATACACGCTCAATTGACCAACAAACATACACTCAGCCAATTATTTTCAACGACATCGCTTAATGTCCTTATGAAGCTAACGGGCATTAAACATTTTCTTCGATTGTGTATCTTTATGTGACCAAAAGTTGATATTGAATTGCGCATCTTCACTGAGTTCTACACGGTGCCAGTATTGTGGTGGGCTAGTCGCAAATTCCCCTGCATTGATGACAATGACTGATTCTGGTTCGGTCGCATCTGCATTTTCAAAACCAAAGAAAGTGACTTTCCCCTCCATGACGCATATTTGCCCAAAAACTCCCTCTGCGGTGTTGTGATGATTTAACAACGCAGCAGGAATATTATCTTTGGTAAAAAACGGCGTAGATCGTTGTATGCGCCAATCTGCTGGTATTCGTAAATGATTCATATGTTCCTCTCTTAACTTTAAAAACTGATTTGAGTTACCAATAATTTTCACTGCTAAACTGCCCGGGCTTTTTTCTTAAGTGTTTAGTGAGCCCAAGCGTTTTAAGTGATTCACTCGTATCACGCACCATTCCCGGATTTCCGCACAAGAACACGAAAGAGCGCTCTTGATTGAAATCGAGTTTTGCTGATCGTTGTAATTCTCCATTAAGTAGCAAGTCCGGGATTCTTCCACGTAAAGCTCCGGCGACAAGTTCTCTAGAAACAATTGGCACATATTTGAGTTTCCCTTCGAATAAAGTAACTTTCTGCTGAATGCGTTCAGAGTATGTCAGGTCCTTTTGCTGCCTAACCGCATGAACAAGCACGAGATGATTAAATCGCTGGCTACTAGCGAGCTCCTCAAGTATTGATAAGAAAGGCCCAACCGCAGTTCCTGTAGAAAGCATCCATAAATCCTCTACGTGATCCGGAACTTCCTGCAATGTCATATAACCACTCGGCGTACTTCCAACATAAATATCATCATCAACGTTAAGCGCATGGAGCTTAGGTGATAACAACCCCTGCTCATCCTTAATTACAAGAAACTCTAGAATGGCCTCACCTTCATGAATCTTAGGTGCATTGACCATTGAGTAAGCGCGTCGAACCAGTTCATTACCGTCAAACAAAGCAAGTTTCGTAAACTGCCCTGCTACATACGATTGAACCGGGGCGCGGACAAATAAAGTAAAGAGCTGTTCATTCCAGTCGACTCTGTCGATTACCTTACCTAAAACTAAACCATGGGGGAGTTCTGTCATGCCGTTACCCTCTAATGATTAATGAGTTACACATTTATCTTAGCACTTAGTATGCCAATAATGATAATCATTACCATTCGTGATATGTGTACAGTAAAACCTTGACAAAAGAGTCAAATCAACACCGAACCATCAAGTCAATAAGACTACATAAAGGTAATTTGACTAATCTGATTGAGAAGGAATTCTATGGAAGAGAAATTGTTTTATGGGAAAGGAAAAAACGGCTCGCATAAGCGAGCCGAAAATAATGGATTATTGATAAGTTATAACTTATCGACTGTCGCGTAAACGGCCGCAAGAGTATCGTGTCCAAAGTTAACGCTTCTTTCAGGAGACCAACCATAACGTGAATCAGCACAAGAAATGTGATCTTTAAATGGCATTTCAACAGTGTAAGAAAGGCATTTAAACTGCTCACCAACCCAGTTAGAGCCGACCGTTAAGTTTGCTTTACCTGGCTCATCTTTGTCGTAACCGATTTCATCCTGAAATTCCGGTGTGATCGTTAATAAAGCCTGTTTAAACGTGTTTTCTAGATCAGCCAAGCGCTCATCATAAGATGGTATACCTTCACTGCCTGCAACAAAGTTGTATGGGATGGCTTCGTCACCATGAATGTCTAGAAACATGTCGACGCCTGTCTCAAGCATTTTCTCACGAACGAGGAACACCTCTGGACTGCGCTCCATAGAAGGTGTTTGCCATTCTCGGTTCAAGTTTACCCCCATCGCATTGTGACGTAAGTGACCTCGTATGCTGCCGTCAGGGTTCATGTTCGGTACAACGTAAAAAGTTGCTTTATCTAGAATGGAACGACCAACCGTATCGGTATCGTCTAATAGCCTTTGTAAAAAGCCCTCGATAAACCACTCCGCCATCGTTTCACCAGGATGTTGACGCCCAATCACCCAAATTTTCTTTTTCGATTCGCACGGTTCACCTATGGTCAATAAGCTCATGTCATTGCCATCAAGTGTTGATCCAAGCGTATCAAGACGACATTGGCTATGAGCTTGCGCCGTGTGCAACAAATCTTGGTGGCGATCATACGAGTATGGTGCGAAGTAGGCGAAATACATCGAACGATACTCAGGCTCAGCAGCAAAAGTCAGGCTGTCGCCATCAAACTTAGCCGGGATTCGGAACCACTCTTCACGATCATAAGAGGCCACGACATCATAATCTGTCCAACCTTCTGGATACGCTGAATTGGCTAAACCTGATATGGTAAATTCATGTTGAAGAGAAGGTTCTGATTCCAAACGAAAATGAAACCATTGAGCGGTATCAGTTTGGTTATCTGCTGGGATCGTTAGTTGGATATTCTTTGGGTCATCTGCTGAGACTACATGAATGCTTGCGCTTTCAAAATTGCTGAAAATTTTCATCGTTATTTTTGCTTTGTTTACTGTGAAAACCAGAGACTAGCATGTCCGAAGGCAAATCCTACCCTTCAACTTTCAATATTATGTTAATTATTATGTTCATCGAATAACACTCGTACAGCGCAAATGCTATCGAGCATATCCATTTCTCGGAGTTATTGATTTTATAGTCAATCGTCGATGGTGTATCCAGCAGATATCAAGTAGTATGCCTCGACTTTCCACACTGTAGAATTCTATGACCATCGATATCGTCACTCTCCCAGCAAAACCTGAAATAACTTGTGCTAATTGCCAAGCATGTTGCTGCCGCCTGGAGGTGATGCTCATTACCGATACTGGCGTACCTGAAAAATTTATTCTACGCGATGAAGATGGTGGTGAAGTGATGAATCGCCTTGACGATGGTTGGTGCGCTGCGCTCGATAGAGACACTCTAATGTGTTCGATCTATGAAAACAGGCCTTGGATATGCCGTGAATTTGAAATGGGGTCTTACTCCTGTGAAGAAGAACGTATAGAAAACGGCCTCGATCAACCTGCCTAAATATACCTATTTACGTAGAGCGAGGTTTGCCGTTCTCAACACATTATTCTTATTCGGTTCTACCGCTTTCTGTTAGCTATCTTCCATCTCACTCATTGCGAATTTGACTTCCTCTGATGAAAACCCTTTTCGAGTAAGCATCGCATAAGCCTTATTTCTCTCTTTATAGTCGGAAAGGTCATAGGATTTCTTTTGCAATTGTTCTAGGCAATTTGCATAAAAGTCTAACGTTCCCTCGAGTGACAATCGCTCGACTAAAACATCAAGTTCACTGCAATCAATCTTTCGTTGCCTAAGTTCTTGTCGAATTACCGTAAGCCCCTTTCCCTTTCGAGCATATTTCAACAGTTCTTTCTCGATGTCTGCTTTTTCAGCTTTGATTTCTAGGTTAGATTTCAATTCATGCGCTTTAGGGTGCTGAGCAATGGCTTCTTTCACTTGCTGATAGGTAAACCCTCTCTTTTGCAGCGTAGAGATCAGTTTCTCTTTGCTGATTGAAAAAGACGGATAGTAGTGATTAATCCGGTCAATCACGATCACCTGCTCATCAATTCTTTTCTCTTGCTTAACCTGAAGAATAGCTTCATGAATTGTCGCTTCAGCAATTCCCTTTTTTTTGAGTTTGTCCAATATATACGCTGAACCGAACTCGCCGAAAAAAGCACGTTCAACAAAATGGATCGCAAAGTCTTGGTCTGACTTTAAGTAACCATAACTACGCAAGTTATTGAGTGTTTCCGTAATCCAGTCTTGATTATCAGTTTTCACCTTCAGTTTTGCGACTAACTCACTTTCCGTCATATCTCGTTGACCTAAGTGCCACATCGCCGAGTTCATTACACTTTCAATTCGAGTCGCTTTTCTTATTTTTCTTTGCTCTTGTTCCATCGATTGCTCAACTCATCTGCGGGTTGCCGTTATGTTATCCCAATCCCCCCAGAATCACCCACTATTTAAGGCATTAGTTTGAGTCTCCACCTTTCCTAGGCGTGAGTGAAACCAAGCACATGATGGATACCAAACGAGCATCGATGGTTAGTCCCAGCGATTAATTCAAGAGACAAAAACTCGCTATGGGGCTGACTAAATTTTGTCATATGATTGAAACTCGACACTTATTGAACCAAGTGCACATAAATTAATATTGAGCCTTATTTTACTCTTCACTTTTTTCTAGTGTTACTAGAATCAATAGTGGGTATCAACATCTAAAATCTTATAATTTAAAGCGTTTCTTTTTGTTGCTATCTCTCTAATGATCAATACCCTAAGTCAGTTAATTGTTTATGGAGAAACAATGAAGAAGTCATTCAGTCAGTTCCTATATTTCCCGATTATCGCTCTCGCCATATCCATGGTAATCGGTAGCTATTTTTATAACCGTACACTGGATGACTGGCTAACCAAAATCGTGAGCAGTTATATGTACGGCCTCATTGATGATGTATCACATCAGATGCAAGTGCTCCAACTTGATCTCTACGATATGGAAGTGGAAGACATTGATGAATTTCTTAGCACTATGCCTCAAGCCAATTTTGGACGCCGCTTTACTATCATCCACAGCTCAGGGAAAGTACTTGGGGATTCTCAACTAACAGACAGAGAAATATCTGAGCTGGAAGA
>Ga0213838_1001242_pt1 | contig 13661 bp, 13 predicted proteins | sample SWPATP13_FD_160577 | JGI IMG/M metagenome (GOLD analysis project Ga0213838, IMG submission 160577) | Coastal seawater microbial communities from Marineland, Florida, United States - SWPA TP1 #3 | ecosystem: Environmental > Aquatic > Marine > Coastal | place: USA: Florida | collected 2016-08-06 | reverse complement strand
ACCTGACGGTGCTTTTTACGTCGGTGACGAAGCCAGGCCACGGGTAGCCAAAGCAGTAAATACAAGCTAAGAGAGGTAATCAGCGCAGAGCCAACGGCCTGCGGTTTGAGGGGCAAAGAGGGCTGATAGAGGCTTAGCACCTGACCCAGTCGCTGGTACTGGGCAGGTTGAGCAAAATACCAGGCTTGCTCAAAATAGTTGCTTGTACGCAGTTTTTTCAGGGCTTGCTGAGCCTCATTATGCGCCTGCATTACGGTTTGCTTGTGACGTGCATCGTCACGCACCAGCGCGTCCTGATTGGCCTGCAGGGCAGTAAGCATGGCGTTGATATCGGTGTAGCCGTAGGTTTCGGCCAGTTGTTGATAGTGGTCAACTTCGGCCTGAGTGGCATCCACATAGCCATTAAGATACTGCACATAATGGTCGGTGACAATCGGTACCTGTAGCATCAGGATTAGCAGCGCGGCAAACACTATCTTGTCGATTAATCGCAGGATAATCATTGCTTGCGCGCTCCTTAATGTGTTAACCGTAAGTACTGCTCAGGCAGTGATACATGGCATCACTTAGCCGGCTGAGCTGCTCAGGTGAAATGACGTAGGGGGGCATAATGTACACCAGCTTGCCAAATGGTCGGATCCACACGCCATTTTTTACAAACAAAGGCTGTAAACGTTTCATATCTACCGGGTGTTTGGTTTCCACTACGCCAATTGCACCCAATACTCTGACATCCTGCACGCAGGCAAGTTCATTACAGCGGGTTAGTTCGGTTTTAAGCTGGGTTTCGATGCCTTGCACCTGAGCCTGCCAGTCACCCTGATTAATCAGTGATAAACTTGCACCGGCCACCGCACACGCCAGCGGGTTACCCATAAATGTGGGACCGTGCATAAACACGCCGGGACTGCCTTCACAAACACCGCGCGCCACATCCTCTGTACACATTGTAGCTGCCAGTGTCATGTAGCCGCCGGTCAGAGCTTTGCCCACACATAGGATGTCCGGGCTAATCTCGGCATGATCGCAGCCAAACAATTTCCCGGTGCGACCAAATCCGGTAGCAATTTCATCGCAAATAAGTAATACATCGTAAGTATCGCAGAGCTGACGACAACGGCGTAAATATTCTGGATGATAAAACCGCATACCACCAGCGCCCTGCACAACCGGCTCAAGGATCAGCGCCGCCAGCTCTTCGTGGTGACGGGCAAAAAGCTCTTCCAGCGGCAGAATGTCGTCTTCACTGAAGGCCTGACCAAAGCGGGTCTGCGGCGCTGGTGCAAAAATGTGCTTGGTAAGGCTGTTGGTAAACAGGCTGTGCATGCCATTAACCGGATCACAAACCGACATGGCAGCAAAGGTATCGCCGTGATAGCCATTACGGGGCGCAATCAAACGCGACTTTTCGGGCCTGCCCTGGCACGCCCAGTACTGTACGGCCATCTTAATGGCTACTTCCACTGATACCGAGCCGGAGTCAGCCAGAAATACCCGCTCAAGGCCTGCCGGTGCCATGCCTAGCAACTGCCGGCACAGGCTTACGGCTGGCTCGTGGGTCAGACCGCCAAACATGACATGACTGAAGTTGTCAATTTGCTGGTGGGCGGCGGCGTTCAGGGCCGGGTGATTGTAACCGTGGATAGCGGCCCACCAACTGGACATGCCGTCAACCAGGGTTTCTCCCGAGGCGAGGGTAATCTCGGCACCGCTGGCGCCACTGACCTCAAAACAAGGTAAGGGATCGATGGCTGAGGTATAGGGATGCCAGATATGTTGTTGGTCAAATTCTTTGTTGGTTAAATTATGCACAATGGTAAAGTTTAAAATGTTAATTTGGTTGACAAGTCTTTGCTGGGGCATAGACTAAGCGACCAGACAATAAGAGTAAAGGATAGGCGATGCTGGCATCACAACATAATAGCACTGAAGCGGTCGTTCGACATGACTGGACCCGGGAAGAAGTGGAAGCATTGTATGCAATGCCCTTTAATGATTTGTTATTTAAAGCCCAGGTGGTTCATCGTCAGCATTTCGACCCGAATCAGGTGCAGGTGAGCACACTGTTATCTATCAAAACCGGCGCATGTCCGGAAGATTGCAAATACTGTCCACAAAGCGCCCGCTATGACACCGGCCTTGAAAAAGAACGTCTGTTGGAAATCGAAAAGGTTATTGAACGCGCTAAAGAGGCCAAACAAACCGGCTCTACCCGTTTTTGTATGGGCGCTGCCTGGCGTAACCCCAAAGAGCGGGATATGCCTTACCTTACCCAAATGGTCGCCGAGGTGAAGGCGATGGGTCTGGAAACCTGCATGACGCTCGGCATGTTAACCCGCGACCAGGCGGTGGCGCTTAAACAAGCCGGTTTGGACTACTATAATCATAACCTGGATACCTCGCCGGAATTTTATGGCGATATTATTACCACCCGTACCTATCAGGATCGCCTCGATACCTTGCAAAATGTCCGTGAGGCGGGGATGAACGTGTGCTCGGGTGGCATTGTCGGCATGGGCGAAACGCTGTCCGACCGAGCATCGCTGCTTATTCAGCTGGCCAATTTGCCGGAGCAGCCTCAGAGTGTGCCGATTAACATGCTGGTGAAGGTAGATGGCACGCCGCTGGACAAACTGGATGATATGGAACCCTTTGACTTTATCCGTACCATTGCGGTAGCGCGTATCATGATGCCCAAGTCCCATGTTCGTCTGTCGGCCGGTCGTGAACAAATGAATGAGCAAATGCAGGCGCTGTGTTTTATGGCCGGTGCCAATTCCATTTTTTATGGGTGTAAGCTGCTCACCACTTCAAACCCGGATACGCACGAGGACGTGGTGCTATTTAAAAAACTGGGCATTAACTCTGAGCGTACCCGCGAGTATTCTGACGAAGCGCACCAACTGGCGCTCGAAGAAGCTATCGAACAACAAAATACCCCGCAGTCTGAACTGTTCTATGATGCCACCGAAAAAGGTCAAACCGAGTCTGCATAATGGCCTTTGATTTTATAGATGCGCAGTTAACAGAGCGCCAGCAGCAGGGCTATTACCGCCAGCGCACCGCCATCGACTATGAGCGGGATGGCGTTATTGCGATTGATGGTAAGCATTATCTTAACTTTGGCAGCAATGATTATTTAGGACTGCGTCACGACCAGGGCGTATTGCAGGCCTGGGTTGAAGGACTGGCGCAATTTGGTGCTGGCAGCGGTGCTTCACCGCTGGTAACAGGTTACAGCGTGGCTCACCGTGAGCTGGAACTTATGCTGGCTGACGCGTTGGGCTATGACGCGGTGCTGTTGTTTAACTCCGGCTTTGCCGTCAATCAGGCCGTATGTCAGGCGTTATTTGCCTCGTCAGGCGAGATTATTGCCGATAAATTTATGCACGCGTCGTTTATTGAAGGGGCGCTTGCCAGTCAGGGCAACCTGCGCCGCTTTGCCCATAATGATACTGCTCACCTCGAAACCCTGTTGGGCAAGTGCGAAGGGACAAACCGACTGATTGCCTCGGAAGGGGTGTTCAGCATGGATGGTGATAGCCCTGATATGAATGCGTTGGTCAGTTGCGCCAGACAAACAGGCAGCTGGCTGATGCTGGATGATGCCCATGCTTTTGGTGTGACCGGCGAGAACGGTCTGGGCTCGGCGGAAAACTTTGGCCTCAAGCCAACGGATTGTCAGATCCTTATGGGTACCTTCGGTAAAGCTGTGGGCACTGCCGGTGCCTTTGTGGCGGGGAGTCACAGCCTGATTGATTACCTGGTGAATTATGCGCGTCACTATATCTATTCTACGGCCTTTCCGCCGGCTCAGGCGGTGGCTACCATTTACGCGTTGAATTGCGTGACCACCGGCTCCCAGCGCGAGCAGCTGCACGGCAATATTGCCTATTTTAAACAGCGCGCCAGGCAGGAAGGTCTGACACTGCTCGACTCCGAAAGCGCTATTCAACCGTTAATTGTGGGCGAACCAGAGCTTGCCCGCCAGTATTCCAAAGCATTGTCGGAAAGAGGTCTGTGGGTGCCGGCCATGCGTCACCCAACGGTACCGAAAGGCTCAGATCGGCTGCGCATTACACTCAGTGCCGTGCACACAAGCCAGGACATAGACGCTCTGATAGACGGGCTGACTCTGGTGCGTCAGGAGTTACAACATGGCCCTGATTGAACCGCGTACAATTGTGCAGCAGGCTACTGAAAAAGACGATGTTGCCAAACGTTTCAGCGGCGCAGCCAGACAGTATGATGACATAGCCAATATTCAGGCGCAGATAGCCACAGCAGCACTTGCCCGTTTACCAGCTGCGATGTTCAACAACGCGCTGGATATTGGCTGTGGCACCGGCCGTCACACTGAGCGCTTGAGCCGGATTGCCACTACGACAACCGGGCTCGACCTAGCCGCAGGCATGGTAGCGCAGGCTAAGCGAAATTACCCGGCTATCCATTTTGTGCAGGGCGATGCCGAGCAACTCCCCTGGCAGAATGCCGCTTTTGATATGGTTTTTTCTTCCATGGCGCTACAGTGGTGTCGTGGTCCGCAAGCCGCTCTTGCTGAAATATCCCGGGTTTTACACCCTGGTGGTCGTGCTGAACTGGCCATTATGGTGGATGGTTCTTTTACTGAATTACGCCGGGCAAGTCGCGCTGCCGGGGTATCGCTACACATCAACGAGCTGTTCACTGCCAGCGATTGGCTTAATTCGCTGAGCCAGACCGGTTTGAACTATGGCGCACATGAACTTGTTGAATACAGCGATAAGTTTGATGATATTTGGCAGCTACTGCGTTCAATAAAAGGCGTTGGCGCTGGCAGTAGCGCGCTCGGCGCTAAGCGCCAGGGGCTAACCCGTAAAGCGCTAAACCAACTTGATGCAGCGATGCCACACAACGAGCAGGGGCTGTTAACCAACACCTACACCGTATTACATCTGACGCTGGAGAAACCTCTGTGACCCAGGCTTTTTTCGTTACCGGCACTGATACCGAAGTAGGCAAGACCTACGTAAGCGCAATGTTACTGAAAGCCGCGGTAATGGCCGGCAAGCGTGCCATCGGCTACAAGCCAGTGGCAGCCGGCTGTGAATGGCAGAACGGCCAGTGGCAAAACGAGGATGCGCTGGCCTTACAGCAGGCATCCAATGTTAAGTTAACGCTTAAAGAGGTAAATCCTGTGGCGCTGGAGCCGGCAATCGCGCCGCATATTGCCGCCGAGCTTGCCGGTGAGCCAATCAGTGAAGGTGTGATTAAAGGTGGCTTTGATCATCTGCTTAGCAGGCAAGCTGATGTGCTGCTGATGGAAGGTGCTGGTGGCTGGCGTTTACCCATTGGTAATCATCGCTTTTTAAGTGACGTGGTAAAAGCGCTTCAGCTTGATGTCATTATCGTAGTAGGCATGCGTCTCGGCTGCCTGAATCACGCATTACTGACTGCCGAAGCCGTAAAGGCTGACGGCCTCAATATCAAAGGCTGGGTGGCCAATACACTGACACCCGATATGCCTTATTTTAATGAAAATCTGGCGACGCTCGAGAAGCTGATGCCGGCGCCGCGTCTGGCGACTATTCCCTATCAGGCAGCGCCGGATTTTACTGCACTGGGCGAGCTCTTCAACTGATATAGTGGGTTAAATCCTGGCCCGGCGCGATAGGGGTTTTATCATCGCCGCTAAAACAAAAGCCTTCCAGCTCACCCAACAAAGTAAGCCGTCCTTCAGTATATTGCAGTGCTGTGCCTTCCCGGATAGCCAGTACGGGCGTTTTAGGATTGAGGCGCGTGAATTCAAACAACCGGTCATCACGGGTTTCACCGTTATGTCCGGGCGGCTGATAATCAGTATAGTGGGGATTTAACTGGCAGTGCACAAAGTTAAGCGCAGCAAAAGAGGGCGGTTCAATAATCGGCATATCATTGGTCGTGCGGATACTGTTGCCGCAAATATTACTGCCCGCGCTCCAGCCAATGTAAGGCATGCCCTGGCTTACTTGGCGTTGCAGAGGTTCTATTAATGACTGCTTATACAGCTCATTGAGTAAGTTAAAGGTGTTACCACCCCCAACCAGTACCGCCTTAGCAGAGGCGACTGCGTCCTGCGGCTCGTCGCAGGTATGGATACCGGTAATATTGAGCTGTGGAAGTGCCTCGCGGACTTTTTCTACATAGTCATCCCAGCCCAGCGTGACCCCGGCAAATGGAATGAACAAGACGTCCTTTTCGTTACCCAGATGCTCAATGATCATGTCCCGGGCATGTTCAAGATACGCTTCGTCGCCCATTCGTGAACTGGATAGCATTAACACGTGTGGTTTGGTTTCTGTCGGCATTAATCTTTCTCTTTGTTTTTTTCGTGGGTTTTAGCATAGTGTTCAACGCTAATGATAAGTACAATACCACGCTCGAACCGGTGGGGTAAGTCGCATTGCCAGCAGGCCGGGAAAGTTGCAGGCTAAGAATACTGACGTAAAGATAGGAATTACCATGACATCACCCAAAGCTGTTTTATTTGTCTGTCTTGGCAATATTTGCCGCTCGCCCACGGCTGAGGCGGTATTTCGCCACAAAGCTGATGAGGCAGGACTTAAACTGACCATAGATTCAGCCGGTACTCATGGTTACCATACGGGTAGCCCGCCAGACAAACGTTCGCAAGCCGCCGGGCAGGAGCGTGGCTACAGTTTTAAAGGGTTGAAGTGTCGACGGGTGAGTGACACCGATTTTGAAACTTTTGACCTGATCCTGGCCATGGATCAGAGCAACCTTGAAAACCTGCGCGAAATGAGCGACCCGGAACATCATCACAAAATTCGCCTGATGCTGGATTTTGCCGGTTATGAGAATGAAGAAGTACCGGATCCGTATTACGGTGGCAAAAAAGGTTTTGAGCTGGTGCTTGGCTTAATAGAGGAAGCTTCAGACGGCTTGATTAAGGCGCTCAGAAGTTAATGTCGTCCCCTGCCTCCAAATGGACTCTTGGTGCACTGGGTATTGTATTGCTGTTGTGTTTTTCAGCATTGCTCGCCAGTGTCTGGTGGCAGGCTGATACTACCGCAGAGACACGCTGGTACATTCTGGTTAATTTACAATTGCCACTGGCAATCACGGCCACCGTAGTAGGCGCAGCACTTTGTGTAAGTGGCGCGGCCTTGCAGGTAGTGTTACGTAATCCACTGGCCGACCCGGGGATTATAGGTATTGCCAGCGGCGCCAGCCTAATGGCGGCATTAGTGTTGATCCTGATGCCAGAGTGGATGGTCAGTACCCTGCATTACAGTATGCCACTGGCCTGTTTTGCCGGTGCGTTGTTATCGACCGCGGTTATCTATCGTCTTTCCGCTCGGTTACGGGGGCTGAATACAGCGGTGATCCTTGCCGGTATCGCCATTACCACGTTAACCAGCGCTGTGATGGGCTGGCTTTATTTGTTCGCTGATGCGCAGTCGATGCGTAATCTTACCTTTTGGGTGATGGGCAGTCTGCATCAGGCCGATGGCTGGATCCTGTTGTGGAGCGCACCACTTATAGTGGGAAGCTGCGCATTACTTATCTCAAAAGGTAAAACCCTGAATTACCTCTACAACGGCGAGTTAACAGCGCGCAGTGCCGGTATCGACCCAACTCAAGAGAGCAAGATTGTTCTTATTGCCTGTGCTCTGGCAGTGGGCGCGGCGGTTGCCATTGCCGGTTCTATTGCTTTTTTAGGCTTGCTGGTGCCTCACTATGTACGCTTGTTGATGGGATTTGATAACCGGTTGGTACTGCCTGCCAGTGCATTTTGTGGCGCGGTTTTGTTATTGCTGGTGGCATTGTTCTCGGATTTGTTGCCTTATGCGTCCTTGCCTGTCTCCATGGTTACAGCGTCTCTTGGCGGCCCGCTGCTGCTCTATGCATTACTCAAAGGGCAGTTTAAATGAACCTGCCGATTGCGCTTGAGAACATCTCCCTTGACCAGCGTCTGGATAATATCTCGGTCACTATCAGGCAACCGGGCATTACCTGTCTGCTTGGGGCCAATGGTGCAGGGAAATCAACCTTGTTACTGGTGCTGGCTGGCCTGATTGAGCCGGAGCAGGGCACAGTACACTGGGGGCAAACCGATGTTTATGCAACGCCGCTGGCGGTGCTATCGGTACATCGCTGTTTTGTTGCTCAGCAGCACAGTATTCAGTTTGAGCTTAGCGGTCGCGAATGCCTGCAATTTTTAAGTCCTTGCCAGAGCAGCGACATTCCCGGTGAGCTGATCCGGAAACTGGATATTGCTGATTTGCTGGATAAACCGGTTAGCCGTATGTCTGGTGGTGAGTTGCAACGTATCATGATTAGCCGCGCGTTGTTACAGGTGTGGCCAGCTATTAAATCCGGTAATGCTATTATAGTGCTGGACGAGCCACTCCAGGGAGTGGATATTCGTCACCAGACAGTGTTGATGCAGTGGCTCAGTGCGCTGGCGAAGGTCGGTAATCAAATAATTATGAGCTGTCATGATATCAATATTGCTAACACCTTTGCCGATACGGTATTGTTAGCAAAGGCAGGGCAAATGCTTGCATACGGACCTACCAGAGATGTACTCAACCTGTCTAACCTGTGGTTAACCTTTGATTGTCAGTTTGAATGCCTGTTTAAGGATGAGCAGCGGCATTTTATTCCCGTACGACATGCAACTGGCTTTTAAAGGATTAGTCGTTTTCTGAAATTTCCCATTTGAAAGAGGTGCTAAGTGAATAACTGGCAACCAGATAGCTGGCGGGCAAAGCCAATTTTGCAACAGCCAGAATACGAGGATAAAGCTGAACTGGACCGGGTAGAGCAGACCCTCGGTTCCTATCCTCCTTTAGTGTTTGCCGCTGAAGCCCGAGAGCTGCGTCGCCAGCTTGGTCAGGTATGCGAAGGTAAAGGATTCTTACTTCAGGGCGGTGACTGCGCGGAATCGTTTAATGAGTTTAATGCACCGAAGATCCGCGATACCTTTAAAGTACTGTTGCAAATGGCGATTGTACTGACTTTTGCCGGTCGTTGCCCGGTAACTAAAGTCGCGCGCATGGCCGGTCAGTACGCCAAACCACGTTCGTCGGACTTTGAAACCATCAATGGTGTAACCCTGCCCAGCTATCGCGGCGATATTATTAACAGCTTTGAATTTACCGAAGCGGCACGCCGGCCGGATCCACAGCGTCTGGTTGAAGCCTATCACCGTAGTTCAGCTACCTTAAACCTGCTGCGCGCTTTTGCTCAGGGCGGACTTGCCGACCTGCACGAAGTGAACCGCTGGAACATGGCGTTTCTGGAAAACAATCCGCAAAAAGATAAGTATCTGGACTTATCCCGTCGCATTCAGGATACCCTGGAGTTTATGGATGTTATTGGCATTAACTCCACCAATACGCCATCGTTACACGAAACGTCATTGTTTACCTCTCACGAAGCGTTGTTGCTTAACTATGAGCAGGCTTTAACGCGTATTGATACGCTAACGGGTAAGCCTTATGACTGTTCTGCGCATATGGTGTGGATTGGTGAGCGTACACGTCAGCTCGACCATGCGCACATTGAGTTCTTCCGCGGTATCAATAACCCCGTGGGCGTGAAAGTTGGCCCGTCGATGGAAGAAGACGAACTTATTCGTCTGATTGATGCGCTTAACCCGAATAACGATCCGGGCAGGCTCACGCTGATCACCCGCATGGGAGCCGACAAGCTGGAAGCGAATTTACCGCGGTTGTTACGCCGCGTGAAAGCCGAAGGGCGTAACGTAGTGTGGAGTTCCGACCCCATGCACGGCAATACTTTCTCGGCTTCCAGTGGCTACAAAACCCGCAACTTTGATGCCATTCTGAGCGAGATTAAACAGTTCTTCCAGGCCCATGAAGCTGAAGGCACTTACGCGGGCGGTATCCATCTGGAAATGACTGGCCAGCATGTTACCGAATGTACCGGAGGTGCTTACCAGATCAGTGATGAAGATCTTAAAGAAGCTTATAAAACCCAGTGCGATCCACGTTTAAATGCCGATCAGGTACTGGAAATGGCGTTTCTGGTAGCAGGTCACTTACGCAGTAAGTAATCCGCTGGTCACAACCTTTGTGTTATAAGAGCGCAGCGAGGCAATCGCTGCGCTCTTTTTCGTTAAGGACACCGGTAAAGATGGTTTTACGGCGCAGGGCTGTAGTGGTTTTATCGGTGGCGGTCATCGCTTTAATGAAGCTTTGAGGCGTGTTTACCTGGGCAAGAATTGCCTGCCAGTTCAGATAGGCACCATAGCTGAGCAGTTTTTGCTCGTAGCGCTGTTGTAATGTGGTTGTCGCCTGGCTTAACAGTGCCGGCTCAGCCAGCACTTTGCGGGCTATACAGCCATGTAAGCACAGGCTGCGCTTGTCTGCTTCGAGTTGCTGGTACTTTTTTTGATGGTAAACCATGGGGCTAATCGTCAATTAACGGCGTAAGCATACCTTCCATGCCGTTTAGTTTGATTTCGTACATCAGCGCCAGTTGCTCACCGAGCTTTCCGGCCGGAAAACCTTGCTTGGCAAACCATACCAGATAAGGTTCGGGCAACTGGATGAGCTTACGCCCGGCATATTTGCCAAAGGGCATAGTCTGATTAATGGCCTGTTTAAGGGCCGCCGCGTCGGGCATTGAGTTTGTCATGGTTAAGTTGCCTGCTTTTGCTGCGCCTTCCAGAGGCCGGCATAAACGCCTTGTTGACTGAGCAGTGCATCGTGATTGCCATGTTCGATGAGCCGCCCCTGACTCATAACCAGAATCTTATCGGCATCCACAATGGTTGACAAACGGTGGGCTATTACCAGACTGGTGTGGCCTTTGGCGACTTCCCGCAGCGCACGAAGTATGGCTTGTTCAGACTGACTATCCAGCGACGAGGTGGCCTCATCGAAGACCATGATTGCCGGACGTTTTAATATCGCCCGGGCGATAGCAACCCGCTGCTTTTCGCCGCCAGATAGCTTAAGGCCTCGCTCGCCTACTTTGGTTTGGGCACCTTCGGGCAATTGACTGATAAACTTATCAAGATGGGCCAGACGAATGGCTTCATGCACATCTTCCTCACTGGCATCGGGCCGACCGTAGCGGATGTTCTCGAAAATAGAGTCGTTAAATAACACGGTATCCTGGGGAACGATGCCAATATGCTGACGTAAACTGTGCTGAGTGACGTTTGCAATATTCTGATTATCGATAGTAATCCTGCCGGATGCCGGGTCGTAGAAACGAAACAGTAATTTAACCAGGGTGGACTTTCCGGCTCCACTTTCGCCTACTACGGCAACCTTGCTGCCGGGCTCCACCGTAAAGCTAACGTTGCTGAGGATAGGGCGGTCGTCGTGATAAGCAAAGCTGACCTGTTCAAATTCAATGCGCCCCTCATGGGTAACCAGCGTTGTTGCGTCCTGGCTATCGTCTACCTGCGGTGTTCTGTCGAGCAGCTTAAATAAGTTTTCAATATTGGCCAGCGAGCCACGAATTTCGCGGTAAACAAAACCGAGGAAGTTTAACGGCATAAAGATTTGCATAGTGAAGGCGTTGATTAACACAAAATCACCAATGGTCATATTGCCTTCGCTGACTTCAAGGGCCGCCAACAACAGCATGCTGGTCATGGCGGTAGCAATAATAAAAGCCTGACCACCGTTTAAGGCAAATAAGGATAAGCGGTTTTTGCGGCGCGCAGTTTCCCATTGGGCCAGGTTACTGTCGTACAGGTTGGCTTCGTATTTTTCATTATTGAAATACTTAACGGTTTCATAATTTAACAGGCTGTCGATGGCGCGGGTATTGGTACTGGAATCAGCCTGATTAACCTGGCGCACGTATTCGGTGCGCCAGTCGGTGGCTTTCATTGAAAACCAGACATAGGCAATCACCGAGCAGAGGATAATCAACGCAAACGATACGCCGTACTGAGTCAGCAATACGCCCACCACCAGGGCTATTTCCAGCAGGGTAGGGCCAATATTAAACACCATAAAGCGCATCAGAAAACTAATGCCACTGGTCCCCCGCTCAATGTCCCGAGACAGTCCGCCGGTTTGTCTGGACAGGTGAAAGCCCAGGTCCAGCCGGTGCAGATGTTCAAACACCTGCAGGCCAAGACGGCGCATTGCACGCTCAGTTACGCGGCCAAACAGCGTATCGCGCACTTCGCCCAATAACACATTGGACAGTCGTAATACGCCGTAAGCGAACACCAGTGACAGAGGGACGGCCAGAGCTTTTATGGTGTCGTCGTTGAGACTGTCAACGGTATGCTTAAGAATAAAAGGCAGGCCAATGCTGGCCAGTTTGGCCGCTACAAGGCATAACAAGGCGAGAATAACCCGCTGTTTAAATTCCAGCAGGTAGGGCCATAACTGCCGAAATACCTGCCATTGCATAGGAGTGTTGGGATCAACCGGTTGGCGATGTGGGCGCATGTTTCTTCTTTTATACCCTTAAAATAACAATGGTTATGTTGTGGCCTGACATAAGGTAGAATGACCAGATAGCACAGTGTGCGATGCTTATAGCTGACATTAACCCTGAAGGCATTGATTTGTTACAAGATTCGTTTGGTCGCCGATTTTATTATCTGCGCTTGTCCATTACAGATGTATGCAACTTTCGTTGTCAATATTGCCTGCCCGACGGTTATCAGGGCCAGGCCCAGCAGTTTCTGAGCCTAAATGAAATTGACACCCTGGTAAATGCTTTTGCGCAAATGGGGACCTCTAAAATTCGGGTCACCGGCGGCGAGCCCACTCTGCGACGAGATATTGTTGATGTGGTTGCCAGCTGTGCGCAAACCGAAGGGATCAGTAAAGTCGCCATGACTACCCACGCGGGTAAACTGGCCTCGCTGGCAAAGCCGTTGGCTGAGGCTGGTCTAAAACAGGTAAATATCAGTCTCGACAGCCTTGAACCGGCTCAATTTGCGCTGCTGAGTGGACAAGACAAACTGAATGCCGTACTTGATGGCGTAGAGTCGGCCATTGTTGAGGGCATGAATGTTAAGGTTAATGCGGTATTGCTGCGCCCCTGGGCTGATGCTCAGTTACGCGATTTTACCGCCTGGCTGAAAGACATGCCGGTAACGGTCCGTTTTATTGAGCTGATGGAAACCGGCCAGCACAAGGCCTTTTTTAAATCACACCATGTCAGTGCCGAACCCCATCTGGCAGTGCTTAAAGCTCAGGGCTGGCAGCCGCTGCCGCGCGCTAAGGATGCCGGCCCGGCCATTGAACTGGCACATCCCGATTATGTTGGCCGGATTGGCTTTATTATGCCTTATAGCAGTGATTTCTGTGACAGCTGCAACCGCTTGCGCATTACTGCGTTGGGTAAACTGCATTTATGTTTATTCAGTGAACAGGGGCTCGATTTACGTGAGTCATTACAGTCGGGCAATGTGCAGGCGGTTAAGGACTTTGTGACGTCGAGCCTGGCCGATAAAAAGGTGTCTCATTACCTGCAGGAAGGCATTACCGGGATCACTAAAAATCTTTCCATGCTGGGCGGATAATAACATGCTCACTGTTAATCCGTCCGAGCGTTTAACTTATCGTCGTATTACCGCACAAGACCGGGATTTCCTGTTTGAAATTGATCAGGATGAAGAGGTTATGCGCTACTTAACTGGTGGCAGAAAAACCACGCGCAAAGAAGTG
>Ga0213838_1001240_pt1 | contig 13670 bp, 11 predicted proteins | sample SWPATP13_FD_160577 | JGI IMG/M metagenome (GOLD analysis project Ga0213838, IMG submission 160577) | Coastal seawater microbial communities from Marineland, Florida, United States - SWPA TP1 #3 | ecosystem: Environmental > Aquatic > Marine > Coastal | place: USA: Florida | collected 2016-08-06 | reverse complement strand
AGCTCGTAAAGAAAAAGAAGCAGCAGAGCGAGCTGAAAAAGAACGCATAGCAAAAGAGAAAGCGGCGAAAGAGGCGGCAGAAAAGGCCCGTAAAGAGAAAGAACGACTTGAGCGTATTGAACGCGAGAGAAAAGAACAGGAAGCTGCACTTAACGATATTTTTGCAGGGTTAGAAACAGAAACATCTCAGAATACATCGGCTAGACAGCAATTTGTGACTTCAGAAGCGTCTCGTTATGGTGCGATTTATACGCAACTGATTCAGCAAAATCTTTTGCTAGAAGATAGCTTTCGCGGCAAGTCATGTAAGGTAAATCTAAAGCTTATTCCAACAGGTTCTACAGCCATTTTGGGAAGCTTAAGTATTTTAGATGGGGATAGCCGTCTATGTGCTGCTACTAAGCGAGCGGTGGCTCAAGTTAAGTCTTATCCACTGCCTAAAGACCCAGATGTGGTCAACTCGCTAAAAAATATCAACCTAACTGTATTACCAGAGTAAAAGGACGAACCCGTGTTAAAAAAACTATTACTAGCCTTTGTTAGTGTAATAGCAATGAGTAGCCAGATGGCTCACGCCGCGTTAGAGCTGGTGATTACAGATGGTATAAACTCAGCTAGACCAATCGCTATTGTTCCTTTTAAGTGGGAAGGCAACAAGGCGCTACCACACGATGTATCCGCAGTCATTGCATCTGATCTGCAACGTAGTGGTAAATTTAGCCCTGTCGCAATCAACAAAATGCCTCAAACGCCTTATAGCGAAGCAGAAGTCAACTTTGACGCTTGGACTTCATTAGGTGTGGATTCGCTTTTAACCGGAACTATCAGTGAAAATGCTGAAGGCCAGTATGTGATCAATTACCAGCTGATCGACGTTGTTCGTGGTCAGTTAACAAAAGGGCAGAGTAAAGCGTTAAGTGATGAAGGGCAGCTAGTTCTATCTAAAGACCACGTGCTTTTTAATAAGAGAGCGACCGTACCAGGACCGCGCCTGAGAGAATATGCGCATCGTATTTCTGATTTAGTATACGAAGAACTGACTGGCGAAAAAGGCGCGTTTCTAACTCGCATTGCTTACGTTGTTGTCAGTGACAAGGATAAATACCCGTATCAATTACGTGTAGCAGACTATGATGGATTCAACGAGCGACTGGTATTACGTTCTAAACAGCCTTTAATGTCACCGGCATGGTCTCCTGACGGTAAGCAACTTGCTTACGTGAGTTTCCAAAACGGGCAAGCAGAGATATTCCTAATGAATATTTACAGTGGTGAACGTGAGAAACTGACGTCATACCCTCGTCATAATGGTGCGCCAAGATTCTCTCCAGATGGTAAGAAGCTCGCATTGGTTCTGTCTAAAACAGGTAGCCTGCAAGTTTATACTCTTGATCTAGCGAGCCGCAAACTGACTCAAGTGACACGTGGTCGCGCAAATAATACTGAACCATTCTGGCATCCAGATGGCAAGTCCCTCATTTTTACTTCTGATCGTGGTGGTAAACCTCAGATTTATAGGGTAAATTTGACAGACAATTCGACAACTCGTCTTACTTGGCAAGGCAGCCAAAACTTAGGTGGTCAAATTACACCTGATGGTCGATTCCTTATTATGGTGAATCGTAGTAATTCAGGGTTCAATCTGGCTAAACAAGATTTGGAAACAGGGGCCGTTCAAGTGTTGACAAAGACACTTCTGGACGAGTCACCAAGTATTGCTCCGAATGGTGGTATGGTTATTTATAGCTCCATTTATAACAAGACAAATGTCCTTTCAATGGTTTCCATTGATGGTCGATTTAAGGCTAGATTACCGGCAACAAATGGGCGCGTAAGAGCTCCTGCATGGTCTCCGTTTTTATAGCAACTAAGTTTGATAACGTAAGGAAAAATAAGATGCAACTTAATAAAGTTCTTAAAGGACTGCTTATTGCTTTACCAGTAATGGCAGTTACTGCATGTAGCTCAAGCGATGACGCAACTTCATCAGCTGGCACTGAAACTAACCAGTCTACTTCTGGTTCTGAAGGTTCTGTAGATACTACAGTAGTAACGCCAATCGATGCGAATGCACAACTTTCTGAGCAAGAGCTTAAAGAGCAAGCACTACGCGAAACTCAAACCATTTACTTCGCATTCGATAACTCTACTATCGCTGGCGACTACGAAGCTATGCTTTCTGCACACGCTGCTTACCTAAGCAAAAACGTAGACATGAGCGTAACTATCGAAGGTCACGCTGATGAGCGCGGTACTCCTGAGTACAACATCGCTCTAGGTGAGCGTCGTGCACAAGCTGTTGCTAAATACCTACAAGCTCTAGGTGTTCAAGCAGACCAAATCTCTATCGTAAGCTACGGCGAAGAGAAGCCACTTCTTCTAGGTCAATCTGAAGATGTGTACGCTAAAAACCGTCGTGCAGTACTAGTTTACTAATTTTAGTAATCTATCTAATTGAGGAATTGCCTCATGTTCAGTAACACTAAGCGAGTAGTTACGCTTACGTTACTGGCAAGTGCAGCGAACCTAGCGTTCGCTGCACCAGCTCCAGTATCTGATATCAGTAACTCATCCGCGACACCTACCTCGTCTTCTACTTCCAGTTCAGTTTCTAATGAAACTGATATTCAACGTTTAGAACGCTTGCTTCAAAACCGAAATCGTGTGCAGTTGCAAATGCAAACTCAAATCGATGATATGGCTTTGGAAATTAGCGAGCTGCGTGGTCAGTTAGAACGAAATAGCTATGATATGCAGCAGATGCTTGAGCGTCAGCGCGAGCTATTTATCGAACTTGATCGTGTTCGTAACGAAGTTAAGAATTCCAGTGTAGCGTCTGTTCCAGCAACAGATGACAACACAGCAAGCGAGCCAACTGGAACGTTCAGTTCTGATGTTGATGAGCAAACCGCGTATCAAAACGCTGTCGATATGATCTTGAAACAAAGGGACTACACTGGCGCTATCGTCGCGTTTCAACAGTTCCAAAAAGATTATCCAGAATCGACATTCACACCGAACTCACATTATTGGTTAGGTCAGCTTTATTTTGCTAAGAAGCAGGATAAAGAAGCAGTAAAAAGCTTTGCTGCGGTAGTTGCCTATAAAGATTCCAATAAGCGAGCAGATGCGTTGGTCAAACTTGGTGATATTGCAGCGCGTAATAATAACGCGGAGCAAGCTAAGAAATATTACCAACAAGTGGTTGCAGAGCACCCAAATAGTGCTTCAGCTAAAGTGGCGAAAACCCACTTATAACGTTTGTTTAAAAAGGGGCGCATAATGCGCCTTTTTTTTCGCCTCGATATTTTTGATCCCTGGCGCTGATCAGGTGTAGAATACCCGGATTACCGGAAGTTGCGTAGAGCAAGAGCAATGAGCCACATTTTAGATAAAATCGACACTGTATACCCATTTCCACCAAAACCTGTGCCACTGACTCAAGATCAGAAAACCGCACATGTTGCTAAAATTAAGACATTATTAAAAGAAAAAGATGCCGTCTTAATTGCCCATTACTACACTGATCCTGAAATCCAAGCATTAGCAGAAGAGACTGGCGGCTTCGTCGGAGACTCTTTAGAAATGGCTAAGTTTGGTAACCGTCATGAAGCAAGCACGCTGATCATCGCGGGTGTTCGTTTCATGGGCGAATCTGCAAAAATCCTAACACCACAAAAACGCATTCTAATGCCAACTTTAGAAGCCGAGTGTTCACTTGATTTAGGTTGTCCAGCAGACAAGTTCACAGAGTTTTGTGACGCACACCCAGATCATACAGTGGTTGTTTATGCCAACACTTCTGCTGCAGTGAAAGCACGTGCTGATTGGGTGGTTACTTCCAGTATTGCCCTAGAAATCGTTGAAAGCTTGGATGCAGACGGAAAACCAATTATTTGGGGGCCGGATCGCCACTTAGGCTCTTACATTGCCAATCAAACTGGCGCTGACATGCTTTTATGGCAGGGCGAGTGTATCGTGCATGATGAGTTTTCGGCAGATGCACTGAAGAAAATGAAGTCGGTTTACCCTGAAGCTGCGATCCTAGTTCACCCTGAATCGCCGGCAAGTGTTGTAGAGCTTGCTGATGCAGTCGGTTCGACGAGCCAGTTAATTAAGAAAGCGAAAGAGTTGCCGCACAAGCAGATGATCGTTGCGACTGATAAAGGCATTTTCTTTAAGATGCAGCAATTGGTACCTGAGAAAGAGCTAATTGAAGCTCCAACAGCGGGTGCTGGCGCGACATGTCGTAGTTGTGCTCACTGTCCTTGGATGGCAATGAACGGCCTTCAAGCGATCGAAAATGCTTTAGAAAATGGCGGTGAAGAGCACGAGATTTTCGTTTCTGAAGAGCTACGAGTGAAATCTCTGATTCCGTTGAACCGTATGCTTGATTTTGCCGAGCAACTGAATAGTTAAGCTATTTAGATATGATTTAATAGAGCCAGCATTTTTGCTGGTTTTTTTATACTTGAAGCGCCATTGATACGGGTTACTTATTGATGTGAAAGAACTAATGGCGCATCATGATCTCGTCTAAAGGGGAGAGGAAACGTATTATGATGATTTGGTTGCAGTTAAAGCGATGGGTGCAAGCCAACATCTTTGAGCTTAACGGTAAGAACTTGCTAGTAACGTTTGTAGCTTACGTTGTCCTATGCTGGGCATTACTCAGTGTTGCTGGTGAAACAGATTTAACATCATCATTCACGACATTTTTTTATTATTTGGTCGTAACGGCTTCGACAGTAGGGTATGGCGACATGTCACCAACTACTGAGCTAGGGCGATGGATAGTCATATTATTGGTTATCCCCGGAGGCTTAAGTTTGTTTGCAGCCTTACTGGGAAAGGCGGCGAGTGAAGGCGTTTACTATTGGCGAGCTGGGTTATTGGGAAAAAGGAGAGTACGTGTGCAAAACCATATTTTGATGTTGGGATGGAATGAGCAAAGAACCATTCATTTAATCCGTATGCTTCAACACGAAGAAACGGGTAAGCGCCCAATTGTATTGTGTACTCGTTCAGATATTGAAAATCCTTTGCCGGGCGAAATCAGCTTTGTGCATGTGAATAGCTACACTGACGGCAAAGAAATGGATAAAACAGAGATAGACAGCGCAAGTTGTATTCTTATCGATAATCCAGAAGACGATGTAACGCTTTCTGCAGCTCTATATTGTGCCAACCGAAACCCTGATGCGCATTTGCTAGTTTACTTTAAAGACGAAGCATTGAGTGACTTGCTGCACAAGCATTGCCCAAATTCCGAATGTATCCCGGCGGTGGGGGCTGAAATGCTTGCTAAAGCCGCAGTAGATCCTGGTTCGAGTGCTTTACATCAGGAGTTATTAAGCTCGACACGAGGGATGACTCAGTACTCGACTCATTTCCCGTCGAACGTAACGTCATCAACCGTTGCACCTATTTTCTCAATGTTTAAAGAAAAGTACCAAGCGACATTGATAGCGATAGATGTAGGTAACGGTATCGAGCTTAATCCTGATTTGTCAGAGCAGATTCCGCCTTCAGCGAAGCTGTTTTATATTGCTGATGAACGAATCGATGACTTTGACTGGAGTGATTTTCACTAATAAAAAAGGCCTCATCGAGAGGCCTTTTTTGTCACTTTAATTCGTGGTTATTGCGCTTCTGCTAAGGCAATGCCACGTTGAGTTAAGCCGCATAGCATCACTGGGATAGCATTATAGATTTCTTCAAACTGCTCTAAGCCTTCAATACCTTGCTCAGCAAGCGTCGCTATCGATGTTTCTGGATCGTAGAGCATACTGATAGAAAGAAGTACACCGCCTAGCAGCGCGTTGTCTTCGCTGTCTTCTGGCATTAAGGTTTCCCAGTCGTCTCGCGCAAGCTGCCAACCTTGTAATAGGCCTTCGCAGAAGTCGCGAGCCGCTTCATTAACAATTTCTTCTTCATCAAGTTTACATGCTTCAGGCCATACCCATGTGCCTTCAATGAGAGCCGGGCGAGCCGCATTCCATAGCGAAATAATCGCTTCGATATAGGTTTCCAATTGCTCACCGTCGGTGAAAGGTGCTACTTCATCACCACCCCATAAGAATGGGAGCCATTCGTGCGGAGTTAACACATTAGGTGCAGCAGCCATCGCTGTGACAAAGCCGAGTGTACGATTTTCAGTAAGCAGTTTCCCTTCCAGTTCTGGAAGCGCAAGAATTTCGTGTAAGGTCAAAGTTGGATACCATTAAATCTATAGAGAATGTAATTAGCGCACATCTTACCAATCTAGTTCTCATCTAAAAAGGTTTGATGTAGCAGATTATTCCCTATAGATTAAACTAAATAAAAAAACTGCGAATAATTATGGATATACGTTCTTCATTGAAGAAAAAGAGCATGATCGCTCTCGGTTTATACTTAGCAATATTTATCGCCATTATCGGCAGCATTACCTATTTTGTTGTAGAACCCCCTGTGCGGGATAAGTTGCAACAGAATCTAGACTTACGAACTCAACTTCTATCATCTTTAATCAAAGAGCCTCTGAATAGTTCCCACGGGCTGCTCAATAGTATTGTCGGCCTCGCTCATACAGAGCGTGATTCTGAAAAACTCTCTAAATTGCTTCAATCACTGTTTTCGACCAGTAGCGACATCGTCGTCAGCGGCGGAGTTTGGCCCGAACCTAAGAAATTAGAACCTAACAAAGATCTCGCGAGTTTGTTTTTTAATAAAGCAGCAGATGGGAAGATCGACCAAATTGAAGCCTACAATAACCCCCAAGCTTCTCCGTATCATGAAGAAAGTTGGTATACCTCGGTAATGAATTTACCGATCGGTGAGATTTCATGGTCGGACGTTTACATTGACCCTTTTACCCATGTTCAAATGATCACGGTTTCAACTCCATACTATCTAGATAACGAGTTCTCGGGTGTAACAACCGTAGATTTATCATTAGAAGGGCTCCTAGAGTTTATAAAGGAACACGCCGAAGAATACGATTTAGGTATCACGCTAAGAGATACCCATGGCGATGTTTTGGTTTCTCATAACTTCAAGTTGGTAGAAGGCATCTATATCAGCTATATCGAGTTCGGTGAGTTTAACTGGAAAGTTGAAGTCGTGAACTCTAAACGCTTAGTTGCCGATGAAGTGTTCGCGCAGGTCATGAGTATCGAAAGTGGAATCGTGCCTTTCCTACTTTTATGTGTCATGGCTGGTTACTACCTTCTTAATCGTTACTTGATTACCCCAATCATTATTATCGCGAAGAAAGTCGATGACTCTAAAGCTGGTGGCATTATCGACATGACTTACAACAGCGATGACGAAATTGCTCACCTTATTCATGCATTCAACGAAAAAACCATTTACCTAGAAGCTGAGAAAGTAAAAGCGCAGGCTTCAACAAACGCTAAAACCGCGTTTCTTGCGACGTTATCGCATGAAATACGAACACCAATGAATGGGGTGTTGGGTACCGCACAAATATTGTTGAAAACGAATCTCGACCCTGAACAAGAAAAGCATTTAAAGAGCTTGTATGACTCAGGTGATCATATGATGACCTTGCTGAATGAAATTCTCGACTTTTCAAAAATCGAGCAAGGGCACCTAGACTTGGATTTTACTAGCTTTCCACTTGATTCGATTATCGGCAGTATAAACAGCGTTTACCATACACTGGCTTCAGAGAAGGGACTTCAATTTAAAGTGTACTCTGAAGTTCCTGCCGGGCGCTGGTATCACTCAGATAAGGCAAGACTGCGTCAGGTATTGTTTAACCTGCTAAATAATGCTGTGAAATTTACCGCCCGCGGCTTCGTAGAAGTTTATTTAAAAGAAGCACATAGAAATGATAAGACGTACCTTTCAATAAGGGTAAGGGATACGGGGATAGGTATTTCAAAAGAAGCGCAAAGCCGGATCTTCAAACCTTTTGAACAAGCTGAGTCTTCTACGACACGACGTTTTGGTGGCACTGGACTCGGTTTAGCTATAGTGAAAAAAATCACCTACCTGATGGGTGGAAGTATTGAAGTGACCAGCGAAGAAGGGATAGGGACTAGCTTTGATGTTCTCGTTGAAATGGAGCCTTGTAAGCCCGGAACGATTGAAAATATTGCTCATAGGAAGTTGAACTATTCCGGCTTGAAAGTTCTTATCGTAGAAGATAACCGCACTAACACCATCATTATCGAAACCTTTATGAAGAGTAAAGGGTTTGAATGCCACAGTGTTGAAAATGGCGAACAAGCTGTACAAGCAATAGTCGCGCAGAGGTTTGACTTAGTGCTCATGGATAACCATATGCCGGTGATGGATGGTGTCGAAGCGACTACCGCCATTCGTGCATTAAGAGGGGACATGGATCGGGTACTCATATTTGGGTGTACTGCGGATGTCTTCAAAGAGACACGGGAACGAATGTTGGGGGCAGGAGTTGACTACATCATTGCTAAACCGATTGATGAACGTGAACTAGATGACGCCTTGTATCGTTACGCCAAGAAACTGTATCAATACAACCCCGAGCAGCAGCCTGAAGAAACCACATCAGGGAATATAGAAGATACCCTAGTCTCGTTATATATCGCGTTAGAAGACTCTAACTTCGAGGAAGGGCATATCGTTCTTAAAAAGCTATTCGATCTTGTTCAACCTAATGCTAACGACATTCTGACAGAGGCGATCGAGAGAGCGCTAAGCGCATTGGAACATGGTGAAAGCCCGTGCCAAGATGATGTTAATTTAATTACAGTTACTCTCTCAGATATGTAGGTTTGTTATTTAATTACAGAAATATAACTCCCAAATGGGCATTTTTTAATCTATTAACAAAAAACCAGTGTTTGATACTGGTTTTTTGTTTCTTTTTGGTTGTAAATTTACCGTGTGATTTAATCTTTGAAATGTAACACTGCAAATGTTGTGCTTTAATAGCGTTATTCTCTGGGTGTGCTTTTAAGTGCATTATTTTAATGTTGTTAATTGCCGTGTTTGGTAGTGATATATTTTAGGTGTAAGTAATGAAGTCTCGTGGGCCATTTTGTATCAGAAACGCAGCTGCGGATACATTCGCTATGGTAGTATTTTGTTTTATTTCAGGAATGATAGTTGAAGTGTTCATTTCAGGTATGACATTCGAACAATCATTAGCGTCGAGAACTCTATCTATTCCAGTAAACATTGCAATCGCGTGGCCATATGGCGTTTTTCGTGACTGGATGCTTCGCCAAGGAGCACGTGTATCTGGCACTTCATTCATGAAAAATGTATCAGATTTGGTGGCTTACGTTCTATTTCAATCGCCTGTATATGCTGGCATTCTGTTGGCGGTTGGTGCCTCTTCCGATCAAATTATCACAGCAGTAACAAGTAATGCGGTTATATCTTGCGGTATGGGAGTTCTTTATGGCTACTTCCTAGATATGTGCCGTAAATGGTTTAAAGTTCCGGGTTACTATCAGCAAGCGTAATTTGAACATAAGACTATGAATTTGGTTTGTTTTTGATCTAATTAGCTAATTTCTAGCCGAACAAACGAAATTGGCTGATTTTTTTAGCGAAGCCCCTTGACCTACGAGGGGAATATCATTAAATTAGCGCCTCGTTGAGCAGCAAGCTTAACCAAAAAATTTGGTGAGGTGTCCGAGTGGCCGAAGGAGCACGCCTGGAAAGTGTGTATACGGAAACGTATCGAGGGTTCGAATCCCTCCCTCACCGCCATATTCAAAACCCTAGCAGAAATGCTAGGGTTTTCTCGTATCTGGGGAAGCGAAAGCGTCAAACTTTAAATAGGGGGTCTTCACCTATTAGAGGCGTTTGTTTGTACCATCGACCCACATGACTTCACATTCTTCCTTTATCGCGGCTTTGAGAAGACCAATCAATGGGAATGCTCTGTTACCAAGGCCAACTACGATCTCTTGACCTTCTTCTTCGTCATCGTCTTGATTGTCACTTGCCTCTGCGGCAAGGGCTTTTTTTTCGCTTTCGATGGCAGCTTGCAATAAGTTTAGCGATTCTGGTAGATCTTGAGCAGAGATGGCGCCAGGAACTGTGCCACTGTGTCCCAAAATCTTGAGGATATGAAGTGCGATATCTCCAAACATGGTGATATCAGCGTGAGCTTTGCAGCGGAAAGTAATGAGCATATTAATCACCGAATTATTTATTTAATGATGTGATAACTGTGACAGCCAACAGTAACGCGAATGATATCTCTGGAAGTGGCGCTGAGGAAGCAATAGGAGTAAGAAGTGAGAGGAGAACTAAAATGAGAGTGCTCCTCTGATACAAAACCCTAGAAGTGTACGCTTAGCCTAATAGACCCTTCATGACGCGAAGTACACCTGACTTTTGGTTGCTTGGCGCACTGAACCGTGCGACCGCTTTTACACCTTCATGCGCATTTTCCATGGCATAGGAATGATAGCTCTCCTTTAGCATTTCGACATCATTCAGATAGTCTCCAAAACTCATGGTTTCTTCGAATGTGAAGCCTATAGATTGCTGTAAATGTTTTAACGCTGCTCCCTTTGAAGCGTTCACGTTCATAACGTCTAACCAAATTTTCGCACTAATAACGACTTGATGTTTTTCTCCAAATTCAGCATCAATGCTTGGGTGTACATGTTCTGCAGAGCCATCAAAATGGCAGATAGCGACTTTGATAAATTCATCTTCCACTTCCAGCAAATCACTAACTGATTCTCGGCGGTGGTAATATTTTTGGATTTCATTGAGCGCTTGTTGATCTTGGGTTTCGATATAGGCGGACTTCTTTCCACATAACACGATGTGAGCGCCTTGAATCAAACGTGCTTGTTTGATGATGCTATGAATGGAATCTTTGTCTAGCGTGCAGCTGTATAGCTCTTCCCCTTTGTGCATCACGAGTGTGCCGTTTTCGGCAATAAACATCATCTCATTCTTCAGCGGCTCAAAGGTTTCAGCCAAACTGTAATATTGGCGGCCAGAAGCGGCGGCAAAAATAATGTTTTGTTCGGTGAGCTTAGTGTATAGATCGAAAAATTCAGGATCTAAGCGACCTTGTTCGTCAAGTAAGGTGCCATCCATATCAGAGGCAATGAATTTGATTGTTGTCATCGAAATGTACTTAAAGTTATAAAATGAAAAGGTTGGATTGGTCATGATTGCTAGCGTAATAAAAGCGCTTTTTGATTATTCGCAGTGTCGCATTTTTTATCTGAGCTTCTTTGATATTACGCCAATGTAACCTTGGAAGATATTGTAGGTTTTATGGGGTTAAGAAAACAGGAACATCATCTCTAAGAATATGCCCGCTTTTAACCCTGATTAGTCGGTTACACTTAATCGAAAATATAAACAGAGAATGCAAAATGATGACTTTTCCCGATCACTTTTTATGGGGTGGCGCGATTGCTGCCAATCAAGTTGAAGGTTCATTCGACCAAGGTGGTAAAGGACTTTCGACGTCGGATATGTTACCTAATGGTATTTTGAGCCCTTATCAAACCCGCGAAGAGCGTACACAAGGGATCAAAGATATCGCGATCGATTTTTATAACCGATACCCAGATGATATTCGCTTGTTTAATGAGATGGGCTTTAACTGTTTACGTCTTTCTATCGCATGGAGCCGTATCTTTCCAAATGGTGATGAACTTACCCCCAATGAAGAGGGGTTAGCGTACTACGACAAAATCTTTGATGAGCTCGCGAAGTACAATATCAAACCGTTTGTGACTTTATCTCATTACGAAATGCCTTATGCGCTGGTGGAGAATTACGGCGGCTGGGGAAGCCGAGAGCTGATTAGTTGTTTTGAACGTTACGCAGAGACCGTTTTTACTCGTTACCAAGATAAGGTCAAGCTTTGGCTGACGTTTAATGAAATCAACATGTCGCTTCATGCACCTTTCACTGGCGTCGGACTCCAAGGTGATGCCGATGAACAAGCCATTTATCAGGCGATTCACCATCAGCTCGTCGCGAATGCTAAAGCTGTGACACTCTGTCACCAGATCATTCCCGACGTCCAAATTGGCAACATGCTGCTCGGTGCAATTAATTACCCTTATACTTGTAATCCTGATGACGTACTTGCCGCGATGCATGAAAATAACAAGTGGCTGTTCTTTGGCGACGTTCAAACGCGCGGGAAATATCCAAGCTACATGCTTCGTTACTTCCGTGAACAAGGGATCAACATCGAGATGGTAGAAGGGGATCTTGATACATTGGCTCAAGCTAGTGTTGATTTTATCTCATTCAGCTATTACGCCAGTGGATGTGCAAGTGCTGATCCAAAACAAAAAGAAGTGGGTAATATTGTCGATAGTGTTCCTAACCCTTATTTGGAAAAAAGCCAATGGGGCTGGCTGATTGATCCTAAAGGCCTACGTATCTTGCTCAACATGCTTTACGACCGTTATCAAAAACCATTATTCATTGTTGAGAATGGGCTTGGTGCTAGAGATGAAATCAACGAGCAGGGTGAAATCATTGATGATTATCGAATTGAATACTTAAATGATCATTTAGTGCAGGCCAGAGAAGCCATATTGGATGGCGTGGAGTTGATGGGGTTCACCAGTTGGGGGCCGATCGATCTCGTCGCTAACTCTACAGCAGAAATGAGCAAACGCTATGGCTATATCTATGTTGATCGCCATGATGATGGTAGCGGGTCATTAGAGCGCAAGCCAAAGAAAAGCTTCTATTGGTATCAGGATGTGATTCGAACTCAAGGTGCTTCATTGAAATAAATAAAAGAAAAACCCCTAGTCTTCGTACTAGGGGTTTTGCTTTGTATCCCGGAAAACTTGGGCTATGCCAATGTCTCTTTGAGTACTTTTGCTAAGCGACTCACCGCTTCGACTAATTCATCAGGTTTTGCGTTAGTAAAGTTCAAGCGAACGGCTGCAGGCGTATTTTCAGGGTTCGGGTAGAACACTGGGCTAGGGACGACGGCAACGCCATTAGCCAATAACGTTTTTGCTAACTCGAACGTATCGCAATCCGGCAATGACAACCAAACAAACATTCCTCCGTCTACTGGCTTTAATACGCAGTTTTCAGGCAATTGTTTTTCCAGTTCGTTGAATAAAACTTGGTAGCGCTCTTTGTACAAACTTTGGATTTTCTCCATATGTTGTTCAAAGTTGTCGTGTTTGAGTAGCCCTAAAAGCAGTGCTTGCATTGGTACACTAGAATGTAAATCCGCGCCTTGTTTTACTTTGATCAAAGGTTCAAGGTAAGACTGCTTGCCTGTTACAACACCGATACGTAAACCCGGAGAAGCGATTTTTGAAAATGAGCGAAGTACGATTGAGTGTTGTGGGCAGAAATCAGACACCATAGGCAACGCTTCATTGGTAAAGCGCAGCTCTCGATAAGGGGCATCTTCAATGAAAGCAACGTTATATTGAATACAAAGCTCAGCAACTTTCTTACGCGTTTCTAATGCCCAACATACGCCCGTCGGGTTGTGGAAATCAGGCACAGCATAAAACATTTTCGGTGATTCTTGGATGAAGCACTGCTCTAACTCTTCTAGGTTAGGGCCAAATTCAGTTTGAGAGACCGTGGTGATGTTAGCTTGCACTAGACCAAATACTTGCATAGCACCTAGGTAACTAGGGGCTTCCATCACGACGGTATCGTTAGGATCGATATAAGCACGAGCGATTAAGTCTAAG
>Ga0213838_1001237_pt1 | contig 13697 bp, 11 predicted proteins | sample SWPATP13_FD_160577 | JGI IMG/M metagenome (GOLD analysis project Ga0213838, IMG submission 160577) | Coastal seawater microbial communities from Marineland, Florida, United States - SWPA TP1 #3 | ecosystem: Environmental > Aquatic > Marine > Coastal | place: USA: Florida | collected 2016-08-06 | reverse complement strand
GGCTGTTCAGAAAAAAGTGGATTGACAATATAATCAAATCGTTGCTGAATGGTATGCGCTTGTGACTCATATTGGTGCACCAATCCAACAATGCACCATAGAGGTGCAAGCGGTGATCATATTGGTGCATTTTAATCATTCAACTTGATCGCAAAACACGCAAGGCCTTGAAAATAAGGGAATATTTTTTTTGGCACGATTTTGGCTTTAGCTAAAACAGCATCGATTAATGCAACTTAACAGACATTAATCAATGCTAGTTTCAACCGAATCGAGCTAATACCGCTTTAATAACACTGGAGGTTATCCAAGATGTCAGTAGAAAATGTACTATCGCTGATCCAAGAGAACGAAGTTAAATTTGTTGACCTACGCTTTACTGATACTAAAGGTAAAGAACAACATATCTCTCTACCTGCACACCAAGTCGACGCAGACTTCTTCGAAGAAGGTAAAATGTTCGATGGTTCTTCAGTAGCTGGCTGGAAGGGTATCAACGAATCTGACATGGTAATGATGCCTGACGCTGCATCTGCCGTACTTGACCCATTCACAGAAGACGCAACGCTAAACATCCGTTGTGACATTCTTGAGCCTGCAACAATGCAAGGCTATGACCGTGACCCACGTTCAATCGCAAAACGTTCTGAAGAGTACATGCGTTCAACAGGTATCGCTGACACAGTTCTTATCGGTCCTGAGCCAGAGTTCTTCCTATTTGATGACGTTAAGTTCGCAACTGACATGTCAGGTTCTTTCTTCAAAATTGACGACGTAGAAGCAGCTTGGAACACAGGTTCTGACTTCGAAGGCGGTAACAAAGGTCACCGTCCTGGCGTTAAAGGCGGTTACTTCCCAGTAGCGCCAGTAGATTCTTCTCAAGACATCCGTTCTGCAATGTGTCTAGTAATGGAAGAGATGGGTCTAGTTGTTGAAGCTCACCACCACGAAGTTGCTACTGCGGGTCAAAACGAAATCGCAACTCGCTTCAACACGCTAACAACCAAAGCTGATGAAACTCAAATCTACAAGTACGTTGTACACAACGTTGCTCACGCATTTGGTAAAACGGCGACATTCATGCCTAAGCCACTTGTAGGTGATAACGGTTCTGGTATGCACGTTCACCAATCTCTAGCAAAAGACGGTGTTAACCTGTTTGCTGGTGATAAGTACGGCGGTCTATCTGAAATGGCGCTTTACTACATCGGTGGTGTAATCAAGCACGCTCGCGCTATCAACGCATTCGCTAACCCATCAACTAACTCGTACAAGCGTCTTGTACCAGGCTTCGAAGCGCCAGTTATGCTAGCTTACTCTGCTCGTAACCGTTCTGCTTCTATCCGTATCCCAGTGGTACCAAGCCCTAAAGCGCGTCGTATCGAGCTACGTTTTGGTGACCCAGCAGCGAACCCATACCTATGCTACTCTGCAATGCTAATGGCTGGTCTTGACGGTATTAAGAACAAGATCCACCCAGGTGAAGCTATGGATAAAGATCTATACGACCTACCTGCAGAAGAAGCAGCAGAAATCCCAACAGTTGCAGAATCTCTACAACAAGCTCTAGCTGAACTAGATGCTGACCGTGAGTTCCTAACAGCTGGTGGCGTATTCTCTGACGACTTCATCGATTCTTACATCGCTCTTAAGTCTCAAGACGTAGAGAAAGTAAACATGACAACTCACCCACTTGAGTTCGAACTTTACTACTCAGTTTAATCACTGATGATGTAAATATCAGTGCGAATGTAATATGTAAGCACTGATACAATTTATTAGGCTCGCCTCGCAGGCGAGCCTTTTTTGTATTCCCGCTTCAATTTCTCCGACGTACCATACCGTCGACAAACTGCCGCTCAATAGTGCAGTCCTCATCAAAACCATTAAAAATCCAATACGCAAACTATCCACTGAGGTAGCGAGAATGAACAATAAGCTGATTATTATCGGGCTTGCACTTCTACACTCTACAACTGCACTGGCTCAAACTGTTTACACCTGGGAAGACGAAAATGGCGTCGTTCATTTCAGCGACTCCCCGGTGGAGCAACATGCTAAAAAACTCATTTTACCTGACTACCAAGCTGCTGCTCCTGCGCCCAAATTCGAAAACTCAACACCGGTCGACACACCTAAATACGTTGTGCCAGAAAAGCCCCTCGCTGAGGCCAAGAAAGACGAATTACCGCTTCCATTGAAGCTAACACTTGTCCACCCTCAACACGACCAAACCATTCGCAGCAACCAAGGCTTGATTGATATTGAAATCACAATTAACCGCAAGCTAGCGATCGGAGAGCAGTTTCAATTGGTCTTAGACGGACGCCGCTATGGTGCACCTCAAACCCAGAGAAACTGGCAACTCAAAAACATCGACAGAGGAACACATACGATTTCAATTCAAGCACATAGAAGCGGCAAGCTTATTGCATCGACTAGTCCAGTAACGGTGTATTTACACCGAGCAACGGTCAAGTAAGGCTTATCAGCATCACTAACTACTGAAACAGCGCAAATTCGCTCTTTATTCTTTAGCTTCTGATTGATATGCGCCATACTTGAATTCACAACGCACCACTTTGGTGCATGGACGTGAATTAGGATTAGGGATGCAGCTGTGAATACAAAAGTTCAAAGAGAGAGCCTAAATAATGCTGGGTTATCAAGCGCCATACTAGACAATATGGTCACAGCGACTTTCATGCTAGATGAAGAGCTATACATTCGTTATACCAACCCAGCCGCAGAACAGCTCTTTTCTCAGAGCGCCAAGAGAATGGTCGACCACCCTCTTAGCCAACTTATCCAACACGCCTCCTTAGACCTCGCCATCCTTACGCAGCCACTACAAAGTGGACAAAGCATTACCGACAGTGACGTAACGTTTGTCGTCGACAATAAACCCCTGATGCTAGAAGTGACCGTTAGTCCAATCTCTTGGCAGAAAGAGCTCATGCTATTGGTTGAGATGAGAAAGATTGATCAGCAAAGGCGACTTAGCCAAGAGCTAAATCAACATGCACAGCAACAAGCAGCAAAACTGTTAGTACGCGGACTCGCTCATGAAATTAAGAACCCACTCGGTGGCTTACGTGGAGCAGCTCAGCTATTAGGAAAAATGCTGCCAGACCAATCGCTGACCGAATATACGCAGATCATCATTGAGCAAGCTGACCGCCTGAGAGCGCTAGTCGATCGCTTATTAGGCCCGCAAAAGCCAGGTAAGAAAACCTCTGAAAACCTTCATCAGACCTTAGAGAAAGTTCGCCAACTAGTAGAATTGGAGTCGGGCTCTTCACTCATCATTGAACGTGACTATGATCCTAGCCTACCCGACTTGCTAATGGATTCCGCTCAGATTGAGCAAGCCATGCTTAATATCGTGAGCAATGCAGCTCAGATCTTATCTGCACAGGAACAAGGCAAAATCCTAATTCGCACCAGAACAGTGCATCAAGCCAACATTCATGGCCAACGCCATAAGCTCGCAGCCCGAATTGAAATTATCGACAACGGCCCAGGCATCCCGTACGAACTACAAGACACACTGTTCTACCCTATGGTCAGCGGCCGAGAAGGGGGCACAGGACTAGGGTTATCGATTTCCCAAAACTTGATTGATCAGCATAGTGGCAAAATTGATGTGGAAAGCTGGCCAGGGCGAACCACGTTCACTATTTATTTACCGATATAAAGACGTCAGTTAAGGCGCAATAACAATGAAAAATCGCAATCACCAAATCACTTTTAACACGACAGGTTACGTCGGCTGCAAGGAATATAACTATGAGTAAAGGATACGTTTGGGTTGTAGACGACGACAGTTCAATTCGCTGGGTAGTGGAGAAGACCTTATCTTCAGCCAACATCAAATGCGAAACCTTCGCAGATGCCGAAAGTGTGCTTTTAGCATTGGAGCGCGAGACACCAGATGTATTAGTTTCCGATATTCGCATGCCTGGGATCGACGGTATTGAACTGCTAAGCCAAGTCCACCAGCGGTCGCCAGACCTTCCTGTCATCATTATGACCGCCCACTCCGATCTTGATGCCGCTGTAAATGCGTACCAACAAGGTGCGTTCGAATACTTACCGAAACCGTTTGATATCGATGAAACCCTGACTCTTGTTGAAAGGGCCATTGCGCATAGCCACGAACAAAAGCGAGGACAAGCAAACGACGATACTCTGAATACTGAAGCACCTGAAATCATTGGTGAAGCGCCGGCAATGCAAGAAGTTTTCAGAGCCATTGGTCGTTTATCTCGCTCATCGATCTCGGTACTCATTAACGGCGAATCTGGCACAGGTAAAGAGCTCGTTGCTCACGCTCTCCATCGTCATAGCCCGCGTGCAAAAAAACCATTCATCGCCCTAAACATGGCTGCAATTCCTAAAGATCTCATTGAATCAGAACTCTTTGGTCACGAAAAAGGCGCATTCACTGGTGCAAACAGCGTTCGCCAAGGGCGTTTTGAACAAGCGAATGGCGGCACTTTATTCCTTGATGAAATTGGTGACATGCCGCTTGATATTCAAACTCGATTACTCAGAGTGTTATCTGATGGGCAATTTTACCGCGTTGGTGGGCACTCGGCTGTCAAAGTGGACGTTCGAATCGTCGCTGCAACGCACCAAAATTTAGAGCGCCTTGTTGATGAAGGAGAGTTTAGGGAAGATTTGTTCCACCGCCTTAATGTTATCCGCATTCATATTCCTGCGCTAAGAGAACGTAAGCAGGATATCGAAAAACTCACTCAGCACTTCCTCATTTTGGCAGCCGAAGAGTTAGGGGTAGAAGTAAAAACGCTGCACCCAGATACCGTTACTATTCTTAACCGCCTAAACTGGCCAGGAAACGTCAGACAGCTAGAGAATATATGCCGTTGGTTGACCGTAATGGCTAGTGGCAGCGAGATTTTACCAAACGATCTTCCCCCTGAGTTACTCGATGAAAGACCGGTTGTCACGACACAAAATGCCGATAGTTGGCAGCAACAACTGTCTTCTTGGGCAAAAGGCGCGCTTGATTCCGGAGAAAAAGAGCTGCTTTCTTATGCACTTCCAGAATTTGAACGTATACTTTTAGAAGCCGCGTTGGACCACACTAAAGGTCATAAGCAAGATGCCGCTAAAGTACTTGGATGGGGAAGAAACACCCTAACAAGGAAACTAAAAGAGCTTTATTGACCCATTACAGCTCAGAGCTGCCATCATTTTTTAATCACAAAATGCTCGCAGCACTGAGGTTGAGTGGGTACAATTACAGTACAACATACACTCAAGTCATAGTTGGTCATGTCAATTAATACACAAATTACATTGAGAACCGCCGTTGTTCTACCTTTCGTGATGATTTTCCTCTTCACAATCGGTGTAATCGTGTTTGTTCAAAAAGCGAACTATGAAGAGATGGTCAGTGACATCAGTGGTAAGCAGCTCACTTCTCTAACCGACAGTGTAAATAAAAGCCTAACGGTGTTTTTGCAAGAGCCATTCAACGCGGCATTGGCACTCAGCCATAGTATCGGCTTCAACCACCAATATCAGGCCGGCAACTTAAAAGCGATTCAAGATTACATGTTGGATAGCTTTACCAACTTGTATCAAACTATCCCTCAACTCGACGTACTAGGCTTCGGCTCTGAAGCGACCAATTATGTTGGCTTTCGTAAAGAAGCCAACGCGGGCTACACCTTGATGATTCAGGACTCGCGTACCGATGACCAGTTGGTTATTTACCGAGGCAGAAAACTGACTAGCGATATTCGCTCTGTAATCACAGGCTATGACCCGCGAATCCGCCCTTGGTATGCGCCGGTTGCTCAATCACTCAAGCCCTCTTGGTCTTCTATCTATGCGAATGCTGACGAACGACAGGAAATCACCTTGTCGGCCCTCGCTCCTGTGTATGAAACGGGCGAGTTCATTGGCGTCTTCGTAGCCGATATCAAGATCGATACATTCAATGCTTTCTTGAAACGCCTGAAAGACAAGACCAACGCGTCGGTTTACATCATGGATCAAGAGCAGCGTCTAATTGCCCATTCAAGTGGAGGCAGCGTGGTGTCTTGGGGCACGAAAAAAACGGAAAAAGGTCATCGCCTACTCGCAATTGAAAACGCTAACCCAATCATCAGTGAAAGCGCTCGCCACGTCAGAGAGAAAGACGTACTCTCCCCACAATCTGTGCATCGTTTTAACTTCTCTTTGAACGGAGACCGTTATTTTAGTCAAATTACCCCTTACCGAGATGAATATGGCATTACGTGGTATATCGGCATGTCGATTTCCGAAACCGATTTACTTGGCAAGCTGCCAGAAAGCCAGAAAGACAGCTGGATTGTAGGGGTCATTGTCAGCTTGATCGGGATTATTTTAGGACTATTTGCGTTCAATAAAATTACTCGCCCTATTACGTCGACTGCAGCGGCAGCTAAACACTTGGCTCGCGGTGACTGGGACAGTCACATGCCAAAACCTGGCAAAATATACGAGACCAGTTTACTTGTGCATGCCTTTAACGAAATGGCGAATAACCTCAAGGCATCGTTCAACGCACTCCAAGCTCAACTGACCTACGATTCACTCACTCATTTATACAGCCGTGAAGGTTTGATCGATGCGAGTGAGAAACTCAATAATCAAAAAGATGGCTGTCTATTCTTAATTGGAATTGACCGTTTTCGAGACATCAATGACAGCCTAGGGCACTACAATGGGGATCAAATCCTAATTGTGGCATCCACTCGTTTGCAGAGCACTTTGTCCGATGATTTCCTAATGGCGAGAACAGGAGGGGACGAATTCGCGATATACGCGCCTAACGTGACCGACAAAGAACAAATCAACCTGCTCGCAAATCGCCTGCTTCAAACTTTCGCCTCGCCATTTAGCATGGAAAGCGAAAACGTCGTGGTTAATGTTTCCATCGGGGTTGTACAAACATCTCCAGACAAAGACATGACTCTGTGGTTACGTAATAGCAGTATTGCACTGAGCAATGCCAAGCAGGATAAAACTCGAATTAGCATGTACAGCCCGGAGATGGCCAATGCATCACGTAACCGAACTCAAATGCTTGCCAAAATTAACGCTGCGATTGAAGAGCAAGAGTTCGTGCCTTTCTATCAGCCCATCATTGATCTAGAAACTGGCGAAGTCGTAGGAGCAGAAGCTTTGGCTCGATGGATTTCATCTCAAGGAATCATCTCTCCTCTCGAGTTCATTCCTCTTGCAGAAGACTCCGGGCTAATCAGCGACATCGGACGCCAGATTTTATTTAAAACTTGCCAAGATGCTTCGTCTGCAATCGAGTCAGGCATGTGGTCACGAGACTTCGCTATTCATGTGAATTTGTCTGTCGACCAGCTCACTCAAAAAGATTTTTTGAGCGACGTTCAATTCATCCTAGATAAAACTCAACTTTCTCCGAGAAACCTGACGTTAGAAATTACCGAATCTCGCATTGTAGACAATGACCCAATGATCATTGAAAACATGATGGCACTAAAGCAACTGGGGATCTCGATTGCCATTGATGATTTTGGAACGGGCTATTCATCACTTGCTTACCTTCACAAACTACCATTTGACTGCCTGAAGATAGATCGGAGTTTTGTCGATAAACTGGAGGCTGACAACTTAGACAGCTCCATTGTTGCCGCTATCGTCAATATCACCAAAGGCTTTAAAGTCAACTTGGTGGCAGAAGGGGTCGAAACTCCACAGCAAGCGGAATTACTCGGCCAACTGCAATGCCCTCAAGCTCAAGGGTTCCTTTACAGCCGCCCGGTGCCTTTTGAAGAGTGGCCAACAGATTTGGTTAACATGAAGTAGAAAACAGCGAAAATTGCTGTTTTCATACGCTTTTGTTGCTGACACTTTACCGAATCATTTTATACTGATAAGACCCACAAATAATTTTTTAATCTGGATATAGTCATAATGATAACTAAAAATTTGCCCCTTACTGATTTACACCGCCACTTAGACGGTAATATTCGTACTCAAACTATTCTAGATTTAGGCCAAAAGTTTGGTGTGGCATTACCTGCCTACGATGTTGAAGCATTGACGCCTCACGTACAAATCGTAGAAGCCGAGCCTTCTTTGGTTGCTTTCCTATCTAAGTTAGATTGGGGCGTTGCTGTTCTTGGCGATCTAGACGCATGTCGTCGTGTTGCTTATGAAAATGTCGAAGACGCTCTTAACGCACAAATTGATTACGCTGAACTGCGTTTCTCTCCTTACTACATGGCAATGAAACACAAACTGCCAGTAGCGGGTGTCGTTGAAGCTGTGGTTGACGGTGTAGAAGCAGGTATGCGTGATTTTGGTGTAAAAGCCAACCTAATCGGCATCATGAGCCGTACATTTGGTACTGATGCTTGCCAACAAGAACTCGATGGTATCCTGACACAGAAAGATAAAATTGTAGCCGTTGACCTCGCTGGTGATGAACTAGGCCAACCTGGCGATCGTTTTGTTTCTCACTTCAATCAAGTACGCGATGCTGGCATGAATGTCACCGTTCACGCTGGTGAAGCGGCAGGTGCAGAAAGCATGTGGCAAGCCATTAAAGACTTGGGTGCAACTCGCATCGGTCACGGTGTTAAAGCCATTCATGATCCTCAACTAATGGACTACTTAGCCGAGCACGGTATCGGTATTGAATCTTGCCTAACGTCTAACTTCCAAACAAGTACCGTTGATTCACTAGAAAACCACCCGGTGAAGCAATTCCTAGAGCACGGCGTGAAAGCGTGTCTGAATACTGATGATCCTGCGGTTGAAGGCATCGAGCTCCCTTATGAGTACGAAGTTGCCGCACCTAAAGCAGGCTTGACTCAAGCTCAAATTCGCCAAGCTCAAATCAATGGCCTTGACCTAGCCTTTATCTCTGAAGCAGAGAAACAAGAGCTTAAAGACAAAGTCGCGAATCGCACATAAATCGTGAGTTAGGCTGAATTTGAACTCAGCTTAACCGATAAAACAAAAAGCCCGCATATCACTATGCGGGCTTTTTTGTTGAGCATATGAGAGTTAAATGACTCGAGAAAACTGCTGCTGACGAGCTTTAGCACGAAGGTACTTGTCAAAACACATACAAATATTACGAATCAGCAATCGGCCACGTAATGTCACGCGGATTTCAGCGTCGTCAACTTCGACTAGCTCATCATCAATGAAAGTTTGCAGCAACTGCAAGTCTTCTTTGAAGTACTGATTAAACGTCACTTTAAATTCCGATTCGATTTGCGACTTATCTAACTTAAAATTACAAATAAGCTGTTTGATCACTTCACGACGCAGTAAATCGTCTCCGTCCAGAGCAACCCCTTTCCAAAGAGCATGACGTAGGTCATTCACTTGAGCGTAGTACTTTTTCAGCTCTTTTTGGTTTTGCGCGTAAGCATCACCCATCATTGAAATCGCTGACACACCAAAGCCCACCAAATCCGCTTCACCCTGTGTGGTGTAGCCTTGGAAATTGCGGTGCAAGATACCTTCACGCTGAGCCACTGCCAATTCATCATCAGGCAAAGCAAAGTGATCCATACCGATAAACTGGTAACCAGCGCCTGTTAGCGTGGAAATGGTATCCTGAAGAATCGCCATTTTCTCTTCGGCAATAGGCAAATCTTCATCTTTAATCTTACGCTGCGCAGCAAAAAGTTGAGGCATGTGTGCATAGTTAAAGACAGACAATCGGCCAGGCTGCATTGCTAATACTTGCTTAAGCGTTTCAGCAAAGGAGTCTTTCGTTTGCTTCGGCAAACCATAGATGAGGTCTAAATTAGTAGAGCGGAAACCAAGTTCTTTGGCACGTTGTACCATCGCAATAATAAAGTCTTCATCTTGCTCACGATTAACAAGCTTCTGCACTTCTTTGTTGAAATCTTGTACCCCAATGCTTAAACGGTTAAACCCTTCTCCACGTAAATGGTCGAGCATATCCAATTCAATTTCACGAGGGTCAACTTCGATGCTCACTTCAGCGTCAGCTTCAAAGTTAAACTCTTCATGAAGAATAGCCATAAGACGAGAAATCTGAGCTTTATTCAAGAAGGTTGGAGTACCACCACCAAAGTGCAACTGAGTGACTTTTCGGCCATGCAGTAAGGAAGCACGCTGTCGAATTTCATGCTCAATCACATCCAAATATTCATCCGCTTTATGCGAATGGCGAGTGATCACCTTATTGCAGCCACAGTAGTAACACAGCTTATGACAGAAAGGGATATGCACATAAAGAGACAACGGGCGATCAGGGTATTGCGTGCACGCCATGTCATAGTCAGCGACGGTAAAAGCCTCATGAAACTCAAGTGCGGTTGGGTATGAGGTGTAACGCGGCCCAGAATAATTGTATTTGTCTAAGATGGCTTGATCCCAAACGATTTGCTGATTGGTTACTGCTGGCTGACTCGACATGTTGGTATTTCCAGTTAAGACCAGTAAACACGGTGTGCTTACTCATCATATGTACATATATAGATTATAGGCTGGCTATTTTGCCATACGACTTTCATGGTCGTTTGATACTAGGACAAGTTTTGATGAAAAATAATCAGAACTGCTAGCGTGATCACTCACACCAGAGAGGATACAAAAAGGCTTACTCAGATCAGTAAGCCTTTATAGTTAGATCATTTGAATGTTGATCTGATTGTTAAGCGGCTTCACCTTGGTTTGGAGCTGCTTTAATTCATCAACAATAGCGTCATTCAATCGTGTTTCTGCTTTATGGCGAGTTAAGTTTTGCTGCATTCGCTCTTTCTTTACGAGATCCTGCCTGTCTTCACCACGAGCCATATCTGTTACAATATGATACAGCTCAGAAATCGCAGGGTACTCAGTATCAAAGTCGACACGCTCTTCACCTTGGACAAAATCCATGATGTTGTAGACACGTATGCTGATCTCAGATAAATCGCACTGCCCTTGAATGCCTGCTAAGCACAGTGTATTGACGTTGTCGTAAATATTCGCGTTACGCTTTTCAATGGCCAACGCTTTATGCTGCTCTTGCAGTTCCGTCTGCTTCTTAACTTGAAGTAGAAGGTAACCTGCATAAGCGCCTAAGCCGAGAATGATTACTCCACCAACAATAGCTAATAAGGTTACATTCATTCGGTGTTACCCTTTAAAGCTATCTAAATCGATATCTTCAAACTGCGACAGCAAATCTTCATCTGAATTCGCTTTCTTCGAAGTCGCAACAGGCTCTAGATCCTGTGCTTCTTCCTCTTCTGGCTCAAGTAAGCCCAAGCGATCCATCAGAACTTCAATACGGTCAAGTTTCTCATCCACATACTTCTGCAAGCCAGCACCTAGGTTTTCACCGCTTTCGATACGATCTAGCAAGATGTTCAATTGAGCATCATTTTCAAGCATTTCCAGCTCTTGCTCGTTTGACAGCTTGCGCTCTTGCTTAGTTTGCTTCTTCACTGGTTCAATAACCAATGGGATCTTTTTCTTGCTGCCTAAGCGAGGATCGCGATTCTGTGCAGCTTTACGTTGCTTCGCTTCGCTACCATCAGAATGACGGCTGCCCGACTTAAGGCCTTTACGTTTTCGTAAACGCTTACGCTCACGTCCTTCAACATCAGACTCGCTGCGGTTGCGTGTTACGATTACTTCAGGAGCACCAGCGGCTCCCGGCTTTCTAGATTTTTTACTACGGCTCATTACTGGGTCTTCCTCAGTAAAATTACATCATTTCCAACAAATTCGAGTTCGAGCTTATCCCGCTCAGCCAAAAACTGGAATGTTTGACGACTAAAAAACACCACATGCGTTGGGTCGTTTTTATAGTGCCAACCAGCAAACGCATCTACGTCTATTACTAGCTTGGTCATCAAACCAATCCAGCCACCTGGCTTAACTAAATTCAACCATTGCTGCCATATCTGATCAGGGTGATAAAGATGTTCTATCACTTCAGTGGCAGTCATAAAGTCATACGTTTTCTCTAATGCGGTTGCATCAGGGTGGTAATAAATATCGTATAACGCCATTGTGTGGCCGGCTTCTTCCAACATTAATGACAATGTAGGGCCAGGACCACATCCAAAATCCAATCCATTTGAATTGGATGAGATTCTATCTGTTAAGGGATCGGCTACTCGGGATAAAAATCGACGATAACCTTGGTCACTAGGATCGTTCTCATGTAGATCATAGTGCGCTTTTTCTTCGCTTGCAGCTAACCGTTGCTCTGGGTTAACAAATACCAACTCACATTGCTGACACTGCAGGTATTCCCTACGTTTGTCTTCGAAATAGTGAATCACATGGTTGTGATGGCATAAGGGACAAGTATACATAAGCACATCCTCAAACAGGGATGCGAAACATACCAGAAACTGGCTTTATAGTGGAGGGGTATTGAGTGTTTTTTCAGCAAATCAATAAAAAAAGCGATAGGAAAACCTATCGCTCTCTAAATCTGCCTATACTGGCCAAAATTTGCGTACTCAACTTAGTACCCAAATCTCCATTTGTTATTGGTGCTTTCCGTGCCAATTTGTTTGTTTTTCATCATCCTGATGAATTTTGGCTTTCCTTTTCTAACACCTTGTTACTGGGCTATCCGAGCCTGATCCATTTCTGTCTATGCCTTCAGACAAGTCGATCATCCGTATCTGTATTCAGCTCCGTGCCGATGCGCTTACTATACCGATCTCAATAAAACGCACCAGTCTCTGACTTCACACTTTTCTTTTAAATATTCGTTAAATAGAAATGAATTTATAAATCAATTAATTAAAAACCATCATCGCTAGTTATACGGTAAACAATGGCAAATCTCTTACAAATCAGAGGGAACAAACGGCAAAAGAAAACGCCCTTACCAAAATGATAAGGGCGTTCTCTTAATACTGTGCTCGAGCGTGTATCTTATTAGTGTAAGCCACCAACGTACTTCGATAAGGTATCAATATCTTCATTGGTTAGCTTTTTAGCGATATCACGCATCATTGCATTCATATCGTTATTGCGGCTACCGTCGCGGAATTTTTCTAGTTGTAGCTTAATGTAATCAGCTTGTTGACCAGAAATCTTAGGGAAACCTGACAACTCTGTACCGTTACCACGAGGGCCGTGACAAGCAATACATGCTGTAATACCACGTTCAGCATCACCTGCTGTGTATAAAACCTTACCGTCTTCAACTACGTTTTCTGGCGTCGTGTTACCAGAAATAGGTAGAGATGCGTAGTAAGCTGACAGATCAGCAATATCTTCATCTGTCAGTGGCATCGCCATACCACTCATAACAGGATCGTAACGACCTTGTTTACCGCCGCTCGTCATGCCTAGTTTAAGATCTTGTAACTGCTTCTCAAGATACTTGGCATGTTGACCCGCCAGTTTAGGGTAATTGGTGATTAGACTGTTGCCGTCAGCACCGTGGCAGGCAACACATGTTTGGGATTTGGCTTTACCAGCTTCAATACTACCTTGAGCCCATACTGAGCAGCTGGCTAATAGACTCAAAATTAGCGCTAATTTCTTCATGACATTCCATTATAATTATCAAGCTTCCAGTACCACTCTATGTTGCCACTCATGGTACAATAGGCGACCTTATGCCGAGCACGGTTATTTTACACAATTTCACAAAAAAGTAATCAATCGACTACACAAAGTCGAGATGGAGTTAACAGTGAGCGTAAAAATTCATT
>Ga0213838_1001231_pt1 | contig 13781 bp, 10 predicted proteins | sample SWPATP13_FD_160577 | JGI IMG/M metagenome (GOLD analysis project Ga0213838, IMG submission 160577) | Coastal seawater microbial communities from Marineland, Florida, United States - SWPA TP1 #3 | ecosystem: Environmental > Aquatic > Marine > Coastal | place: USA: Florida | collected 2016-08-06 | reverse complement strand
GACGGAAAATAAAACATAGAATTCTGTTTACTTGATTTCACTGTTGCACTAGAATCTCGTCGTTAATGCGTTCTTGGTACGCAATGGGTCGGGTTTATTCACGGACAGAGTAAAGGCTTTTAGATTAAGCAACCTAAGATCAGTCACTTAATATTCGAAACACTCAGATAATAATGAATACTTACAACAGCATTAGGTTAGGGGAGCAAGAGTCGAGCATACTTTTTCGTACCCTTGATAGCGTTCTTATATTTCTAGTTCTATACATTGTCTCTGTATGCTATTTGGGCGAGTTTACTCGTACTTACTATTTTACAGGGGCGTTTTCGGCGCTGTTGTTCGTTTTTTTTGCGGAAAATAATGGCCTATATCGAGGCTTTCAATCGAGCTCGTCCGGAAGCCACCTTTCACCCATCGTGTCGTCTTGGGCTAAAGCCGTTTTATGTATTTTACTGATGGCGTTCTTTACCCATTGGAGCCAAATTCATTCTCGAATCGTGATTGGAGTATGGATGCTGTTGACACCATTCGTGTTGGTGGGCAGCCGGTACTTTCATGCGGTGATACAAAAACTGCATTTTCGTAAGCACGAATATAAGCAAAAAGCGATCATCGTTGGCCTAACGAGCACAGGCGCAAAGCTTGCGCTCGATATGAAAAAAAACACCAACCACAATCTTAAACTTCTTGGCTTTTTTGACGATAGATGTTCGCCTCGCGATATTGATGAAGATCTATTAGCGAACTGTGGCGCAACATACAAAGGTACGATTGATGAAGCGCTAAAACTCGCTAAATATCGTTCGGTTCGCCATGTGTATATCGCCATTCCTACTTGGAACACTGATCGCGTACAAGGCATTGTTAGGCAGTTTTCAGACACCACCGCGCGCGTTTATTTAGTACCGGACATCAATACCTTCGAATTGATGCAAGCGCGTTGGCGCAATATTGGTGGCACGCCCACAATCAGTATTCAAGACACGCCATTCTACGGCTTTGCCAGTGTGGTGAAACGCCTACAAGACATAGTGTTATCGCTGATCATTCTTGCTTTTATCTCACCAATTTTGGCATTGGTCGCGATGGGCGTGAAACTTTCTAGTAGCGGGCCAATCATTTTTAAGCAGATGCGCTATGGCCTAGATGGTCAAGAAATCAAAGTGTGGAAGTTTCGTTCGATGTCGGTCATGGATAACGGACCTGTTGTTAAACAGGCGACGAAGAATGATGTTCGAGTGACCAAATTTGGCCGCTTTATTCGCAGTACTTCACTTGATGAGCTTCCGCAATTCATCAACGTGTTACAGGGAAGAATGTCTATTGTTGGTCCGCGCCCTCACGCGGTGGCACACAATGAAGAGTACCGACAGATCGTAGACAAATACATGCTACGCCACAAAGTAAAACCGGGGATCACAGGGTTAGCCCAAATCAGCGGTTACCGAGGTGAAACCGATACCCTAGAGAAAATGGAAAAGCGCGTGGAGTACGATTTGAAGTACATCCAGCACTGGAGCCTTCTTCTTGACCTAAAAATCGTTTTTCTAACCGTCTTTAAAGGATTTGTTAGCAAAACGGCCTATTAGACTTTTTGAGTGAAACCCTGCCAACGACTTAGTTGAAGCTTTTATTGGACTAAAGCAGAGCGCCACTCACTTAAGCATTATTTAAACAAACATAGAGAACCAGAGTTGACCATGTTTAAAAAGCACCTTTTTTTACTGCTTTCCCTCGTTGGGGTGAGCCTCAGCGCCCAAGCTGATGAAGACATAAATTATACGTTAGCACCGGGAGATACCATCAGTATCTCGGTTTATGGGGAAGACGATTTAAGCATTAAAGAGCTGCAAATTGATATTCGTGAAATCATTGAGTACCCATATCTCGATAAGATTTCAACGAAGGGCAAAACACTCAATCAGCTACAAGAAGAGATCACAAATGGCCTGAAAGGGCGCGTGCTGATTCACCCTAAAGTAAGTGTAACCATTTTTGAATACCGTAACTTTTACGTAAATGGCGTAGTGAACAAGCCTGGCGGTTATGAATATGAACCGGGTTTGACCGTTGAAAAGGCGGTATCTTTGGCTGGTGGTTTCGTGGCGCAATACCGAAAAAGTAAAGGGATATACATTACTCGTGCAAGTGAAACAAAGCATATGAGCGAAGAGGAACTAATTGAGTATTTGGACACTCAGGAAGAGTCTAGAACCTCAGACAAAGTTGGTCCTGGCGACAGTATTTACGTTGTAAGTTCACTGTTTGGTGGCAGGTAAGTATCAAGATTTCTAGCGAGTACTTCGCTAAACGAACTTATTTTTCACAAATTTTATACCGAGTATTTTAAATGCAATTACTATCAAAAGACCAAAACATGAATGATGAAGAGGTCATCGACTTAGGTAAATACCTAATCCTATTGAAAAAAAGTTGGCTAAAAATCGCGATGTTCGCTTTTTTGGTTACCGCACTGACCACTTTGGTTGTCTTCTCGATGACACCTAAATATGAAGCATCCGCAACACTTTTGATTGAAGCTCAGGCTCAAAAAGCGGTTTCGATTGAAGAGGTAGTCGGCATCGATTCGACTCAAAAAGAATACTACTTAACGCAGTTTGAGATTTTGAAATCTCAACAAATTGCTGAGCGAGTGATCGAGCAATTAAAGCTTGAAGAACGTGAAGAGTTTAATCCTTCGTTAAGCACTAAAAAATCTGTAGTGCAAATGATCAAAGAGCTACCACTGTTTCAAGCGTATTCGAAGGAACAACCGAAGACAGAAGCTCAGATCAATGAATCTATTCGCCAAGAAGCGCTGGGTATTTTTGCCGAGAAGCTGTCTATATCTCCAATTCGTAAAACACAATTAGTAAAGATTGCGTTTGTTTCTGAAGATCCAGAACTAGCAGCAGAAGTTGCAAATGCAATGGGTAACGCTTACATCGAGATGAATGTAGAAGCACGACTTGCGGCAACAAAAGACGCGTCATTGTGGATCGGTAACCGTTTAGAAGAGCTAAAAACACAGCTCGCGACATCTGAAACGGCATTAACCGATTACCTAACCCGTGAACAGCTCATTGACGACAGCGGTATTGATGCTTTGGCAAGTACTGAGATCAGCGGAATTTCAGAGCGCCTAGCAGAAGTGACGGATCGCCGTATTGAAGTAGAATCAGCCTATCAAGCGCTACGCCGTGGTAAAGATCTTGATATTTCAGTGGTGGCTTCAATCCCGGTAATTTCGACTCACCCACAAGTGGTTGAGATTCGCTCTATTCAGGTCCAAGCAGAAAAGAACGTTAAAGAGCTGTCTTTACGTTATGGGCCAGTCCATACAAAAATGCAGCAAGCAATGGCAGAGCTAGAGTCGGTGAAAACACAAGGCCGAGACTTAGTTCAGCAATTAATTGAAGGTATGGGTAAAGAGCTTTCTACGCTCAAAGGGCAAGAAAAGTTACTGAACAAAGAATTGGTAGCAAAGAAAGCCGACTTCCAATCCCTTACTGTGAAAAAGCGCGAATACGAAACACTAAAGCGTGATGTGCAAACCAACCGCCAAGTATTGAATCTATTTTTGACACGTCAAAAAGAAACGACAGCAACCAGTGACTTTGAAGCGGCGAATGCACGTTTTACTGATTATGCACGTGTACCTCAGAAGCCAGCAGCGCCTAAGAAAGGTTTGATCATTGCTTTAGCAATGGTGGCATCAATCGGTTTTGCAGTGGTAATGGTGTTCTTGCTAGACGCATTACGCAACACCATTACATCGGTCAAAGATTTTGAAGAGCGTTTTGGTTTAGTGCCGTTAGGTGGTATTCCTCAAATCCTAGAAAAACGTTTCAAAAAGAAAGATCTCGACAACACCGTTTTCGATGACAAAACCAATCTACAGTTTGCGGAATCGATTCGTTCAATTCGTACTGCGTTGTCATTAAGCCAAATGGGAACAGACAGAAAGCGCATTGCGGTAACGTCTGCGTTACCGAGTGAAGGCAAATCAACCACTTCACTTAACTTAGCAATGGCTTATGCGAAAATGGAAAACACCTTATTGCTGGATGCCGATTTACGTAAGCCTTCAATCGCAGAACGTTTTGGTTTCAAAAAGTATCAGCAGGGGTTAACAAACCACTTATTGATGGGTGCAGACCTTGAGCAATGTTTGTATAAAGACGACAAAACAGGCCTAACGATTTTACCTGCGGGGATGTTAACGCCAAACCCACAAGAACTACTGAGTTCTGAGAAGTTTGCCAACCTATTAGATGAGCTAGAGCAGCGCTTTGATCGCATTGTGATTGATACGCCGCCAACACTGCCAATTAGCGATACGATGATCATTAGTAAACTAGTAGGTGGTGTTGTGATTGTAGTGAAAGCAAATGGCACACGCATAGCGAGCATGAAGAACACCTTATCTCGTTATATCAGCCAGAACATCAATATTGATGGCATCATCGTAAACCAAGTGACTCAAAAGGCGTTAAAAACCGATTCTACTTATGGTGGCTACGGTAAATACGGCACCTATGGTACTTACGGCGAGAACCCTGCAACTCAAGTGAGTTAACCACTCAACTCTAGTCAGGCTTGACCAAAATCAAGCCTGACTAAAATCACAAAAAAACATCAATTATGTATACATCGTACCCTTTACATTGTGGGTGTCGGGGTGTATATTCCTTTTCGAAATTTACGCGTACCATGTACCCATAAATTAAATCCTTATCTTTGCGCTACTTAACAGCAGTTCAAAGCTAAGCATTTAGAAAACAATTTGCACTAAGCGACATTTGATAGCGGTCTAGGAGCTGGAAACCTAGTGGCGGTAGCGTGCCCAAATTGAGCTTCAGAACGACATAGGCGTATCAATTCCAGCCTAAGTAAACCTAGTCGCTATCAACGGCCTGAATTAAAAGTCTGAGAAAAACGATGACCATCCAAATAGATCAATTAAAAAGAACGCATCTTAAGCAGTTGGAAGCTGAATCGATCCACATCATCCGTGAAGTGGCTGCTGAGTTTGATAACCCAGTAATGTTGTATTCAGTAGGCAAAGACTCAGCAGTCATGCTGCATCTTGCTCGTAAAGCATTTGCTCCTGGGAAGCCTCCGTTCCCACTAATGCACGTTGATACAAACTGGAAGTTCAAAGAGATGATCGCGTTCCGTGATCAAATGGCTGAAAAAGTGGGCATGGATTTAATTGTTCACCAAAACCCAGAAGGTATAGAAATGGGTATCAGCCCGTTTGTGCACGGCAGTTCAAAGCACACCGACGTGATGAAAACCCAAGGCCTTAAGCAGGCGTTAGACAAATACGGTTTTGATGCGGCATTTGGTGGTGCTCGCCGTGATGAAGAAAAATCTCGCGCTAAAGAACGTGTCTATTCATTCCGTGACAAAAACCACCGTTGGGACCCAAAAAACCAGCGCCCTGAGCTGTGGAATGTGTACAACGGCAAAGTGGATAAAGGCGAATCAATCCGTGTGTTCCCGCTCTCTAACTGGACTGAGCTAGACATCTGGCAATACATCTACTTAGAGAACATCGACATCGTTCCTCTATACAAAGCTGAAAAGCGCCCAGTGGTTGAACGCGATGGCATGTTAATCATGGTTGACGACGAGCGCATGCCAATTGCAGAAGATGAAGAAGTACAACACAAAATGGTGCGCTTCCGTACGCTTGGCTGTTACCCATTAACCGGTGCTGTGGAGTCAGAAGCGGCAACATTACCAGAAATCATTCAAGAGATGCTGCTAACCACAACATCAGAACGCCAAGGCCGCGCAATCGACCACGATTCGTCTGGCTCGATGGAAAAGAAAAAACGTGAGGGGTACTTCTAATGAGCCACGCATCAGACTTAATCGCATCAGACATTGAAGCGTACTTAAAGCAACACGAAAACAAAGACCTAATGCGCTTCATTACGTGTGGCTCAGTAGACGATGGTAAATCGACCCTTATTGGCCGTTTGTTGTTTGATTCAAAGTTGATCTATGAAGATCAAATGGCAGCTATCGAGAAAGACTCGCAAAAGTTCAACACAACAGACCAAGAGTTTGACTTAGCACTGTTGGTAGACGGCTTACAAAGCGAACGAGAGCAGGGCATTACTATTGATGTTGCTTACCGTTACTTTTCTACCGACAAGCGCAAATTCATTATTGCTGACACCCCAGGGCACGAGCAATACACGCGCAACATGGCAACCGGTGCTTCAACCTGTGACCTAGCTATTGTAATGGTAGACGCACGCCACGGCATTCAAACTCAAACGCGTCGCCACAGTTACATTTGTTCTCTGCTGGGTATTAAGCACATTATTGTTGCCATCAATAAAATGGATTTAATGGACTACAGCCAGGAAATATTCCAGAAAATCAAAGCCGACTACCGTGGAATGGCGAAAGAGTTAGACATCCAAGACTTACGTTTTGTACCTATTTCAGCCCTAAACGGCGACAACGTAGTAACACCAAGTGAGCACATGGATTGGTACCCAGGCGCAACGTTAATGAAGCTGCTAGAAACCGTAAAAGTAGAGCAAGATAAAAACCTTGAAGATTTCCGCCTGCCAGTGCAATACGTAAACCGCCCGAACTTAGATTTCCGCGGTTTTTGCGGCACCATCGCTTCTGGCGTTGTTCGCCCAGGTGATGTGGTAACGGCTATGCCGTCTGGCAAACAAAGCACAGTAAAAAGCATTGTGACTTTTGAAGGCGAATTAGAAAGCGCGATTGCAGGTGATGCAATAACTATTACGTTAAATGATGAAATAGACGTTGGTCGTGGTGATGTTCTAGTACACAGCAACAACCTGCCAACGGTAAGCGATGCAGTACAAGCAAACATGGTTTGGATGGGTGAGGCACCGCTGCAAACAAATAAAGAATTCTTATTTAAGTTTGCCTCTAAATCAGTTAATGGCCGAGTAACGGCGATTAATCATGAAGTAGACGTCAATACTCTTCAAATTAAAGCGAATAAAGAGTTTTCCAAGCTAGAGCTTAACTCAATCGGCAGCGTTGATATTAACCTGAATGAAGCAGTTGTTGTTGACCTATATAAGCAAATCAAACAAACCGGTGCTTTTGTCGTAATTGACCGAATGACTAATGTAACGGTTGGAGCGGGAATGGTGTCGAAACTGGCCACAGAAAGTGAAAAGCGTTCGACTAACCGTGAATATACTGAGGCGGAGATTGCCCTTCATAATTTTGTTCGAGAGTTTTATCCAGAGTGGGGATGTAAACAATGTTGTCTGAACTAGTTGAAAAGTACCGTAAGTATAAAGATGACAAAAATGTTTTAATATATCAGATGGGAAAGGTTGGTTCGACTGCATTTGAAAAGAGCATTGAAAATTCAATTCATTTCCATTCTTTATATAGACATGAACCATGTAAGATCCATACGAAACAACAAAACTCATCATTTAATTTTAGGATTAGACGTATAGTTATTGATTATATCCGTAGGTTTTCGATAAGAACAAGAAAAGAAATAAAAATTATAACATTGGTGCGTGATCCAATTAGTCGAGATGTATCAATGTTTTTCCAAAACTTACAGCATTGGTTATATGATTATTCTTCCGACGTTAATATGAGTTTTAGAGATGAAAAAGAAAACTTCCTTATAGATGCATTTTATTCATCCTATGATATTGAATATGGATTAAGTTGGTTCGATGAAGAGTTTAAAAAATTTACTGGTATAGATATTTATAATTACAGGTTCGATAAAGTTAATGGATATGCAAAAATAAATTGTGGCAAGTTTAAAATATTGGTTTTGAGAATGAATGAAATTAATAATAATAAGGAAGTTATCTCTGACTTTATTGGGAAGGAATTTAATCTTAGTAAAGCCAACTCTGGAAATGAAAAATGGTATGGCCCCTTGTATAAGGATTTTACGAATAGTTTCGAACCTACAAAAGACTATAAAAGAAATGTTGAAAATTCAAAATTATATAAACATTTCATAGGGGATAAATGATATGAGCACAAATGAAATTGATTTTGTTGTTCCTTGGGTTGATGGGCAAGATCTAGATTGGCAGAAAGAATTCAAGGAGCATAATAAAAATGACTCTTACTGCGATACCACGTTCAAAAGATATAGAGATTGGGGGTTATTAAGGTACTGGTTTAGAGGCGTAGAGCAATATGCACCTTGGGTTCGTAAGATATTTTTTGTTACAAGTGGCCATGTGCCAGATTGGTTAGATCTAAATAATCCTAAGTTAGTGGTAGTCAAACATGAAGACTATATACCTAGTGAATATTTGCCGACATTCAGTTCACACCCAATTGAGGTGAACATGCATCGTATAAAAGGTCTGTCGGAGAAGTTTGTTTACTTCAATGATGATTTTTTCCTTTTAGATCATTTAAAGAAGACAGACTTCTTTCGGGGAGATCTTCCTGTTGATATGGCTGGAGAGTTTCCAAATTATTTCGAAAGCCCGGTTATATCTAGTATCCATATAAATAACACAATTTTGATTAATAAAAACTTTAATAAAAGAAAGTTCATTATGAAAAATTTGTCGAAGTGGTACAACCCAAAGTATAAGGAATTAGCAATATGTTCATTGTTACTTTCTCCATGGTCAAGATTTGTTGGTTTCTACTGCCATCATTTGCCACAACCTTTCCTGAAAAGCACTTTTAATGAAGTTTGGGCCAAAGAATATGAGTCATTACATGAAACCTCGCTTAATAAATTTAGATCAAGAAATGATGTTAATCAATATGCGTTTAAACTATGGCAGATCTGTACTGGTAAATTCTATCCTTTCAATAAGAGAGACCATAGTGAATTATTTCTTCTGACAGAGGAAAACTACGAATCTGCACGTGATTTAATAATTAGTGGTAAGAAAAAAGTGGTTTGCATTAATGATGAAGGTGAGTTTGGTGAAGACTTTGAAAAAATAAAGTCAATACTGATTAATGCCTTTGAGTCAAAGTTAACCAAGTCTACATTTGAAAGGTAGAAAAACAGTGCTAGATGTCATTAAAAATAAAGTAAGCGATGAGTTTACAATTAGTAATAATAAAATTTGTACATTTCTCAATCCATTTAGTTATCTTATTATGAGAAGAAATAAAGAGTTGATGAATAGGCTTGATGTGATATATTTTGATGGGTATTGGCTATGTAAAATATATAACTTTATGTTCAATAAAGATATCAATCGTGTCAGTTTCGATTTTTCTTCAGTCGCAGATAAATATTTTAAATCCTTGAGTAGTGATTCAAAGGTCGCTGTAATTGGTTCAGACTCTGTTTCTAATAAAGTGTTTTGTGAATTCCTGAACAATAATTATAATAATTTTACGGTAATTTTTAACAGAGATGGATACTTCTCAAATGATGAAGAGCGCGATAATTGTATTAGAAATATTATCAACTTAGAGGTAGACAATATTATTGTTGGCATGGGAACTCCTTATCAGGAGGACTTTCTCAGTGCACTAAAAGATAAAGGTTGGTCCGGTTCTGGATACACATGTGGTGGGTTTATTCATCAAACTGCAAACAAAGGTAAAAAGTATTACCCAACATTAATGGATAAGTGGAATCTTAGGTTTGTTTATAGAATATATGATGAACCAAAATTAATTAAGAGATATGCGTTTTACTATCCAGTTTTTGTGTTCCTATTTTTGTATGACTTTTTTATAACCAGATCTAGAAAGTATTGTAGAGGAAATAAGTGAATATTTTAAGAGTTACTGAAATTGGTTTTCATGCAAGGTTGATTTATTTGGTGATTTTAAGTGCTACAATAAACCATCAAATAAACCCTGGTGCTACAAGTAGTTCCTATATATTCGATGCATACATCATTTTTCTGATGTCAATTATGATGTTTTTTTGCAAATTTGATACGATTAGAATATTTAAAGTAACTTTCATGTTTGCTATTTTTCTATTTTTTAACTTTTATCATTATGTTGTTGAATCGTATTATTTAAGTGGTTACGATTTTGCTAGGGCGTGTAGGCCTTACTTGTATTTATATTTCTTAATTATTATTTCTTGTTTGATACATAAAGGTGATCTACATACTTCTAATACTTTTAACTTTGAAAGCCTAACTATTAAGATTATCCTATTCTTTGTGGTAGGTTATGTTTTTAAGTTGTATTTAGGGGATTTTCGTCCAGACTTATATGCGGAAAATAATTTTGAAATCCCAGCTTTAATTATACTGTTTTTTCTTACGGCAAGGTCTACTTATACTCGCTCCATTTTGTTGGGGTTTGTTTCAATAATTTCTTTTTCTAAGTCAGGTATATTATCTTACGCTTTCTCTATGTTCAGACTATATCGGCGAAGTTTTTTTTCATATATTGCTGTTTTCATGGTTTCTCTTGTCGTGATTGGTTTTGTTTTTGCGTATAGAGGGGTGGACACTATCGAGAACATAGATAGATTTAAATTCCTTAACATATTTTGGGAGTCGTTTACATCAACTGGATATTTCAATATGTTACTAGGTAATGGTATTGGTTCACAACTCCCCTATACTTATTGTCTCGATATGGGTTTTTTCCTAGAGAAGTTCTATTCTAACCAGATTTATTGTGATTCATCTGTGTTTCATTCTTTCATTATGAAATTAATATATGATGCTGGTTTTATTGGTTTTCTGGTTTATCTTGGGTTGTTCTATAGAATGCTGTCTAACTTTCTGACAGGTAATGAACGTTCTTCTGTTATGGGAATTTTGATAATCTCATCTTTATCTATTTCTGGATTTGCCAGTCCGTTAATAGTATGGCCTATATTCTTTATAGCAGCGATAAGGAAAGTAACAGCCTCGCAGTGATAATAGAGTAGAATTTTGAAAACGAATATATTGTTAAAGTCTTTACAGGTTTTTACTGTGCGAGGTTTTGGTTCAGCCGCAGGCTTTTTAATGACCTTAGTGGTTGCCAATACCACTGATGTAGCTAGTGCAGGGGTGTTCTTTTTTGCCATAGCGCTAACTCAGCTCGGTGGTGTTTTGCTAACGTTAGGCTCACCCAATGCGTTGCTTAAAGTTATTGGGGCAGATTTCGGTAATTCATGGAATCGCATTAACCAAACTGTGTCGGTATTGTTCAGAGTCGTCTTGACTGTGGCAGTTTTGCTATTGGTTACGTGTTTAATACTACCGAATCAAATTGCCACTTTATTGGGTATGGTTGAGATTGCAGGTTTATTACCATTAATCGCCGTCAGTATGTTCTGTTTTGCTTTACAACAGATGCTTGCTGCAATGTTACAAGGTACACAACAAGCGATCTTGGCAAGTGCGGTGCAAAATGTAATCGCTCAACTTACCTTTATCACAGTGCTCGGTGTGTTGATGTTCTTCGGTTTTAACCAAAGTGGAGGTTCACTCTTCTATATTTACTTTGCTTGCGTTGGTTCTGCGATGATGTTTGGAGCTGTGCTATGGTTTAGGACCAAAGGTACTTCTTTTGATATCAAAGCAACATTTTCACCAGAACTAAAATCCAGCCTATCATCACTGTTCATCACTATGTTGATGAGCCAGTGTGCAATGTGGGCAGGGCAGTTTGCAACGGCTAAGTCTCTATCTAGCTCTGATGTGGCTTTCTTTGCCTCTGCCCAGCGGACCGCAACGCTCGCGAGCTTTGTTCTTATTGCAGTAAATGTAGTCGTAGCGCCAAAGTTTGCCCAAGCGTTTGCGAAAGGTAATCAGCAAGAAGTGAACAAGCTGTCTCTTTTATCTAGTCGTTTGATGATTGCTTTAGCAGTTCCAGTACTTGCTTTTATGATCTTCTTCCCTGAGTTCTTAATGGGGCTATTTGGTGAAGAATACAAAGTAGCAGCGCCGTTATTGCAGATTCTAGCAGTAGGGCAGTTTATTAACGTAATTACGGGCTCTGTCGGTTACTTACTGAACATGACGGGGCATGAAAAAGACATGCGAAATGTGGTGTTGTTCTCTGGCCCGTTAGCGATTGTGTTAGCTTTCGGCTTAACTAGCCAGTTCGGGTTAACGGGCGCGGCTTATGCCACCGCCATATCTGTCGCTTCGCAAAATTTATTGGCGGTTTGGATGGTGAAAAAACGCCTCGGCTTCAATACGCTAAATATCTTCAGAAAAGTCGCGTAACTATGCCTAGCTCTCCAATCCTTGTAGCTGCAGTACTGATTGCTTTACTTGTTAGCTTAACTGTCTTCAAACTACGCCCGTTGCTTGCTTTCGCCGCAGTGGGTGCAGCTTTGTTTGTTTCTGGCGCTGTTGAACAACAAGTCTATTTGCAGAGCTTTGCTAACTCTTCATTGATTGCGTTAATGCTGCTGATCATTTGTAGCTTGGCGGTTGAAAAGACGTACCATGTTAAACAGCTAGGCAACAGTCTGTTTAAAGGCTCGTACATTGCTAATTACTTGCGCCTAATTGTGGTCAGTAGTGTTACATCGGGCTTTGCCAATAACACCGCAGTTGTGGCCACTTTGATGAGCTGCATTAAAAGCCAACTGCCTAAACAAGCGTCTCGCTATTTATTGCCGTTGTCTTACGCTTCCATATTGGGTGGCACACTCACCTTGGTCGGTACATCAACCAATCTTATTGTATCCAGCTTTGCAGAACAGTTTGGTTTGCCGCCTTTGGCTATGTTCTCAACAACGGCTATTGCCGTTGTGGTTTTATTGGCATGTCTTCTATGTTTGGTTCTTGCTGTAAAATTGCTGCCACATTCCGAAGCAAGCGAAGAAGCGCAAGGTCATCATTACTTTATTGAGGCTAAGGTTGTTTCGTCTACTTTGGTCAGCAAAAGTGTCGCTGACGCTGAGTTGCGCCATTTGGAATCTCTGTACTTAACAGAAATAGTCCGGGATGGGCGTGTCATCGCACCAGTAGGGCCTGATGAGGTTCTGCAACTTAACGATACTTTGCTGTTCAGTGGTGATTTGGCGAGCCTTCACCAGCTGCGGCAACGTACTGACATCTCGGTTTATGGTGTAACAAGTGATGAGCGTTTAGACGCTGCGCAGACGTGTGAAGTGGTGGTTCTGCCTGATTCTGTCGTGGTCGGTAAAGATTTAAAGCAAGTGCACTTTCGCTCGTTGTTTGACGCTTCTGTTCTGGGTATTTGCCGTGGTGACCAACAATTATCAGGCGGGTTAGGCAGCATTAAGCTGCGAGCGGGCGACATGCTGCTGCTTGCGGTCGGGAATGACTTTAAGCATCGCAATAATTTAAAGCGCAATTTTGTGTTACTTAACTCTGGTATCCTCAATGATGAACAGCAAACACTGTCAAAAGCTCAATCCAATTGGGTGATCGTCGGGTTCTTATCCGTTATTGGTTTATCTGCGGTTGGTGTGCTTCCACTCCTTAAAGGGTTACTGCTTCTGTTGGGCGCTTATGTATTAAGTGGCGTGTTAACGGTTCAGTATGTTCGTCGCCGTATTCCGTTTGAAATTATCATCGTGGTCGGCAGTGCATTAACCCTAGCTAATGCGATGCAAACCAGTGGCCTAGCGGATATGATCAGTAGTTGGCTGTTAGGCTTAACCAATGGTTACGGCGTGTATGGCGCTTTTGTTGGTGTGTTTTTGGCTACCTTAATTTTAACCGAGCTGATAACCAATAATGCAGCGGCAGCCATCATATTCCCAATAGCTTTTGGTACGGCGCAGCAATTCGGTGTTGATGCAATGCCGTTTGTTATGGCGGTCGCGTTCGGCGCCAGTGCAAGCTTTCTTTCCCCTTTTGGGTATC
>Ga0213838_1001227_pt1 | contig 13796 bp, 11 predicted proteins | sample SWPATP13_FD_160577 | JGI IMG/M metagenome (GOLD analysis project Ga0213838, IMG submission 160577) | Coastal seawater microbial communities from Marineland, Florida, United States - SWPA TP1 #3 | ecosystem: Environmental > Aquatic > Marine > Coastal | place: USA: Florida | collected 2016-08-06 | reverse complement strand
CTTTTGATGATACCTACTATCGCTTCGGGCCGACCGACAATCCAAACAATGCTAAGCACAGTGACATCAATTTATCTCACAAGTCTGTACGTGGGGGCAGCTTCGCTTATGACGCCAATGAATCTGAAAGCTACCGTCGAGACTTCGCCAGCCAATCCATCATCATGTCTGACATGGGTTTACGTTTAGTCAAAGACTCTCAATAGCAGCACTCTTGCTGTATAAGGACTTTAAATGCAATACACCAAACTTTCTGGATTGGCGTTGGCAATGCTATGTGCGTTACCAGCCGCAGCAGACAGCAATAAGCCAAATCTCGTTCTTCAAATTACCGTTGATGGTTTACGTGGTGACCTTCTCGAACGATATCAGCATAACTTCGGTGATGGTGGTTTCCGATATTTAATGGAAGAAGGGGCTTACTACACGAATGCGCATTACCAACACGGCAACACCGAAACCATTGTCGGGCATGTATCTCTGGCTACAGGCGCGCCTCCGAGTGTTCACGGTATGGTGGGGAACGTGTGGTACGACAGAAATGAAGAACGTTTGGTGTATAACGTTGAAGATGGCAATTATGAAATGCTCACATCTGGCGCAGGGGTAGATAAGTCTACCGAAATCGACCCGACTCAAAAAACTGCGCTCAAAGATGGTCGCTCACCAGAGCCAATCCTCTCAACCACGTTCAGTGACGAACTGACCGTCGCGACAAGCGGCCAATCCAAAATATTTGGCGTTTCCGTCAAAGACCGTGGTGCAATCTCGCTTGCCGGTCACACAGGTAAAGCGTTTTGGTTTTCCAAGTCGCAATCTGAGTTTGTCACCAGTAATTATTACTATGACAATTATCCAGCTTGGGTAACACGTTGGAATGAAAAGGCGTTCGCCCAAGAATATTCAGGTAAAAAGTGGGAGCTCACCTTACCCCGAGAAGATTACACGCTTATCGAAAACACTACTGACCATAAAGTTGATCTGGGCGGTTTCCAGCGCACATTCCCTCACCCATATGGCCCCGCAAGCTACAGATATTACAGTACCATGCTTACCGTAAGCCCTGCCGGAGATGAACTGACGGAAAACTTCGCTAGCACACTCCTCAAACAAGAAAAGCTAGGCACTAGCCCGGTGACTGACTACTTATCGGTCAGCTTTTCGTCCAATGACTACGTCATTCACCTTTACGGACCAGAGAGCCTAGAAACAGAAGACAATCTCGTTCGCTTAGACAAAACCATCGCCAAACTTCTGAATACGGTCGATGAACAAGTTGGGTTAGAAAATACGCTGATTGTCCTCTCAGCCGACCATGGCGTGCCAGAATCCTCACCTGCAGCGAATGGATTAGGTTTTAACCAAGCACAATATTTCAACCAACAAAACCTGCTTTCTCAAGGTGTAGAACAGAGACTAGAAAAAGAGTTTGGCTTAGGAAAAGAAGTCATTCGCTTATACGCGCAACCCTACATTTACTTAGATCATCACATGATTGCCAACAAGAACCTTGAGCTTGCAAAAGTTCAAGCTGCTGTAGCCGACGAACTGTCTAAAGTTCAGGGAGTCGCGTATGCCGTGTCTAGTAGTGATATTGCGACCAATCGAGTGCCAGATACTCGGATTACTCAACTCATTAAGAACAACTATCACCCAGCACGTTCTGGCGATGTGTATGTTGTGTTCGCACCTCGTAGCTACATCAATGATATGGAAGGTTTACAGATTGCATCGACTCATGGCTCTCCGTGGAAATACGATACTCATGTGCCAATCATCTTTGCAGGCTACGACATTAAGCCAAACAAAATTAGCCGTTTAGTCACCCCTTATGACATAGCGCCGACCTTATCTAATAAGCTGGGGATTACGCAGCCAAGTGGTTCAATTGGTGAAGTGCTCAAAGAAGTCACACCATAACCCCATATCCAAAAACAAAAGAGCCTCATCGGCTCTTTTGTTTTATGTAAAAGTCTTTGCTTTAAAACAAGGTGACTCTAAACCAAGTAGCGGTTGTTACAACCACACTTAGCGCTATTTATATAGCTGTTTGGCTGCTGTTTTTATTTTTGTTCTCAACCATTGATGGCTTGATTCGTTAGTTCGACTTGGGTGCCAAATCATGCATAAATCCAAATCTGGCAGTTCGAATGGTAAAGGCAAGGTACGCAGGCGGTATTTTTCTGAAAAACAATGCACGGCCGAAGTCGGCAATACACCAATACAATCTGAGGACTCAATCACAGGCATCATTTCCACAACGCCTGCAGCACGATACACAATTCGGCGTTTCTCTAAATCTTCAAAATGTTCAGAACTCAACAAACTTTTCCGTGCATGCCACCGAGATACAACCACATGATCTTCTTGAAGAAACTCATCCATTTTTATCGTATCACCAAGCCGTGGGTGATCTTCACGGCAAACCACAACCAATTCCTCGTTAAGTATGACTTCGTTCTTGAGCAGATTTCTGCCTTTAGGGGTCATGCCTACAATGACATCGTGTCGCTGTAAACGCAGGTCTGATTCGTAGTCTTCAGTAAACAAAGGATGAATTTCTAACGCAATGCCAGGCGCAACTTGGCTAATTAGGTTCATCACTTTTGGCATTAACTCATAACTGGCAGACGCTACACAGGCGATAGAAAAGACTCGTTGCGACGACTTAGGATCAAAGTCACGAGAAGAGCTTAAAGTCGAGGTGAAGTTTTTCAATGCGGCGGACAAAGCCGGATAAATATCACTCGCGAATGCGGTGGGTTCAACACCAGAGGTCGTTCTATGGAACAAGGGCTCATCGTAGATGTCCCTTAGCCTAGCCAATGCTTTACTCACCGCAGGTTGGCTGATATCCATCCGGCTGGCTGCTTTAGATAAGTTTTGCTCTTCGTAAATAGCCACGAATATTGGAATAAGGTTGAGTTCAGTACTTTTCATGCAGTTCCAAATCAGATTAGCGGAATGATCATTTTAGTTAAGCCCCTAATGATGTTCGATATATTTGAATTAAACTTGTGTGGCATACCCGTAAAATAGTGTGCCACACGCTAAGTTTTTAACGTCAGTGGAGTTGAAGGTAGATGCTTATGATTGAGTTGCGTTTACTTTTTTCTTACTACGCAATTGAATGTTCGGCAATGCCTTGGGCAACACGAATCGACCAGTCAAATTCCTACGGCAGAGTAGACCTTGCCAAATTCTTCGCATTAGGTTCTTGTCCTCCTCCCCATTTTGCAATCTCGCACTGTCTTGCCGCCAAGTGTCTGTTGACTTGAGCTCGCTGAGTTCTAATTGAGCGTGCTGAATGCGTAACCGTTGGTAAAGAAAGCACCTCACTTGTGGCCAACGTTCTGCTTTTAATAATCGGTAAAACACCAACCAATTTGGATGCGGGTGATTTTGATAATAACGTCGTATCGTAGCCCCCAAAAACAGTATGAAGGTTAAGCCTACTAATAGACCCACGAGGTAACTAGAATACGCCGTTAGCCAAGAACTCAGCGTGTGCGTAGCTTTAAAAGTATGACCTGAGACCGCTGCCGTTTCTAGTGTTTGCGTCTCGCTATTCCACCAATGGAACTTTAACTCTGGCAGTTCAATCTCCCCACCTTGCTGAATGACATAAACCACTTCTTCTGCTCTGCTCGATATATAATTCCCTCGTAATTGAGAGTCGTCTAATTGGTTTGGTTGCGGGTACGCTTGATAGACATCCGTTGACGACGAAGCCAATAAATCCGGAAGTAGTATCGACAAGCTATCTTGCGCACGAATGGTGACTCGACGCGTAATCGTATCCCCTACTTTGGGCTGTGGACTTGATTGTTGCCATTCTTGTTCAACTTGCACAGCCGTTGCGCTAAACCAATTCATCGATTCACTCAACAACCCCGACGGCAGCACCGTTTTAAACTCGATTGGCTTTGTATATAACGTTCCTGCGACTTTCGAACCATCTGGTGCTGATACTTCGACATTAACGGCAAGTTTGGGCACAACATAATGACCCGATGCTAGTGGGTATAAGGTAATTTCCCATCGCTGCCTCGACCATGTTTCCCCATTTTTACGGACAGTATAATTGGTCGCAAACTGGTTTCTCTGCTTTGCAATGACATTGGCAACCTCGATACTGCTAATACGAGTCCCACTGGTAAACCAACGCGAACTGCCGATATCGACACTCAAAATGATTTGCTCATTCACACTGAATGTGGCGATGTCATCTTCCGTTTTGGGGCTGTCTCTCGCGCCTATCCACGATTCAATGTCAATTTGCTGCTCTTTCACGAGTTGGTGCATGCTCATAGAAAAGCTAGAAGCACTAAACACAGCCGTCAGTAGTAACATCAAGAACAAAGGCATACGGCCTAATAGGGTTTTGTATGCCTGAAGAGTTAACTTGTCGGTCATTGCGCTCATTCCTTATTACCCTGATGTGATTGCTCTCGAAGCTGAATCTGAAACTTGGTTTTGAGAAAATATTTTGGATCCGCTTCAACGCGCTTAAGCCATTTATTCGCAAGCTCATCACTGCCTAATATTTCATTCGCATTCAACGTTTCTCTGATCATTAATTCCGCAACTGTTTGCTCATCAGCTCCCTCTCCGGTTTGCGGCATCCCCTCCTCTAACTCAAAAGACTCTTCGAACCCTTCTGTGGTACCAATCTGACTTTCACTGATCCGATTGACTTCTTCAACAATCCCACTCAACACGGCTAGATTGTGTTCGATATCCCTTTTTAGCGTGCCGTCACCTTGCACTTCATTTGCTAGGTAAGCCAGCAAATCACGAGCCGCCAAATATTCTCGCTGTCGCGCCAATGCACTCGCCGCGTTATATAGCCCCAAGAAGTGATCATGAGTCATGGCTTTCGAGTCATAGCCTGGGGTGCTCGCTTGCAAAAATGCGCTATGTGCCAGTTTGAACTCGCTGGCGTAGTAATACGCCGTGCCTTTTCTCAATGGATCGGTAAAGTGTATTGCCGCTTTTAAATATTCCTTTTTATCAAACCAACGTTGACCTTGTTGGTCTGGAGTTAACCATAAATCCCACCACCATTGAGCAAGGTGATCATTGACGGAGTACTCAACGACTGGCTTTTGTTCGGCCACGGTATGAACAGTTTGCGCCATTGCGGTGGGGGTAAAATAGACCGAAGAAACAATCCCCCCCACAATACACCACTGAACTAACCAGCCTTTTCGAAACCACAGCAGCATAATCAGAGCGAGCGGCACTAACAGCCCATACCCCATATCTTTCCATGGCATTGCCGAGTCCCCATTGAGCTGCATATTACGTTCAATCGCACGCTCTAAAGTTTCAATATCACTGTTATCAAAGGATACTTCAATCAAGCGCCCGCCTGTTTGATTAGCCAACTCCTTAAGGGAATCTAGATCAATTGGATTGTCGCTTTGTGCCCTAGCATTGCCCGCTGCTAATACCAAAAGTTGATACGGGTTGCGTGCAAAATAGTCTTTGTAAGCATGTATCGTAGCCGGTGTCACTCCATCTGTGACCAGCAATACTGTCGATCCTTTCTCTCCTGATAGTTGTTCGGAGATTAAAGGCAGCGCCTGCTCTGCTTGCTTTCCCGAAACCGGCATAACACTCGGTGATATCGCCGCTAGAAAAGGAACAAACACTTTATTGTCTTGCGTCATTGGCATAGCAATGTGTGCACTTCCTGCGTAAACCACCAGTCCCGTATTGCCGCCTTTCCTTACCGTGAGTAAGTCTCTAACTTTCTGCTTAGAGCGCTCTAATCGATTCGGAGCAAGATCTTTACTTAGCATCGAATCACTGCTGTCCAATACAACTAGTAGTGACGCTTTGTCTTCCCCAAAAGGAGAGGCTTGCCTTTGCCAAGTCGGCCCCGCACAAATCACAATCGCGAGTGAGACCATAACCATCAACACTTTCAGGGGCAGTTGTTTTCGCCAACCCAAATCCCCTATGGTTAATGCATTTTTTAAATGGTCAGGCAGTAAATCTTTCCAATTTGGTTGCGAATCTGAACGCCAACGGAGCCAAATCAATGCGCCCATAGGCACAAAAGCAAACAGCCATAAAGGTCGAATGAAATGAAACTGAGTCACCACCTGTTGAATGATTTGTGTATCAAACATCCGAACCTCCTGTGTTTGCACAGTCGCCATTTTGCTTGGTTGAACTACCTCCGCCACGCTCACCCTTCCGCGCTAGCGTCGCCGCACTGAACGCCAGTAAATACATCAAGACCACCAGCGCTATCATATAGTGGTGCACAGACAGCTTCGGACGGTAAGTAGTGCTTTCATACAGTTGAGGCTCTAGCTCACCTATTGCCGCATAAGCGTTCGCTAGTTCGTCTCGGTTCAAAGCTTCAAACGCTTGACCACCCGACTCACTCGCAATTCGATGAATCGTCTCCATGTCTAACGCGGATTCACCCACGGTTTGCGGATCCCCCATCGCGATCACATGAATTCGAACGCCTTTCGCATTGGCGACTTTGGCCGCATCAATCGGCTCAACGAAGCTGCCTGTATCATTACCGTCTGTCAGTACAATCACGACTTTTTCTCTTTCTACTTCACCTGGAGTGGCACGCTCACGACTTTGTTCAAAGACTTTGATCGCCAGCCCCATCGCATCCCCTAAATGTGTACTTTGCCCGGCCATGGCGACTTCAGTTTGGTTAAGTAAAGCCAGCCATACGTCTTGGTCCGCCGTGAAAGGCGTTTGAACAAATGCCGCATCGCCAAACAAAATCAGCCCAAGGCGATCACCTTGCCGAGTATCAACAAACTCAGTAAGAACTTGTTTCGCGGCTTCTAAACGTGACACCTTTGCCCCTTGCACTGACGTAAAGTCTTGCTCTGCCATTGAGCCAGATAAGTCCACAACAACCATCACATCGCGCCCTAATTGCTCCCTTAACTGAGCTTCCCCCAAGACAGTTGGCTGACTCAACGCAATGACGACCAGCACCCAAGAAACCATCAAAGTCGCCCGTTGCCACCAAGCCGGTTTTAATTGGCTTGCCCCCTCAGTTGGAGTTTCACCAATGGCTTCTACCAAAGCATCAAAAAAAGGGACTTTAATTGCGCTCTGTTTCGTGCGATACGCAGGAACGGCAAAATGAATTAAAATAGGCAGCGGCAAAAGTAATAGCCACCAAGGGGCAGTCAACTCTAAACCACCAGCAAGCAGATCAAGCATCATTGCCTCCCACTGATTCAGAATCGCAGACGTTTTCCGTTCGAACGAACACATGGTGATTTACCCACTGTTTCGCCAGTTCAAGAACATCTTGTTTTTGGGTGAAAGTCAGTTCAACATTTGGGTTTTCTAAGCTTTGCAGCCATGTCTGTGCTAAGTGGGTGTCGACAAAATTCCGTCCCGAAGAGTAAGCGTTAAGCTGGACAAGAAAAGCCTGATTGGCTAAAGCGGCATGGCGTGGTTCTAAATAGCGAAGGACTCCTTTTAGCACAATAAATGTGTCCAACATTGCGTGGTCGTTATCCGCATCAATACACGCTAGCAATGACAAAGCCTCTCGTCGATATCGGCTATTCCACCATGATTGAGCCCAAATAAATAAACCAAAGGCGGCACCTGAAAGCGCAAAAATCAGTAGCACTTTCCAGCCAACAGTCTGCGGTAACCAACTCACACTGTCAGGCACAGCAACGTCATGGAGTTCTCTTAAAATAAAAGTGCTGGGAGGGGAATGCTCGATACTCATGCTCGCCCCCCTACCTGTTTTTGAAACTGCTTAATATGGTGGCCGCCGGTATCTAACTGAATGTAAGGTAGCCCTTTCATTGTCATCAGTTGGCTAATTGACTGGCGTTGTGCCTTAAATCGGCTCGTTAAACGTTGATTGGCCGCAGAAAGCTTAGTTTTAGAATCAAGGTTTAGCTGAAATTGCCCATCTCCGACAACCCAATGATTAGCAGCGATTGACGCAGGCAAAGTTTGCTCTAAAGGGTCTGTCACCATGATGCCAAGAACATCATTATGCTGTTGCAGTTGCTTCAAGTGATTCAGATGCGCTTCACTGCAATCAATCCAGTCACTAATGACGATGATGGTAGATTGCTTCAATCTCATTTTATTGATCAACGCTAACCACTGTGAAAAACCAACGGCGGCACTGTCCAACGCGTTAACATTCAAGCTTTGGTTGACCTTAGCTAAACGCTTAAGCTGAAACAGCAATGCATTTTGTGAACGTTGAGGCTTGGAATAAACCAGTGATTGATTCGAAGCGATCATAAAGCCAACTCGGTCACCATCTTTAAGCACTCTCCACCCACACATCGCGGCCGTTTCTGCAGCGATAACAGATTTCATTACTTGAGTGGATGAGAAAAACATCGAGCTACGCTGGTCAACACAGATGACAACATTACGGTCTTTTTCTTCCGTATAGCTTCGCACATGAGGTTTTCCGGTACGCATGGTGACTTTCCAGTCCAGGTTACGAATGTCGTCACCCAACTGGTAGTGTCGCAACTCTTCAAAATTTAGCCCTCGCCCTCTAAAACCTGAGTGGTGACGACCAGACAAAACACTGCCCGCTTTAAGGTGGGGTAATAAGGAAAAGGATTGCGCTTGAAGTCGAACTAACCTTGCGTAATCGCAATGGATTCTTGTGTCTAATGATTGTGATTGAGGTACCAATGATGGGTTCGCCATACCGCCTCCGATTAACCAATTTCAACGGTATCAAGTAACGTCTTCACTACTTTGGTTTGGTCGACACCGTCCGCCAACGCATCGTATGACAATGTTAATCGATGGCCGAGGACAGCAGGGCAAACTGCTCGCACATCATCAAACGTGACATGGTCACGCCCCTTTAACCAAGCGTGTGCCCGTGCACATTTGTCTAGAGCTATCGAAGCCCGAGGGCTTGCCCCCACTTCAATCCAGTTTGCCAATGGAGAATGAGGGTAACGCTCTGGTTTACGTGTCGCCATCACGAGCGCCACAATATAACTTTCGACTAAATCGGAGACTGCGACGTCAGTAAGCTGTCGCCTCGCCTCCAAGACATGTTCAGGTTCAATGTGATTCACGGCCACTTTATCAATGGAACCCATAGCCCCTTGCTCTTCGCTACGCACCAAGCGGATGATTTCTCGCTCAGCTTGATCCTCTGGGTAGCCCACGCAAACTTTCATAAGAAAACGGTCCATTTGCGCTTCTGGTAATGGGTAGGTCCCCTCTTGTTCGACCGGATTTTGAGTTGCTAACACCATAAACAGATCTGGCATCACGTGTGTCTTATCGCCGACAGTGATCGTGCCTTCTGCCATCGCTTCTAGCAGAGCGGCTTGTACTTTGGCTGGAGCTCGATTCACTTCATCAGCCAATACAATGCTGTTGAAAATTGGCCCAGCTTGAAAGTTGAGTTGAGGTTTGCCATCGATTTCTTGGTAGACCTCTGTCCCAGTTACATCAGACGGCAGAAGATCAGGAGTGAATTGAATACGGCCAAAGCTAGTGTTAAGGAAATTCGCCAGAGATTTCACTGAACGAGTCTTAGCCGTACCAGGCAACCCTTCCAACAGGACATGGCCATTAGTCAACAACCCAATAACCAAGGCTTTCACAACGTGACTTTGCCCTACGACGCTTTGTTCTGTTTGTTCTATCAGTTGATTGATTGCTTGCTGTGCTTGATTCATTGTCAGTATTCCATCCAAGTTTCTTGTGACTATTCTAATCGCAAGCCCTATAACTATTGGTTATACAGCCAATAGCCTCCTTTAGATAATTCACTCTATTTCAATCACTTACTCTTTCTACAAACCAGCAGCCTCGTCATTTTTTAGGACACTTTGCCAAACAATTTGGCGAATAATTAGCGCCATCAACACATCGAAGATAAGGGGGCGCCAATTTTCATGAGTTTTTTTGATGATTCAAGAAAGTGACACCAGCAGCTCCCTACGCATATTTCTGTTTCTTTGTTTGAGCACTGTCACACTCAAAAATCATTAAGTAAACGCTGAAAAGATCTAATAAGACATTGATAATTCGGACTTTATTTACGCTGTATAACAAATGGTTATAAAGACTATAAAAGGACAAAAACGAACGTAAAGATTAATGTTCAGCCATCGAAATGTGTTCTCTAACGCATTAATCTTTAACAACAATCGGAGTCCTTTTATGGCTACTCATATCAATAAAGTCGCATTAGGCGTTGGCTTACTCGCCGCTTCTACTGCCGCGACTGCAGCAGAAAAACCAAACATTCTGGCAATTTGGGGTGATGATATTGGTGTATTTAACATCAGTGCTTACAACAACGGCATGATGGGTTACGAAACGCCAAATATCGACCGAATTGCTAACGAAGGTGCGCTCTTTACCGATCACTACGGCCAGCAATCTTGTACTGCGGGGCGCGCTGCGTTCTTAACCGGTCAAGAACCTTTCCGTACAGGTTTGCTAACCATTGGTATGCCGGGCTCCGATCATGGTATTCCAGATTGGGCTCCAACCATCGCTGACTTACTGAAAGAACAAGGCTACATGACCGCTCAATTCGGTAAGAACCACATGGGTGATCAAGATAAACACTTGCCAACCAATCATGGTTTTGACGAGTTCTTCGGTAATCTCTACCACCTAAATGCGGAAGAAGAACCTGAGACTTACTACTACCCGAAAGACCCAGAATTTCGCAAAACCTTCGGCCCTCGCGGCGTGATCAAATCGTCGGCTGACGGAAAAATTGAAGATACAGGCCCAATGACGCGTAAGCGTATGGAACATGCAGACGAGGAGTTCTTAAAAGAATCTCTCGCCTTTATGGAGAAAGCGGTTAAAGCAGACAAGCCGTTCTTTATTTGGCACAACACCACTCGTATGCACGTTTGGACTCGCCTACAAGAGAAATACCAAGGTAAGTCAGGCATCAGTATTTATGCCGACGGCATGTTAGAACACGATGACCATGTGGGTATCTTGCTCGATAAACTAGACGACTTGGGCATTGCAGATAACACCATCGTTATCTACTCAACAGATAACGGCGCTGAAACCGTATCTTGGCCAGATGGCGGTGCAACTTACTTCCACGGTGAAAAAGGCACAACCTTTGAAGGCGGTATGCGCGTTCCTCAGTTAGTGCGTTGGCCTGGTGTCATTGATCCAGGAACTAAGATCAACGACATCATGGGGCACCAAGACTGGATCCCGACTCTACTTGCAGCCGCTGGCGACGACAAAGTGGTCGAGAAGCTAGCGTCAGACAAAGGAGCGCGTTACAACGGTAAAGGTTGGCGTGTTCACTTAGATGGTTACAACTTCCTACCTTACTTTGAGGGCAAAGAAGAAAAAGGCCCACGTGACAGCATGCTTTATTTCTCTGCTAACGCTGAGCTAAACGCGGTTCGTTGGAATGACTTCAAGATTTCTTTCGCAGTAATGGAAGGTAACATTGTCGATGCCGTTCGATTCCAACCTAACTGGCCTCAAGTGGTACACCTAAGAGCTGACCCATTTGAGAAAGCACCACACGAGTCTGGTATGTACCTACGCTGGATGGCAGACAACATGTGGCTATTCGTTCCAGTAGCGGGTCAAATTCAAGACTTCATGTCGACGCTGCCTGAATACCCTATGCAGCAAAGTCAAGTGCTAAACCCGGGTAACTTCAACCAGAACACTTACATGCTTCAAGGTAGACTGCAGCAGCTAGAAAGCGCAAGCCAACAAGTTCGCAAGTAACTTCGTAAGTAAGCCAGTTCGTAAGTAAACAAGTCATCAGCCAAGAGAAGGAGCGAATACTTTTCTTGGCTACACAAAAAGCCGCCGTTTTTTTAACGGCGGCTTTTTAATCATTTGGTAACTGGCGTTGGGCTAACCCATGAAACTCACTCGAACAATCAATCCATCGACCACTTCATAAGCGGCGATCACCGTGACACTATTGTCGACCTTATCAGGATCGACACTCGCTGATTCTGCAAGTTCATGATCTACCAAGTACTGCCCTTGAACAATTCGCTTCATCGCAGTGGCATGAAGATACTTCAGCTCTTTGAATTTTTGTTGGTAGCGCTCTTTCAAGGCCTGCTTACCTTTGATCTGTAACCCAACAGAAAAAAGACTGATTTCAATGTCATCATGGTATGTAGCAATAAATGCCTCAATATCTCGAGCATTGTATGCCGCAAGCTGAGCGTCAACGACCGCGATCGTTTGACGTTCTTGTTCAGTGTATGTGTCACTCATGGTTTAGTCCTTTAAATATCCTTTTAAAATAATAACCTATTCTCTGAACTTTGCTGCGTTTGGCATCGAACTACGACGATAAAAACACGCTATTACTACGCCCCTAATAAGGGTAAGTGCTTCAACTTCTTGTACTGAAAAGCCATCAACAAACTTTGCTCAAGTTCGGCAACGGGCAATGCTTGATTTACGTCCAGAACGATCGCGCGATTGCCTTGAAAAGCTAAACGATCGGAGTGCAGCTCTCGAAAGGTTTCTATCAATTGAGTCTGGCAATGAAAATACACATAGAAGTGCTCTGGCGTTTTCATTTTCCAGTCAATTCTCACGCTACTGCCACCTTTGACGAAATAGCTTGGCTCTCCCCATTTAAGAGTCTCTTGCACTGGGCCAAGATCCTCCCGCTCAATAAGCGACAAAATTAAGCGACGTAACTCAATCATTCTGACTTTTACGTTGGTTGGGTAATCATCAAACTTCGCTTGAATTTCCTTATTCACAGTCAACTCCTGCCTATCTTCGTCATTGTTTATATATTTGGCTTTCTAAACGACATACACGATTCTCACTTTCTGGCGCGTTTCGTTTATCGTTAACGGCTAAGCTAGCACAGCTTATCCCTTTCCTGTATTCGCGCGCTCTTTACCTTTTAAAACCCCGTTTAGAGTTTCCTTTTATCAGAATCCCAATTGCACGTAATTATCAAAAATAGCCCCTACTCACTAGCATAATAATCTTGCGAAATTAGGTTTAGTAGCAGTGAATATCTTCAATCCTTAACATTCAGGGTAAACAAAAGCCACATTTTCCTCTGTTTCTCCCACTTTCCCGTTGCTATTAAGAGTCCACCATCCTTTAAAAAGAAGCACAATTTAACATTTTAGTTACACTTAATGTATCTGGTTATATCAAGACGCATCACTAAATAGCGTGGTGTTACTAGTAATATTCAATATCGCTAGACGCATTCCCAGAACAATATTTCAAGCCGTGGTTCTGATTAGCTCGTTGAAGACAACTGATCTCGATATGACTTTTCACACTTATACGTGACTTGCTGAACTTTGCTCTCAACAAAGAGCACAGCATCAGAAGGAGCTTGAGATGAATGTTCAGGCATTACCCATGCACCGGTTTATCGACCATCATGGACGCTGTGTTAGCCCCTTACCAAGTTGGGCTGAACCCTCAATATTGAAGCGATTCTATCGCGACATGGTATTAACCCGCACTTATGACAATAAAGCCGTCGCTTTGCAGCGCACGGGAAAACTCGGTACTTACCCTTCTCACCTGGGTTCTGAAGCCATTGGTATTGCTGTAGGCCGTGCGCTTCGGGCCGATGATGTATTCATCCCTTACTATCGCGACATGCCTGCCATGTGGGCGCGAGGGATCCCAATGGAGAAAAACCTCCAATATTGGGGCGGTGATGAACGTGGCAGTGATTTTTGCCCGTCCAATGACCCGAATTTTGATAGCAGTATTCATACCCGATGCCGAGATTTACCTTTCTGTGTTCCGATTGCGACACAGTGTACCCA
>Ga0213838_1001226_pt1 | contig 13846 bp, 10 predicted proteins | sample SWPATP13_FD_160577 | JGI IMG/M metagenome (GOLD analysis project Ga0213838, IMG submission 160577) | Coastal seawater microbial communities from Marineland, Florida, United States - SWPA TP1 #3 | ecosystem: Environmental > Aquatic > Marine > Coastal | place: USA: Florida | collected 2016-08-06 | reverse complement strand
CCGTCGGCGACAACGTGCGCTGCGCCCAGGCCGGCGCCATCATCGCCAAGCAGGCGACAGGTCCGGCCTTCCTCGCGAAATACAAGGAGCGTTTCAAGCGCGAGCCCGACGTCTACGCGCCCTCCTTTTACGACCAGACCATGTTCATCGCCCAGGCGATGCAGGCCGCGAACAGCCTCGAGCCGGCGGCCGTCTCCGCACAGCTGCGCACCCTGACCCACCAGGGCGTGGTCGGCAGCTATGGCTACGACGACAAGGGCAACCTGAAAAAGACCGCGGTCACCGTCTACACCTTTAAAAACGGCGCGCTGGCGCCACTGGCAAGCTATTAAGGTCATTCCATACAATGAATCACGTCTTCAAACTCGGCGCACTCGCCGCTGCCGCCCTCATCGCCTGCGCACCGGCGCAAGCGGCCGAACACGCCAACGCTGCCGTCACCAGGCAGGCCGCCGCGAATCCGCAGGCCAGCAAGAAGCTGAACTTGCTCGCCGACGAATACTACGATGCACTGGCGCGCTTCGACCCGGTGGCGGCCAGCGAGAGCGGCGACAACCGCTTCATCGACCAGATCGGCATGTCGATTTCGCCGGCGGAACGCGCCAGGCAGTTCGCCCGCTACAAAACCTTCCAGAAGCACCTGCACACGATCAAGCGCGATCAGTTGAACAGCCGCGACCAGACCAGCTACGACATCCTCGACTACGAGCTGGGCATGGCGCTGCGCTTCGAGCCCTTCCCCGAGCACCTGCTGCCTTTGAGCCAGATGGACAGCATGCCGGTGACGCTGGCGAACTACGCCAGCGGAGAAGGCGCGCAGCCCTTGGCAACCGTGCAGGATTACCGCGCCTATGCCAGCCGCCTGGCGCAGCTGGGACCCTGGGTCGACCAGGCCATAGCCAACATGCGCGAAGGGATCAAGCGCGGCATCGTGCATCCGCGTTCGGTGATGAACTCCGCCCTGCCCCAATTCAAGCAGCTGGCGTCAAGCACGCCCGAAGCGAGCATCTATTACGCGCCCGTCAAAAAATTCCCGGCCGGGTTTTCGGATGCCGATAAACGCGCGTTGACGAAGCTGTACGCGGACGCGATCGGCACCAAACTGAACCCGGCACTGGCTCGACTCGCAACCTTCATCGAGAAGGACTACCTGCCGGCCACGCGCACCAGCACCGGCTGGAGCGCGCTGCCGAACGGCGCCGCCTGGTACCAGGTGCGCGTCGCCAGCCAGACCACGACCGATTTGCAGCCGGAAGCGATCCACGAGATCGGCCTGAAGGAAGTCGCGCGCATCCAGGGCGAATACGGCCGCATCGGCCCGAAGATGGGTTACACCGGCCCTGCCGCCGGCCTGCCGGCCTGGGTAGCGCAGCAGGCGAAGTTCAAGCCTTTTAAAACCGAGCAGGAAGTCATCGACGTGTATCGCAAGCTCGACGCGCAGCTGCGCACCAAGCTGCCGTCGATGTTCAACCTGCGCCCGAAGTCGCCGCTCGACCTGCGCCTCGAGCCTGAACTGAGCCGCGCCACGGCCTCGGACCATTACACGCCGCCGGCGGTGGACGGCACCCGTCCGGGCGTGTTCTGGTCGGTCGTGAACGACCCGGCGCAGTACGGCAGCACCGGCATGGTCACGCTGTTCCTGCACGAGGGCCAGCCGGGCCACCACTTCCACATCGCGCTGGTGCAGGAACTGGGCCTGCCGAACTTCCGCAAGTTCGGCGGCAACAATGCCTTTACCGAAGGCTGGGCGCTGTACGCCGAAACGCTGGGCAAGGACATGGGCCTGTTCGACAAGCCGGAAGATTATTTCGGCCACCTGAACGACGAAATGCTGCGCGCCGCGCGCCTGGTGGTCGACACCGGCATCCACACCAAGGGCTGGTCGCGCGAGCAGGCGATCACCTATTTCAGCGAGACGCTCGGCTACAGCGAAGCCGATTCGCGCGCCCAGATCGAGCGCTACATGGTGTGGCCGGGCCAGGCGCTGGGTTATAAAATCGGCTCCCTGAAGATCCTGGAACTGCGCCATCGCGCCGAAGCCGCGCTCGGGTCGAAGTTCGACCTGCGCGCCTTCCACGACATCGTGCTGGGTGAAGGGACGCTGCCGCTGGCGCTGCTGGAGAAGAAGGTGGATCGCTGGATTGCGGCGAACAAGTGAATAGTGAGCGATGAACAAATAAAGTGAATCCGTTTGGCCGTTTCCGACGTATATAGCCAGGTAAGCCCACTATCTGTCTATAACAACCAAGGAACCGCCATGCGCACACTCACTTCCAGCCTGATCATCGCCGCCCTCTTCGCTACCGGTGCTGTAGCCCAGGCCCACGCCGCCGACGTCATGGTCGGCGGCCAGAGCATGTTGTCGAGCAAAGACATTGTCGACAATGCCGTCAACTCGGCCGACCACACCACGCTCGTGGCGGCGGTCAAGGCCGCCGGCCTGGTCGATACCTTGAAGGGCAAGGGACCGTTCACCGTGTTCGCGCCGACGAATGCCGCTTTCGGCAAACTGCCCGCAGGGACGGTCGATACGCTCGTCAAGCCGGAAAACAAGGCGACCCTGACCAACATCCTCACCTACCACGTCGTGGCCGGCAAATATGACTTCAAGGCGCTGAGCGACGCGATCAAGAAGCAGAACGGCAAGGCCGAACTGGCTACCGTGAATGGCGGCAAACTGAAGTTCATGATGAACGGTATGCACAATATCGCCGTGATGGACGAAAAAGGGCAAACCGCGAATATCAGCACCTACGATGTCTACCAGTCGAACGGCGTGATCAACGTCGTCGACAGCGTGCTGATGCCGAAGTAAAGCAGGACGCGGGCGGGTCCGTAACGCGGACGCGCCCGCCGATTCACTTCACGTTGATGAAGGGGACCGCGCCACCGGACACGTTCGGCAGCTTGCCATCCCATTTTTCGATGGCGATGCGCTGGTTTTCCATCTCGCGCAGGCGGATCAATTCGGGCGTCACCTGCTGGCGCTGGATCGACAGCGATTCGGCTTCGGCTCTGGCCTGGGCCACGCGCTGACGCGCTTCGACCTCGATACGCAGCAGGTCGCGTTCGGCCTTCAGTTTCAGCTGCTCGGCAGTGGTCTTGGCCTCGATCGCTTCGTTGAACGACTTCGAAAAATTAAAATTCACGATCGAGAACTCGTCGACCATGATCGCGTGGCGCGACAGCCGTTCGCGCAACTGCGCGACGATCTGGTCGCGCACGTCGGTGCGCTTGGCGATCAGTTCCTCGGCCGTGAAGCGCGCGGTGACGGCTTTGACGGCTTCCTGCACCGACGGGATGATCATGCGCTCGCCAGGCTCGTTGCCCAGGTCGCGGAACACGGATACCGCCCCTTCGGGCTTGACGTGGTAGTTCAGCGCCACCCGCGTGTGCACGATCTGCAGGTCGCGCGACGCGGCATTGCCCTCGCCTTCTCCCTTCTGGATCGATACGTTGACCAGGTTGATCTTTTGCGCCAGCGGCCAGCGGAAGTGGATGCCCTCGCTCAGCACCTCGCTGCTCGGGTTGCCGAAGGTGGTCTTCACGCCGCGGTGGCCCGCCGGTACCGTGCCGAAGGGCGCCAGCGCGAACAAAACGGCCAGTATGATGACCGCGACAGCGAGTTTCGATGCCATTCCCCTCATGATTTCCCTTTCTGATCGGTTCTGCCGGCCGGGTCGAGGCGCGTGCAGGACATCACGGCTGCGATGACTGCTAAAGTATATCGCTGCTGAGCTGTCGGAAACCGAGAATTACGTACTGCAGCCGTCCATGCGAGAAGCCTTACTTCTGCGGGGCGATGCGCCACACGACGCCACCACCGTCATCGACCACCAGCAGCGCCCCATCGGCCGCCACCTCGACTGCCGCCGGACGCCCCCACACATCGCGGTCACTGAGCACCATGCCGGTCATGAAGTCCTGGTACTGCCCGGTCGGCACGCCCCCCTTCATCATCACGCGCACGACTTTGTAGCCGGTGCGGGTGGCGCGATTCCAGGAGCCGTGCAGGGCGAGGAAGACGTCGCCCTCGTACTCTTTCGGGAAGGCGTTTTTCGCGCCCTTCGGCGCCTGGTAGACGACCATGCCGAGCGGCGCCGAGTGCGACTGGATCAGGGTGTCCGGCACAGTCACTTTGTTCTTCAGGTCGGGACGGATGCCCTTCAGGCGCGGGTCTTCGTTGGCGCCGATGTAGTACCACGGCCAGCCGTAGAAGCCGTCTTTCTTGACGCGCGTTAGGTAGTCGGGCACCAAATTGTCGCCCAGCTCGTCGCGCTCGTTCACGCTGCAGAACAGGTCGCCCGTCGCCGGGTGCACCAGCATGCCGACGCAGTTGCGCAAGCCATTGGCATACGGGCGGCGGTTGCGGCCGTCGACGTCGAAGGCCAGCACGGCGGCGCGCTCCGTCTCTTCTCCCCAGGCGGCGCCGACGCCATACTTGGCTTCCCATTGCGCCAGCGGCTGCGGCGCCGTCGCGCCGATCTTGGCGGCGAAGTTGGTGGCCGAGCCGACCGACAGGAACAGGGTCTTGCCGTCCTTCGAGAAGGCTAGCGTGCGCGTCACGTGGCCGCCGCTGGTGTCGCTGATTTTGTCGACGATGACTTCCGGTTCGCCCTTGGCCTTCAGGTCGCCGACGCTGTACGGGAAGCGCACGATCGAATTGACGTTGGCGACGTACAGGTATTGTGGTTTGGCGCCGGCCGGCCACAGGGCCATGCCGTAGGGGCGCGACAGGCCGGTGGCGAAGACACTGTTCGTGTCGGCCTTGTCGCCGCCGCTCGAGCGCAGCAGCGTGATCTGGCCCCTCGCGGCGTCGGACAGGAAGATGTCGCCGTTCGGCGCGCGCAGCGGCAGGCGCGGTTTGCCGAGATTGTCGGCGTAGATGCCGACCTTAAAACCTTTGGGGACCGCGGGCATGGCGTTGTCCGGGCGCGCTGCGAGTTTCGGGCCGTTGCCGGCGCTTTCGCTGGCGAAGGGAGCGGCCAGGTCGGCGGCCTTGATGTGGTGCAGGTCGCCGGGTTTGTCCATGGTCCAGGCGGCGGCATCAGCGCCAGCTTTGGCAGCGTTGCCCGCTGCCGGCGCGGTGGTCTTGCCGGTCTGGGTGGCGAGGTAGTCGATCAGGGCGGTGCGGGCCTTGGCGTCGGCGACGCCGATCGGCATCGCGGTGCCGGGGACGTCCTTGTTCGGGTCGCGCAGGAAGACGTCGAGTTCTTCACGGGTCCAGGTTTTACCAGCGGCGCCGGCTTTGGCGAGGGCGTCGGTGTAGTTGAAGTGGGGGACGCCGGCGGCTTTGCGATTGATGACGTTGAAGAGGCCGGGGCCGGCGCGTGAGGTCAGGGCGGGGTCGACGGTGTGGCAGCTGGCGCAGTTTTGGTCGAAATAGGTTTGGCCGGCGGGGGCGGCGGCGATTGCGGTGGCCGAGAGCGCGAGGCAGGCGGCGATGGCGGTTTGGATGGCGGTTTTCATGTGTCGTCGTTTTCTTGTAATGGATCGCTTATTCGACCATGAACACCGGGTAGCGTCGCCATTCGGGTTCGCGGTATTTGTCGCAATTGGCGAAGATGAAGTCGAGGACGGCTTCCTGGTTCGCTAGCTGCGCCGGATTAGCGGCCTTCCAGTCGGCGAATTTGGCGGCCAGCGCCGGCTCGTCACGCAGCATTTGCTCGGCTTCGTCTTCGAACACATAGTCCGAATACGCTTCCTTCTTTTCCAGTACGCTGTTGAAGAAGCCCCAGCGGAAGAAGCTGTCGTGGGCGAGCGGCTCGAGGGTTTCGACGACGTAGCGGGCCTTGTCCTGGTCGAGTGGGACGATGACGTCGCCCGCGCGCAGCTGGACGGTGGCGCGGCGTTTATCCAGCTGGACGTCGTCGTGGAACATGTGGCCCTCGTAGGCGGTCGGGCGCGAGGAGACCGAGACGATGTGGTAATACGCGACTTCCTGCAGGCGATCTTCCGTCACGCGATCGAACTGCACGCCGTTCAGTTCCAAGCGCTCGATCGCTTCGCGCCAGGCTTGCGGGATGATATAGGCCTTCGGTGCCGCCACCGTCACGTCCGCATTGAAACGGTTGTAATAGGCGATGTCGCGTTCCCACGGGCTGGAACGGTCGTAGTGCAGGCGCGTGTAGTCGCCCAGCGCGCTCGGCTTGTACTTGGCTTCGTAACCCTTGAAGCGGAAAGTCGACGTGTTCTCTTCGTCCATCACCCAGTGGATCGGCCACTCGGCGCGGGTGCGGCCGGCATCCTTGGCGGCGCGGCGCAATGCCTGGATCTGCGCGCCATGCTGCACCGTGAAGGCGAGCGCGGTGTCGACCAGGGCGCGCATCGATTCGTAGCGGTCCTTGAAGGGTTTCAGCATGTGCGTCTCGGGCATGAAACCGATCGTGTGGTGCAGGGCCGCGTAGCCGGTCGAGAAGCGTGCTGTCTCCAGGAATTCGGCAATGCCGTGGTCCGGGCTGTCCTTGACCGGGTTTACGTAGGGGCAGGTCGGCCAGCCGCGCGCGTCCATCCCGGCGTAGATCGCCGGTAGCATGGTCTCGCGCAAGAAGCCGCCCAGCTCCGCGCCCAGCTTGTCGGCCTGGGTATGGATCAGCGTCATCGTGTAGCTGTAGTCGGCGCCGTTCGACGTGTGGGTGTCGACCATCACGTCCGGATCCCAGCTGCTGAACAGTTGATTGAATACCTGGGCGGTGAGTGTATCGCACTTGACGAAGTCGCGGTTCAGGTCGAGGTGGCGGCTGTTGCCGCGAAAGCCGAACTGCTCGGGGCCGTCCTGGTTCACACGCGAGGTATTCGCGCGATTCAGGCTGCCGTCGACGTTGTACAGGGGGATGAACAGGAACACGGTCCGGCCCAGCGCGGCCAGGCGCTCGGGCTGGGTGCAGAAATCGCGCACCAGCGCCATGCAGGCGTCGACGCCTTCCGGTTCGCCCGGATGGATGCCGTTGTTGTTGAAGAAGACCGGACGCCCCGCTGCCTTGATCGCTTCGCGTTCAAATACCCCGTCGCTGCTGACCACGCCCGCGTGGATCGGCACGCCGGCGTCCGAGATGCCGACGACGCCGAAGCGCAGCACGTTCGGGTATTCGCGCGCGAGTGCTTCGTACCAGGCGATGCAGTCTGCGTGGGTGGTGGTCTGGTTCTGGTTGCCCAGTTCGTAGGGCGTGTTCAATGCGTTCGACATGGCGATAAGGGCGTAATTAAATCAAGCCGCTACGATACCGCAGAAGCGCCGGACAAGGGCAGCGCAATGGTGAGCGTGGTGCCGCGTTCGGGCGCACTGCGCACCGCGATCGTGCCGCGCAGCGCGTACACCCGTTCGCGCATGCCGATGATGCCGATGCCCTCGCCACTGGAGGCCGGGTCGAAACCGTGGCCGTTGTCCTCGACCTCGATTCGGAGCAGGTCATGGGCGGCGTCCAGCACCAGCGTTACCTCGGCCGACGTGGCCGCCGCGTGCTTCATGATGTTCGACAGCGCTTCCTGCACGATGCGGTAGGCGGAAATCGCCAGCTCGTTGCCAAGCCGCGAAAAATCCCCGTCCGAGTGGAAGGCGAAGCGGCACCCGGCACTGTCGTAGTGGCGCAGCATCTCCTCGACTGCCCCGTGCAGGCCGAGCATGTCGAGCACTTCGGGACGCAGGCGCCGTACCAGGCGGCGGCCGTTGGCATACAGGTCGAGCGCCAGTTTCGTGATCGCCTGGGCTTTATTGCGGATCTCGTCCACCTCCGGCCCCGGCTGGGCCTTGGCGGCCAGCGTGCCGATGCTCTGCGCTTCCAGGCGTACCGCGATCAGCGAGGCATTCAGCTCATCGTGGATCTCGACGGCGATGGTCTTGCGCTCGTCCTCGATGATGCTGTTCACCTTCTGGATCAGTTTTCTCTTGTCGGCATCGGCGCGCAGCGCCTCGTTGCGCGATGCGAGCAGGTCGCGCGTGCGCTCGGCGACCTTGTTTTCCAGGTCCTGGGTCGACTGCTCGAGCGCGACCGACATTTCGCCGATCGAGGCCTGCAGCTCCCCTACTTCGCCGCCGGTCGTCACCGGCAAGTCGACCCGGTAGGTGCCGCCGCGGATCTTGCGCAAGGCGCCAATCGCTTCTTTCAAAGGCAGGGTCAGCGAACGCGCCAGTACCCAGGCCAGGATGCCGCTGGCCAGCAGCGCCAGCGCCGCCATGGCCAGCTCGATGCGAAAGCGTCTGGTTTGCTTGGCCAGCATGTTCGAGGGCGACATGCGCACCTGCACGGCGCCGACGATCTCGGTGGTGAGCGTCGGCGGGCGCGCGTCGCTCGAGGCCGAGACGTGGGGCGTGCCGTTGTCGGTGAACAGGTTGATCCAGACGACCTGCTTGCGGATCGGCGCTTCGTAATAATGCGGCTCGGCGTCCTGCGCCGTCTCCGAGGTGACGCGCACGGCGCGCTTGCCGCTGGCATCGATGACGTCGACCCGGAAGATGCTTTTGTCGGACTGGACCAGGCCGTTGATCGTCAGGCGCAGGTCAGTCAGGTTGCCGGAGATGACGTTGTATTCGCTGGTTTCGGCCAGCGCGCGCGCCAGGATCCGGCCGCGCTCCGCCAGTTCTTCGGCCACTTGCGCCCGGTGCGCGTACCAGGAATACCAGACGAAGGCGGTAAACAGGAACACCACCGGCAGCATGGTGATGAAGGCCATGCGCAAGCCGATGCTCCAGCTGCGCCAGAAACGCAGTTTCATGGCCGCGCGCGCGCGAAGCTGCGCGCTTCGTTGGTGACCGCGATGTCGAGCGAGCGTGCGACGCCCTCGTTGATGGCGGTGCGGAAGTAGCGCGGGAACTGGGGCGCCGGCAGCTCGCCGCTGGCGACAAAACCCGCCGCCATCTCGGCCACCTGGGCGTTGATGTCTTCGATCTCGGAATAGGTCGTGGCCAGCGCGCCGACTTTCACCATGTCGGCGGAGAAGCCGATCACGCCCTGCTTGCGGCGGTAGGTCGAGAGCAGGATGTTGCGGATGTTTTCCGGGTTGTAGATGGCGCTGTCGGGCAGCGCCAGCAGCACTTCGCTGCGTTTGACACGCGCCAGGACATCGCCCATGTCGTCGCCGCGCGCCGCCTGCAATACATCGGCCTGGCCGGCCAGCGAGGGCAGGAGAAACGCGGTGTCCGGCCCGAGGATCGCCGCCACGCGCACCGGGCGCCGGTAGAGCAGCGTGGCGAGGCGCACCTGGTCGTCGGGCGCCGGCTCGGCGTACACCGCCGTCATCGATTTAACGCGTGCGGGCGGCAAGGCGTCCACCACCGAACGCCAGACCTGGCTCGATGTAAACGCGGCGATCACGACGCAATCGCAGCGGCGCGCGGCCGCCTCGCGCAAGGCGACCGGGCCGATCGCAACCAGCACCAGGCGCCGGCGCTGCGCCAGTTCCGTGCGAAACGCGGCGAAGGTCGGCACCAAGCGTTTATATAAATCTTCGGCGATGCGCACGGTGAGGCTGCTATCGTCGCCGGTGACGATCTGGAAGCGGTAGCCCGATGCCGTCGGCGCAGGGGCCGCGCCGGCAGCACCGGCAGCCAGCAGGAGGCCGGCCAACAGCGCGCGCAAGCGCTTCAAGGCTGGATCAGGCCATATTTCACGGCCAGCTTGGTGATGTGCGCCTGGCGGTCGACGCCCAGCTTTTCCTTGATCGACTGGCTGGTATTGCTGATGGTCTTGGTCGACAGGTTCAGCTTCTCGGCGATCTCGGCGTTGGTTAATCCCTCGGCCATCAGCCTGAAAATCTCGAGGCCGCGCTCGTCCAGCTGAGACTGCGGCGAGACGTCGCCGCGCACGGCAATGCTGGCGAGGCGCTCGGCGATCTGCGGCGGAAAATACAACTTGCCTGCATATGACTGGCGCACGGCCGCGGCCAGGTCGGCCGGGTCGCAGTCCTTGGTCACGAAGGCATGGGCGCCGATGCGGTAGGTCTCCTTGATCAGGCTGTCCTGGTCGAACTGGCTCAGGAAGACCACCTTCGCCTGCGGGTCGGCGCGCAGGATGTTCTGGGCCGCGTCCAGGCCCGTCAGTTCGGTGCCGAAGCGGATGTCGAGCACGACGACGTCCGGCTTGTGCTCGGCATACAGCGCCACCGCCTCGTCCGGGGTGCGCGCCTGCGCGACGACATCCATCCCCTCGGCCGCGAGCGACATCGCAAAACCCGTCATCACGATCGGGTGGTCGTCGGCCAGCATGACGCGAATTGCAGTTTGCTTGCTCACTCTCTTCTCCATTCCTTGCAGCTTACCCATCTCTGGCAGCCAAGTGTGCCAGCGGGAAGAACCTTCAACGGATTATTCCATACAACGGGTTATGAAGCGAGTAAGGAAGTCCGTATGCACGATTGCTGAGAAAACGCTTTACTTGTTGCTATTTAATGGCATACATTAATTCCAATGAGTAGACATTTTCAGCGCTTCCCTGAAGCAAACCAAGGAGATCGCCATGCATTTCTCGCACATGCACCACGATAGCGGCAGCAAAGCCTCCAAATTCGCCCTCGTCGCCGGCCTGCACGCGCTGATCGCGGTCGGCGTCGTCAACATGATCAACAACAAGGTCATCTCGCTGCCCTCGCTGCCGACCGACCTGACGGTGGTTCTGAGGCCCGAACCGGTGGAACCGCCGCCGGTGCCGATCGAGCCGCCAACGCCGCTGCCGCAGGTCGCGCCGCCGAAGATCGTGGTGCCGAGGGTCGACGTCGAGGTGCCACCGCCGCCGTTGGACAACCCGGTGCAGGCGACGACGACGGAAGTGCCGCCCGTCCAGCAACCGGCACAGCCGATGCAGGCGGAGCTGCCCGCGAAGCCGGTTACCCCGTCGACGAATACCGGTGCGATGCGCAGTGCGGTGCTGGCCGACGCCAGCGGCTGCGTCAAGCCGAACTATCCGGCGGCCTCGGCCCGCAATGGCGACGCGGGAACGGTGACGCTGGCGCTGCTGGTCGGGCCAGATGGCCGCGTGACCAGTTCGCGCATCCAGAAGTCGAGCGGCTTTCGTGAACTGGACCGGGCCGCGGTGAATGCGCTGAGCCAGTGCCAGTTCAAGCCTGCGACGAACAACGGCGTGCCCGAAGCCGGCTGGGGCCAGATCGCCTACGTCTGGACGCTCGACTGATTCTCCGAAGGCAGTGCCCTCTTTGCCCGCCATCCCTCAGCCTGGCGGGCTTTTTTTTCAGGATGCAGTCGCATGTTCCCAGATTCAGCATCACCCGTTCGCGGCATCGCCGCAGCTTTCATCCTGGTTGCCGTTCTCGCCTGGCTGGCGCTGCGGCCGGCACAGGCGACCGCCCCTGCGACTCCGTTCTCGGCCGCGCGCGCAGGCGCCGACCTGGCGCTGCTGGCAAAGACGCCGCGTCCGATCGCCAGCAGCGCCAACCGCCAGGCGCGCGGCTATCTGGTGGAACGCCTGCGTGCCATCGGCCTCGATCCGCAAGTGCAGCGCGCCCTCGTACAGAAGAATTATGTCGACTACAACGCGAATTACGAGGCGACGATGGGCGTGGTGCACAACGTGCTGGTGCGCCTGCCCGGAACGGCGCCCGACCGATTGCAGCGGCGCAGCCTGCTGCTGGTTGCGCATTTCGACAGCGACCACGCCAGCCTGGGCGCCAGCAAGGCAGCGCCGGTCGCGGCCCTGATCGAGACCCTGCGCGTGCTGCGGGCCGGGCCGCCGTTGGCGAACGACGTCCTGGTGCTGTTCGCCGACGGCGAGCGGGTCGGCAGCCTCGGCATGCAGGCCTTCGCCGAGCAGCATCCGTGGGCGCGCGAGGTGGGGTTGGCGCTGCGCTTCGATGGCGGCGGCAGCGGCGGGCCGCTCCTGCTCTACAACACGCAGGGCGCAAACAGCGCGGCGATCGACGGCTGGCTGGGCGCGGCGCCGGATGTCGCCGGCTCATCGCTGATGCACGAGATCCACCAGCTGGCGCCTGGCGCGCTGCGCATCGGCGCACTCGGCCTGTTACGCGTGCCGGTGCTGCAGTTCGCGAACACGGGGCGGCCCTTCGGGCGCGTCAAGGCGCTCGATACCCCGCAGCGCTTCGAGTCCGCCACCCTGCAGCAGATGGGCGATGCAATGCTGCGCCTGACGCGCGCCTTCGGCAACACACGCATCGACCCGCGCCCCGCCAGTGGACATGTGTATTTTTACCTACCTCTCGTCGGCATGGTCCATTACAGCGGCGCCCTGGTCTGGCCCTTGACCGGCCTGACCTGCTTGCTGCTGGCCGGCGTGGCCGGCAGCGCGATGCGGCGCTCGGGCGTGCACTATGCGGCTCTGCCGCAGTCCTTCTTCCTAGCCTTCTTCATCCTGCCTTCGATCGCGGTGGCGCTGGGCGTCGGCGCCTGGCAGTTGTGGATGCAGGTGCCGGCCCTGCACCGCGCCTGGAACCCGGCCGCGCCGGATCACGCGCGCCACGCCCTGCTCTACCTCGCCGCGGTATGCGCGCTATGCGCGGGCGGCTTCATCGGCGCGCAGCGCGTGCTGCAGCGCTTCACCGGGACCGCGGCGGCGATGCTGGCCGGCCTGGCTTGCCTGGTGCTGGTGCTGCTGCTCACCAGCTGGCTGGCGCCCGGGGCCAGCTACCTGCTCGTGTGGCCGGTGCTGACCGCCCTCGCTTCCTTCGCCGGGCTGCATGCACGGCGCGCGGCCGCTTGGCCGCAGGCGGCGCGCCTTGCCCTGCTGCTGCTTGCGGTACTGCCGGCCGTGGTGCTGGTGCTGCCGGTGCTGCGCGACAGCTTCATGGTGCTATCCCCCGAGCGCATGAATATTCCAATCGCGATGCTGGCGCTGTTGCTGAGCGTGTCGACGCTGCTGCTGTCGCACGCCCGCCGCCTGGTCGCGCGCACGCTGGTGATCACGGGCCTGGGCGGCCTGGCGCTGGCCAGCAGCGCCGGCGACGCCGGTAACTTCGTCGAGACGCCGCTGCTGCGTGCGAACCCGCTGGTGTATTACAAGGACATGCCGAGCTGGGACGCCTACTGGCTGCATCCGGCGGGCGAGCTCGATCCGTGGGAGCGAAGCCTGTTCGCGAACCTGAAGGAGCCGCACATCTTCGTCAACGTCTTCGGCTGGCAGAGCCCGCGCCAGTGGTATGCCTGGGCGCCGCGCGATGGCCTCAAATTCCCGTTTGTCCGGATTCTGCGCAACGGCAAGGCGCCCGACCGCCATGCCGACTTCACGCTGGTGTCGCAGAACCGCGCCCCCGAAGTGCGCGTGCGGGTCATCGGTGCGCGGCCCACGCGCGTGACGATGAACGGGCGCATGCTGCTCGATACCGAGGCCAAGTCGCTGACGATGATGCTGTACGGGATGGAGGACGCGCAGCTGCATTTCAGGATCGCGGTGCTGTCCGATCCGATCTTCGGCGTGCAGATCGAGGAGGTGGTGCCGGGGCTGCCGGAACACCTGCTGCCGCCACGGCCGGCATCGACGCTGATTCCCCTGAGCGGACAGTCGATCGCGTCGGATACGCTGTGGTTTTACTAGCGACGGTTGAACTACAATGTGGCGCGCACTTGCCGTGCGCGCCTATCAACCACCGCAGCAGGATTCCATGCACAAGACCGTCTCCGCCGTCGTCCTCTCCGCCCTCGCCAGCAGCCTGGCGCTCGCCTATCCCGCCCACGCCGCAGGCAAACAACAAGCCACCGTCCAGGAAGCGCCCTTGCGCGGCCACCTGGCCTTCCTGGCTTCGGACGCCCTCGAAGGACGGGGCACCGGCCAGCGCGGCGGCGAGTTGACCGTCACCTACCTGGAATCGCAGGCGCTGGCCGCCGGCCTCCAACCGGCCAACGGCAAGAGCTTCCGCCAGGAGGTGAAAATTGCCGGCGTGCGTCCGC
>Ga0213838_1001221_pt1 | contig 13874 bp, 12 predicted proteins | sample SWPATP13_FD_160577 | JGI IMG/M metagenome (GOLD analysis project Ga0213838, IMG submission 160577) | Coastal seawater microbial communities from Marineland, Florida, United States - SWPA TP1 #3 | ecosystem: Environmental > Aquatic > Marine > Coastal | place: USA: Florida | collected 2016-08-06 | reverse complement strand
TTGGACAGCTGAAGCGTTGAAGCACACCATGCCTGCAAGTGTTTTTTCTCGTTCGACTGAGTGCCATAACCAAGACAAGGTCAGCATGGGTACAATCGCAGCCCGCGACTGTTTACGCGTACTTGAGTTAACCGAGCAAGTGGCAGCGGCGTCTTTACTGGCTGGAACTCAAGCGATTGAACTGCGTCGACGCCACAAAGAGCTTGATGAGCATCATATGAGCGAAAACCTAAAGCACATTCGCGATGCCGTTTTAGAAGAATTTGAGTTTGTAATAGAAGACCGTCCATTAGAATCCGATCTTCGCTATTTTATTGAACAGATCCGCGCCCAGCGCTGGACGCTTTATTAATCAAAGAAACCAACAAGGGTCACCATGACTGACATCCTTCATCCTATTGAATCACAAGTCTCGATCACCACATCGTTCCAAGATGCTGATCCTATGGGTGTGATTTATCACGGGAATTACTTCCGATTTTTTGAAGAAGCCCGTCGCGTCCTGATGGAACAGCTTCAGTACAACTACATAGAGATGAAGGATTCAGGTTACATGTGGCCTGTTATTGATACTCGAGTGAAGTACGTTAAAGCGATTCCTTTCAACCATGAGATAAAGGTTTCGGCTCGACTGACTGAGTGGGAAAACCGCTTAAGAGTAGATTACCAAATTCATGACGCGCTCACTGAAGTGAGAATGTGCAAAGCCCACACAACACAAGTCGCGGTAGAAATGGCGACGGAAGAAATGTGCTTTGTTTCTCCCAAAGTGTTTACCGATAAAGTCGAACACTGGCACCAATTTGGTTGCTTACCGGCACAAAAGGCGAATAAACATGCTAGCTAAAATACCATTTCCGATATTGCTAGCAGGCATGTTAAGCATTCTACCAGCCTCCGTTGTGGCAGGTGACAGCGTCGACACTCCCTCTGCGAAATCACAGCAACACATCATGACTCTTGCTGAAGTACAACGTACCTTAGCGAGTAATAACGTAATTAGAGGCGCGTTCACTCAGACTCGAACGATGGAAATGTTTTCCCAACCCTTAGTCTCTGACGGTCAATTTTTACTTAGCAAATCGCAGGGCTTGGTGTGGGATCAAGTACACCCATTTCCCGTTCAACTGGTTCTAACAACAGATAAGCTTAGTCAACGCATCGCCAATCAAGCGCCTCAGGTCGTTACAGCTAAAGAAAACCCGATGGCGTTTTACTTTAGCCATGTGTTTCTTGCCGTTTTTCATGGCGACACTAAGCAGCTTGAACAACAGTTTAGCTTGTCTTTCCAACCTGACCCTAATCATTGGACACTGACTCTAGAACCCAACTCTGCCCCACTAAATTCCGTTTTCCAAAACATTACCCTAACCGGTAATACTGACATCGAACGCGTGACACTTTTAGAAGTACGTGGAGACAGCACTACCATTGAATTCTCCCAACAATCTCATCAACCGGATACTTTAACGAATGACGAGCAAGCCCAGTTCCAGTTTTAAGTTAGCGTACTTATGGCTCGCTATCGTCGTTGCTTGTAGTCTGCTGCTCGTTAAGCAGTTTGCACTGTCGAATTCATCTCCGATTGAAACCAACATTCTCAAATTGCTCCCTGAAAACCGTCAGAACCCACTTGCGGAACAAGCCTTTCAGCAAATAGCAGAGAGTATGGGGAACAAAGTTATATTTCTCATCAGTGCTAGCGATTCTAAGCAAGCGGTTCGCGCAGCTGAATCTTTTGAAGAGCAACTGAGTAACCTTGAGCTATTCGCTACCATCAAAGGGAAAATCAGCCAAGATGAGCAATCAAAATGGGCAGAGTTTTACTTTAACCATCGCTCTCAACTGCTCATCGAACAACAGATTGATACGCTGAAGCAAGCGCCAGAAAGTCGTGTCCAATACGTGCTTCAATCACTTTACAACCCATTTTTAGGTGTGACCTCAGCAGAGCTAACCAACGACCCTTTCTTATTGTTTCGCGACTTTTTAGCGGATTTAACCGCTAAGTCAGGGGAATTTTCTATCCTTGAAGGTTTCCTCTCGAAGTCAGAGAACAATGCCACACACATTCTGATCACAGCAGAGCTGTCAGGCTCCCCATATCAGTTATCTGTGCAGCAGCAACTCCCTCAATTACTGCAACTAGAGGGGATTACTGAGAAAAAGTTTGGTGTCGAGATCTCACATACTGGGGTAGTTTTTTATGCGGATTACGGCACGAAAAGCGCTAAATCAGAAGTCAGCACCATTGGCGTCGGCTCGCTTGCCGGTGTCGTATTACTGATTTTCGTTGTATTTAGAAGTGCTCTTCCACTGACGCTAGCCTTGCTTTCAATTGGCACAGGGCTCGTTGTCGCTCTGGCAACGACAACCGCTATTTTTGGGCAAGTCCACCTGTTTAGTTTAGTGTTTGGGGTTAGCCTAATCGGCGTTTCTATTGACTATGCGTTTCACTTCCTCACCGATAGACTCGCTGCTGGTAAAGAGTGGAATAGTAGAGCTGGCTTACAACATATCTTTGTTGCGATTACCTTAGGCTTGATAACCAGCTTAATTGGTTACTTAGGATTATTAATTGCCCCGTTTCCCGGCCTACAGCAACTCGCTTTGTTCTCAGCCATCGGCTTATTTGCGGCTTACGCTAGCGTAGTATGCTGGTATCCAATACTGGCCAGCAATCCCTGCGAATCACGCCCCCTTCCTGCCATCACCATTTGGAGGCATTGGCTAGCACTCTGGCAACATAAAAAGTTTTCCTATGGGCTTCCAGCGATAGTATTACTGTTAAGCACTCTTGGTCTAACTCAACTTCACTACGACGATGATATACGCCAACTTCAAGCCATGCCTGAGCACTTAAAAACTCAAGAGCATAAGATCAGTCAATTATCTGGTGTGAGTAATTCGCAGCAAATGCTATTGGTCACCAGTGATTCTGAACAAGGCCTGTTAGAAAAAGTTGCAACGACTTCTGTACAACTAGATGTGCTCAAACAAAAGTCCGTCGTTTCTGGATTCCAAAGTATTAGTCAGTACTTACCGACCATTAAGCAGCAACAAAGTAACCATTCTCTTATTAGCCAGCTCTACCTAGACCAAGGTACATTACTTCAAGCAACATTAGGCTGGGGTACCAAACCTGAAATTAATCCATTCAAAGCGATTACGATCACTGAGTTTTTAGCTTCACCAGTTTCAGAACCAATACGCTTCATGTGGCTAGCGCCACTAGAAGGAAAGTATGCGTCCGTCATCTTGATAAACAACATAGATAACCCTGCTGGGTTTGAACAATGGCTGCAATCAGATCAAGCTGCTGTCCTAGGCCTAAGCTACTTGAACAAATCAGAAGAAATTTCAGCACTGTTTGCAGAATATAGAGTCAATATCGCAGAACTTTTGTCATTAGCACTGGCAGCAATCTATTTGGTTCTTGCTTGGCGATACGGCTGGAAACATAGCTTTAAAATGATTCTCCCCTCTTGTATTGCGGGCATTGCGGCACTCTCCATTACGGTGTTAACTGGTTCATCACTGAATTTGTTCAACTTACTCGGACTGATTCTGATCTTAGGGATTGGCATTGATTACACGCTGTTTTTCACGGAACAAAAGCAGAGCTACAGCACCTTACTTGCTATCACATTATCGGCCATGACAACATTGCTTTCATTTGGCTTACTCGCTTTGAGCCAGACACATGCAATTCATAGTTTTGGCATAACAGTATTAACGGGTATTTTTGTCGCCTGGCTTCTCGCTCCACTTGCCATGAAAGCGCCACCACTCGATAACGCCAAACAGGAGGCATAACATGATGCGATTTCTTATTTCCTGCTTGTTAGGGTTCAGCCTTGTGGGCTGCAGCCTAAAACCGACATCAATCAATACACCAAGTATTGAGATCTCTGAAGGGGTCCAATTGCAACTGCCAAGCCCCGAGCAACTAGGGTACGAAGTCAACGCGTCTCAACTTGTGTCGGCGACTTGGGGAGATGAAACTCAGCAATTGCCCGTTCAGCTGGAAGCCACCAAAAATAAAGTCATTCTTGCCGGTTTTTCTTCTTGGGGAACTCGCATTTTGTCTTTGGAATACCAGAACGAACAAGTCTCAGCCAGTGTGTTAAATGGATTGGAAGAAACCTTACCCAAGCCCGAACAGGTGCTCTTCAACCTAATGCTAACGTTGTGGCCAATGGAAGCATGGCACCAGCCTCTTTCTCAAATTGGGTGGCACATGGTGGAGTCAGGGAACACTCGAACAATTAAAGATGATACAGGCTCGAACATTATCTTGATTACCTATCAAGAAGGTTCAAGTTCGCAAGACCGCTTATCTGGTTCCATTGAGTTTCAGCACTTACAACTGGGCTATACGATACGCATTCAAACACTAAGCTATACCAAAAACGCATTCACTGAGCTGAGTAACTAATTACTATGCAACAATCAACCGCCCCCCAGCCTATTTACATTCACGCTTGCGGACTGCATTCGGCTCTTGGCAGCCCAACAGATGACATCCGAAGCCGCCTGCAAACTGGTGAAAACTCTAACATGGTACTCGACAGCCATACGTTGAATGACGGCAGTGAAACGATTGTTGGCCGTGTCTCACATGAGTTACCAACCGTTCCAGTTCATTTATCGAGTTATGACTGTCGCAATAACCAACTCGCAATTTCTGGTTTATCAGCAATTCAGCCTCAAATCATTAATGCGATTAAGCGTTACGGCAATGAGCGGATTGCGGTGATCATCGGCACCAGTACTTCGGGAATTGCTGACGGTGAAACAGCGTTCCAAGAAAAGCAAAGCACAGGGCAATTTCCCGAGCGTTTTCACTACTCAAAACAAGAACTCGGTAATGTGAGTGAATTTGTAAGCGAATACCTTGGTGTAACAGGTCCAAACTATTCCATATCGACCGCTTGCTCATCCAGTGGGCGTGTCTTCCTGACGGCGAAAAGGCTACTGAAATCTGGAGTCGTCGACGCCGTCGTTGTTGGTGGCGTCGATACTTTGTGCAAGCTCACTTTAAATGGCTTTCACAGTCTAGAAGCACTGTCATCTTCCCTATGTCAGCCCTTTGGCGAAAACCGCGACGGTATTAATATTGGGGAGGCCGCCGCTTTCATGCTGCTTTCTCTCGAAAAGCCACTTAATGAATCAACAGATCCAATCGCGCTACTCGGCGTAGGCGATAGTTCTGATGCGCACCATATTTCTGCGCCTCACCCCGACGGTAATGGTGCAGAACAAGCCATGCTAAAAGCGCTCAAAGATGCCGAGCTTTCCCCTTCAGATATTGGCTACATTAACGCTCACGGCACCGCAACACCTTTGAATGACAGTATGGAATCTAAAGCCATTCATCGAATCTTTGGCGAGAAAGTCCCTGTCAGTTCCACTAAACCTGTGACGGGTCATACGCTAGGGGCAGCCAGTGCGGTTGAAGCGGCTATTGCTTGGCAGATTCTAAAATACAATTTAGATCTTCCCTTACAAAAAACTCAGGATAAAGCTGAAGATATTCAGGTTCATTTGGTAAACTGTTCGCAAAAATTACAATCAAAAGCCATCCTAAGCAATTCGTTTGCTTTCGGGGGTAATAACATTAGCCTTATATTTGGTATCGTAAATGACTGATATCCCGCCAGTTAACCAACTACTTCCCCATGACGAGCCAATGGTCTTAATTGATCGCGCCCTTTCGATTGGCGAGGAGTCTATTCATTGCCAAGTAGACATTGGCGAGCATTGCATCTTTTTCAATAAAGAATCTCAAACCTCTCCCGCCTATTTGGGTATTGAGTTTATGGCGCAGTCTGTTGCGGCTTGGTCTGGCTATCACGCATTAGCAAAAGGTCATCAGCCTCCGATTGGTTTTTTACTTGGCAGCCGTCGCTACAAAGCTTTTTGCGATGAGTTTACTCAAGGGCAAACGTTAGATATCTACGCGGAACAACTCATGGAAGATAACGGGATGGCCGTATTTTCAGCCAAAGTCGAGCATCAAGGTGAACTCGTTGCCCAGTGCCAGCTGAATGTTTACGTTCCAACAGAACAAAAATTACAAGAAATGAAAATTAGGAGCCAGTCATGACACGTCAGGTTTTAGTTACTGGTGCTAGTAAAGGCATTGGTAAAGCCATCGCGATTCAACTAGCCAATGATGGTTTTACTATCGCGGTTCATTATATGGGTGACAAGCAAGGCGCGCTTAACACCTTAAACGACATTCACGAAGCAGGTGGACAAGGCCGTATCATACAGTTTGATATCAGTAACCGTGAAGAATGCCGCTCAAGGCTAGAAGCTGACATCGCTGAAAATGGCGCTTACTATGGCGTTGTGAACAATGCCGGTATTACTCGTGACACAGCGTTTCCAGCCATGACAGAAGAGGAATGGGACGGCGTTATCCACACGAACCTAGACAGCTTTTACAACGTTCTGCATCCATGCGTAATGCCAATGGTGCAGAAGCGAAAAGGAGGTCGTATCGTTACTCTAGCGTCGGTATCAGGGATCATGGGTAACCGTGGCCAAACCAACTATGCGGCGGCGAAAGCCGGGGTTATTGGTGCGACGAAATCTCTTGCGCTTGAATTAGCAAAACGAAAAATCACCGTTAACTGTGTTGCGCCAGGTTTAATCGATACAGGTATGGTCGATGAGCACGTGAAAGAACACGCTCTTCCACAAGTTCCACTGCGCCGCATGGGCGAACCAGAAGAAGTCGCGGGGCTTGTGAGCTACCTTATGTCTGACATTGCAGCCTATGTCACTCGCCAAGTTATTTCAGTAAACGGAGGCTTAGTATGAGTCGTCGCGTTGTCGTTACCGGCATGTCTGGCGTTACTGCTTTTGGTAACGATTGGGAAAGTATCGAGCCTAAATTACGTGCTTGTGAAAATGCCACTCAATACATGCCAAGCTTCGAGCAATATGATGGCTTGAACACCAAACTCGCCGCGCCAGTCGACCATTTTGAGTTACCTAAACATTATAAGCGCAAGCAAGTGAGAGGCATGGGCCGTGTTTCACGTCTTGCAACCGTTGCGACTGAAAATGCTTTAATCCAAGCAGAGCTAATTGGCAATGACGTCCTTACCAACGGCCAGACAGGTATCGCTTATGGTTCGTCTACCGGCAGCACTGACGCTGTTGGCGCCTTTGGTGTCATGCTAAACGAGAAATCAACTCGCGCGATCACTGCTACAACTTACGTTCAAATGATGCCCCATACCGCTGCGGTCAATGTCGGGTTATTCTTTGGCTTAAAAGGTCGCGTTATCCCAACCAGCAGCGCTTGCACATCAGGAAGCCAGGCGATTGGCTACGCCTATGAGGCGATCAAACATGGTTATCAAACTGTGATGGTTGCCGGTGGTGGTGAAGAACTTTGCCCAACAGAATCTGCGGTGTTCGATACTCTTTTCGCTACCAGTTTGAAAAACGACACACCAAAGAAATCGCCTAGTCCGTACGACAGTGAACGCGATGGCCTAGTGATTGGTGAAGGTGCCGGCACTTTGATCCTTGAAGAGTACGAGCATGCTGTTGCTCGCGGGGCAAAAATCTACGCAGAAATCGTCGGGTTCGCAAGCAACTGTGATGCAGCACATGTTACCCAGCCTCAAATGGAAACCATGCAAATTTGTATGGAGATGGCATTGAATGACGCAAAGCTCGATCCGGCCAAAATCGGCTACGTTTCTGCTCATGGTACCGCAACCGATAAAGGCGATATCGCGGAAAGTAATGCCACTGCCAACATTTTTGGTGAAGTCCCTATCAGCTCACTAAAGAGTTATTTTGGGCATACTCTTGGGGCTTGCGGTGCCATTGAAGCATGGCTGAGCCTAGAGATGATGCACACTGGTTGGTTCACCCCAACGCTCAACCTTGAAAATGTCGACGAGCAATGCGGTAAGCTCGACTACATCACAGGTCAAGGCCGTGAGCTAGATGTCGAATACCTAATGAGCAACAACTTTGCGTTTGGTGGAATTAATACTTCAATCATCTTCAAAAAAATCTAGGATAGATAATGAAAAACTGGTTAGCTTTTGCTGTTGTCGTTTTACTCGCAGGCTGTAGTGCTCCGAAGTATTCAGGAAACGCACTTCCAGAAGCAAATACAATCGAAAAGGTAACGATTGTTGAGGACAAGAAAACTCGTTCAGTTTTCCTCGACTCAATGCTCGATTGGTGTCTGGATAATCAGGTTAAATGTAAAATCGTAGCCGATGGTTCAGTACACAATCCAGAGGACGTCACACTTGATTATGTGTCTCGCTGGAGCTGGGATTTCAGAACCTTTGTTGCTGATGCAAAGATTTCGGCTTATCAAGGCCAAGAGCGCGTGGGTAACGTTGAGTTCAAAGCACCGAATAGCGCTAACTTGTCTAAGTTTGGCGATGATATGGAACGCATCAAAGCGATGATGGACATCTTATTCGACAAGAAGTCAGCTAAAGAAGCGACTCAAATGATCGCCGATGAACAGCTGTAATTTTAGAAGTTTCAGATAAATAAAAAGGGTCAGTAACCAAGTTACTGACCCTTTTTAAAATCTAGCAATCGCTCAATTAAGCGTTAGCTTCACGCTCAGCGATGAACTCAAGAGCCATCTTGATACGAGCAATTACGCGCTCTTTACCAACAAGTTCCATCACTGCATCAACAGAAGGAGACTGGCCGCCACCGGTTACAGCTACGCGAAGTGGCATACCGATTTTACCCATGCCGATTTCTAGCTCTTCACATACTGCAGCAATGATGCCTTCTTTAATGTTCACTGTTGTGAAATCTTCCAAAGCTTCAGCTTTAGCTAGTGCAAGCTCTAGTGGACCTTTCGCAACACCGCGTAGATGCTTCTTAGCTGCGCCAGCTTCAAATTCAGAGAAGTCTTCGTAGAAGTAGCGAGATTGCTCAGCAAGTTCGATAAGCGTGTTACAACGCTCACCAACAAGCTTGATCACTTCAGTGATCGCAGGGCCATTTGAGATGTCGATCTTCTGTGCATCTAGGTGCCATTGTAGATATTTTGCAACGTACTCTGGCTCTGAAGTTTTGATGTAATGGTTGTTCAACCAAAGTAGTTTTTCAGTGTTGAATGCTGAAGCAGACTTGCTGATCGCGTCTAGCGCAAACAAGTTAATCATCTCTTCTTGAGAGAAGATCTCTTGGTCACCGTGAGACCAACCTAAACGAACTAGGTAGTTGTTTAGTGCATTTGGTAGGTAACCTTCGTCGCGGTATTGCATGACTGATACAGCGCCGTGACGCTTAGAAAGTTTTGCACCGTCATCGCCAAGAATCATTGCACAGTGAGCGAAAGTTGGAACTGGCGCGCCAAGTGCTTCATAGATGTTGATTTGACGAGGTGTGTTGTTGATGTGGTCTTCGCCACGAACAACGTGTGTAATACCCATATCCCAATCATCAACGACTACAACGAAGTTGTATGTTGGTGAGCCGTCAGTACGACGAATGATTAGGTCATCAAGCTGGCTGTTAGCAATTTCAATACGACCACGAATTTGGTCATCAAATACTACGCTGCCCTCTTTTGGGTTACGGAAACGGATAACGCACGCGTCACCTTCTTTTGCCGCTTCGTTTGCTGCAACAATTTTAGGGTGGTTCGCATCGTAACGCGCCATTTCTTTGTTTGCTTCTTGCTCTGCACGAATTTCATCAAGCAGCTCTTTAGACGCGTAACATTTGTAAGCTTTGTCTTCAGCAAGCAGCTTATCAACCATTTCGTTGTAACGGTCAAAGCGCTTAGACTGGAAGTAAGGACCTTCATCCCACTCCATGCCCATCCACTGCATTCCCTCTAGGATTGCATCCACTGCTTCTTGAGAGTTACGCTCTAAGTCAGTGTCTTCGATACGTAGAACGAATTCACCGCCTTGGTTTTTAGCGAAAAGCCAAGAGTAGAGTGCTGTACGAGCACCACCAACGTGAAGGTAGCCTGTTGGGCTAGGAGCAAAACGAGTTTTAACCGTCATTTAAATACCTTAGAGATGATAATGCAGTAGGAACGTTAGCGACCAACTGCGGATACAAGGATAAAAGTGGCGACATTTTACCACCCTAAGGTAAATCTACAATCCTAGAAGTTACTTTAAATTTCGCATCGCCCACTGCATAAATTCTTGTTGCTGTTCGGCGTCTAGCTTAGAGAAATCTCCTTGAAGCGCAGAAACACTTTTCTGAGTAGACATCGGTGTCACCTGCTTCTTATGCCCAGACACATCGCTTCCTGCTTTCGCATTGTAGTCTGCGACTTCTCGTTCAAAATCTCTAAAGCCCTGCAGACCGCCCTTATTCATTTGAACCAGTTCATACTCAACGGCTTCACCTTTTTCGGTGGTAAAAGATAATTCAGGGGTGCGCTCGAATTTTTTCGCGTCTTCAATCGTTCTGAACGTTTTATAGTTAAGTGCCAATACTTGCTCTTCAGAAGCGTTAAAGTTCAGCAAAATGGGTTGAGAATCAAACTTACGACGTTTTCCATCCTCAAATACAATTTGGCCTACAGTCAGTGCCAACTGGTTTTCGCCGTCTTTCAACTCTAGAGTATTTTGTGCAACAAAGTGGGAGGCAGCAATGGCTTCACCATTTAAGACTTGAGGAACAATTTCTTGTTGAAGTGATAACGTTCCACTCGCCAACGCAAGGGAAGAAAATAGCAGTGGAATAGCACCTAGCATTAAAGAGTTTTTAAGTTTCATAATGATTACCATGGTTAAACGAGGAAAGGGTATGACTTACATACCCTTGATTTACATTACATTAATCTACAATGTTCATTAGCAACATTTGTCAGATTTGGATTAGAAGTAATACTCAACACCCACAGAGAACTCATCGTAATCAGCTGATTTCCAACGAGCATCTGTCGAGTTAGTTTCTTGCGCGCCGTCACCGAAGTCTAGCGTACGTGCACGAGCATAAATCACTGCAGATGGGTCTACGAAGTACATGACTTGAGCAGACAATACATCGTCAGCGGTGTTATCAATGGTTTTACCATTACGCTCTAAGTCGAAGTTAGCTGCGTAACCCAGTTTGTACTGCCAATCACCCGTGGTGTACATAATTGCAGAAGACATTGCGTTCTGCTTTTCATCAGTACCAGAAGTCGATGCTTCCATCATTTTGTATTGTGCGAAGAAAGAAATACCGTTATCGAACCAACCTTGAATACCCACTAAGTAAGTATCATTCGACCACATAGAATCTTCGTAATCGATATTGCGGTTAGCTTCATACGCTGCATCAAATTGAATTGGACCCATTTTGTAGTGCGCAGCTAGGCCGCTCCAGTAATCATCACCTTCACCTAGACCCGCTTTATCACCAGCACCGACTGCAACGTCGAACGACAATGCATCGTTGTACATTGGGCTATCCCAACGAATTGTGTTTGACTGACGATCTTGGTACTTAGCACCACCGATAGCGCCACCCCAGTCATAAACATCACCCATACCTGGGTTCGATGCTGGCCAGTCGACCAATTCGTACATAGGTGTTAATACACGACCCAAACGAACTTGACCAAAAGACTCGCTTTCAAAACCAACGAACGTATCACGCTCACCAAGGCCAGCACCTTCACCGCCAAAGCTTGGGTCTACATAACCGCCTTCAATTTGCCAAATGAATGTTGGGCCAAAGTTTGCGAAATCTTTCTTACCACGGAAACCGATACGTGATTCGTTATTTAGTTGTGTGCCACCTAGATTGTCGTCTGTCGCGCTCACACCAGAATCATAGCTGCGGTAAGCCGCTTGCATTGCAATAATGCCGTAGACTTCATATGCAAAAGAGTCTTTAGTTAAGTAGTTTTTTGCCGCGTCACTATTAGCGCCATCTGCATAAGCACCACCACTTAACATTAGCGTTGAAACTGCTGCACCTAGCAATGTCTTTTTAAAAGTAGACATAAGATTAACCCCTGTTATTTTTTTGTTTTTTCCGTTACCAGCCAATGCTTTAAACGAACGTTCTATTTATGGACGAGGCAAATATGGCAAACTTTTTTTTCTTTAAAAAACATTAGGATATTAAATCAGACACCCATCAAAATTCACTTTTATAAAAACAAATAAAATATTAAAAAACAGCAACTTAAAACAAAAATATCAAGAGATATTTTGTCAAAATAATTTTGCCGTGTGAGTTCTCTCTTTATTTAAAAGCCTTGGGGTTAAAATCTAGAGATCTGGATCACTAAGAATTTTTTCTATTTAGGGGAACTTTATTTTCCTTGAGAAGGAACTTTGAAGTGAATCGCAATATAAAACGTCAAAATCAATGTGAAATCGAGGAAATTAACGTTTTGTTTATTTGTCTTAATTGAACGTTTCTCTATTGACCTTACCCTTAAGGTAAGGTTTATCTTAAGCAGTAGATCAATTTTGGAGAGTTGAAATGAATCATTACTCAGTACCTTTATCAGGGTTAAATTGCATGGGGTGCGCCAATAAGCTCAAGCAGGCTCTAATCCAGCATGAAGGAACCCAAGTTCTCGATATTTCACCTGATGCTCTAGAGATTTCAACGCCCCTATCCTATCTACTGCTGAAAAATATCATTGAAGAAGCGGGATATAAGATGGGTCGACCCGTTCACCTTTCTCTATCCGGTCTAAATTGTGGTAAATGTGTCTCAAAGGTAAGAAGTCGCTTTGTAGATCTCGAAACTGTTGATTCCCTAGAAATCACCAAAAGTGAATTCTCGGCTTTTACTTCTTTGACATCTAAACAAGTCATTCAAATCATTGGCGAACTCGGGTTCAACGCCAAAACATTTGAACCAGACACCTCAGTATCCGAGAGCGGAAAAGAAATAGATAAAGTCTCCTCTTCTGTTATGACGAGCTCATTCACACATAATATTCTGCTCCAAGGGATGACCTGTGCAAGTTGCGTCTCTTCCGTTGAAAAAGCACTTTTAAACTTAGAAGCTGTCGACAAAGTTCAAGTCAACCTAGCAGAACAAAGTGCGATTGTTTTCAGTTCTGTAGAACGAGAGAAGTTAGAAGCGCCCTTAATAGCTGCGATCACTTCTTCGGGGTATAACGCTGAATTCATTGACGATCCACAGACTCAACAACTCAAACAACAAGCCCAACAACTCAACGTTCAAAATGCCTTTAAGCGAGATGCCACTACCGCTCTAGTGCTCGGCTTTCCTCTTATGGGGTGGGGAGTGTTTGGGGGTTCGATGATGATTCATTCAGTCTCCGACCAAATCGGTTGGGGGTTAATCGGCATGTTAACGTTATTGTTGCTCGCGACTTCGGGTAAAGGCTTTTTCGTCAATGCTTGGAAATCGATTCTTCATAAGCGCGCAACAATGGACACACTCGTTGCTCTCGGTACTGGTGCTGCGTGGCTTTATTCAATGCTTGTCGTCATTATGCCAACTTGGTTTCCAGAAGCATCTCGTCACGTCTATTTTGAAGCTAGCGCGATGATCATTGGCTTAATTTCATTAGGTCACTTCATCGAAGCTAAAGCTAAAGCGAAAACCACGCAGTCATTACAAGCCCTTATCGATCTCCAACCACAGAAAGCAACAGTGGTGGTGAACGGCGAAGATCATGACATTCCAGTCGAAGCGATAGAATTAGAGATGTCAGTGAAGATAAGGCCAGGTGAAAAAGTACCGGTCGATGGCATCGTTATTCAGGGAGAGTCTTATCTAGATGAATCGATGCTGACTGGCGAGCCATTGCCTGTTGTGAAACGAATCAATGACTCCGTTTCTGCAGGGACAATTAACGGCGATGGCAGCATCGTGATAAAAGCCACCGGAATTGGCTCGGATACTATGTTAGCCAG
>Ga0213838_1001204_pt1 | contig 14030 bp, 13 predicted proteins | sample SWPATP13_FD_160577 | JGI IMG/M metagenome (GOLD analysis project Ga0213838, IMG submission 160577) | Coastal seawater microbial communities from Marineland, Florida, United States - SWPA TP1 #3 | ecosystem: Environmental > Aquatic > Marine > Coastal | place: USA: Florida | collected 2016-08-06 | reverse complement strand
TCGATGCGAGCCATATACTTGCTCTACCCTTTATCCATGTGTGTGGCACTATTTCAATCTAATCAAACTGCGAAAGCACTTGCCGCATGTCTTTCTATTTCCGTTATTCTTATTGGTGGATACTTCGAGCCTTTAGAACTCGATGCCATAGAAGAAGTGTTTATTCTTATCCCTCTCACTTATTTGATCGCTTTTCCTGGCTCTATGTGGCCGATTGCTTCGGCATTACTTTTAGTTCTGAGCTACTTATATGAGCTTCCCGAAGATGATTTTTCTGAGTTCATTGAAGACGCAATTGAACTGCTTGTAATTTCCGGCTTTGCAACCGTGATGACGTACTACCAGCAAAATTTCCGTCATCAAATGGTGCGTTATAAAAAAGATTCCCTGACTGATTTCTTAACTGCCGCCAAAAATAGAAAAGCGTTTTTCCTTGACCTTGAAGAAATACAAAAGCAAGAATGTGACGCTTTCGCTTTAATTCAAATTGATCTCGATAACTTCAAACTTGTAAACGAAAGTATGGGGCATTCGAATGGAGACATATTGCTTAAAAGCTTCGCAACTAAGCTGCTGCAACTTAATCATGCCCAAGTATCGGTTTATCGCGTAAGTGGAGACGAATTTACTCTGCTAGTTTCAGAGCAATCAGACTTAATCAGAGAACTAAGTGCAATCGAAGAGTCCTTACACTTCTTAAGTAACCAAGCCTATAGTATCGGTCAATACTCTTATAAACTGACCTTCAGCGTCGGTATCGCGTTGCTGAGCGAAGCAATGGGCAGCACTGAGGTTTTATGTAAAAACGCAGACATTGCTGTCGATAAAGCCAAAAGCTTAGGCAAGAACTCCGTTCGTTGGTATGACAATGAACTACTCAATGAAACGATTCGTCAACACCAAATAGAGCAAGAGCTTTCTAGTGCACTTGAGTCGAATCAACTTAAATTGGTCTACCAACCAAAAGTAGAGATCAATAGTTACCAAATATGCGGAGCCGAGGCTTTAATACGCTGGAATCACCCCGATTTAGGCGTTATATCGCCAGTAGAATTCATCTCTATTGCCGAGAAGAGTAAGCTCATCGTCTCCATTGGCCGTTGGGTCATTGAGACAGCTGCGACTCAAGCTAAAAATTGGTTAGATAACGGCAATGAAGTGTGTGTTTCTGTTAACGTATCAACGGTTCAATTTGAACACGACGATATGTATGCCACAGTAACTCAAGTTTTAAAACAAACTGGCTTACCTGCGCATTTGTTACAGTTAGAAATCACTGAAACCACATTAATGCAGCAGTCAGAACAGATAATCTCAAGCTGTAATAAACTAAGGACACTTGGCATCACCATCGCCATCGATGACTTTGGTGTCGCTTATTCCTCTTTAAACTACCTGCGTAAATTACCCATCGACGTACTTAAAATTGATAAGTCGTTTATCGATGACTGTGTACACCATCATGATGACCATATGATTGTAAGAACCATCATTCAACTGGGACATAACTTAGGAAAAAGTGTCATAGCTGAAGGGGTCGAATACACAGATCAATTTGAGCTTTTAAAAGCTGAATCTTGTAATCAGTTCCAAGGGTACTTATTTTCAAAGCCCCTACCGGTCACCGATTTTGATGAATTACTAATACGCCACCACACCTAAATTGCGCTCGTCATCGAATGGTCGGAAATGAATCCTGACAATTCGATGACATTAGAGAGCTTGTAGGCGCAAGACAACTTCTCTACCCTAGAATCCTTCAAATATTAGAATGAATGAACTTGCGCTACTCACACGCTCAACACCGAAAACATGCCTTTTGGTCAATAATTCTTACTGGATTGGTTGTTCTTACCTGTCTAGCAAGCACTATTGGAGCGAGCTCTTCTTTTACGTCATCGACAATTTCAACGCTTCCTGTTGCCCAGAAAAACCAAATACAATCGTTGTACCAGCAAGTATTTACGACTAGTGATGCAGTTAAACCCCTACCAGGTAAAGAAGCGTGCTCATTGAGTAAACAGCTACTGACTTTCTCCTCGCCAAAAGTTGACTGGCTAGCCGCTTTTATCGTTTTATCTATTCTGACCTATAGCATCATACCGCAGGCTATTAGTCGTAAACGATTCGAACGCCACCTCTTCCCAATTCCGAAACAGCGGCTGCATGTCACTTACTGTATATTCCGAGAGTAAATAGGCGGGTTTTCACTACACCCTAACTATTTATTTTTGGAGAAATTTCTGTGTTAAAAACAATCTTTGCGCCTAGCACTTTGCAATCTAGGCTAGCGATGCCTATGCAGGCAGGCTTTAGTACACTTGTAAAACTCATGCTCGCATTCAGTTTACTTGCATTTTCGGCTATATCCTTAGCTCAAAGTACAGGTTGGATAAGTGCGCCTGAGCACCCACCGGTAAAGCTAAGAATGATGTCTACGGGTGAACAAAACCCAGACAACAAAACGATTCAAGCCGTTCTCGATATTGAATTGGACGATGATTGGAAAACTTATTGGCGTAGCCCTGGTGAAGGTGGGGTCGCACCAGAATGGGATTGGTCTAACTCAAGTAATATTGAGTCCGTAGAATGGCACTGGCCAATTCCTAGCTATTACGAGCAATTAGGCGTGATGACTTTAGGCTACAAATCTAAAGTCAGCTTCCCAATTACCATCACATTAGACGACATTACCCAACCTGCTGTTTTTGACGCAGTCCTTAGGTTGCCGTCTTGTACCAATATATGTGTCATTAACGACTATCAAGTCAACTTACCTATCGATCCATCAAGTTTACAGCTCGATGAAGACGCTATGTTCGTGTTCAATCAAGGAATGAGCCGTACTCCAATGGAATCTAAGCAAGTGTCTATTGAAGCGCTTTCTTGGAATGTCCAAAAACAACAACTGGTGGCTCAGTTCACTAACCAAAAGCCTTGGGAACAACCACAAATATTAATCGATGGCGAAGAAGTCGTTGATGAGTTCTTCGGCCAACCGAAAACCTACATCGAAGGCAATACGTTAACTGCCGTTTTTGATGTCACTAACTGGTTAGGAGAAACCGATCTAACCGATCGTAATATTACAATGACGGTCTCGGATAACTCTTTCGCGACGGAGTTAGCCGGAAAAGTCGGCTCTGAAGCGATAGCTTATCAATCAAGCAACACTGGCTTTTTGGCCATGTTCGGTTTTGCACTATTAGGCGGCTTAATTCTCAATATTATGCCATGCGTTCTGCCCGTTTTAGGCATGAAACTGAACAGCATGGTTGCCAATCAAAATGCTTCGAAAAAACAAGTTCGCGGCTCTTTCATTGCTTCAGCCCTAGGAATCATCACCTCGTTTGCGATTCTTGCTGCAGGTATTTCCATTCTTAAAATGGGCGGCAACGCCATCGGCTGGGGAATCCAATTTCAAAACGCATGGTTCATCATCTTAATGGTGATTGTAACTTTAGTCTTTGCGACCAACTTGCTGGGGTTATTCGAATTCCGTCTGCCATCTGGCATGAATACTTGGATGGCAACGAAAGGAAATGACTCTCACACTGGTCACTTTATTCAAGGCATGTTTGCCACTTTACTTGCCACGCCATGTAGCGCGCCTTTCTTAGGAACAGCAGTCGCGTATGCATTTGGTGCAAGCTACCAAGAATTATGGGCAATCTTCATTGCTCTTGGCATAGGCATGAGCGCACCTTGGCTAATGTTCGCAATGTTCCCGAGTTTGGTCCGCTTTCTGCCTAAACCGGGTAAGTGGATGTTCAAAGTGAAACTTGTCTTTGGACTGATGATGCTCGCGACAAGCTTATGGTTAAGCAGCTTGCTAGCGCCTTTCCTAGGCACATTTGCAACGATTTTAGTGACAGCTGGCATCTTATTAGCGGTATTAATTTGGGTGGGTTTCAAATTCGGCAAAAAAGTACTGATACCAGTGCTTGCAGCTTCGACGCTTGCATTCGGTGGTGGGCTAATTGCTGGCAGCCTCACGGCGGGGAACTGGGCAACGCCTATTGTTGATGATCTCAATTGGCAGCCACTCGAAGCCAAAGAGATCTCAGGTTTAGTCGCTCAAGGCAATACGGTTTTCGTTAACGTTACTGCCGATTGGTGTATCACCTGCAAAGCCAACAAAATTGGGGTAATACTTCAAGACCCGGTGTACAGCAGCCTAAAAGAAGAAGGCATGATTTTGATGGAAGGAAATTGGACGACGCCGAATTCAAAAGTAACTGAGTATCTGCAAAGTAACGGGCGCTACGGGGTACCATTCAACATTATCTATGGTCCAGGATACCCACAAGGGATTCCTTTGCCGGTTATTTTAGACAGCAATACCCTCATGGATGCGATGAAAGTAGCAAGAGGCTTAAATGGATAAAAAGAGTCAACAATCAATCGAGCAGGAACCGCCTCAAAAGCCTTCAAGGCTCAAAAAATGGGGCAAAGAACTCAGCGGGATAGTGTTGATCGTTGCTGTTGTATCGTATGCGATGGATTTCTATTACAGCGCGAATCTGCCTCAAGGCACAGCACCGCCAATTTCAGGGATGACGGTGCAAGGCGAGATGATTGATGCCATTGAGATGAGTAAATCAGGTGAGCCCGTCATTGTGTATTTTTGGGCAACTTGGTGCGCGGCCTGTAAATTTGTTAGCCCAACGATCAACCAATTTGCAAACAATCATCAAGTGGTGAGTGTCGCGCTTTCCTCAGGAAGCGACGAACGGGTAAAACGATTTCTTGGAGCAAAAGAATACAAGTTCCCGGTACTAAATGATTCAACCGGGCAGATTAGCCGAGATTGGAAAATCAGTGTCACACCGACCATCGTCATTATTAAAGATGGTGAAATTCAGCACACCTCAACTGGAGTGACGACTCCGTGGGGATTGTGGTTTAGAACGCTATTTGTTTAGTAGATAACTCATTATGAAGAAACTAATACTATGGGCCACGATTTGTGCTGCCCTATCATCCTCGGCTTTCGCTGCCACTCTAGATGAACAGCAGAAACAAAAAATTGAACAAGTCACTGAATTATTAGAAAGTAACCCAGAAGTTATCGACCCGCTCTATGTCAGTTTGAGCAACTACATAACCAAGGTGAATGACTTTGAAAAGGCTCAAACTCAGAGCCAAGAATGGCTCTACAACAATCCTGAGTTACCGTTTATTGGTAATCCAGAAGGGTCGGCTGTACTCCTTAACTTTACTGATTACGACTGCCCATATTGTAAGAAGCTTGACCCAGTACTGACTAAACTGGTCAAAGATTTTCCGCAATTAAAAGTGGTTTCCGTGTTGGTACCACTAAAGCAAAAGACTGATTTTCCGGACATAAACACAAACGCGACTATCTATGCGATGACGGTATGGAACCAAGCACCAGACAAATTTGATCAAGTGAATCGTTACTTGTTTGCGAAGAATAGTGGTCACTCGCCTCAGTCTCTCAAGGCAATCGCCCAAAAAACGGGGACGGTGGAGCAGCTAAAAGCAAGTCAACAAGCCAGAACAACAGTAAATAAGAACTACCAAACTTTTCATAGTCTCGGACTAAGAGGGACACCAGCAATGATGATTAACAACAGTGTAATTCCTGGCTACCTGCCATATGAGCGCCTAAAGAACAGGCTTTCCAAAGAAATCAACGCGGAAAGCTAACCTTGCATCCTCTAGAATCAGGAAAGAAATAATATGAAAAAATTTGTCATCAGCACTCTAATCGCCGTTACGTTCGCCTCAACATGGGTATCTGCTGAAACGCTTACAGAGTCGCAAGAAAAGCAGCTGATTGAAATCAATGAGTTACTACGAAACAACCCATCAGTCATTGAGAACTTACACGAAAGCCTTAAACAGTATGTGGCAAGCCAAGCTCAATTTGAGCGTGTCAAAGAACAAAGCTACGATTGGCTTTACAATAACCCTAATCATTCCATTACAGGCAACCCTAATGGAAAGTCAGTCGTTATTAACTTCACTGATTACAACTGCCCTTATTGTAAAAAACTTGAAGTGGTGCTTGCCCAACTTGCCGAAGAAAACAGTGACCTAAAGTTCATCAATATCTATGTCCCTTTGCAGCAACAACAAGTTGCCGGCATTGATACTAATTCCGCTCTGTACGCATTGAATGTTTGGAAACAACAACCAAAGGCCTTTACTCAAGTCCATGATCTACTCGTCGCTAAAAATGGCAGACACACTAAGCAATCTTTAGAAGCCATCGCAGATAAAACAAACACTGTTGCGCTATTAAAAACCTCCGATGAACAGCAAATGATCATCGCTCGTAACTATCAAACTTTCACCGCGCTAGGCTTAGGTGGCACTCCGGGTATGTTAATTGGGGAACAGGTCATTCCTGGTTACATGCCTTACGACAAACTAAAGGAAGTGATTGAAAGCGAATTTTCAAAATAACCATCACAAAGGGAAGCCAATCGCTTCCCTTTTTTTCTCATTCATAAATCTGCAATAAAAACAAAACGTAAGCGTAATCAATCAGAAATCTTACCTTCATTTACAAAGCCTATCTTACCTGCATCAAACATATCGAGCACGAAGCTCATTAGTTTCATATAAGGTAAGTAAAATGAAAAAAGCAGCAATTTCAACAGCGGTATTGGCAGCATTGGTCTCTGTTCCTTCTCTAGCAGCAACAGTTTACGACAACGATGGAACTTCTTTAAAAGTTGGAGGCCGTGCAGAAGCACGTTTCAATATCTCGGATAACAACGAGAGTGACACGACAAGCAGCTTTAAGGACAAATCTCGCGCACGTGTAAACTTAAAAGGCAAAACACAAGTTGCTGAAGGCTTATATGGTTTCGGTAAATATGAAGCAGAATTTGACGACCAAGAAGACATCACAAACCGTTACTTTTTCGCTGGTATTGGAACGAATCTAGGTGAGTTTTCTTACGGCAAACAAGATTCTGCGCAAGTCATGCTGACAGACGTGACAGATACAATGGCAACATTCGGGGCAGATGCTGCAGATATTGTCGCGGGCAACAAAGACAAACGTGAAAATAACTTCCTATATTCTGGTGAGTTCGATTCGTTGGCTGTTAAAGTCAATTACATTGCAGCTGATGAAGTTGACGCAAACAGCTTCGGGCTTGCTGCGATGTACTCGTTAGATATGGGCTTAGATTTGGGTGCGGGCTACGTATCTCAAGACAACGGTGACTTCGATGATGATCAAATCAACCTAGTGGCTCAATTCTCTAAAGATGCATTCACAGTAGGCGGTTTATACACTATGGGTAGCGTTGCCGATGAAGATATCACTGGTTATGAGCTGTCTGCAAAATTCAAAGCGAATAAGCAACTTACTCTTGTTGGTGTTTATAACTTCCTAGAGAACGACGATACCAACACTGAAGCGGAAAACAATTTCGCGATTGAAGCGGTTTATAAGTTTAATGGCCATATTCGTACCTACGCCGGTTACAAGTTCGAACAGCTAGACAACAAAGATGACCAACTTCAAGCTGGTATTCGCTACGACTTCTAATTCATAGCAGCGTTCATAACTCCAAGGAAATAATCCTTTTGGCCGAGTTTCACTCGGCCCTTTTTATTTATCTTCTATCAAAAACAGAGTTCAGATTAACTGATCAAGCGAGTGACTAATGCTCCAGGCTCTCTAAGCGCATCCACGTTATAACTCAATACTCTTCCATCACAAGGTGCAAAGTAGCGTTTGTTTTCGTCACCAAAAGCATCATATTGAATCGCTAGAAGTTCGCCTTCTATAACACTCTGCAATAATTCCACCTGAGGCAAGATAAACCCACCGATCTCTGCCCTTACTGAAACCACTTTATTCCCTTCTACCCAGTTAATTTCAGGTAAGCGTTGCTCGCCTTGTAACATTCCATAAAAGGTCAATATTCTAAACACGCCATCTACGGCCCGTTGGATCATATCCAATTGGGTAAATTTCCCCATCCCAACCTCAACAGTCACACTCGGGATCCCACTGCGATTCCATACAGTCTCCAAAATCCCAGGATCGCCAGGGTCGTTGAGCACGCAATCTGGCTCAAACAAGCGAGCAAGTTCGATGCATTGCGGAATCCTAAAGTCAGAGAACACATAAAGAGGGTAAACCGCACCGCGAGTTTGTGTATGTAAATCCACCGCAAAAGTCGCATTGGGCTTCAATAGCCGTTGCCATAGTGAAGCAACAAACCGCTCGGCAGCAGTACCTTCGGGGTTACCAGGAAAAAAGCGATTTAAGTTTGCAGGACATGACCCAGGATCAGAAGAGACAAAATCACGGCTATGATTGAGTAGCCCCGGCAGGTTCACTGTTGGCACAATCGTCACAGTTCCGTGGAGTGATTGCCCGACTAAGTCACGCACAATTTGCTGCGCGGCTAACACACCATTGAGTTCATCACCATGGATTCCGGCGGTAATCATCAACTTAGGGCCGTCCTGACTGCCTTTGAACACAGTCACAGGCATGTTCTTTGGTTGCCCTAGCCCATCACTCGCCACTTGGAACCAAAACTGATGCTCACCTAAAGGCAAATCTTCAACATCTAGGGAATGGATCACTTGACGACCTTGCAGCACGTCTTCTAAATATTCGGTCGCCATCTTACTTCTCCATCAATCAAGGGCTTTGCCATGATAGAGGATCTATCCAACCAAACAAGCAGTGATTCATTTATCAGCAGGCCATTGCACAAATCTGCATTGTTCCAACCATTTGAACAAGTTAACCAAACAAACACCATTGGATTGATGAATGATAAAACGTATTATTTACCCACTTTTATTATTTAGAATGATTATTTTATGACTCAGCCCCATCACCCAATTCAAGGCGCTAGCTGGATGCTAACCGCTGGGTTGGCATTCGCTATTGTTAACAGCTTGGCTCAAGTTGCCAGTATTAATTTTGGTCTACCTTCGACTACAGTCGCGTTCATTCAATATGCTATTGCTCTGATTGTCATCTTGCCCTACCTAAGAACTTTGGGTATTCGCCAATCTCTACGAACAAGTAACCTAAAGCTACATGTGCTGCGTGTCTTTCTCTCCGTTATTGGGATTCAGCTTTGGTTATGGGCACTCGCATACCCTGTACCGATTTGGCAAGGCATAGCCTTACTGATGACTTCGCCATTGTTTGCAACGATTGGTTCGGGCCTATTTTTAAAAGAAAAGGTTGGCGCTGCGCGCTGGGGTGCAACATTGGCAGGCTTTATTGGGGCAATGATCATTCTTGAACCTTGGGCTGATGACTTCAGCTGGGCAACCCTACTTCCTGTTGGCGCGGCTTTCTTTTGGGCATGTTACTCATTAATGGTGAAACGCCTTTCTTCATCCGATGGCCCCTCAACGATGGTTGTCTACTTACTCTTATTGATTACGCCATTCAACATACTGCTTGCCGTTCCTGACTGGCAAACTCCAAGTGGCTCCACAATCTGGCTAGTCTTAATTGGCGCAGGCTGCATGACAGCTCTGGCTCAATGGGCAATAGTCAAAGCCTACGCGGTAGCAGATGCTTCTTTTGTTCAGCCTTTCGACCATGCAAAACTACCGTTGAACGTGCTCGCTGGCTGGGTCGTCTTCAGTTGGGTTCCACCGGGTCGACTTTGGCTAGGGGCCGCTATCATTATTGCTTCCGTAGCATTCATTACCCAATGGGAAACAAAAAAATCCGCTAAGGTGAAATAATATCCCCCGCGGCCCGTTCTTTTAATTTAAGAGAACAGAATTGAGGCAATACTAATGACAAAACCGATCAAACTTACTTTATATCGCTGGGGCGGCAGTTGGGGACCATTTAAGGTCAATATCCCTTGTGGTGAGTGCACATTAACCAAAGATATCCTTCAAGATACGTTCGACAATGAACTTGCAGGTGTCCCAATTGAACTCGAAGTAAAAGATTGGTTATCTCACTGGTGGGAACCGTTGAAAATGGGTGCGTGGCACGCTCCTATCCTCGTTGTCGAAGGCAAAGTCGTAAGCCAAGGGGAAGCGCTGAACCGTGGTGTACTCGTGCAGTCAGTTATCAAAGAATGGACTGAACGGGATACTTTGAAAGGCAACATTGTATATGGGAAAGCCACCTGCCCGTTTTGTGTGAAAGCGAAAAACATGCTTGATGAGGCTGGCGTTCAGTACGATTACTATGATGTCGTCAAAGACAGTGCCGCTCTCTACCGAATGATTCCAGAAGTGAAAGCAATCATTGGGCAAAAAACGCCAGTCACTGTTCCGCAGATTTGGCTGGATGGTAAGTACATAGGCGGTGCAGATAACCTTTCATCTTGGATGAAAGAACATGGTCTAGATTCAATCCCAGATAATGTCGTGGATCTATCTAACCAAAATGCTAGCTAAAGCTAACCATTAACTCAATTCTAATATTTTGGCTCCATCCAAAAGTAACAAAGCCCTGAAGAGCAATCTTCAGGGCTTTGTTTTATATTCTTAAAAGTAGCGTTTACTTCGCTAGCTTCTTCATCATTCTTTTCACGAACGATACTTTTTTTGGCTTGGCTTTACCATATAGCGCTTCATGCATCATGTTTTTTGCAACTATTTGACCAACATATGCATTACCTAATTCGTAACTCATAACTCGCTCCAATCTTTGTAATTTATTTTCTTTTCATGAGCATAATACGCCAAATTCACACAAAAACAAGATACATATCACACTTTAATGTAGTTTAATTACATATAAGAAGCTAAAAAATCAGCCCTATAGGCTGACTTTTATTATTTGAATTAGCGCTAGCTACGTTTCGGTTGCTTGTATGTCTTTCCAGCAGCCTGATAAGTTTCTTTTTGCTTAACTTCAAACATTGACTCAAAGAACCATGCAGCGAACTTAATCAGATCATCGCCTTCATTCATGACATGCTCAATGAATTCTTGCTCTTCACCTTGCTCATTTTCTTGAAGCGTTACGTGATAAATACGCTTTTCGCCTTCAACCTCAGCTAATGCGAACTGACCGGTTAGGGATTCAGCTGACTCAGACACTTCGCTATCTTCGTGCTTTTTCAATAGCTCTAAAGCTTGGGGAAGGTTTTCTTGCTCACAAATCGTTTTAACGAGCGTTTCAAATTCACTATGCTGCATGATATCTACCTATAAAATTAACGTGCGCATTGTAGGTAACCCTTAAACCAATTACAACGCTTGAGTTGGAATGCTCGACTCGGAGTTTCGACTCGTTGAGTACAACACCACTCCCATCACCGTACTTACCGCAATATAGAAAACCCCAAGGCTCACTTGCCCAGATACCCAGTATTGAACTAAATATCCTCCTAATAAACCGGCACCGCACATCTGTACAGAACCCGACAATGCAGAAACAGCACCGGCTTGCTTCTTATGAGGTTCTAACAACATGCTTATCGATAGGGGGAAAGACATCCCTTGCCCAACCGTCAGCCAAGTAAAAGCCCAAAGCAAATTGAAGATACTTAGCGGAGTAACCATCAACCACAAGCCCGACAACAACATTAGTATAATCGCCATCGTCATGATCTGAGGAGTAGTAAAGCGACGGTTCAAAACATTCAAAGCTAAGCTGCCCATCATTAAGCCTGCAGATGGGATGATCATCAAAGTGCCGTATTCAGCTGCGGTCAAGCCTAGCTTTTCTTGCATTAAAAACGGAAAAACTGACAACGACACCAAGGCAGCCAAGTAACTCACCCAATTATAACTCGCACTGCTGGTCACCTGTTTATTCGTAAGCAAGGTTCCGTAATTACGAATCACAACCCCAAGTTGGAATTTGGATTTTTTGTACGGCAGAGTTTCCGGAAGAACGAAGAAGCCAAGAGTAAAAATAGCGAGTAAGTAGGCCAAAACGAAACCAAAGACGGCTTGCCAACCAAGGTGGAACGCTATCCACCCACCAAAGACTGGAGCAATAATTGGCATGACCGAAGCGGTTACAGAAATATACGATAAAGCTTTGGTTAAGTGAAAACCGTCATAACTGTCCCTTAGAACACTTCGCCCTAGCACAGAAGCACTTCCTGCCCCCAGACCTTGAAGAAGCCGACCAAGCTCCAATGCAAAAGCCGAATCAGAAAAGGCAATACATACGATAGTCCCAACAAGATATATGCCTTGCCCAATCAAGAAAACGGGCCTGCGACCTATGGCGTCAGACATTGGTCCATACACAAGCTGAGAGAGCCCAAAACCGACGAGAAATAGTGTGACCAAAAGTTGAACGTCATTCTGAGTGATACCTAACTCCCCACTAATCAGTGGGAGTGATGGTAAGTAAATGCTCACACCGACTTGCCCCGTTGCAATGATCATCATTGCAAGCAGTAGAGGTGCTTTTTTAAAGGCATCTGCCTGAAAAGTTGTCTTAGTTGTTTGATTTTTATTCATGTATTTATCTTACATTCAAACCTCACAACTGATAATCATGTAATATGGAATTAGATTGCGTCCTAGTAGGAAAGAATAATGGATTGGATACTCAATGTAAGAACCTATGTAAAAGTCGTTGATGAAGGGAGCTTTAACGGAGCTGCTCGTAAGCTCAATACCACCAGCTCAGCGATCAGCAAGCGAATCCAATGGCTAGAAGATCGCATCGGCACCCAGTTGCTCAAACGCACGACACGCTCGATCAGTCAAACCGAAGCTGGGGCCGTTTTTTATGAAAGAGCAAAAGATCAACTTGATAGTTGGCAATCTGTCATTGACGAAACTCGTTCAGTAAACCAAACACCAGCCGGGTTACTCAAAATCGGAGCCACCATCGCCGTTGGCTCAAAATTTTTGGTGCAATATCTGGATGATTTTCTTGAACAATACCCAGATATTAAAGTGCAGCTCATCACGACCACTCCGGGTCAACTGCCAGCCCTGAGTTTAGACTTGGTATTGAGCCGAGAACTCGAGCAACTTAACTCACTCAGCTTCAAAAAAACGCCTCTATTCGAACATAAAGCTGGGTTCTACGCCTCTCCTGCATACCTAGAGAAACATCAGGCACCAGAACGCGAAGAAGACCTTCAATCACACAATGTCCTGATTTGGGGGGAAAGGCTGATTCGAGAGGTTACTTTGACGAATGGTAAACGCTTAACTCTCACTGGAAACTTTTCGACAACAAACCCAGAAGCTCTATTTCATGCCGCCAAACGAGGAATGGGCGTCCTACTCACCGTGCAAGCAATGATTAAGGACGAGCTAAAACTAGGGACATTAGTTCCATTATTGCCTGAAATTACGGCTGATGAAGCCATGGTATACGCGTATTACCCGAAACTAGACTATCAACATACTAGAACAAAACTGTTTTTAGATTACCTAAAAACTCGCCTAAAAGAGAAAGCTTTACAAGAGCAACTGTAATATCAATCGATAGAGTGACACACCACTTCAACCTTTGAATCTATTAGTATCTAAGAATTAGGAACTTAAAAAATTATCATTATTTAGTTTGAAAAGAGTGCCATTATCGACAATAGTAAATAAGGTGCATATCACATAATAACAATGCATTCTCTTAGGCTTAAAATGGATCGAACCCTATGAAAAAATGTTCGGCTAATAATACTATTGATCTAGATACCATCAGTCACATCATACGATTAGATGGTCGAGATATGCTTGAGTCCGCGGTACTTACGTTACATAAAACTTTCAACACATACTGTACAGGTATTGTTGAAAAGAAACGCTTTCAGAAGCACATTTCTCCCATTGCTTTTGCCCAGAACAACAAACTTAATCAGAACCTGTCTGCACTGCCCAAAAACATTCTCTGTAATCCGGAGCATGGTGCCAACTGTCAGTATTGTTCGTATACAGGTGATCTCTTTAGCTCTATTCCCAAAGAAGCTTTCGCCAATAAAGTCTCCACATCCAGTTACGTCGCAATTCCAATCCGCGCACAGGATGGTGAGGTAATGGGAGTATTGTTCTCGACCTTTTCAGAACAACTCAGTGAAGCAGAACAACAAAGAATGGCGTATTTCCATCAAATGTTC
>Ga0213838_1001188_pt1 | contig 14167 bp, 15 predicted proteins | sample SWPATP13_FD_160577 | JGI IMG/M metagenome (GOLD analysis project Ga0213838, IMG submission 160577) | Coastal seawater microbial communities from Marineland, Florida, United States - SWPA TP1 #3 | ecosystem: Environmental > Aquatic > Marine > Coastal | place: USA: Florida | collected 2016-08-06 | reverse complement strand
AAGGCCGCTATTTGCTTGCCCACCATCCTAATCTAGCGACGGCGCTCGAACACCAGTAGAAAGAAAGCTGGCGGTTATCATCTCCGATTTGTGCCGTAGATTCTTTGCCACCTTTTTTGATGTTACGTAGTACATCTTTCAATAACTTCGCATTGTAGCTGACAGCCTGAACGCCATGTTCTTCACTTACCCCAATTTGAGCGGTTGGGAGCTTAACGAAAAACGGGTCATTGGTACTGTAGAGAATATGATCGCGCCCAACATAATAAGAGTGCGGGCAGAATGTTGGGTAACCTGTTGAATTGGTGACGGTGAGTACGCCAGGCTCTAAGGTGTCGATTTCATCAGGGCTTACATTCTTCATTTTTGTTCTAAGTACGCGCCATAGATCTTTGTGCTCGAGCACACTCGGGGTTTTTAGGCGGCTTTCTACTGGAAAACAGCGTGTAAAAGCGAAATCGTGGCACACTCCGGTAATCGGCATAAATCAATCTCCATTTATAATTATGGGGTCAATTTATATATCAAAGTGTGACAATACAATTTTAATATGCAGCTTTGTTGAGGGCGGTGCAGTATTTAAGAAACTCTGCTGGAATGAGATCGGGTTAGAGTTGATCTTCAATCGGTAAAATTCCACTGATCCACGCGCCCATTCTTCTCCAAACACTCGCATGGGGTTCTGTGTAGTATGTGATGTCGGCTTTATGATCGCGCCAAGCCACATCGCCATCTTCTATGACAACTTGATAGGCGTTCTGCTCAAGCTTTTTGTGTAGCTCTTGGTACGATTCTCCCACGTACTCTGGCTGTTCTATGATGACGGCCATTTCTGTATTGAGTAGGGCTGAGCGAGGGTCCCAGTTCATCGATCCTACAAATAGTGTGTCCTTGTCTAGCAACATGGCTTTAGCGTGAAGGCTAGATCGACTGCTGCCCGTCATGCTCCAGTTAGATTCGATGTTAGCACTCGATTTTACTTCCCAAAGCTTTACACCGCCTTCGACTAGCGCTTGACGGTATTTAGCGTACCAACCGTGCACCGCGAAAACGTCGTTTGATGCTAGCGAGTTGGTAATAATGATGACTTCTTTCCCCGATTGAGCGGCATCGACCAGTTCTTGTGTCCCGGTTTCTGTGGGTACAAAGTAAGGGGAGATGAGAACAAGTGATTCCTCTACCTCTCTTAACAAAGTTGATAAACTATCGACCAATGTGCTGCCTTCTCCGCTGATTTTGCTTGGATCATCGTAAAGTAGGTGCGCTTCGCCCCAATAAAGCGGCATGTCATTGTTTTGCATGTCTCGATAAAAAGGTAACTCGGTAAAGTCGTATATCCCAGATGAAAACTTTCTATCAATTTGAGAGCTTTCTAGCCACTCATCCACATCATGTTGGGTAATGTGACTGTCCGGTTGCGAGATCCATTCCATCGGGATTGCAAAATCACTGTTCCAATATTCGTCAAATTGAGTGTCTATTTCTTGGACGGTATTGCCATAGAGTAGGACATCAAAATCACCAAACTCTACGCTTGATTCAAACGAGAAATATTCATTACCAATGTTTCGACCACCCACGATTGAGGTAACACTATCGGCCGTTAATGACTTATTGTGCATCCGCCGATTAAGACGGTCGAAATCGCTAAGGAAAGCGACGGCGCGCGAAGAGCGGTATTGATGTGGGTTGAATAATCGAACTTCTATGTTGGGGTGCGCGTTGACGTAGCCTAATCCTTTATCGTCACGCTTTTGCATGTCGTCCAGTAATAATCGGACACGAACTCCGCGTTCTGCCGCCTCGAATAAGCGCCACGTTAGCAACTGGCTCGTTTCATCGTTGCGATAAATGTAGTACTGCAAGTCTAAGCTTTTTTCGGCATTCTCAATGAGTGCCAATCGTGCGAGTAGAGCATCGTGTCCTAAAACTAAGGGAAAGAAGCCAGATTGATTCGCAGGTTTAGGCGTTTCAGGCGTCAGGTAGTCTGATAGTTTTGACTGAGTTTGATACCCATATGCGTAACTTGTGGGCTTATTTTCAAGGTCTTGCTGCGGTATTGCGCCACATGCGGTGAGCAAAACAAGTGGGATGAAAGTGAGCAATCGCGTGAAATGAGCCGTCGTTTTCATAGGTATCACAATGAGTGGTTGTTATGCTCAGTGTAATGGACAATAGGGCGACTGTAAGCAGCCCTATTGGTTGGATTAAGAAAAGTGTCACACTTTTCAATAGCGCGAGTGTCGTAGCTATAAGATCCCAAGGCTTTTCAGTTTTCGATAAATGGTGTTCCGGCTGATCCCTAATATGCGAGAAGTCTTACTGATGTTTCCCTGATTCGCTTGGTAGGTTTGAACTAGCGTCTCTTCAATGGTCTGCTTGAGCCCTGATTGTGCATTGGCGAGGGTGTGACTTGAACTCAGGGGCGCCGTGCTATTGGCTACGTGAGGCGAACACGTGGTGAGCTGCTGAGCGAGTTGGCTAGGGACATGCTCTAAAGTAAGCAGTGGTTCGTCGCTTGATAACAGCGATGACACTTTCAATAAATTGTCGAGTTCACGAATATTACCCGGCCAAGAATACGTGCAAAGCAAATCCATTAAATGTGGGCAAATATTTTGCGTAGACAGTGCGTGCTTAGAGTGAATGTGCTCAATGAGTGCTTGCTTGTCTTGTCTATCTCTAAGGCTAGGTAGCGTAAACGTTAACCCATTCAATCGATAATAGAGATCTTGCCTAAATTCGCCCGCTGCCACGAGCTCTTCCAAATTTTTGTGGGTAGCAGCAATGATTTGGCAATCGACAGTGAAGCTTTGGTTTGACCCAACAGGGACAACGGACTTATCTTGCAAAACATGCAATAGTCGACATTGAGCCTCTAGCGGCATATCCGCAATCTCATCTAAAAACAACATGCCTTTATCTGCTTGACGAATTTTTCCTTGAAAGCCTTTGTTATTGGCTCCGGTAAATGCCCCTGGTGCATACCCAAATAGCTCCGATTCAATGAGATCTTTTGGCAACGCGCCACAATTGACGGCGACCAGCGGGGAAGATTTTCTTTGGCTTTGTTTGTGTAGGGCTTTAACAAATTCGCCTTTCCCAACGCCAGTTTCCCCCAGAATTAGCAGGCTGATGCCTTTGTCGACGACCTTATTCGCTTGTTGCCACGCATGCTCGATTTGTTGTTCCCCATGATGAAGGTCACAAGAGGCAGACAAAGAGCGAGTACGTTTAGTTGCTCGTTTCAGTTGCTGTTTTTCGAATACAAATGGCTGCGGAGAAGCGTTACGGTTTAATAAAGTATCAATACATTCGCCGACCATTGAAGGGTGGTCCAATAACTGAGATGCGACTTGATTATGGGCTAACACCTCTCCCAATTCGTTAGCGATAACAATGCCTTGCCAACCACTGTGCAGTAATGATTTTTCGCATGCGAGATCGATTCGAGTTGACCCTTGTGGGATGTGGCTGAGTAGTTGATTTTCTATGAGTTGAACCATGTTCTGCACTAGAAGCTGAACCGAAGCATCATGCTGTTGTTGTTCACTGGTGATATCCAAAATACCCACCATGTTGCCTTGGTGATCAAATACAGGGCTTGCAGAGCAACTAATAAAGCGATGCTGATGAATAAAGTGTTGTTCGCCAATGATAGACACAGGTTTCGCTTCGATGATTGCCGTACCAATAGCGTTTGTGCCTTTAAGCTGCTCTTGCCAACATGCCCCTGAACTTAAGGCGATTGAGGTCAGTTTCTCTTTGAACCTTTCTTGCCCCCAACTGGCCAGAATGACTCCTTCAATATCTGTGAGGATCAATCGACTGTCGGTTCGGGCGAACATCTGATTGAACAGGGGTAAAGCGATGCATTCAACAATTTGTATTAAATCCGACGATTGATGACGTCGCTGCTTGAGCAGGGACTGAGATAGACGAATGTCATCGGGCAGTTTTCGTTGTTTTAGTCCGGCAGCAGTACTTCGGTTCCAAGAGGATGAAAGCCAATCTGATGAATGTGTGTGTTGAAGTTGCATGACTGTTCCATGTCGTGACAGTGAGGGTGTACCAAATTGGAACAGTTGAACAATGGACTGCTTTCCATACGGCCGTTCAATGCCAACTCACTTTAAGATTTAAATGTTTGGCAATCATAGTTTTACATTTTATTAACAACAAGTTTTCAAGTTCTGGCGTGTGATTTGCGTTGTTACTGATGTGAAGAAAGCACGAAGTATCAGTGTTTTAAACAAAAAACATAAACATGACACAACTCATCAATGAGAATGAAAGAAGGATCTAACTATGATTTATGCGCAGCCAGGTAGTGATAATGCAGTGGTGAACTTTAAAGCTCAGTACGATAACTTTATCGGAGGCGAATGGGTAAAACCGGTCAGTGGCGAATACTTTGATAATACTTCTCCTGTGAATGGGCAGGCTTACTGTCAGGTCGCTCGTTCTACGGAAGCGGATGTCGCTCTGGCACTTGATGCGGCGCATGCAGCGCGAGCAAGTTGGGCAGCAACGAGTGTCACCGAACGCTCCAATATTCTTCTTAAAATTGCTGACCGTATTGAGGCGAATTTAGAAGAGATCGCCGTGGCTGAAACATGGGAAAACGGTAAGCCAGTGCGTGAGACTCTTGCTGCTGATATTCCGCTTGTTGTGGATCATTTTAGATACTTTGCTGGTTGTATCCGAGCGCAAGAAGGCAGTGCGGCAGAGCTAGATTCAAACACCGCGAGCTACCATTTTCCGGAACCAATTGGCGTGGTTGGGCAAATCATTCCGTGGAACTTTCCAATTCTAATGGCTGCGTGGAAACTTGCCCCGGCATTGGCTGCGGGTTGCTGTGTGGTGATGAAACCTGCCGAGCAGACTCCGACATCTATTTTAGTTTTGATGGAGAAAATCGCAGATTTATTACCTGCTGGCGTTGTGAATATTGTGAACGGTTTTGGTAGCGAAGCAGGACAAGCGCTCGCTACTAGTGATCGTATCGCGAAACTGGCGTTTACCGGTTCGACAGAAGTGGGTCATCATATTCTTAAATGCGCGGCCGAAAGCCTGATTCCATCAACCGTAGAATTAGGTGGCAAATCGCCTAACATTTATTTCCCAGACATTTTTGATCACGAAGATGATTACCTAGACAAGTGTGTTGAAGGCATGCTGTTGGCGTTCTTCAACCAAGGTGAAGTGTGTACGTGTCCTTCTCGCGTGTTGATCCATGAATCGGTGTACGACAAGTTCATTAGTAAAGTCGTTGAGAGAGCGCAAACCATTAAGCAAGGTAACCCGTTAGATACGGATACTCAGGTTGGTGCTCAAGCCTCTCAAGAGCAATTTGACAAGATTTTAAGTTACTTAGAAATCGGACGTCAGGAGGGGGCGAAAGTACTCACTGGTGGTGAAATCTCACCTCAGCCAGAAGACCTTGGTGGCGGCTACTACATTCAGCCAACCATGCTAGAAGGCAATAATAAAATGCGAGTCTTCCAAGAAGAGATCTTTGGCCCTGTGATTGCGGTGACGACGTTCAAAGATGAAGCTGAAGCATTAGAAATAGCCAATGATACTGAGTATGGCTTGGGCGCAGGGGTATGGACGCGTGACGCGAACCTTGCCTATCGAATGGGGCGTAAGATCGAAGCCGGACGCATTTGGGTCAACTGCTACCATGCATACCCAGCGCATGCGGCATTCGGTGGATATAAAAAGTCAGGCATTGGCCGTGAAACCCACAAAATGATGCTCGATCATTACCAAAATACTAAGAACTTGTTGATCAGCTATGACACGAACCCGCTTGGTTTTTTCTAAGCCAGAACCATTCGTTAAATGTCACATAACACGCAGTTGACTAAGTCACTAAACGTGAATGAAACTGAAGAGTTAGTGTGAAACACAACGCCGAACTGATTTCAGTTCGGCGTTGTAATTATTACGCTAGGTGCAGCTCTCTTTCTACTTAGGCTGATTTCGTTGGAGCTCGTGTTGTGAGTTTCGTGTTCGCTGCGCCATACATAACCTAGCAAAGAAAGAGGTGTCATTATTCAAATGAAACTTGCTCGAAATGAGGGTTTTGAACGCGAACTTCAAGCTTAGCAATATCATCGAGAACGACAAGCAGTGTACGGCCGTTTGTCGACACTTCAATACACTCTTCTTTCTGATTGTTACGCTTGGTATCTATCGCTGTGCACTCAAGGTGTTGGCCCGTTTTTAAATGGAGCGTAATCGGGTAACGATACATACAAACTATCTCTATGTAGTCGTATTGATTGCAACTGATCATATCTTTGCTCCCACATGATTGAATAACCATTTTAACTTAGCCAAATACTGTCAAAGCCACAATGGCATTTGTTTGATGAAAAACATAGTGATAATGAATTCATATAATTAGTATTTTAGTCGGTATAAGTTCACAGATGGTGAGTAAAGATGAAGTTATTGGTGGATAAAACCGGCGAGCAGTTCTTGGAAGTGCTTGAAGAAGTGGGGGACACGCTTCGTGTTCAGTTCATTAGTAATGAAGGCGTTCGCAAAGGTAAGCCTTTTAATGACTCGATGACAGGCTTGTTTCTCACTGGGTGGACGAATAGAAGCACTTCTACAGCGATGGGGTTAGAAAAGTTTAAACAAGGCGTGCTTCAAGACGCGACGGTGAGCTTTGCGTTGCACCAACTCTACCCGTTAGGTCGTAAAGTGAAGTTACCTTGCGGACGCGTCGCGACGATAGCGAGTTACGCGAACACTCATGAAGATGGCTATTACATGTTTGTCAGGTTAGATGGGGAGTTAACCCGTTTGAAAATGACACCAGACTGGATCTTAATGCCATCTGATACACTTTTAAGGTTACCTTTTTATCCTCGCCCTAAAACTCAGGAAGAGCTAGCGGCAATTGAAGCTTTTGATGCTTGGGCTGGTGGTTTTTGAACGACCTAGCTATTTTTTTAAGGCGATGGTAGCAGAGAGCTAAGAGAATTTGAGAGTGGCTTGGAAGAACGATGTAATTCATCAAAACGTCATTTCATCGTTACTTTGACCTAAGCACTTTTGGTAAAGAGCAGCCTCCAATAAGAGTCATGTGTCTTCGTTTATTTGCATCGAAAATTATATCGCCCAACGTAATGTATATCAGTGTCTATACTCTATTCGACCCCTAGGTCTAGAAGTACGTTAGTTAGGCTATTTTCAACAATAAAAATAATACGGATATGACAATGAAAACGAATAATCATACTTATTTGGAGGAATCGAAATCTATCGTTGTACTTAGAAATCGATTTCTTTGTTTATGTAATCGTGAACTGACTGCCAATGTGCCGTTAAGTCACGTTAAGTTAGATGATAAAACGAAAACGGTGCAGCTGAGCCGCGCGGAATCAGTGCAGTTGCAATCACGCGATTACAAGGTGATGACGACGTTTATCAAGCAGCAAAGAACTCAGAATAGGTTTTAGTGTTGAGAGTGAAGAATCAAGCATGCGCATTGACGCATGCTTTTTTGTTGCGAGGGGCTGGGTTATTTGGCGGTTTTTTCAGAGAATAAACCAGACACCTTGAACCCGATAGCATAGCTAACTACAGCCACTGTAATAAACATCATACCGGTGTAGGCATAGGCAATATATTTAGACACTCCAAAGCTCATGACGAGGCTAAACACGATGTCTTGAAAGGCTTGCTGAGGCCAATGTGTTACAGCAAAATTAGCACTATCGACAATCAGAAAAATAAGGCCAAATAGCCCCATCAGTGCAAAAAGAAGACTGAACACGGTTCTTCGATTCATAGTTTGAACCCCTTAATTAATTCGTCGCAATTTTATAGTGCCTTAAAAAGATTAACCACCTACTGCGTCTAATTATGAGTGAATAACCTTACTCGAAACCCCACTATTTAAATTGGAATGTTAGAGAAGAAGACTTCATCTTTTTTGTATTGCCCTTGATTTCTGTCGAGGTCAACCAGTGGTAAACCTTGCTTATTGAATAAGTGCTCGACCAATTGGCGATTGAATAAATGGCTGCTGGTGTCGGCCAGAAAGTCTTCGACTTTGATCCATGTGGCTTCGGCGACTTCGTCGGTGTCTTTTATCGATATGGCGTAAGAGTGCGCTTTTAGGCAACAGATAAAATACAGGTTTGATTTCCCAAATTGATAAGGGTGACGAGTCGCCATACCTAGAATGGATTGGAAAGTCGCCTCTATGCCAGTTTCTTCGTAGACTTCTCTTACAATCGCTTCTTCAATCGACTCTCCAAGTTCGATATGCCCGCCTGGGAGTTTATATCCCGTCATACCATGTTCTCTGATCATCAGGATTTCGTTGTTCGGGCTGATGATAAAGGCGCCTGCCCCTAAAGTATGCGTAGGAATAAATGGCACGAATACCGATGATTCTTGCTTATGAATCAACGTAATTTCTGTTTCTAAGCAATTATGAAATACAAAGCCGATCTCAGTAGCATAGCGAATGAAGTGGGCAGAGGTGATAGGTAGAGTAAGCCAAGTAATGCTTTTATTCTGCTGTTTAGAGAACTGCAGAATGGTTTGCAGCTCTTGAGAAAAGCTGCTCTCGTCTACAGGCAGAGTGGTTGGGTCGATAATGATCCCATTAAACTTATCGAGTTCGAATTCCACTGTACTTCCTTGATTGATGCTATTGATGCCACATTACCTTTAAAGCGAGAAAATCTGCAATAAAAAACTGTGCTACAGCTGCGTAATCGATGATTGAGGAGCGGAAGAAATGATTGGCCGCTGTGTTTAGCGGCCATTGAAAAGTAGCAGGATTGAGCCGGATGTTCGCGATTATTGGGCGGTTTTTAATCTCGCTAGTACTTCAGTGAGTGAAGGTACAATGGCGTGGCCGAGTTGTTTCACTTCTTCGCATGGCTCCACCAAGTCAGGAATTTGGAAAGTGATCATATTAGCGGCGACTGCGGCACGAGTACCATTGTTGGAATCTTCAAATGCGACACATTGGTTAGGCTCGATGCCTAAACGCTGAGCGGCTAACAAGTAGATTTCAGGATGAGGTTTTCCGTGGGTAACCTCGCAGCCTGTGCTAAGGGAGTCGAAGTATTGGTCAATTCCGGCGAGTTGCAGTTTGATTTCAGCCACATCTTTTTGAGTGGATGTCGCCACTGCGGTGGGAATGTTATTCGCCTTTAGCCACGCTAAGAGTTCTATCACGCCTTCTTTTACGGGAATCGCTTGGTGTTTCACCACGGCATTATAACGCTCACGCCATTCATCATGTAGTGCCGGGTAATCAAGGCTTGGGCCGTAGCCTTCGCGTAGCAGCTTCTCAATACTGGCGGAGTTACATCCGATGATGCTCAGATAAACGTCTTCTAGAAACTCCACATTCTGAGCGTCACACGCTTCTTGGAAAATACGTTTACATACTCGCTCGGTATCAAGGAGTAATCCGTCCATGTCGAAAATGGCGGCTTGGAATGTCATATCAGTACTTCTTATCTGTATTTAGCGAAGCTCGCATTTTTACATAACGTTGCGCTGCCTTCTATAGAGAAAGGGCAATAGTTTTGTGTGTCTACTACTCATTATAGATCGTTGAGTCTTCCATGGTTTTCGCGCTTATCGCATGAAATCAGTAAAACCAGCCAGTGCGAAAGGAAACGCCTACAACCACAAACAGCACCGATAGAATCGTGACAGGAATAATATGCCACGCCATTGTTTTTAACGTGTCTGGACTTAGGTTGGGGATCACGCGGAATCTGGCACTCAACGCAAAGCAAAAAGTAATCAATAGCAGAGTGAGCTTTAGCCATAAAATATGGGTGACGGGGTTTGCAAAATTTGTCCATTGGCTGAAATCGGGAATCATGTGGAAAGCCAGAAAAATGCCCGTAATGATCTGCGTAACAAGTGCTGGCATACCAATTTTTTCATAAACGGACTCAAACTCTAACAGCGCTTCTGGCGAACGTTGTCGCATGACTCTAGGCAGAACAACAACAGAAAGTACGATATGGCCACCTGTCCAAATCGTTGCGCCAATCACGTGCAGTAGTAACAATATCCCAAACATAATTTGTCGCTCCAACTCAAATGAGGACTTAGGCTACCTTAATGAGAATTATTTACCTATGAGTTAAATCAAGGATATTTCTGGAATTTATAAACTAATCACGGTTGATCTGTTTGCCGTAATGTCACCTGTTCGGTCTATCGCTCTCAAATTTCTTCCGTATTCTTACTGTACTTGGATGGTGAGTAACTTATTTGGATTACAAAGACTAATTCGATAAGTCAGGTACTCATTCCAGTCTTACGAGGTAACGATTGGCTAATAATTGCTCAGTTCGTCGAATTATTTACTACTCTATTAGTAGCGCAACTGATTGCTTTACTAATGTCCAAATATATCTCACCTAGGAATACTGGCAGGCCGAGCAAATGTATCAATGAGCAGGGAGAATCAAATGTCACTAAATTCAAGTACATTTACTGTTGTCGACACTGAATCTTTATTGAAGCTGCATGATTTAACCGAAACAGATTTAGCCTTGATTAGAAAATTCGGCCAAATCATGATCCCTAGACTTGATGAATACGTGAAGCATTTTTACGACTGGCTTGAGCTTATGCCAGAGTACGAACAATTCTTTACCGACCAGCAGAAGCTGAATCGAGTGAAAGACTCGCAGGTTCGTTATTGGAAAGCGTTTTTTCATGCCAAGGTTGATGAGCAATATGTCTTAAGCCGACGTGAAGTCGGGGAGGTACATGCACGTATTGGGCTGCCGCTCCCTAGCTACTTTGCTAGCATGAACATTTCTATGGTTATTTACACGAAGCGTATGTATGACGGCAGCTTATATAGCGATGAATACAGTTCTCTCGTGACCGCCTTTACTAAATTATTACATTTCGATACCACGTTAGTGGTGGAAACTTATTCTCGCCTGATTAATAAACGTATTGCCGAGCAAAGCGAAGCGCTTATGGCGATGTCTACGCCAGTGACCATGATTTGGGAAGACATTTTAATGCTGCCTATTGTAGGCATTATCGATTCGAAGCGTGCGCAAGATATTATGACGACAGTACTGAATAAGATCGCTGAGAATCGAGCCAAAATACTGATCATGGATATTTCCGGAGTCGCCGTTGTAGATACCGCAGTCGCCAATCATTTTATTAAAATTACGAAGGCGACGAAGCTGATGGGCTGCGAATGTTTGGTTTCAGGTGTATCGCCTTCTTTAGCGCAAACTATGGTTCATCTGGGGATCAATGTGGGTGAGGTCTGTACTAATGCTACTTTGCGTGATGCGTTGGAAAATGCATTTAAAATTTTGGACTTGAATGTACGCCCTGTCGAAGACGTTAACTAACGAGTGCCTCTGTAGTGCAAAATATCATTGCCATCAACAAAATTGAACACGCCTTAGTGGTGTCGATTCAGGTGGACCTAACCTTGAAGCTATTAAACAGCTTTCGTTCAGAGTTGCTGGAGAAAGTTCGAAATAATGTGGTGAGAGGAGTGCTATTGGACATGTCCGGCGTAAAAACCTTTGGGCGAAACGAAATGACAGAATTGGTCGATATTGCTCATATGGTCAATGTAATGGGGAAAAAGTGCATTTTTGTCGGGCTAAGACCCGGTGTAGTGATGGGACTACTCGACATCGAATTTAATGTGGAAGAGATAGACTCTGCCGCTAATTTAGAGCGCGGATTACAACGTTTGTTAGATTAAGGGTGGGAGAGCGAATATGGAATCTCAAACACCAAAACCAAGTTACGATAGTTTTTTTGTAAAGAACGAAGCCGATGTGATGTCGGCTGTGATGAGTACTTACATTTATACCAAACGCTTGGGTTTCTCTGTTGCCTTAATGAGTGAAGTATCTACTGCGGTATCTGAGCTGGCCACCAATGCAGTGAAATACGCTAATGGTGGTGTGGTTGAGTTATCGTCAATCGAAAGCTGTGGACGCACTGGTGTCCAAGTTGTAGTCAAAGATCAGGGTGAAGGGATTCAGGATATAGAGCTAGCTCTAACCGATAATTTTTCCACTCAAGGTTCGCTTGGTTTAGGGTTACCTGGGGTAAAACGCATGATGGACGAGTTTTTGATTGAATCCTCCCCTGAGCAGGGAACGACCATTCAACTTGTAAAATGGAACTCAGGCTGTGGGTTTTAGTTACTATCACCGGATTGAACCGTATTTGGGCGAAATTGAATCAGGCGATGGTTTGGTTATTCAGCAATCAGATGCAAACTTGCTGGTGGTTATTATCGATGTGCTTGGTCATGGCACTACAGCCGCTAAATTAGCCCGACAAATGGAAACCTTTATCGAATGCAATTTAACGTTCGATTTACTGTGGTTGATGACCAAGCTACATACGCAGTTTTTGGGGCAGCAAGGGGCTGCGGTCACCATGGTGTATTTCGATGGCGAGACTAAAAATTTCAAAGGAGTCGGCGTTGGTAATACTTTAGTGAGGAAGTGTGGAATGCCTTGGCACTCTTTTCATTCTCAGCCCGGAATTGTTGGCGAGCTATTACCAACATTACGATGTTTCGAAGGGAAGTTTGTGAGTGGAGATGTCTTTTTGTTTACGACTGATGGCATCAAAGAAAATATTGATGCTCATGAATGCGCGCCGGTGCAATATCAATCGTTACAATCATTTTCTAACTATTTGTTTGAGCATTTTAGTAAGCCATATGACGACTCGACGGTAATTGTTGTGAGGTACGATGATGAGTAGGCGAGTGTCGTTTGAGTTATATCGAAATGACGTCAGTATGTTGTCTTTAAGGCATAAACTGACCTCTATTTATAAGCGCCTTGGTTACAGTACTTTCGATCAAGATTATTTAATGGTGAATGGGGGCGAATTAGTCAGCGCACTTATTGAACTCACTTCTCATCTAACATTACATGTGGCGATAAATGAAGACATGGTTTCAATTGAGGGGCAACTCGCTTTACCCAATGAAACAGCCTCTTTGTTATCTAAATTACGTTTGAACCTTAATGTCTACTCAGATTCTTTTGTGTGGAGCCTACCTACTCAATCCCGCTTATCTATAGAAGAAATGGACAACCTCTGTTCGCTTGTCAAAGTAAAAACCAGTGAAGAATTAATGGCAGAGCTGAAAGATCGCAATTTAGAACTGGCGGCTCATCGTGACGGTTTAGAGAAAGAAATTGAAAGCCGGACCCACGATCTAAGAATGAGTGAGGAGCTTTCACGTACGATCATTGATGGTGCGCCGTCGAGCGTCGCCATTATTGATTCCATCGGTCGTATCCTATTGTGGAACAAAACGGCCGTTGAAGTGTACGGTTACTCTGTGGAAGAAGCGCTCGGTCAAAATCTTATTTCGTTATTGAAAATGGATCTTCCTGAAGAGCTAGAAGCCATATTTTCTAAACCACTTATGATTGAAGATCATCAATTGGTGGCGGGGGGGTTCTTTGAACTTGATAGTTATACGCGCCGTGACCTGACTATTCCGATTGATTTAGGCATTTCCATTTTCCAACTTAACGAACGCTGCCAAGCTGCGATGTTTCTCCGTGATGTCTCTTCTCGGAAGTTCGTTGAAGATCAACTTAATGAAGCGAGAGATCGTGCTGAGGAAGCGGTGGAAGTGAAATCCATGTTTCTGGCCAATATGAGTCATGAAATTCGTACGCCAATGAACGCCATTATTGGGATGTCTCACTTGGCTTTAAAAACGGATTTGAGTGTCAAACAGCACGATTATGTTTCAAAAATTAATACATCAGCGACATTGTTGCTCGGTATTATTAACGACATTCTGGACTTCAGTAAAATTGAAGCGGGTAAGCTGTCGATTGAAAGTATTGAATTTAGCCTTGATGACGTATTGCGTAATGTCTCAATGGTGACAGGGCAAAAAGCGTTCGAAAAAGGATTGGAACTGCTGTTCAGTTTGCCACGCAACACTGCCGATAAATTTTATGGTGACCCACTTCGTTTAGGGCAAGTCATCATTAATTTAGTGAATAATTCGGTGAAATTTACCGAGTCCGGTGAAATTTCTGTATCTGTTAAATCGTTACAACAACAGGATAGTCGAATTGAATTACAATTTTCTGTGGTCGATACCGGGATTGGTATGTCGAAT
>Ga0213838_1001181_pt1 | contig 14220 bp, 17 predicted proteins | sample SWPATP13_FD_160577 | JGI IMG/M metagenome (GOLD analysis project Ga0213838, IMG submission 160577) | Coastal seawater microbial communities from Marineland, Florida, United States - SWPA TP1 #3 | ecosystem: Environmental > Aquatic > Marine > Coastal | place: USA: Florida | collected 2016-08-06 | reverse complement strand
TATAGAGGTGTCTTCGATGGGCGAAAGTAGATCAAGTTTAAAGTCAGACGAGCGTGCAATTCCTAATCCTTGCATTAGGAATTGTTGTTTAGATGAAAATGATGTTTGCCTTGGTTGTAATCGCAACTATCTAGAAATCATCAATTGGAATGCCTCTTCGGAAGAAGATAAGCGGCGTATTCTCACCCAGTGTGAACAGCGACGTGCAAAGCGTATTGTGTAAATGGATACGAAGCTCAGTTTTCCGGAGTGCCAGATCTCGCTTTCTCCGTTATCGAGTCAATGCTATAGCCCTTCATTCCCTCCCATTGAGTTAGGAGGCAACTTGTCAGAAGTCTTACTTTTTTCGAGTTATAAACTGGGGTAAATTACAGGGATAGAACCGACCCAGGAATGAAAAATGAAAGCTCCAACTACGATGACATTCTTTGAACGTTTTGAAGCAGATATCCTATCAGGCAAAAAAACAATCACGATTCGTGACGATTCAGAAAAGTACTACCAACCAGGAAGCGTGGTAAAAGTTTCTACTTTAGAAAATGATCGAGAGTTTTGCTCATTAAAAATATTGTCTGTTACCCCAATCCTTTTTGCGGATTTAAGTGATTTTCATGCGCAGCAAGAAAATATGGCACTCCCGGAGCTTAAGTGTGTAATACAAGAGATATACCCCGGTATTGAGCAGCTTTATGTCATTCAGTATGAGTTGGTAGATTAATAAGGAAGTGTTATTGATGTCCGAACAGGTATTGTATCAATTGTTTCACCGAGAGTTTCACCATCAGCTAATAGAACAAAAAGAGCTTATCCTTACTGCAGTACAAGCCGAGTCTTTTACTAAGTGGCATTCAAGTAAAAGAAAGATCGCGCGTAAAGAGGTGGCTGATACTACTTGGATAAAAACCTGTACAGGGGGGTATATCACGGAAGTGAAGTTCCATAATGATGGAACCCTTAACGAATATAGGCTGTTCGATAGATTTCCGACGTCGGGGTGTTGGAGTTTAGAGGGTGGGTTGCTATATGTAGAGATTGCCAAAGGCGAAAATAAGTATCAGTTCACTGTGGTGGGGAATGGAGAGGTGAATATACATTCTGCTATTGAATATAAGAACGAAGAGCTCCATTCATATTTAAAGCTTGCGCAAGTCAAAGCATGAAAAAGGCCTAGTGTTAATCACTAGGCCTTGTTATTTAGACGATGAAACTTTCTAGCTTCTTATAGATAGCGCTAGACCTATCTTCAGGGCTACAAACTGATAGGAGATCGTCAATAAAGTGTGCCAGTGCTCTGGATTCAATGGCTTTCACTTGTTGTTGCTGCTGTGGGTGTAAATATCCGTATATTGAAGCAGCGCCGAAATCTCCGAATATCATGTCACTGTTGCTATTGATGAGAACATTGTGAGCGTATAAATCACCATGACAGACTTTGTTTTCATGGAGATGCTCAAAAACATCGATCATTTGTGTGACTATTTTGTCTATTTTCTCAACTGATAACAAAAAGCCGTCATCGAATCTATCTCTGGTGCAGCTTTCCAGACTTGGTGGTAAACCCAAATTGAAATAGTCAGCAGGGATCAGCTCCATGACTAAAGATAAATGATTTGGTTCATCGACCTGAGCGATAGACTTTACCAGGTTTTGATGGAACCCAGTTTGAAGACAGGCCTCAAGTTCGTCGTGAGGGTATCCGTCACTTGTGACTTCCCCTTTAAAGACTTTGACGGCAACTTCTTCTGGAAAATCAAATTCGGTGTTACGCCAATCAGCATGTGAGATCACTCCTGACGCACCTTGCCCCAACACTTGGTTTAAGGTGTAGCTTGTAGAGGGTACTTTGGGTACACCTTCTGAGCTGACAGCATGCTTACAAAATGGATTACCAGCAAACGCTAGCCACGCTAGTTTTGGTAGTTCGAGCAGCACACTAGGGAAAGCCTTGAGTTGGTTCGCAGACAGGCGAATGAGTTCTAAGTTTACTAACTTAGACATAGTGTTAGGTAATTCACCAATCTGATTTCCAGCTAACGCGAGCTTCTGAAGGCGAGGGCGTTCGCCTAAAGAATCGGGTAATACTTCAATTTGGTTGTCCGTTAAAATCAACCATCGCAATTGCTGTGGCAGGGAAGCTTCAGGAACTTCTTTAATCTGATTGGTTTTGAAGCCCACCATTTCCAAGTTTTCACAAGCACCTAATGAAGCAGGTAGCTTGGTAAATAAATTATTGGACGCGAATAGAATTTTTAGCTTTGGTAACTCGGCAATTTGCTCGGGAATATCAGTCAGGCGATTGTTTGACAGGTCTAAGATTTCTAATGAATCTGCCAGTTCTAGAATTTCCATTGGAAATGACGTTAATTGCTCAGCGATTTGAACGCGTTTTACGCCTTTTAGCTGACCTGATCGTAATTGCTCCAGAGTATGCAAAGCTTATTCCTATTGTCGATTTTAGATTAAAGGCGGCATTCTACGTATTGTGAACCAGAAAGGCGAGTCTGTAGCGGTAATTAGCGAATAGTGTGTATGTATAGAATCGTTATAGGTTTTCCCTATCAGATAAAAAGCTATTACCAATTTTATTAAATATGCTCGGACATTTATCCTCAGCGGCAATTGGGGAGATAAGAATATGAACGACAAAAAAGCATTAGTAGTAGAAGGCGGAGCAATGCGTGGCGTGTTTGCCAGCGGTGTGCTTGACGCCTTTTTGGACAAAGAACATAACCCTTATGAGGCTGCGTTTGGCGTTTCTGCAGGGGCGAGTAATCTCATTGGTTTTTTATCCCAACAGCCTAAGCGTAGTATTGAAGTCATTACAAAAATGGCAACCACGAAGGACTTTTTTAACATCAGACGCGCGATTAGCGGCGGGAGCTTAGCTGATGTGAAATGGTTATGGGATCAATCAAAGCTAGCATACCCTATTGATAATCAGACGTTGTTTGCCGCCATCCCACTGTATGTTGCTGTAACTAATATTAAAAATGGCCAAGCGGAATATCATAAAATAACGCCAAATAATATCGATAATGTGATGGAAGCAACCGCAGCCTTGCCAATGATTTATAAAGATACGCCGTGTTTTGATAATCAGTGTTACACCGATGGAGGCGTTGCAGACTCCATTCCCGTAATGGAAGCTAATCGCAATGGTTTTAAAGATATTACAGTGGTGCTCTCTCGCCCGCTTAGCTTCAAGATGAAGCCAGTAAAACATCCTAGGATAGTTAATGCGTTGTTTTCGGATAACCCTAGGCTAGTTCAAGCGATGTTATTAAGAGAAAAAAGATACAACGCGTCAATCGAATTTATTCGTAATCCTCCCCCAGGCGTGACGGTTCGAGTGATTGCTCCTCCATCTAATTACAACGTGAAAAGGTTGACGATGGACAAGAGAAAATTGATGAACGGCTACAACATGGGAAAAAATGAGGGGTTTAAACACATCATGGCATTGCAAAACCTAGCAGGGCTTGATGAAGAAAACTGCCACTTTTGCTTTTAACCAGACTCTCGGTCTATTGTGGTTTTTTTTGTCCATAATGATTGGCCGTTTTCGCTCTGTTTCTAATTAGGTGTAACCCTTAAGATGCCGTCATTGCTTTCGCTTTACGAGGAATATCGAAATGGCACACCAAATTATTACAGACCTAAATAACCGCTATACCGCTAAAAAGTATGACGCAGAGAAACGTATTACCTCTGAAGACATGGAAGTTATCAAAGAAGCGATCCGTTTATCGGCTTCATCTATCAACTCCCAGCCTTGGAAATTTATTGTTATCGAGAGTGATGAAGCTAAACAGCGTTTCCACGATACGTTCGAAAACATGCATCAATTCAATCAGCCTCATGCTAAGTCGGCATCACACACGATTTTATTGGCTCATGATCCTAAATTCACTAAAGAAAAATTCGCTAAACGTGTTGATGCTGAAGTGACATCTGGGCATTTACCCGCTGATATGTACGACACATTTATGGGCGCATACGCATTTGCAGAAATGAATACTGACGAATCAGGCTACAACGGTACTTGGACGAAGGCTCAGCTATATATTGCCCTTGGGAACCTTCTGCACACATTGGCTCGTTTAGGTATTGATTCGACGCCTATGGAAGGGATTGATTCAGCTCTGGTTGGCGAAGCATTTAAAGAAGCTCTAGACGGTCATGTTTGTGAAGTCGCATTGGCGATTGGTTACCATCAAGATGGTGAAGATTATAACCATGGACTTCCTAAAGCCCGCCTTGCATTAGATGACGTAATCTCAGTTTTATAATCATCAAAAAGCCCCGCAGCTTACGCGGGGCTTTTTCTATTTGAGAGCCTCAGCCAGAATTGTGTTTGCTCAATTGGGCGAGTGGTGACTACTTCAAATATACTTCCCACCTTGGTGGCGTCCCAATGTATTTCTGAACCTCTTCAACAAATAACTTTGCAATTTTCGTATGCTTCCTGTGAGGGTATATTGCGTAAATAGCGGTATCTTTGGTTGAAATATCGTAGTCGGGCAGTAATAACGAAAGGCCAAGCTCATCGAGCGAGTTATGTAAGTTTGCAAGCTCAATCATTGCATAGCCGAGCCCATCTCTTACCGCATCAATAGTGGTCCTTACATCGCTAACCTTATAGCTTCCTTTCATCTTGTGGGTATTAAAGGTAGGGCTGCCTATCGCATCATTGATGATTAACTGATCGACTGTCATATCACCGTTGGTGTACAGAACAGAAGGTAGCTTTATTAACTCTTGAGGAGTAGTCGGGTTTCCATGCTCTTTAATGAAGTCATTTGAAGCGATCAATATAAAGTTAGTATCCGCAATTTTTTTAGCAATTAGGTTGGAATCTTGTAGCTTGCCCAGACGGAACGCGAGATCAATATTCTCCGAAATGATGTCGTTCTTTTTATCTGATAAGACATGGACAATTTGAATGTCCGGGTAGGTTTTCATGAACTGAGAAATAACGGGTTGCAAATACCCGTGCCCGAAGAAAATAGGGGAGGTGATCCGCAAAATCCCTTTCGGTTTTGACTGATAAGAGTCAGCGACAAGTTGAACTTGATCAAGAGTATCTTTTAGAACATGGGCTTGTTCCAAAATCTCTTCTCCAGCTGAGGTTAACGAAAAAGATCGCGTGGAACGATTGAGCAGCTGAACGCCAAGGTCACTTTCTAGTTTTTTTATTTGCTTGGAAAGGGCCGAGTTATCCATGTCGTGTAAGGTGGCGGCTTTGGTGAATGAGCCTTGTTGTACAACGTCTAAGAACAGCATTAGCCGGTTAGTCATCGACATGGCGATTCCTACTTTTTATGATTTTATTGGCATGCTAACACGCTTCAAAACGTCTTTGTATTTGGCGTCTGAAATTAGTTGGATTTTAAATAGCGAAGGAACAGAAATAAAAAAGCGCTTCTTAATTGAAGCGCTTTAGAAATGTGTAGGGTTAGAATGGGAACAAGGTACTGGTTTCAGAATCCAAGAGTTCTTTTAGGATGTTCAATCCTTCTTCAAGCCTTTGCTCGGTACTGACCGACATCAGTGATAATCGGATATGTTCGGATTCGCTGCCGTTAACATCAAAGTAGCCACCACTGCTTACAATAACACCTCGATTTTTTGCTTCCATCATTAAACGATCGGCTTTCCAGTTAGATGGTAAGGGAAGCCAGATATGGTACCCCGTTGCGCGGCACCAAATGGACGGCAATATGCTGCGAGCTATTGCTTGTCTTTCTGCGGCTGTTTTTCTCTGATTTTCAGCAATTTCAAATGCTTCACCTGATTCAATTAGATAGGTAGCTGCAATGTAATTGATAGGAGACGATAACCAAATGTTGGCACGAATATGAGCATTCAATAGAGACATTTGGTTAAGTGGAGCCTTGATGTAGCCACATCGCATCGCAGGACTAAGCGCTTTAGACAGTGATGAAATGTGAAACGCTTTTTCCGGAACAAAGTTGCTGATCGCTGGAATTGGCTTTTCGTCTAAGAAGCAATAGATATCGTCTTCAACCAGCCAAATGTTATGGTTTTCAATGATATTGGCCACTTCTCTTCGACGAGGCTCCGGCATAGTAATACCAGTTGGATTTTGATGAGAAGGCACAATTACGACGAGTTTAGGCTTGTGCTCAGTGATTACAGTTTCCAGAGATGCCGGACAAACGCCTTGTTCATCCATCGCTACACCAACAACTTTTCGCCCCGCTAAACTTGCGATGGCAAGAATACCAGGATACGTCAGAGATTCGACCGCAATGGTGTCACCTGGTTTAGTCAATAGGTTAATAAGTAGAGACAGTGCATGCTGAGCGCCATCTGCTAATACCGTATTGTTTGTATCACCACCTTCTAATCCAAAGTGTTTGGCCCATTTAACCCCTGCTAGACGATGAGCTTCGTGGCCAGAAAATTCAGTGTAACCAATCAGTTCAGAAGTCAGCTGTTCACCAGCCACTTGATACGCTTTTTTCAAAGGAGCGACGTTTTTATACAAGCAAGGTTGCAGTATTGAAAAGTTGAAGTTGTCTTCTTCTTCCGGAGCTTTGATCGCAATATTTAATTCAGATTGAGCACAAACAAATGTCCCGCGGCCAACGAAAGATTCGAGCTGACCTTCTTCGGCCAATAGTTTGTAGGCCTTTGCGACCGTTGCAGGAGTTGTGTCTAACTCCGTCGCTAAAACACGATGAGTGGGCAATTTACAACCGGGAGAGTATTCACCTAACTCAATTCGTTCCCTAATTATCTGCGCTATCTTGCTGAATTTCACGTCACTCATTGCCTACCTCCTGACTCAATGTGTCGGTGAGTATAGTCCATTACTTAGTTTAATATAAATAAAAATATGTAAATAATGTTAAATTTTATTATTGACATATGTCATTGGGTTGAATTAAATTAACTCAAAACAAAATAACAACGTCAAATTAGGGATAGGGAAATGTTAAACACTCATGTTGAGTCGCTTAAATTTGAAAGTGTGCAGGAGCTGCATATTTCATATGAAGCTTCGAAAAAATTAAAAAGCACGTTTACAAATCTAAGGTTAGGGAACGACAGTTCTTGGCTAGAAACTCGTGAATGGCTTGGGAACACTATGAAACATAGCTTGCCGTCAAATGTTGTAGAAGCGATTCAGCGATTCAAAACTTCTGATGAACAATGCGCGTTGATCGTTCGTGGCTTACCAATTGACAACGACCTGTGTGCGACACCGTATAAGGGTTACTTAGCACCATCAAAAACTCCGTTGGCTAGTGCGTGTCATATTGGCATATATCAATTGGTTGGAATTGAACCAATAGCTTACAAAACTGAGAATGAAGGTTTGCTATTTCGTCATGTTGTGCCGGCTATTAAAGGGCGTAATGAGAAGTCTTCACATGGTTCAACACACACCTTTGGTCATCACGTAGATAACCCTGACTTACCGCTTTCTTGTGAATCTTTGAATGAAAAGAGCGGGTGTCCGGAATTTCTTTCTTTGATGGCACTTCGCTCGGATCTACGTGTGCGTTCAAACTTCATCTTGATTGATGCATTGATGGCGAAGTTGAGCCGCGGTGTCTTAGATGAATTAGCAAAGCCTCAATTTAGTATCAGACGACCAGATTCGTTTGGGCAATCGAGTTCAACTATTTTACCGCTATTGGTATTTGATGAGAGTGGTGTGATTCATTGCCGTTACGACAAAGAGAATACCACTCCGATGACAGAGAAAGCAGCTGCAGCATTAGTGATGCTGGAAGCTCAATTAAAAGATGACACATTGAAACAACACATCGTTTATCAACCTGGCGATTTGGTGATTATTAAGAATCAAAGAGTATTGCATAGCCGCGAGGGATTCTCTCCGAGAGACGACGGAGCAGATCGCTGGCTAATACGCCTATTTGGCATGAGTTCTTTAGATCGAATCGTACAAGCATACCCAAAAACAGAACATATTGGACAAGATTAGGAGCAGGGCAATGGAAGTTAAAAACGTAGCATTTATCGGTTTAGGCGTAATGGGATTCCCAATGGCAGGACACCTTTCTAACGCTGGTTTTATTACAAAAGTATACAACCGAACAGAAAGTAAAGCTCAGGAATGGGTTAAGCAGTACAAAGGCGAATATGCTGTGACACCAAAGGAAACCGCACAGCAAGCTGATGTAGTGGCGATTTGCGTTGGTAATGACGACGACGTAAGAAGCGTAGTGTATGGCGACAATGGAGTTTTAATGGGAATGAAATCTGGCTCGGTACTGGTTGATCACACCACTACATCAGCTGAACTTGCAGAGGAATTAGCAGAGGCTTGTAAAAAGCAAGGCATCTACTTTGTTGATGCTCCAGTATCTGGTGGTCAAGCGGGTGCTGAAAACGGAGCGCTGACAATTATGTGTGGCGGTGAGGAGACGGTATTCGCATCGATTTCTGAACTTCTTGATAGTTACGCTAAACAAGCCACTCTTCTAGGCGGCTATGGCCAAGGGCAGCGTTGCAAAATGGTCAATCAGATTTGTATTTCTGGCGTGCTTAAAGGGTTAAGCGAAGCACTATTGTTGGCTCAAAAATCGGATTTAAACATCGAACAAGTGGTGAACGTATTAAAGCATGGTGCTGCGGGCTCGTGGCAGATGGAAAATCGTGCTGTCACTATGGCTGAAGACAAGTTCGACTTTGGTTTCGCGATTGACTGGATGCGCAAAGACTTAGGTATTTGTTTAAACGAAGCACAGAAGCATGATTTATCACTACCGCTAACCCAAGAAGTGGATAGCCAATATGCAGAGCTTCAAGCCAAAGGGCTAGGCAGAATGGATACATCGGTACTTATCAAAGCGTACGAATAACAAATATAAAAGGACTAAATTATGGAATGGTTAGGGAGCGACATAACATTTTGGGTGCTAGTGGCCTTAATGGTATCGGCATTTGCCGCGGGTTTTATTGATAGTGTCGCAGGGGGCGGTGGCTTGATTCTTGTACCTTCGTTCATCCTTGCTGGCTTACCGCCACAAGTTGCGCTAGGGCAGGAGAAAATCGTTAGTACGTTAGGAACGATTGCTGCAATACGAAACTTTGTAAAGAATAAACGAGTGGTGTGGACTGCTGCGGCTACGGGCATTCCTGCTGGCTTAATTGGCGCATATGCAGGTGCAGAGGCAATACTTTACTTTGACCCGGATACCATTGGAAAAATTATACTCGGCATGTTGCCAATTGGTATTGTTCTCTCTTTCATTCCTAAGAAACAAAATAAAGAGGAGGCGGATCAAGAAATTAAGAAAGGCGTAATATTGTTTGGTGTTCCAGCAGCAGTATTTGTAATTGGCTTTTACGATGGTTTCTTTGGCCCAGGAACCGGTAGTTTTTTGATTTTAGCTCTCCACTACTTACTTAAGTTTGATTTGGTTGCGGCATCTGCGACATCTAAGTTGTTTAACTTCGCTTCAAATATTGGCGCTTTGATAGCCTTTGTTATCGCTGGTCATGTTTTGTATGCACTCGCTCTGCCACTCGTAGTGATGAACTTACTTGGTAACCATATGGGAAGTGCTTCAGCAATGAAATATGGACCAAAGTTAATCCAGAGAACCATTTCACTTTCGCTAAGCTTATTAATGTTCTCACTAGGCTATAAATTCTTTTTCGCCTAAATTTCAGCTTTATTTAAATGAAAAGCGACTAAAGGGTTACCTTCAGTCGCTTTTTTAATTTCTGATAAATTATGTCGTCATTGCGTTTGGGGGAGAGGCAAGTAAACGGCTCCGGTAATCGCGGTACTGCAGTAAAGCATGCAAGATATTATTAGCAATACATAACCAGTTAAACGCAAAGGCGAGAGCAATAAGTACAGTGAGATGAGGGGCAAAAAAGCCAACTGCAATGCATGTAAGCAGGGCGATATAAAGCCTGAACTGATATTGCATGCGCTTTCGGCTGATCAGTTGATAATGATCTGGAAGTGGGATCATCGACATAGGATTTTGCATCATGATTTTTTGAAGGTGCAGTGTGATCAAGAATGGAACGATTTTTAGTAGCATCCCTTGAATAATTGCAAGAACAAAGCCCATGCCAAAAATATAGCCGATTAAAACTTCAAGTTTACTGTGCCATTGAAGCGTCCAAGTTTGTTGTCCAAATGGAAGCAGCAACCAAAGCAGCAATACACAAGACAGAGCCAAATTACTTAATCCACAGCGCCAGCAAGTCACAACAATATCAGGCAACTTACGTTTTCGCTCACTGAGCTTTTTGAGTGTGAGACCACAATAAGACAGTGCTGAAATGATACAAATAATCCATCCCCAATAAGCATTAGCTTGCTCGATGATTAATACTGACGTGACTAATCCCAGAACAGACGCCAAAACGAGCCCCTTTCGCCATCGAGCAGAAAAACTAGGTGTGACGTGAAACATTGGTATAACTTGAAAACTGACAGCCATGATAAGCAGCATTACCCATCCAAAAGCGCCTATTCCAGCATGTAGATTTGTTAGAGATTTACCAAAGGTCGGTAATCCTTCCCATAGGTAGCCGCTAACTAAGAGTAGCCCAATAATGAGAAGCGCAGAGAGTGCAACAATTGAGAGCAGTATTGGGGTACGTGTTTGTTCTCCTTTTGCATTGATGATAAATGTTCGCCCGAGGACGACTACAAAATAACTCAAACTGAATCCGAGCAGAACGTAAGCCACTCCAAAATTAAGCCACTCAAGGAACCCTGCACTAAGCGCTAATACACCTAATGAATACATGATATGGAAGAGGGTAAGCCGCCACCCACTAATCGGGATCGGCACTCCGCACAACACAGGCATTACCTGAAAAAGTGAGCCAATCATGATCATTACCATTGTGCCTAATGCAATCAAATGGGTGATGGCAAGAGTGACAGGCATCCAACGACTAAGCCAAACGGTTTCCCCATTCAATCCGAGTAGAATAGCTGCGAGTATGGCGAATAGCGGTGCGGTCAGATAGAACCGGAACGGGGAAGATATATCTGGAATGGCATCAAAATTAAGTCCCGCGAGCCTCATTCGAATACGCTCTTTTGAATTAGTGCGGTAGCTAAAGTTGTGGCGCTTTCATCAGCTTGTCGCCAAAAATAAAGTTGAACGCAATCTTCATTAATCTGGACATGATGATGTTGGTATTGCCCTTCGATTACGTTAAATAGAGGAATAGGAACTCTTCGGTGTTTAACAAAAAGCACTTCTCCGGAAAGAAGTGCGTTCAACGCAGAAGTAATCTGGTGCATTGGGAGGGGCGGCTCTAGCTCACTTACATCGAGAACCTGTACGTTATCTAGGTGCATACCGTGTTACCTTGATTCGTAGACTTCAATATAATTATTGCGTTTTCATTTTTTTGACAATGGCTTCACCATTATTAAGGTGGCTATCTGTCATAGGGTAAAGGATTTGTTCTTCCTTCATATTATGCTGCTGAATAAAGATCATAATGCTTTCTGAGCTTCCCATAGCGCGTTCGATATCTTGCTGTTCAATGGCCAAGCTCATTTGTTCAAACATCGATTTGATCTGTTGATGTTCGTTTCGCATCACCATGGTTGGGCCTGAAGTCATACCGGTTTGCGATTCGAACTCAGGGAAAAGGATTTGTTCTTCTAACTCAAAGTGATGCAATGTCTCTTTTTCAAATTCAGACCAGCACGTGGAAAATGCAGCCCAATCCTGCTTAGCGAGCATACCTTCTGCTTCTACTAATAAGTCGTCACACTCTTTGTGATGTTGCGTCATAAACTGTTGAATTGAACCCATGAACCATTCTCACCTTTACAAATTAATTAACCATATTGATGTTATAGAGTGCAGACATTGAAAGCCATGATAAGGAAGGGGTAATCAAGCCTTGCTTTGATTTGAATCATTTTTCAGAAGCGTGATTTTTGCAACACACTAAAGCGGTGCTTTTTAGCTGAAAACTGGGCATTTTAAATAGTCAATGCGGGCTGTGTTTATATACAGCAATTGCTCTTGGCTGAGGAAAGTGATCTAGATAGAAAAATTCTGCATTTTGGGAGAGGGAAATTACGGCAGATCAGTAAGTTACTGTTATTGAATGACTCTGAGGTATATCATTGACTAGGTTAGTGAACTAGACAGAATTATTCTGTATTTAAATATAGAATTTTTCTGTCTAAGAACTGTTAGGTGTCAACACGTGCACCCATAGGTATTGACATCAATCTCAAACATCAAAAAAGAGGTTATATATGACTAAGAATAAATGTATTGCTGTATTTGGCTGCACTGGAAAGGTTGGACGTGAGTTTGTCAAAATGGCACTCGATTCTGGTTACTCCCTTCGTGTGTTGGTTAGAAAACGTAGCAGTTTTGAGCTTAATAATGATAATCGCGTTGAAGTTATTGAAGGGGATGCTACCAATGCCGAAGATGTCACTGCAGTTGTCACTGGGGCTGATGTTGTAGTCAGTGTTCTAGGTAATCCTAGTCGGAATGTGCAGATTATGTCTAATGCCACAGAAAATATAATGAAAGCTGCGGCAGAGCAATCCAGTCCACCACGGTGTTTGATGATTTCTAGTGTTGGAGTAGGAGGGTCTTCTTGGCTGATCAAAATATCATTAACACTTATTGGTGGGCGAGCAGGGTTTAAGGATTATGAAAATGCAGAGGCACGCGTTCGTAGTGAAACGAGATTACCATTTATTGTTGTCAGACCTTACGCATTAACTGATAAGCCTGCCAACGGGCAGTACAAGTTACTACCAGGACACACAGCACATTTCGCTAAACCTATACCACGAACAGATGTAGCCAGATTCTTTCTGGATTGTGTTGAAGATGTGAGTAGGGATGGCTCTTGTGTCAATATTGGGGGCGTATGAAAAAACACCTAACAAGGCGCTTAAGTCTGATTCGTAAACGCGTGCCGATTCCGCTTCGCTTCATTATGGCACACGTTCACTCACAGCTTAGCTTGGCGTTAACTGACTAGGAGAAATATGGAAGTATTCCTAAAGCGGATAGAGGCTGATTCTCGTCATATTTTGGAGAATTTGTTCCCTTACTATGTGTACGATATGTCAGAGTTTATGAAGCGGGATCCAGACTTCAATGGTTTATACACGTTTAAATCATCAACTTTGGATTGCTACTGGAGTGACACTAGTCATGTTCCTTACTTTATTTATGTGGATAAAAATTTAGCTGGTTTTGTATTGGTTCGTAAGTACCCGTCGTCCCCAGAAATATTGGAGATCGACCAGTTTTTCGTACTTCGGAAATTTAAGGGACAAGGTATAGGAAAAAGCGCATTCAAAGAGGTTGTGAATCGTCATGTCGGTAAGTGGCAAATTCGGGTATTAAAGGAAAATGAAGCTGCACTAAAGTTCTGGTTATCGGTAGTAAGCGATATCGTAGGGTGCAACTATGATGCTTGTTTGGACATTGACGTCGATTTAGAAATGCACTTTATACACTTTGAAAAAGTCAGTTAACAAACAGTTCAAGAGGGATTCAGCACGCGTGGCATTTTTGGTATGCGTTGGTTTCGGTGTTGAAGTGCAATGCAGTAATATCGGTATTGCGTGCTTCACCCCTTAACTGGGCGTTATGTGCTTGAAGGAAAAGGTAAGTATGGACATTACTTTTCGGCAGATAAACATTGATGATTTTGAATTATGCGTTGCTGCGAGAAAAGATGCCTACTTTTGTAGTTTTGGGCATTACGAGGGTTTCGACGATTTCATCAGTGGTTATCGTGAACGAGTCTTTGACCGGTTAGCAACATCAGGATGGTACTATATCCATATATTTGTGGACGGTCAGTTTGCAGGGCAGTTAGAGTTTCGTAGCTTTTCACCCGAACAGGAAACTGGCTATGTGCATCTCATTTACTTAAAGCCGAAGTTTCGTGGCTCAGGACTCGCTCGAAAAGTGCAGGATTATATTGTAAGCACCTTGAGTAAAGCGGATTGTTTGCGTGCTGTACTTTCAGTAAGCCGAACTAATCATCGAGCTCTCACATTCTATCAGCGCCATGGTTGGGAGTTCGTGCGTAAGAATCCCAAGCACGATGAAACAGACTTTTACCAACTTTGGCTACGCACCTAACAAGAGACTATGGCGTCAATAGTTAATTTTTGGCGCTATCCTTATCCCACATAACACCATCTCTTAGCATCGAATTTAAGATCACAACCATCTTTCTCAT
>Ga0213838_1001179_pt1 | contig 14228 bp, 14 predicted proteins | sample SWPATP13_FD_160577 | JGI IMG/M metagenome (GOLD analysis project Ga0213838, IMG submission 160577) | Coastal seawater microbial communities from Marineland, Florida, United States - SWPA TP1 #3 | ecosystem: Environmental > Aquatic > Marine > Coastal | place: USA: Florida | collected 2016-08-06 | reverse complement strand
CGCGGCATCTCGATAGGCTTTCATACGGAGAAGTAAACATGGTTCAGCGTTCCGCTCGTGCTTCAAACAAGACTTTCCGCCTGTGCCTGGCCGCCGCCGCGGTCGGACTGCTGTGTAATACCGCTGGTGCCGCCAGCGTTGCCGAACCCGATAGCGACACCACCCGCGTCATCGTGAAGTTCAAGAAGGGCCAGAAAGCCATCCTGAAATCCCTGGTGGCCGGCCTCAAAGGCAAAGTGAAGCACGAAATCTTCAACGATGACGCCATGGCTGTCGAAGTGCCGCGCGCCCTCCTGAAAAACCTGGAAAACAATCCGAACGTCGAATTCATCGAGGAAGACGCGAAACGCTATCCGTTCGCGCTGGCCACCCCGTCCACCGGCACGCCCTACACCGCCGGCCAGCTGGTCCCGTACGGCATCAAGATGGTCCAGGCCGACCAGCTGAGCGATTCGCTCGCCGCCAACCGCAAGGTCTGCATCATCGACTCCGGCATCGACCGCAACCATGAAGACCTGTCGGGCAACAACCTGACCGGCGAATACGATGCCGGCACCGGCTGGTGGTACACCGACGAAAACCACCATGGCACCCACGTGGCAGGCACCATCGCCGGCATCAACAACAGCGGCGTCGGTGTGGTCGGTGTGAACCCGAACAAGCAGCTCAAGATCCACATCGTCAAGGTCTTCGGCGCGGATGCCTGGGCCTATTCGTCGACCCTGGCCTCGGCTGCGAACAAGTGCAAGGCTGCCGGCGCCAACGTGATCAGCATGTCGCTCGGCGGTCCGACCCAGAACAACACCGAGAAAAACACCTTCGCCTCGCTGGAAGCGGCCGGCATCCTGTCCATCGCCGCCGCCGGCAACGACGGCAATACCAGGCTCTCCTACCCGGCCGGCTATGCCAGCGTGGTCTCGGTCGCGGCCGTCGACGAGAACAAGGCCTGGGCTACCTTCTCGCAGTACAACAGCAAGGTCGAACTGGCCGGTCCAGGCGTCGGCGTGCTGTCGAGCGTGCCGACCGGCGTCGGCCAGGAAGCCGTCCTGACGGTCGGCGCCAGCACCTACGCGCCAGCCGCGATGGAAGGCTCGCCGGTCAAGACCGCCACGGCCCCGCTGGCCGACTTCGGCATCGGCGACAAGGTCAATACCGCCGTCTCCGGCAAGGTCTGCCTGATCGCCCGCGGCACGGTCGATTTCGCGGTCAAGGTCAGCAACTGCCAGAACAGCGGCGGCGTCGGCGCTGTGGTCTACAACAATGTGGCGGGCACCTTCGGCGGCACGCTGGGCACCACCGTGACCAACATCCCGTCGGTTACTGCAACCGACGTCGAAGGCACCGCAATGAAAGCCCAGCTGGGCCAGAGCGCCACCGTCGGCATCAAGGCATCGAACTACGCTTACTACGACGGCACCTCGATGGCCACGCCGCACGTATCGGCCGTCGCTGCCCTGGTGTGGAGCTACTTCCCGACCTGTACCGCTGTCCAGATGCGCGCTTCGCTCGACAAGAGCGCACTCGACCTGGGCGCTGCCGGCCGCGACACCAAGTACGGCTTCGGCCTGGTGCAGGCGAAGGCTGCCTACGACCGCATCAAGTCGCTGGGCTGCGGTAAGTAATCTGCCGGCTCGTGGAATGTGAAAGAGGACGCTTCGGCGTCCTCTTTTTTCGTGTGCGCTTGCGGCCTCAAATTTCCACTTGCGTGCCCAGTTCGATCACACGGTTCGACGGCAGCTTGAAGTAGTCGGCGGCATCGCGCGCATTCCTGGCCATGGCCGAATACAGCGCTTCGCGCCAGGACGCCATGCCCGAACCGGGCGTGGAAATGATGTTCTGCCGGGCGACGAAATACGAGGTTTCCATCGGCTCGAATGCGAGGCCATGTCCGGCACAGGCCAGCAGGTCGTTTGGCACGTTGCGTTCGTCAACGAAGCCGTACGACAGGTTGACCTGGAAGCACTGGTGCCCGAGCGGTTCGACCGTGATGCGATCGGCGGCCGGGACGGTCGGGATGCCCTGCGATTGCACGGTCAGGAAAACGACCCGTTCGTGGAGTACTTTATTGTGGGTCAGGTTGTGCAGCATCGCATGCGGCACGCCATCGCCTTCCGCACGGAAGAACACGGCCGTACCTGGCACGCGGTGTGGCGGACTGCTGAAAAGGCTGGTCAGGAAGTCCGGCAGCGGTATCAAGTGCACTTGCAGGTTTTCAAAGACCAGCTGTTTGCCCTTGCGCCAGGTCAGCATCAGGGTCACCAGGACAAAGCTGATCGCAAGCGTAAACCAGCCACCGCTGACGATTTTCAGGCTGGTCGACGCAAACAGCGTCACGTCGAACACCAGGAAGAAGCCGGTAGCGGCTATCGTTGCCAGCAGTGGGTAGCTCCAGCCGTAGTAGACGACGAAGAAGGTCAGCAAGGTAGTCGTCAACATCGTTGCTGTAGCGGCGATGCCGTAGGCCGAGGCCAGGTTCGTGGACGATCCGAAGGCGACCACCGCGAACACGACCGCGGCGAACTGCAGCCAGTTGATCAGCGGGATATAGATCTGCCCCTTTTCGTGGCTGGACGTCTGCACGATCTTCATGCGCGGCAGAAAGCCGAGCGAGATCGCCTGCTGCGCCACCGAGAAGGCGCCGGAAATCGTCGCCTGCGAGGCCACGACCGCCGCCACCGTCGACAGGGCCACCAGCGGATAGATGCTCCAGGCGCCGAGCTGGTTGAAGAAGGGATTGGCGGCCGCGGCCGGATTGGTCAGCAGCATGGCGCCCTGGCCAAGGTAGTTCAGCGCCAGGGCCGGGAACACGACCGAGAACCAGGCCAGCCGCACCGGCTTGCGCCCGAAGTGGCCCATGTCCGCATACAGCGCCTCGGCGCCGGTCAGCGCCAGCACGACGGCGCCCAGCGAGACGAAGGCGAACCAGCCGTTCTGGCGCAGGTAGGCGACGGCGTGCAGCGGATTGAGGGCGGCCAGGATGTCGGTGTTGTGCACGATGTTGACCACGCCGATGGTGGCCAAGGTGGCGAACCAGACCAGGACGATCGGCCCGAACCACTTGCCGATGCCGCCCGTGCCGTGGCGCTGCGCCATGTACAGCACGGCCAGCACGGCCAGCGTGATCGGGACGACATACGGTTTGACGGCCGGCGTTGCCACTTCGAGGCCTTCGACCGAGGAGAGCACGGTGATGGCGGGCGTGATGACGCCGTCGCCGAAGAACAGGCCGGCCCCTACCATGCCGAGCAACATGACCGGGTAATACAGCCGGGTGTGTTTGCTGACCGACTTCAGCGCCAGCGCGGTCAGCGCCATGATGCCGCCTTCGCCGCCGTTGTCGGCGCGCAGCACGAGCGTGACGTACTTGAGCGAAATGACGACGATCAGGCACCAGAGGATCAGCGACACGACACCGGTCACGTTGGCCGGGGTGACGGCGATCCCGTGGGCCGGCGCGAACACTTCCTTCATGGTGTACAGCGGGCTGGTGCCGATATCGCCGTAGACGACGCCGATTGCGCCGAGGGTCAGGGCCGCGACGCCTGTGTTGCTGGATCCTTCTTTGCTCACGTTGTTCTCAGTAATAATTGAATGAGCAACATTGTAACGACGCAAGCCTATTTCAGTCGCCCTCCTTCACAGGCTGCATCTTCAGGCCAATCAGGCGCGCGACGACCGCGGCCAGGTAGATCAGGCCGACGAACATTTCGATGCTGGCCAGCGCGCGTGCGTGGTAGGTCAGCGGGATGACGTCGCCGATGCCGGTCGAGGACAGCAGCGCGAAGCTGAGGTAATTCAGTTCGGTCCAGGTGCGCGGCAGCTCGGCGTTGATGGCCGCGCCGAAGGAGTGCGGCGCCAGTGCCTGCACCACCAGGTACAGATGGGTGAAACCCCAGGCCAGCAGGGTGAACGTGGCGCCCGAGGCGTACAGTTCGTCGGTGGTCACGTGGCGGTCGGCCAGCATGTAGGCGATCAGGCTGCCGGCGGCGTAGAAGTAGAACAGGGCCTCGATCGCGGACGACCAGGCCTGCAGGTGGGGCAGGTCGAACAGCATCTGCGCCGACAGCAGGCCGATGATCGGCACGGCCATCGCCACGCTGAACCAGGTTGCGCCCGGCGTGCGCCGCACCATGCGGATCGTGAAGGCAAGGATGATGATGCCGAAGGCGTTGAAGGCGATGTGGCCATAGTGCGTTTGCTCGAGGAAGGGATACACGAGCATGCCCAGCAGCTGGGCCAGCATCAGGATGGCCGACGGGTGGCGCCGGGTGCGGACGATCAGGCGAAGCAGGCGCATCGTTGTCTCATGAAAGGATATCGAGCCGCCATTGTAGGCACAAGCACGGCCATACCCGCCTCAAGCACAAAAAAACCCGCCACGCGGGCGGGTTGCGGCAGGCGCGTGCTGCGCTCAGGCGATGGCCGCGCTGTCGATCACGCCCATGTCCTCGGACGACATCAGGCGGTCGATGTCGACCAGGATGATCATGCGCTCGTCGACCGTGCCCAGGCCGACCACGTAATCCGTATTCAGGGCGCCCATGTCGGGCGCCGGCTTGATCTGGTCGGCCGTCAGCGAAATCACGTCGGACACCGAATCGACCACCATGCCCACCACGCGGTCCTGGATGTTCAGGATGATCACGACGGTGAACTGGTTGTAGGTCGGCTCGCCAAGCTTGAACTTGATGCGCATGTCGACGATCGGCACGATGGTGCCGCGCAGGTTGACCACGCCCTTGACGTGTTCCGGGGCGCTGGCGATGCGGGTCACCGATTCGTAGCCGCGGATTTCCTGCACTTGCAGGATCTTGATGCCATATTCCTCGTTGCCGAGTTTGAAGGCGAGTGCTTCGAGCACGCCGTCGTTCATCAAGGTGTTGTCCATGGTATTCGGGGAGGTAGAGAGAAGAATGGACGCATTATATATTTTTGCCGCACGGCAATATATAGCGCAGCCTTGCAAAACCCCGATCTGTCTCGCTCATGCAACGACGGCGTTGCCAATAAATTCACCAATGGGCGCCGAGCGCATCCCTGCCCGCCTCCTCTATAATGGTCGTTTTCGCACATTCAAACGCCATCACATCATGGAATTAGCCAAGTCTTTCGAGCCAGCCGACATTGAACAATATTGGCGTACCGAGTGGGAACAGCGCGGGTATTTCGCCGCCACCATGGACGCCGACAAACCGGCATTCAGCATCCAGCTGCCGCCGCCGAACGTGACCGGCACCCTGCACATGGGCCATGCCTTCAACCAGACCGTGATGGATGGCCTGACGCGCTATTACCGCATGCGCGGCTTCAATACCGCCTGGATTCCGGGCACCGACCACGCCGGCATCGCGACGCAAATCGTCGTCGAACGCCAGCTCGACGCCAAAAAGATCTCGCGCCACGATCTCGGCCGCGAGGAATTCGTCAAGAAAGTATGGGAGTGGAAGGAAGAGTCGGGCAACACGATTACCGGCCAGATGCGCCGCCTGGGCGCCTCGCCCGACTGGAAGCGCGAATACTTCACGATGGACGAGACGCGCTCGAAGACGGTCTCCGAAGTCTTCGTGCGCCTGTACGAGCAGGGCCTGATCTACCGCGGCAAGCGCCTGGTGAACTGGGATCCGAAGCTGGGCACGGCCGTGTCCGACCTGGAAGTCGATTCGGTCGAGGAAGACGGCTCGATGTGGTACATCCAGTACCCGCTGGCCGACGGCTCGGGCCACATGACGGTCGCCACCACCCGTCCTGAAACCATGCTGGGCGACGTCGCCGTCGCGGTCGACCCGCTTGATGAACGCTTCGTCCACCTGGTCGGCAAGATGCTGAAACTGCCGCTGACCGGACGCGAGATTCCGATCATCGCCGACTCCTACGTGGACAAGGAATTCGGTACCGGCTGCGTCAAGATCACGCCGGCGCACGACTTCAACGACTACGCCGTCGGCCAGCGCGCCAATCTGGCGCCGATCACGGTCATGACCCTGGAAGCGAAGATGAACGAGAACGCCCCTGCGCAATACCAGGGCATGGACCGTTTCGCCGCGCGCAAGCAGATCGTGGCCGACCTCGAAGCATTGGGCCTGCTGGAACAGGTCAAACCGCACAAGTTGATGGTGCCGCGCGGCGACCGTACCGGCGTCGTCATCGAGCCGATGCTGACCGACCAGTGGTTCGTCGCCATGACCAAACCGGCCCCCGAAGGCACCTTCAATCCCGGCAAATCGATCACCGAAGTGGCGCTGGAAAAGGTCGCCAGCGGCGAGATCAAGTTCGTGCCCGAGAACTGGAGCACGACTTACAACCAGTGGCTGGGCAACATCCAGGACTGGTGCATTTCGCGCCAGTTGTGGTGGGGCCACCGCATCCCGGCCTGGTTCGACGAAGCCGGCAACATCATCGTCGCGCGCGACGAAGAGGAAGCGAAAGCGAAAGCTGCCGCGCAAGGCATCACGGGCGAACTGCGCCGCGACGAAGACGTGCTCGACACCTGGTTCTCGTCGGCCCTGGTGCCCTTCTCGACCATGGGCTGGCCGGAAGAGACGCCGGACATGAAGATGTTCCTGCCGTCGTCGGTCCTGGTGACGGGTTTCGACATCATCTTCTTCTGGGTCGCGCGCATGGTCATGATGACCGCGCACTTCACGAACAAGGTGCCGTTCGAGACCGTCTATGTGCACGGCCTGGTGCGCGACTCGCAGGGCCAGAAGATGTCGAAGTCGAAGGGCAATACGCTCGACCCGATCGACCTGATCGACGGCATCGATATCGAGTCGCTGGTCGCCAAGCGCACCGCCGGCCTGATGGACCCGCGCGCCGCCGAAAAAATCGCGAAAGCCACCCGCAAGGAATTCCCGAGCGGGGTCCCGGCCTTCGGCACCGACGCCGTGCGCTTCACCATGGCCAGCTACGCCTCGCTGGGCCGCAACATCAACTTCGACCTGGGGCGCGCCGAAGGCTACCGCAACTTCTGCAACAAGCTGTGGAACGCGACCCGCTTCGTGATGATGAACACGGAGGGCAAGGACTGCGGCAAGCCGGATGACGCCGACCTGTCGCAGGCCGACAAGTGGATCATCTCGCTGATGAACCGCGCCGAACTCGAGGTAGCGAAAGGCTTTGCCGACTACCGCTTCGACAACATCGCCTCCACCATCTACAAATTCGTCTGGGACGAGTACTGCGACTGGTATCTGGAAGTGGCCAAGGTCACGGTCCAGCAAGGCACCGAGGCGCAGCAGCGCGCCACCCGCCACACGCTCTTGCGCGTGCTGGAAGTGATCCTGCGCCTGGCGCATCCGGTCATTCCGTTCGTGACCGAAGCGCTGTGGCAGGCGATCGCGCCGATGGCCGGCAAAACCGGCGATTCGATCATGCTGCAGCCCTACCCGATCGCCAACGAAGCGCTGATCAGCGAGTCGGCCGAAGCCTGGATGGCACAGCTGAAGGACTTGACGAATGCGACCCGCAACCTGCGCGGCGAAATGAAGCTGTCGCCGTCGGTACGCGTGCCGCTGATCGTCGAGCCGGGCAACGACGCGGACCGCTCCAACATGGCCGGCTTCGCACCGTTTATCCAGTCGCTGGGTAAGCTCGCCGAGGTGCAGATCGTCGACGCGCTGCCGGAGTCGCCAGCCGCGGTGTCGATCGTCGGCACCACGAAACTGATGCTGAAGGTCGAGATCGACGTCGCCGCCGAGCGCGAGCGCCTGTCGAAGGAGATCGCACGCATCGAGGGCGAGATCGCGAAAGCGACGGCCAAGCTGTCGAGCGAAAGCTTTGTGGCACGCGCGCCGGCGGCCGTCGTGGCGCAGGAAAAGGAACGCCTGGCGAACTTCTCCGCGACGATCGACAAGATGCGCGAACAGCTGGGAAAACTGGCTGCGGGCTGATCCCCCTCTGCCTGGCTCCCTCCCTGAACGCGGCCCTGGTGGCCGCGTTTTTTTATCCGGCGACGCGCCTGAAACATCCAGCAACGTTTTTATCGACTGATGAGCACAACAGTTTGCTACACTGCCCTCAGCGTAACCACAACAACGGAGACACCACGATGCGACCCCTGATCAAAGCCGGCCTGCTGGCCACCCTGCTGCTCACTTCCGCCGCCTGGGCGCAAACCACTTCGCCGGTCGGCCTGTGGAAGACCATCGACGACGAGAGCGGCAAGCCAAAGGCGCTGGTGCGCATCACCGAGGAAAACGGCGCCCTGCAGGGCAAGATCGAAAAGCTGTTCCGCGGCCCGAACGAAGACCAGAACCCGAAGTGCGGCGAATGCAAGGACTCGCGCAAGGACCAGCCGCTGATCGGCCTGACCATCGTGTCGGGCCTGAAAAAGGACGGCAACGAATACACCGGCGGCGAGATCCTCGATCCGGCCAAGGGCAAGGTCTACAGGAGCAAGGCGACGCTGCGCGACGGCGGCCAGAAGCTCGAAGTGCGCGGCTATATCGGCGCGCCGATGTTCGGCCGTTCGCAAGTCTGGCAGCGCGAACAGTAAAACCGCCTAGTCGATGTGGGTGACGCGGGTCATCCGGATCGTGTGCTGCTGCTCCTTGCCTTCGGCCTGCCAGCGCTGCTCGGCTTCCAGGGTCGATGGATCGAGGCGGCGCCAAATGAAATGGGTCGGCGCCTTGACCGGCTCGAAGGCGGCGAAATCCTTGCCGATGTTCGACGCCCGCCAGGTGAATGCTCCCCAGGTGGAGCGCACTTCGCCGTCGTGGAAGCTGATCGTGCTGCCGTCGCTATGCTCGTCGAAGGCATCGGTCGGGAAGCGGCGCGAGCGGAACAGGCCCGCTTCGGGCCGGTCGTACTGCTCGTAGAATTCCTTGCCGTCCGCGCTGTGTCCGCGCCAGCGGCCTTCGAGGAACTGCAGCTGGGCGAAATCGTCGAGGGTGAACATGGTGCCTCTCCTTGTCTAGCGCGGCGTGCGCCGCCGGTCGTGCGTGCGCTGCTGGGATGGCGAGCACAGCACGCGCAGCGCAACCGTGCGCGGCACCCCGATCAGCTGCATGAACTCAAGCGCAGGCGACATCCCCTCGGTCCTGAGCATTTTCAAAGCGTCGTCGACACGCGCCGCCAGGTAGGCGTTGGCGCGCGGATCCGTATTGCCGCTTCCTGACATTCAATAGCCTCGTTACATCCGACTTCTACCGGCATCGTAGCAAATGCGGATGTACGTGGCGCGCGCTTGGTTTGCGCGAAACACATGTCCTGACAAGCCCATCCTGAAAATAAATCCGAAATAGTTAGGACAATCCGCGAAAGCCCTGTATCTTCCACCTTGCACTACATCAAGTCGTTGTTATTGTTGGTCTTTCTCTCCCGCATCGCCTCTCGGCAGCCTGTTTGATTTCCTCCCGTTACACCCTCTCTGGTCGCGTGCATCCGGGCGCTGTTGCCCATGCAACTAAAAGGAAATGTAAATGACTACTCAAACCGGCACCGTAAAATGGTTCAACGACGCTAAAGGCTTCGGCTTCATTACCCCTGACGCAGGCGGCGGCGATCTGTTCGCCCACTTCCAGGATATCCAGTCCGAAGGCTTCAAAAGCCTGGCCGAAAACCAGCGCGTCTCGTTCGAGCGCTCGACCGGTCCTAAAGGCGAAAAAGCCGGCAATATCCGCGCGATTTAATTTAATAGATTAAATAACGGCGCGCACCATGCAGATAGCGTGGGCGAGGCCGTAGCGAACAAAGCCCACCATCGGTGGGCTTTTTGCATTGGCGGCGTCCCTCAGTCTTTCGGCGAGCTGCGCACGAGCGCAAGGATGATGAGCGCGAACAGTGCGCTGACCACCGCGGTGGCCTCCCGGCCCATACCGGCGGCAATGCCGATGGCGGCGGTGAGCCAGATGCTGGCGGAGGTCGTCAGGCCGCGGATGTCGTTCTTGTTGCTCTGCTTGAGGATGGCGCCTGCACCGAGGAAGCCGATGCCGGCGGTGACGCCTTGCAGGACGCGCGACAGGTCGTCGATGCCCATCCCGGCCTGCAGGGGAATGAGCACGAACAAGGCCGATCCGAGGGAGACCAGCATGTGGGTGCGCAGGCCGGCCGAGGCGCCGACCGATTCGCGCTCATAGCCGAGCATGCCGCCCAACACGATCGCCACCAGCAGGCGCACCACCAGCCGAGTGATGGAATCGACATCGCCCAGGTCCGAGAATTCCTGCTGTATCGTTATCCAGCTCTCCTGCCACCACGCCACGTGCCGCTCCTGTCAGAATTTCCGAGGATCATGCCAGATTGGCGGGCTCGGCGGCGCACGCTGGTGACGCTGCGAACAATCTGCCTCAGGCGCGTGGACGGTGCCGCGCCAGGTGGCGGTCGAGGGCATTGGCAAACTGCTGGCGGTCGGCCTGGCTGAAGGCGGCCGGGCCGCCGGTGTCGACGCCGCCGCTGCGCAGTTCTTCCATGAAGGCGCGCATCGTCAGTTGCTGGGCGATGGTGTCCTTCGTATAGAAATCGCCGCGCGGGTTCAGCGCGAAGCCGCCCTTCTCCAGCACCAGCGCCGCCAGCGGGATGTCGCCGGTGACGACCAGGTCGCCGGCAGCAAGGCGCTCGACGATTTCCGCATCGGCCACGTCGGCGCCGCTGGGCACCTGCATCGAGCGGATGAATTTCGAGCCGGGCACGCGCAGCAGCTGGTTCGCCACCAGCGTCACCTGGATCTGCGTGCGCTCGGCGACGCGGTAGAGGATGTCCTTGATGACGGCGGGGCAGGCATCGGCGTCGACCCAGATCTGCATCACCGCAGCGGATCCCACAGGTCGCCCGTCGGGCTGATGCGCGGCGCGGCAACGCCGAAGTGCATATACGCCGCCGGCGTGGCGATGCGCCCGCGCGGGGTGCGCTGCAGGTAGCCTTGCTGGATCAGATACGGTTCGAGCACGTCTTCGATGGTGTCGGCCGCTTCGCCGATTGCGGCAGCCAGGTTGCCGATGCCGACCGGACCGCCGCCGAATTTGAACAAGACTGCCTCGAGCAGCTTGCGGTCCATGACGTCGAAGCCGACCGAGTCGACGTCGAGCATGATCAAGGCCAGGTCGGCGATCGCTTTCGTGATCTGGCCGTCGCCCTTCACTTCCGCATAGTCGCGCACGCGGCGCAGCAGGCGGTTGGCGATACGCGGGGTGCCGCGCGCACGCATGGCCACTTCGCGCGCGCCTTCTTGATCGATCGGCGCTTCCAGCAAGGCCGCGCTGCGGGTGACGATCTTGGTCAGCTCCTCGACGTTATAAAACTCGAGGCGGGCGACAATGCCGAAGCGGTCGCGCAGCGGATTGGTCAGCATGCCCGCGCGCGTGGTGGCGCCGACCAGCGTGAACGGCTGCAGGTCGAGTTTGACGGAACGCGCGGCCGGGCCTTCGCCGATCACGATGTCGATCTGGTAGTCCTCGAGCGCCGGGTACAGGATTTCTTCGACCACAGGCGACAGACGGTGGATCTCGTCGATGAAGAGCACGTCGTTCGGCTCGAGATTGGTAAGAATGGCCGCCAGGTCGCCCGGACGTTCCAGCACCGGACCGGACGTCTGGCGCAGGTTGACGCCCATCTCGCGCGCGATGATGTGGGCCAGCGTGGTCTTGCCCAGGCCCGGCGGGCCGAACAGCAAGGTGTGATCGAGCGCCTCGCGCCGCTTGCGGGCAGCGGAGATGAAGATCTCGAGCTGGCTGCGGATCTTTTCCTGTCCGACGTATTCGTCGAGCTGCTTCGGGCGCAAGGCGCGCTCGATCGCCTCCTCGTTGGGCGAGCTTGGGGCGGCGTCGATGACCCGCTGCTCGGTGAAATTGTCGGTCTGGATGCTCATGGATTAATCTCGAATTACGCTTTCGACAGCGCCTTCAGGGCGAACTTGATGCCGTCCGATACGGTCGCGCCGGCCGGCAGGTTCTTGATGGCCAGCAGTGCTTCCTTGTCAGAATACCCCAAAGACTGCAGTGCGTTGAGCACGTCGGACTGGGTATCGTCGCGCGGCGCGCCGCCGACGATGCCGAGGTCGGCGCCCACTTTACCTTTCAACTCCAGCAGCAGCCGTTCGGCCGTCTTCTTGCCGATGCCGGGCACCTTCATCAGGCGCCCGGATTCCTGCAGGGTGACGGCTTGCGCCAGGTCGGACACCGTCATGCCCGACAGAATGGCGAGCGCGGTGCGGGCGCCGACGCCGGTGATCTTGATCAGCTGGCGAAACAGCGCGCGCTCGCTGGCGCTGCCGAAGCCGAACAGCAGATGGGCATCCTCGCGGATCGCCTGGTGGGTGAACAGCACCACCTTTTCGCCGGTATGCGGGAGGTTGTAAAACGTGCTCATCGGCACGTCGACTTCATAGCCGACGCCCTGGCAATCCACCAGCAGTTGCGGCGGGTTCTTTTCCAGCAGAATTCCGGAGATGCGACCAATCATGGCGGACCTTTCTTTTAATTAGACGAGACGGCCGTTCTTCATCCGCAGCGTGGCCTTTTGCGGACTGAGGACGTTGAGCAGCGCCAGCGTGTCGTGGGTATGGGCGTGGCAGATGGCGACGCCGAGGGCGTCGGCTGCATCGCTACCGGGCAGGCCGGGAAGTTTCAGCAGGCGCGCTACCATGTCCTGCACCTGCGGCTTGGCGGCCCTGCCGCTGCCGACGACGGATTGCTTGATCTGGGTCGGCGAATATTCGGCCACCTCGAGGTCGGCCCCGACCAGCGCACAAATGGCCGCGCCGCGCGCCTGGCCGAGCAGGAGCGTCGACTGCGGGTTGACGTTCACGAATACTTTTTCGATGGCCGCGCAGTCCGGGGCATAGGTCGCGACGACTTCACGCACGCCGGCCAGGATGATCTTCAGGCGCGGCGGCAAGGCGCCTTCCAGGCCGGACTTGATGGTGCCGGAGGCGATGTAGCGCAGTTTGCTGCCGTGTTTTTCAATAACCCCAAAGCCGGTGGTGCGCAGGCCTGGGTCGATGCCGAGGATAATCATGGACGAATGTTATACCGGCCAGCAACGTTCATGGGGAAAATACTGTCTAAAAACACAGGTTTGACTGTGTTTGTACAACCGTGTCACGTTGGGTGGACGGCCCCCGTCCACCCAACAACATCAATGGCGGAAGTGACGGGTGCCGGTGTACAGCATCACCACACCGCGCTCGTCTGCCGCATCGATCACTTCCTGGTCGCGCATCGAGCCGCCCGGGTGGATCACGCAGGTCGCGCCGGCATCGACGACGACGTCAAGACCGTCGCGGAACGGGAAGAAGGCATCCGAGGCCACGGCCGAACCAGCAAGGGACAAGCCGGCGTTCTGCGCCTTGATCGAGGCGATGCGCGCCGAGTCGATGCGGCTCATCTGCCCTGCCCCGACGCCCAGCGTCATGCCGTTTGCGCAGAACACGATCGCATTCGATTTCACGAACTTGGCAACCCGCCAGGCGAACATCAGGTCCTGCAGCTGCTGCGGGGTCGGCTGCTTCTTGCTGACCACGCGCAGTTCGCCGATGCCGACGTTCTTCGCATCCGGCGCCTGCACCAGCAAGCCGCCGCCGACGCGCTTGACGTCGTACGGGTTCTGGCCGTTGCCCAGCGCAATTTCCAGGAGGCGAACGTTCTGCTTGGCCGCCATGATCCGGCGCGCCTCTTCGGTGAACGATGGCGCGATCAGCACTTCGACGAACAATTTTGCCAGCGCCTCGGCCGCGCGGCCGTCGACTTCGACGTTGAAGGCGATGATGCCGCCAAAGGCCGAGGTCGGATCGGTTTGGAGCGCGCGCGTGTAGCAATCGAGGGCGTCGGTGCCGATCGCCACGCCGCACGGATTGGCGTGCTTGACGATCACGCAGCCGGCCGGCTGGGCGAAGCCGCCGAGGGACTTGACGCATTCCCAGGCCGCATCGGCGTCGGCAATGTTGTTGTACGACAGTTCCTTACCCTGCAGCTGGCGGTAATTGGCCAGCGCGCCGTCGATCGAGACGATATCGCGATAGAACGCTGCGCCCTGGTGCGGATTCTCGCCGTAGCGCATCTCCTGCACCTTCTCGAAGCTCATGTTGATCGTCGCCGGGTAGTGCGAGCGCGTCGCGTGCTGCTTGTCTTCACCGAGGCTGGTCAGGTAGTTCGTGATGGCGCCGTCATATTGCGCGGTGTGCGCGAAGACTTTCTTGGCCAGGCGGAACTTGGTGTCGTAGCTGACGGCGCCGGCGGTATCACCGGTGCCTTTCAGTTCGGCCAGCACGACGCCGTAATCGCTCGGGTCGCAGA
>Ga0213838_1001176_pt1 | contig 14237 bp, 13 predicted proteins | sample SWPATP13_FD_160577 | JGI IMG/M metagenome (GOLD analysis project Ga0213838, IMG submission 160577) | Coastal seawater microbial communities from Marineland, Florida, United States - SWPA TP1 #3 | ecosystem: Environmental > Aquatic > Marine > Coastal | place: USA: Florida | collected 2016-08-06 | reverse complement strand
CTCATTGCTTCTTAAAAAGACGGATTCGATTAAGCGTAATCTTCATCGCCTGTTGGAATCGGACGACATAATTCACTTAACGGTTGGCGATTTGGCCAAGCTTTCTGGAAGAAGCCTTTCCAGTTTTAATCGCGATTTTAAGAATATTTATAACGACACCCCCAAACAGTGGCTAAGAGATAAAAGGCTGAAATATGCTAACGATCTTTTGGAAAAAGGGACTATGTCAGTGACAGAAGTAGCATTGGAAATTGGCTATGAAAATACGTCAAACTTTATAAAGGTTTTTAAGGCGAAATATGGCAAGACGCCGAACCAAATAAAAAGGTCAATTTGATTCAAAAACACTATTTTTGGTTTTTTCGAAGTAGTGACGTATTACCGTTACCGATAATTTGTTCATTCACCGATATCATAAGGAGTGAGTGATGAGTATTAGAGTAACCCTTAACTGTCAGTTAAAAGCGGATCAGTTTACTGAGCTTCGTCCGTTTCTTGAGCGTAACCTTCAAAATGTCAGAGGGTTCGCCGGCAACAGAAAAGTGAGCATTTTGTTTGATGCTAAGAACAATGAAATGTTGTTGGATGAAGAGTGGGCTAGCATAGAGAGCCACCAAGCCTACCTAGATTTTATTGCAGGAAACGGAGTTCTAACAGAGCTCAGTACATTCCTAGAAACACCACCCGACATCAAATATTTTGAGTGCGTTGATATTTAGCAATTGAATGCGTGTACCTCATAATTACGCGTTGAGTGGTTAGTTCGATACACTAAGCCAACGAGTCTTCGTTGGCTTTCTTTTTTTGAAGCTTCACGATTGGGTCAATGTTTGACGGTGGCAAATCCGTATCTCATCAACTGAAGTATCGATAGACGTTACGTTTAGCGTAATCATGTTCATCGATGCGCATGCTGTTGTTTCCGGTTGGAAAGTGCAATCACTGAACAGGTATCGTGAAGTGTATGTGAAACTGGGACATCGTTTTTCATTCGAAGTACTGTGCTTCGAAATGAATGCTGGTCTATTGGTAGATGAAGTACAACCTAGTGAGCGTGAGCCGCGATGTGAAATGCAAGTGACTAGGTATGAGTTTCAATTTTGATGTAAGCGTCATGTGAGGTGGCGATGCCTCAGTATTATAGGATTGTGAAATGTCCTAATTCGCTGCCTGTGTCCGATAAGATGATTCCAGTGCTGTTGCGCTCGCAGAATCTAAAATCGATTAGATAGCTCGTGTGTTGGAGCTTTGGCAATATGTGTCGATACAAAATGTCGCTATTGAGCTGACGTATTTCAGCTACCCAAGATAAGTTTTCGTTTAGTAAGTTTATTTCAATTTTAAGCATTTATTACCTTGTGTTTTCGTTAATGTTTTTTCTTTTGATAGTTGATACCAATGAATTTGTCGTGTTGTTCTACGGGACATAAATTTGCCTTAGTTTTATTACAGTTTGATTGAAGTAACCTTAATTTTTCGTCTGCATAAACGTATATGAGCAGGGAATAAGGTGTAACTAGCTTAGATTATGGAACTATTGAATGAACGATTGAACTGAAGATAACGCAGAGAGGGTGTAACGAGGAATATCGAGAACTTCTTTGTGGAACTTGGTCTAAATGTAACATTAACAGCTCGATAAGCGAGCTAGGTGGCGTACTATACGCCTAATTGAGTAAAAATCTAGCTTCAAATTAAAATAATTTTATGGAATGACGAAAAGAGCGTCATTAATCGTCGAAAGTCATTAAGTTTAAACTCAAACCGCCGAGTAATATCCGAGCTAGTATTCTCCCCATATTAACGAAGCGCCATGTGGTGTGTTCACAAGCGTGACGAATAGGCCAAGTTAGCAAATTCTCTCATATTGATTATATTTGTTAATACTGTTGAACAGAAAATCAAAGTGATAGCTATGTTCCTAACTCGACTTATTTATGTCAGTACTCTTTCTTCGGACTGCGATTTGAACGCCTTGAACGATATTTTGAGAACATCTCGAGAACACAACCAAGAAGCGCACATCACTGGCTTGCTGAGCCATAATCAAAAGTACTTTTTGCAGTGCCTAGAGGGCTCTAGAGAAGCTCTAAATGAAACGTATAGCCACATTGTGAATGATAAGCGTCACAGTAATGTGAGTATTTTGTACTTCAAAGAAATTCATTGCCGAGAATTTGGAGATTGGTCTATGGGCGATATTCCGGAGTCTCACTTAACGGCGCTACTTAACCTACAGTTTTCGGGTTCAGATACTTTTAACCCTTATGAGCTTTCAGGAGAAAGCGCTTACCTTATGCTATTGGAGCTCAAGAAAAACTTACCTTCAGAGTAGGCCGCGAAATGATTAAACTTAGTTGGCAGGTCGGCTGAACAATAAATTGGCGCTTGATAGCGTAAGAAAGACGGCACAAGCTCGGTTGAATCGCTTAGCCATACGGGGTTGTGAGAACCACTGTCTTAGGTATAACCCAAACAGAGCGTAAATTGATATTGCGGCGAGTTCGAGTACTAGAAATGTCGCCCCAAGAACGAAAAACTGATTGCTGACATTTGCCCCTACGTCGACAAATTGAGGAAGAAAGGCGGTGAAAATTAAAATTGCTTTGGGGTTACCCGCCGCCAACAAAAACTCCTGTTTTGCTAGTTCAAAATGATTGTGGCGCGCCGCATTATCTGCAATGGGGCTGCTTTCCGAGCGCCAAAGTTTAAGGGCAATCCACAGCAAATAGAGTGCGCCACAAAGCTTGATTGCTAGAAATAAAGTTTCTGAAGCATATAAGATCACGGCTAACCCAGATGCAGCTAAAGCAATCATGAATGCAAACGCCAGAATCCGGCCCAAACCGGCTACAAAGGCGGATTTGAACCCATAGCAGCGTGCGTTATTCATTGAAAGGAGGTTATTTGGCCCCGGAGTCATATTCAGTGCGAAACACGCGGGGATAAAGAAAATTAACGTCCAAAGTTCCACAATATATCCTTAAATTTCATTCGTTTGTCGAGGTGTGCCCAGACATAGAGGGCGAACAGTGCCACTCAATTTGACTTGCCAACTCTACGTTACTTTCACTCGAATTATATCGATGATGCTCCAACTTTTAACGATATTTGTTTGTAATCTAGTGGCATCTTTCATCCGATTTCAAAATAACAACCCGGTGACTCAAGGGGTTGATGATTACGTTTGAGCGTAAGTAAACAACGTTAATATCTTCTAGTCGTATTACGCAAGTGATAGGATAAATATCAATTGCTTATGTATGTTAAAGGAACTGACGTATATGAAAAGAATGACGCTATTGGCGCTGTTATTTTTTCAGGCCCCTTTGTTGGTGGCGGCTACGCAAGAAACCACAGTTGAAGATGAATGGGAGTTTCTGTTTGTCTTCCCTATGCTATGGACACCAAGTATTGAAGGCAATGTGTCTTCGGGGCAAGATGTTGTGAGAGTTGACGTGCCATTTGAGAATATTTGGGATGGGCTCGCCTTTGGTTTAATGGGTGATTTCTATGCCAGTAAAGGAAAGTGGCTAGTTGGCGCTCGGACCAACTATTTATATATGAAAGACTCGTCTGAAACCCAAGGGCTTACAGGGCCTTTAACGGGCGCAATTATTTCCCCTGGTCACAAAATTACGACTGAAATGCACCTATCAGTCAACGATCTTTTCTTTGGCTATGAGGTATACAAAAACCTAGAGCTGCTAACAGGGCTTCGCCATACATTTAGCCGAGTATCGCTCGACATCAATGCATTATCCAATGACGGTATTGTGAATATCAATGGTTCTTCGATCCTAGCGGACGAACACCTTTTTGACTGGTTGCTCGGGCTAAAATACAACCACTATTTTAATGACCAATGGGGTATTGCGGTCAGCGCTGATTTCAACGTGGCCGGAGATAACGACGTTAATCGAGGCTTTAATTTGATGGGTATTTATCGTTTTACGAAAGCCCATAACCTATGGTTTGGCTATCGCTATCTAAACATCGCAAACACGACACAAAGTGGTAGTGTTGAACTGCAAATCGATTTAGTCGAGAAAGGACCTCAGCTTGGCTACGCGTATTATTTCTAGATTTTTTCCAATCATTTCTCACGGATGGTGACTATGTCTTTTCGTTCATTTGGTCGTGTATTGTCACTGGCAGTGTTTTGTTTTATTGCAACATCTACAGGGGCTTCAGGGCATAATAAAGAGGATAAACCTGTGGTTGCCGTTGTGCTTGCTGGTGGCGGTGCGAAAGGTGCGGCGCACATCGGGGTGCTCAAGGCGCTCGAAGATCTTAATATTCCTATCGATATCATCACGGGTACAAGTATGGGCGCCTATGTCGGAGGTTTGTATTCGACAGGAAAAACCGCAGACGAGATTGAACGTTTTCTGCATACGGTTGACTGGTATAGCGGGTATCAAGATGAAGTAGGCCGAGAAGAGAAGACTATTCGTGATAAAAAATATGAAGACAGGTTCCAAATCAACGTCGCGCTGGGTGTCAGCAGTGAAGGGGTGAAAGCCCCAAGAGCAGCGATTCAAGGGCAAAATATGTTACAAATTTTGCGAGAAACGTCAGGTAACCCAGCACGGTTGGATTCATTTGATGACTTACCCATTCGTTACCGTTCAGTGGCAACCGATGTTGTGTCACTTGAGCAAGTGGTGATGGAAGATGGGTTGCTGGTTGATGCCATGATGGCGAGCATGTCAGTCCCTGGCGCATTACCCCCATATGAACACAAAGGGCGCTTGCTGATCGATGGGGGAGTCACGAACAACATGCCCGTGGATCTCGCTAAGTCGATGGGGGCAGATATTATCATTGCTGTGGATATTAGTTCCCGTTACAAAACCAAAGAAGAGATCAACACTGTATTTGATGTCGCATCCCAACTTTCCAATTATTTAGTGCAAAGAAGTACGCACGAGCAAGCTTCGCTATTGGGGGATAATGATATTCTGATCAAGCCTGCCGTTGGTGATATTGAAACAACAGACTTTAGCAGCATGCCAAAAGCGTTTGATGAAGGCTATCGTTCCGCAATGGAGCTTAAAGAAGCATTAAGTGCATTGTCGTTAGAAAAAGCAGAATACTTAGCTTATCGAAATGACGTCCAAACAGCCTCACATCAAGTGCCAATGATAGACGCCAAAGTTATCGACAAAGTCGTGGTAGAAAACCTCAGCCACTATAAAACCGATAAGGTTGAGAGTCTTTTAAACGTGAAGGCGGGGGAAGCACTAAACACAGAGGAACTGGAGCTTAACATTCATGAACTCTATACCAGCAATCGCTTTGAAAAAATCACCTATTCCGTTGATGAGCAGGATGACGAACGTATCTTGAACGTGGTGGCGAAAGAAAAAGAGTGGGGGCCTAACTACCTTAATTTCCGCTTTTTCCTCGAAGAAGATTTCGATACTCAGAGCCAATATGGACTCGGCGCTTCTATCAACTTTACAGGGCTCAACACAAATGGTGCAGAACTGCGGACTAATACGGAATTAGGCACCGACAAATACTTCGATGCGAATCTTCATTTCCCACTCTTCATTAACAACAAAATATTCGCACAAGCTTATCTCGAATTCTCAGACAAAAAACGTTCCTTGTCTCCCTTGAGTTTGGATGATCAAGAGCCAACAAAAGGGATGTCTTATTTTCCTGTTGAGTTTAAAGACTTCACGACTCGATTAGCCATGGGGTTTGAACCTACGATCAATCAACAACTGACGGCTGGGTACATGTATTCAGAAGGTCGAGCCGAATTGTCTGGCGTGCCTAGCTATGGAAACAGTACATACGATCGAAAAGGGGTATATGCCGAATATCGCTATGATTCTCTAGACAGTATTTCGCTACCAACTCAAGGCTTGCTAATGGATGCTCGATACTTGTATTCCTACGATACGGTTGACAGTAACACTATGACGAGTAACAAAAAAACTGCCGACTATATTAGTGAGATAAAAGGTAAGATTTTAGCGGCAGGTAGTGTAGACAAACATACCTTAGTCGGGAATATCGAACTCGGCATGACGGAAAGTACCGAATATGATATCCCAATTAACCCGCTAGACTTGGGCGGTTTTAATCACCTATCGGGCTTACCCCGCAATAGTTTGGTTGGCGCGAATAAGGCTTATAGTCGGGTGACGTATCGCTATCGTTGGTTTGATAACGACTTTGGCATGTTCCAAGCCCCCGTTTATTTAGGTGTATCCACGGAATATGGCGGCGTGTGGTCTAAGAGTGAAACGACGCTTAGTAATGCACCGTTAATTGCGGCAGGGGCTTTATTTGGCGGTATTGAAACCCCTGTTGGGCCGCTTATTCTTTCTTATGGACGAGCAGAAAATGGATTGGACTCAGTGTACTTGATAATAGGGAATGTACATTAAATGAGGATCGGGGAAATGGCACTGAACAATATCATGAGAGCGGCGAGCTTGAGCGTTTCGCTTTTACTTTTCGGATGTGGTGAACAAGCCGATCCTATGTATCGTTCTTCGCCGGAACTATTTCCTTATCAACAAGAGTCTTTTCAAGAGTACGTTATTGAAACCCGATCTTGGCTGGTGCAGCATCGAGAGTTTCACGGTAAAGGGCAAAAATTAGAGCTTGATGCAGTGAGTCCGTTTGAGATCACTCCTCAACATCCTAATGGCAAAGGAGTATTACTGGTTCATGGGCTTGGAGACTCGCCATTTAGTTTTAGCGACATAGCGCCGAAACTGGCCGAGCAAGGTTACCTTGTAAGAGTGATATTGCTTCCCGGCCATGGTAGCCGACCTGCGGATCTAATGCTTCCAACACTTTCTGATTGGAATAGTATAGTGGCACATAATGTTGAGCTTATGCGCAATGAGGTGTCTTCACTATGGCTCGGTGGTTTCTCAACCGGAACCAATCTAGTCACCACTTATGCTGCGACCAATCAAAATGTAGAGGGACTTATTTTGTTTTCTCCGGCATTTGTTTCTCGCGATCCCTTAGTTCGCTTTGCTTCTGTTGCGAGTTACTTTGTGGACTGGGCTGATAAAGACAAAGAACAAAACTATTCCCGATATGACTCGTTAGCCATGAATGGAGCGGCGCTTTATCATGAATCAACCATCGAGGTCGTTGAAGCATTGAAGGCGAACCCTCTGACAATACCGGCCATATTAATGATGAGCGAAACGGATGAGCTCATTGCATCTAAAGGGGTATATAAGCTTTTCAAGCGCTATATGCGTAACCCTAGCAATCAAATAATTTGGTATGGAGAACGTCAGTTCAAAGATGATCGGTTTGTTCAGTTCACAATGGATAGACCAGATTTGTACATCCGAGGCAGTTCCCACATCGCTCCTTTGTATTCTGAGTCGAACCCGCTATATGGCAAAGGTGGTGTGATGCGTCAATGCGGTACGTTACTGAGTGAAAGTGAAGTCGGGGAAGTGGAGTGTCCGGAATTGAACAATGTATGGCACTCTGCATGGGGCTTTTTGTTCAAAGAAGACAAAATCAGCGCAAGACTAAGCTGGAATCCGTATTTCAATGAAACCATGACGAGAGTTTTCGAAGTAATGGATTCGGTGGCGCCTAATTATCTAGAAAAAAAGTAGTGGCACCACCTAAAGTGCGATTAGGTATTTGGGACGTTTTCCGATACATCCACTATTGCTCGACCGGCCAATATATTACGGCCAATAAGAACGGGATAGGTCATATGGCTACGATCTTTAAGTGAAAACTCAGCCACAATTGTTTCACCGTTAATCTCCACTTCCAACTCAACCACAGGACGCAGAGTTGTTATTGACGTATTTGCCTGTCGGATACTTGCCCACCTGACGACTTCTTTTTTCATCTTCATCGTGTCGCCGTTATTTTGGGGAAACAGAAAGGTGACATAATCCTTACCGTCTTTTTTGAAAGCTTGGATTTGCTGAGCATTTATCGAGGATGTAGTCGCTCCGGTATCGATACGGGCTGAGAAGATCTCGGCACTTCCCTCAAGTTGGGTTGGTTCTACCTGGCCGAATGTTTGTAGTTCCGGTTGTTGAGCGACGGCGATAGAGCCAAATAAACTACCAGTTAGGGTGAGTGTATAAGCCAGTTTTCTTATCAATCTCATATTGTGTGCCTCTCTTCGGTTTACATAAAGAGTATGCCTTTCGTGAGTTTAGGGCTTACCATTTTGCGCCAACAGAGTCACATCGGTAATAAAAAACCGCCCAAAGGCGGCTTCATTATCTGAATGACTTAGTGGCGACTCGATGAATGTTGTTAGCTTGTTCTCTTATCGTCGCTAAGCGCAAAGTAGATCTTAGACACTAATATTTCCGCGACCAAAATAGCAAATACCACAGCAAAGAAAGCAACAACACCGTTTAGTGGTCCTGTAAATGAAACTTTGTCACCAAACATGATGTTAATGGCCTCTAGCATGACAAACTTGCTACCGACAAGAATGACATAAGTACTAATGCCTCGGTAAACCTTAGGGGCGGTCCCCGGCTTAGATTTGAAGTAATCAGCAATCCGGTGTTCAGCGTTAATTGAAAGCTTTAGTAAGAGTTGAAGCAACAATGCCGCAGCGAAAGAAATGGTAAACGACTCAATATTGACGAATTCCCAATATTCATCGAAGAAGTTCAACACGGTTAAGTCGACGAGCACTGCGAGTGTATAGCCAACGAATAGACGTTGTGGAGTATTAAAACCATATTCTTTTTCTGTTGAGCTCATATAAAACCTTTTATTAGATGTCGTTGTCTGTGTTTTATATTGCCAAACTCGCCGTTTAAATAAAACCATTTGTCAGATTGATAAATTAAGTTGGCGCAAAATGGTAAGTAGTTTTATGGAGGATTTGTAAGAATAAAATTGAAGTAATTTTATTAAAGGCGAATATATGATTGTGTTATTTAGAATTCAAGATATTAATGAGTTAAACGCTCATATTGATCTAGCGAGTATGCTTCAAAGTAAGATGTTTGGAAGCGGGATGTTACTAGATAGAGCAGGGTTTAGAATTTAGTCTTTATGTTTCATGTGTTTATGAATAGATCTCATTGGGTTAGCCATTGGGTAATTTGGCTAAAGATGACGATGAATTCATAAGTTACCACCCTAATAACAAATTTGATTGGTTGTAAATAATGCCTATTTCTACATTTGAAAATGGCGGGAAGCCGAAAATTCTCCCTATAATGCTCACTGTTATTGCGGTGGTGACTATTATTTCGGGTTTTTATATTTACGAGCAATATCAAACTATTGAACGCACGGAAATAAAACAAGCACAGATTCTCCACCAGCAACATATTCAAATGTCAGTGAATAACGTGAATTCAATTGTTGATGAGGTAGACACAACAGTTAGGAAAATGGTTACCAGTCAGCAAGTAAAGGAATTTGCTTACCAGCCCTCTTATGATGCTCGTTCAAGTATTGAAGAAATGATGTACTTTGTAGGGCGAAATGAAGAGCTCTATTCGCAGTTACGTTTTATCGGCAATGATGGCAAAGAGCTGATTAGAATCAATAACGTATTAGGCAATACTTATGTCGTACCAGAGAGGTTTTTACAGAATAAATCGGAAAGGGGATATTTCTTATATGCGGAGTATCTAGAAGAGGGGCAAGTTGGAACGTGGGGGATTGATCCAGAAGTAGAAAATGGTGTGCCAATAGAACCCATTCAACCGAGTGTCAGAGTGATTGCTCCTGTCTTTGTTCAAGGTGAACGCCACGGCTACATTGTGATTAACCTTAACGTACTGCGAATTTTAGAAAGTGTCGACCTACCTATCGACCAAAACATCTCGACCAGTGTTTTGGATGAGCAAGGCGGGTTGATATCAAGAGGTGCCCACGTAGACTTTCTAACGGACTTGTTCATCTCTCGTGAAGTGGAAAACATAGGGTTGCTTAACCCTTTACTGTGGGAAAAGATGAAAGCGAGCCCTGGTGGTTTCGTGATTGATGAAGAAAAGCTCTACTCCTTTGAATCTTTAACACTGAAAGCCGACTATGAAATGCTTGGTAAGTATGTTTTGGTATCGTCGTCATTAGATTCAATACAGTCGACGCAAAGTAAACATATGCTGTTGCTCAAGTCGTTAATGCTCGCGCTGCTGATTTCTGGAATGAGTGTGTACCTGTACCGTGTTTATTACCATTACGAAAAAGCTCAGATGGATCAAAATCTTATTGATGCTGCTATAAACGGTGTGGCCGGTGTCGTAGTCGCTGATTTTGATTTTAATATCGTAAAGGTAAACAAAGAGTTTTCTCGTGTAACGGGCTATGGTCAAGAAGAGGTTGTTTGTCGCCATATAAAAACGTTGAGTTTATCCATTCCGAACATGTCGTATGTCGATCTTAGAGCTCACCTGATGGAGTATGGACGTTGGAAAGGCGAATTATCAGGGAAGAGTAAGCATGGTGGTGACTACACCTTACTCGGGCGAATTCAAATGATCCGTAATGCTAAGGGCAATCTTAACCACATCAATTTTGTCATGACGTTTACGGATATCAGTAAACGTAAAAGGCTTGAGACGACGTTACGTAATCAAAGCGAGTCCGACCCGCTAACTGGTGTATGGAATCGTCGGAAATTCGACCGAGAATTAGAAGGTTTGATCGATCTCTCTAAGCGATATACACACACAAAAGCGTGTATTGGCATTCTGGATATCGACTATTTTAAACGCATCAATGACCAGCTAGGCCATGACCAAGGTGACCAAGTGCTTAAGCAAATCGCAATGTTTCTGAAAAACCAATGTCGTTCGACGGACATTGTGGCACGAATAGGGGGAGAAGAGTTTGCGATATTGATGCCACACGCCACGATAAGTGAAGGCTTTAACATGATGGAACGTTTGCGAAGTATGATTGAGAAGGCCACAGATTTGAGCTTCACTGTCAGCGGTGGCGTTGCGGAAATCCAGCGAAATTCTGCTCTTGCATACAAACAAGCCGACATTGCGCTTTATGGCGCAAAGAATGCGGGCCGGAATCGGGTGCAGCAATATCACTTAAGTGTTTAACCCTCCTCTATGATAAACATCAATACTGGCTTTGATCATTGAGACTCAGCTAAGCCTAAGATGGACTTTCGATATGCCTTGGGCGTCAGGCCAGTGATGCGTTTAAACGCTCGAGAGAAGTGCGAAATATTGTTGTAACCTAATTGGCTTGAAATGTGGGTAAGGGAGTGGCCTTCTTCCATTAACTCGCAAGACACAGATAACATCAGGCTTTCCTTGATTTGCCTAAAAGAAGTCCGTTCTTCTTTTAGTCGTCGTTGAAATGTACGTGAGGTCATTTTCAATAGCTTTGCAGCTTGTTCTACCGTTAACGAGTGCTCTTTAACGTAAGGCAATAAAGCCGTAAATACGCTATCACTAAAACTGGTATGCCACTCTACAATGGGTTCCTTCTGCTGACTGTCAGTTGGTGTTATGTGGATGGTTTTGTTCAGTGTTGCTTCATCAACCAGTAGGGCGGTTTGATGCTGTCCAACAAATAACTGCGTTTTGCTATTTAGAGCAGAGCGAATCACCTCATCATCCATATGCTGTATTTTGAGCTGCTCGGGAAACCAATTTTGCTTGGTCAGTGCTTGAATCAATTCAATGACATACAGTACAGCAAATACCTCTCCCCAAATAAAGTAGGGCGTATTTTCGTACGGTACGGTTCTGCAAAACCAATGTCTGCCGTACTCACTTTCAAATGTAATTCTGCTTCCAGGAGAGTCATGAGCAAAGACTTCATTCACGAGTTCTAACGCTTCTCTGACCGTGTTCGCGGATTCAAAACGGCCCAGTATCTGCGGAATGATACGTTGGCGAAATGCCAATCGAAGCTGTTCGCTGAAATTATTAACCCCAACTTGCGTGGAAAGTAAATAAACCAAGCGTTTAACCGGTTCGACAGGGAGGTAGTCTTTATCTGTTTCAAAGAGATCGGGCGGGAGCCCTGAACTGTGCAATAAGTCTTGAACATTGAGTCCATGACGAGCAAAAACCTCGATCAGTATCTTGGTGTAGCCGGTACGGATCATGGGAAGTTGTTTGGTGTGTTTTGTCGACAAAGAAAACTCCTTTTTCTGTTATCTCCTCATTCTAGAATAATACGTTTGGCGCGAAATGGTAAGTTTTTAGGCCCTAACTTTCTATATATTTAATTTTGCTTTGAGTTTGCGGGTTAGTTCGCAATTTTAGCCAGTAAGAGTATGTCAGACGGCTCAAAGCTCTATATAAATAAACTACTAAATAATAAGAAAATTTCATTTATTTTCATTCGATTTTTCCCAGATAGCGACTATAAATATAGTTAGTGAATGGACTCATTAAGCCGTAGGTAAAAGTATGACCGACAAGACAGAAAACGCGAACCAAGATGAATTGCCTGAAAAAGAGGCCACTTCATCAGAGAAATCCAATAAAGTTCGAAAAATCACCAATTATCTTTTGATTTCGGTGGTGGTATTGCTGCTGTTCAGTATTGTTTCTGACCGTATTATTCCGTCTACGGATAATGCTCGCGTGAAAGGCTATGTTGTTCCAATAAAGCCGCAAGTGTCTGGCCAAGTTCTCGATATTTTAGTTCAACCAAACCAACCCGTAGAGGAAGGCGAGGTTTTGGCTAAGTTAAACCCTGCAGACTATGAAATTGCGGTAAAGCAAGCAGAGCAAAATTTAGAAATCGCCGGGCAAAATGTGGGTGCCCAAACCGCGGTTATTGCGTCTTCTCAAGCTAGGTTAACGAGCGCGAATGTAGAACTTGAAAATGTGAAGCTGCAATCTAGCCGTATATTAGAAATGGCGGAACGTGGCGTTGTCTCTCAGTCGGATGCGGATAAAGCTAGAGCGTCACTAGCAACTGCGCGTGCCAATGTGGTAAACGCGCAAGCTGATCTAGAAAAATCGAAGCGACAACTCGGTGCCGACGGGGAAGAAAACAGCCAAATTAAGGCTGCATTACTGGCCTTGGAGCAAGCGCAAATCAACTTAGAAAGAACAGTGATCAGGGCTCCGACAGTAGGTGGTGTGTCTAATTTCAGTCTGTCAGAGGGTTTTTACGCATCTGCTGGTCAGCCAATGATGACGTTTGTTTCAACGGAAAGTATTTGGATTGAAGCGTACTTTCGTGAAAACAGCCTAGGGAACATTAAAGCTGGAGATGAAGTCGAAGTCGCTTTGGATTTTGCTCCGGGTCAAGTCTTAAAAGGCAAAGTGACGAGTGTGGATTGGGGAGTTGACTGGGGGCAAAATGATCAAGCCGGTAAACTTGCTCAAGCGAACAATCAAACGGGCTGGTTACGCCAAACTCAAATGCTGCCGATCTCAATAGAGTTCGACCATTCTCAGGCTACGGGCTTGCTTCGCATTGGTGGTCAGGCTGATGTGATTGTATACAGTAGCGATAATTTTATTTTCAATACTATCGGCAAACTATGGATTCGCTTCGTGAGCTTGATGTCTTATGTCCGATAAGCTAATCGAGGATACTCGACTACAAGTTAAAATAATCCGCTATACCATAGGAGTTGGCGTAGCGGTATTTCTGGCGGCCTGGATCGATTGGCCGCTGGCATTTGTAGCGCCCGTGTTTGTCGCGAAGTTTCTATTAGATAAACCCGAACTGAACAAAGAAACCGTTTATGAGATGACCATAGCGATGGTCATGACAATGGTCTTAGGCCTGTTCTTATCAAACGGTATTACCCAATATCCTTTACCCATGCTGATACTTATTGGGCTCATGATGTTGTGGGGGTACTACTTGTTTACCGATCCAAAGTGGAATTTGTTCGCAACCATATTGATCATTGCAGTGCTGATGTTGCCGTTTATGGCGATTTCTAATCCTGGTATTTCAGTCTATTTGGCGACAGGTTTAGCCAGTTCTGGCGTCGTCGCGGTTATTATTTTTGCTCTGGTTCATATTTATTTACCAGAGCCAGAATCGACATTCAAAGGCTACCAACCTTCACCGCTAACTAAGCAGCAACGCTGGTACGCAGCTTTTCGCGCAATGATCATCTCATTTCCCGTGGTCTGTTTTTTCTTTGTGTTTCAAATATCAGAAGCGTTGCTAACGATGATGTTTATCGCGTTGCTTTCTTTAATGATTACGGGGGAGAAATCGATCAAATTGAGCGCCTTTCTGATTATCAGCAATACGATAGGGGGGGTACTTGCGATAGGAGTGTTCACGGTCTT
>Ga0213838_1001175_pt1 | contig 14238 bp, 13 predicted proteins | sample SWPATP13_FD_160577 | JGI IMG/M metagenome (GOLD analysis project Ga0213838, IMG submission 160577) | Coastal seawater microbial communities from Marineland, Florida, United States - SWPA TP1 #3 | ecosystem: Environmental > Aquatic > Marine > Coastal | place: USA: Florida | collected 2016-08-06 | reverse complement strand
GATCCCATGCCGAACTCAGAAGTGAAACGCAGTAGCGCCGATGGTAGTGTGGGAGGTCCCATGTGAGAGTAGGACATTGCTAGACTTCTAATTAGAAAAGCCCGTTCTAAAGAACGGGCTTTTTGCTTTTTGGAAGAAATTTATTTACCAATGAAAACTATAATTTACTGAAAGGATATTGGTACCGTCATTGTCTTTATTGGTATCGGCATTTGAGTAATGCCTAAGGGAAAACGACAATCGATGTGAATCGAGAAAATGGGTTCCCAATTCAAATTTGTCTTCAAATAACCAGTTATTGCCTAGTTTTCTTTTGTGCCAGCGAGTCTCACTGATGTAGGCACCACCCACGCCTAGTGCGAGAAAAAAAGGATGCTGAAAAATTTGGCTGTTGTAACGAAGTATAGGGATAATTGCTCCACCATCAATTGTCGGGCCGTAATGATTCGTCCATTTGAATTTTGCGAACTCAAATTCAATGTTTAGGTAGCTGCTATCGGTTAGTTGCCATCTCCTGTCCAACTCTAAAATATAGCCAAATCTTGAAGTTGAAGGGGATTCTTTTGATGTTGACTCCCCTCGGCTGATCATTATGCCATCAGCCAATCCTTGAAAAGAGAAAGAGAGAATTGACAGAATGAGTATTTTTATTATCTTCACAATTTATGAAATTACCACTGAGCCCGTTCTATTAAGTCTAGTACGAATAATCACTCAGTAGCTTCTAAAATGACAATAGATAGAAATCCAAAACTTATCTTAAGTGGCAAATACAGCATTTAATTCGCTGTCTGGAGTGATAGAATAAATCTTATTTATTAAAAGAATAATTATGGCTATTAACTGGTTCCCAGGGCATATGCATAAGGCCCAAAAAGAAATCAAAGAAATTCTCCCGCAAATAGATGTTGTGATTGAGGTGTGTGATGCCCGGCTGCCTTTTAGCAGCGAAAACCCCATGATCACTGAAATCAGAGGGGATAAGCCTTTGATAAAAATTCTCAATAAGAGTGACCTGGCAGATCCGAAAACGACCAAAGTCTGGTTGGATTATCTAGAGTCACAACACAATGTCAAAGCTATTGCCTTGACGACGGATAGCCCGGCAACCGCAAAAACGATTCCGAGTATTATTCGTAAGCTTGCTCCGCATAAAGACGAAACAGGTAAGCAGATCAATGCCGTGATCATGGGGATCCCAAATGTTGGCAAATCAACCCTGATAAATACTCTTGTCGGTAAAACCAAGGCCAAGGTAGGTAATGAGCCTGCCGTTACCAAAGGTCAGCAGCGTATTCGCCTGGAGGATGGCCTATACCTTTATGATACCCCAGGCATGCTTTGGCCAAAAATTGTTAATGAAAATTCAGGTTATCGACTGGCGGTGTCCAGTGCCGTCAAGGATACTGCTTTTGAGCATGAAGAGATTGCCTGCTTTGCTGCCGAGTACCTATTAAAGGCGTATCCTGAACGTTTGTTAGAACGTTATAAGCTGGATGAGCTGCCGCAAGATGAAGTCATGCTTATTGAAGAGATCGGCCGTAAAAGGGGCTGTGTGCGCAGTGGTGGACACGTCGACTTTCATAAGGCATCCGCTATTCTGATCAATGAAATTCGCGATAAAACCTTAGGTGAAGTCACCTTTGAAACGCCGGAAATGGTTGAACAGGAGAATATTCACTTTGCCCGGCTGGAAGAAGAAAAAAAAGCAGCGCGAGAGGCAAAAAAGCAAGCCAGAGGACGTGGCCGTAAAAACAAAAGAAAATAGGAGTTGGTATGACCGATCAATTTGAGCTTCACCCACAATTAGCGAAAGACTGTGTTGAGTTGGCAGAGCTGCCTTTGTGTAAATTGCTCCTATGCAATGACTCTACCTATCCCTGGTTTATTCTTGTACCTAGAGTAAAGGATATTCAAGATATCTATCAACTGGACTGGCAGGATCAACAGCAGCTTCTTAACGAATCCAGCATGCTAAGTGAATTACTAATGCAAGAATTCAAAGGTGATAAAATGAATGTTGCTGCTTTGGGAAATGTGGTACCGCAGCTGCACTTTCATCATATTGTGCGCTTTAAGGAGGATGCTGCATGGCCTAAACCTGTCTGGGGACAACTGCCAATAACTCCCTATTCGGATCAGGCATTGAAAGAGGTGAAGGAGAGGATGCAGGGAAAAATATCGGCTATTTTATCTGAGCAATAGCCGATACCTTGTTTAATGCTTATGCCACGTTTTGATTGCTATCTGCGTCTTTAACTTCTGCTAAAGATTGAGCCAGGTCTGCAATCAGGTCTTCAACGTTTTCCAGGCCAACAGAGATACGGATCAAGGTATCGCTAATGCCGGCTTCCAGGCGCTCTTCCTGAGTGTAGGGAGAGTGGGTCATGGAAGCTGGATGTTGGATCAATGATTCTGCATCGCCTAAACTGACTGCAATGGAAAACAGTTTCATGCGATTGATAAAGGCTTCACCACCAGCAAGGTCTGATTTGATTTCAAATGCAATAACCCCGCCTGCGGCTTTCATCTGGCTGCCGATAAATTTGTGCCCGGCATGGCTTTTTAATCCCGGGTAATACACTTGGGAAACCATTTCGTGCTGCTCTAAAAACTCTGCAATTGCCTGGGCATTGCTGCAGTGCCTTTCCATTCTGATGGGCAAGGTTTTGATGCCACGCAGGATCAGCCAGGCGTCATGGGGACTCATGGTTGCGCCAATATCCTTTAAGGCTGTCATCTTGATATTCATGATCATCTCGCTGCTACCGCAGATAATGCCTGCGACAACATCGCCGTGACCATTTAGGTATTTAGTGGCACTGTGGATAACTATATCTATACCGAATTGGGCCGGCTGCTGCAGTACAGGTGTCAGGAAGGTATTGTCAACAACGGAAATAATCTCATGCTTTTTAGCAATATTGGCAATGGCCTCAATGTCTAAAACCACTAAGTTGGGGTTGATAGGTGTTTCCAGAAAAATAACCTTGGTATTTTCCTGGATGGCCTCTTCGATGTTCTTCGGATCTGTCATATCGACAAATGTCACTTCAATGCCAAACTTGGTCAGCATATGACTGATCAGTGCAAAGGAGCAACCGTAAATAGCCTTAGAGGAGATGATATGATCGCCACATGCCAGGTTAGCCAACAGAGCACCTGATACGGCTCCCATGCCGGTTGCTGTTGCCGCGGCATCTTCCATGCCTTCCATTGCGGCAACACGCATTTCCAGCTGACGGGTTGTCGGGTTGCCCAAACGACTATAAATATAGCCTTCCGCTTCACCGGCAAAGCGATCAGCCCCTTGTCTGGCATCGTCAAAGATAAAAGTGGAGGTTTGATAAAGTGGCGTGGCGAGCGAGCCAAACTGTTCGTCGTTGATACGGCCAGAATGTATTGCCTGGGTTTCGATATGTTTACTGTTACTCATTATTCCTCACTGAAAATTAGGCGATTTGTTAATTTTGTTGGTTGCCTTTTGAAATTTATATTGACACTGCAATTAAGTTGCCATCATTCAAAAGATACGTAATATCAATATGTTACCCTGTTTGTCTGGCATGGAATTTAAGGTGTTGTAATAAAAGAATTACAGATGCTTGGGTGCACCAACGGTTTTAATGCGGAATTCGGCTTAAAAGCCTATAAATATATCAAGTTTCTCGCTTGTAACAATATTAGTACACTGTAATAATATTATTACTTTAGCTGTTAAGGCATGCATAATGAGACTCGAAATCGAATCAACAGACAGGATCGGGATAAGCCAGGAAATCCTGGCCATTTTTTCTCAACACCTATGGGATTTAAGGGCGATAGAAGTCATTGCCTGTTTTACCTATGTTCATATTGAAGGCGTGACCTTAGCCATAGACGGGGTTGTCTCACTACTTGGGGAAGTTGAGGGGGTCATTCATTGCAAGGAAATTGATCTATTACCGTCTGAACGTCGTGAAAACCACCTCCAGACCTTACTGGATCGCATACCCGATCCCATTATCGACTTAGACGAAGAAGGGAAAATTCTGGCGGTTAACCGAGCCGTCTATGACTTGCTGGAACAAGGACAACAAAGGCTGGAAGGCGCGCAGATAGAAGGCTTTATTGAGCAACCCTTGGCCACAGTTTTGACCGACAAAGCGGTCACCTGTACCCTGATGTTTGCTAAGCAGTCTTACCTGGCCGATATTACGCCTGTTATATCGGAAGCTAGGCCAAGTGGCGCAGTCATCACCTTAAGAAGCATGAGGGCCATTGGAAGGCAGATTGCACTAATGCAAACCAGAAAAGAGCAGGGGGTTGAGAGTATCGTTGGTCAATCACCCAAAATAAAGCTGTTGATCGATCAGACATTGCGCTATGCGGAGTTGGAGTTACCGGTTTTAGTGACAGGGGAGACAGGAACAGGAAAAGAGTTAATAGCTCGGGCGATTCATAATGCCAGTGGCAGAAGCAAGGCACCGTTTCTTGCCATTAATTGTGCTGCATTACCAGAGCATTTATTGGAAAGTGAACTGTTTGGATATGCATCCGGTGCTTTTACAGGAGCACAGAAGGGCGGAAAGCCTGGACTTTTTGAATTAGCCAATGGCGGAACCTTGTTTTTGGATGAAGTGGCAGAGATGTCCGTATATCTTCAAGCCAAACTATTAAGGTTCTTGCAGGATTTTACCTTTCGCAGGGTCGGTGGTACGAATGAGTTAAATGTTAATGTCCGAATAATTAGTGCTAGTCATCAAAATTTGCCTGAACTCATCGAGCAACAAAGGTTCAGGGAAGATTTGTTTTATCGTCTTAACGTTTTAAGCCTGGAATTACCTCCGTTAAGGGAACGCCAGGAAGATATCCCTTTATTGACTAAGCACTTTATCCAGAATGCCGCCCAACAAGTCAATCAAGCAATGCCTGATATCAGTGATGATGCCATTGACGGTTTAAAGGCCTTTCATTGGCCTGGAAATATCAGGCAACTACAAAATATTTTATTCAGGGTTGTTGCCTTAAACCAAGGAGGTCAAATTAAGTTGGCTGATTTAAAGACTGCCCTGTCTGAGCGAGATGGGCAATCAGGTACCGTTAATGAAGTCGTCGATCAAAATGCTATTCAAGACTGGGCAAGCGCCCAAGCAGCATTTGAGGCAAACTTGCTTCGTGAGCTTTACCCCCTTTACCCGACGACGCGTAAGCTGGCTAACAGGCTTAAGGTATCTCACAATAAAATTGCCATGAAATTGCGAGAGCATGGCTTAACATCATAAATGCAATGCTAAAGCTCCTGTATATTGGCGAAATTATCCGCCGATAAACTTAACCTTGAAACCTTGTTGTTCTAAGGCTGTTTTTATTGCCTCGCGTTTGTCACCCTGTATTTCTATGGTTTCACCGACGACACTGCCGCCAGAGCCGCAGGTTTTTTTTAGCTTACTGGCTAAAGATTTTAGCTCTGTGGTATTGAGTCCCAAGCCACTTATTGTAATAACCCCCTTACCTTTACGACCCTTGGTCTCTCTTCGCACTTTAGCAAACCCGTCAGTAGGGGTAATTTGTTCAGCTTTTGCGCTTTGCTTAATTCGGCCTTTATCCGTGGAATATACTAAAGCATCATCGCTGGAAGTGGTGTTTGATGCTTTGTCAGTTTTAGGACTGTCCTGGCCTAGCATGCTGGCAAGATCGCTGAGACTGGAGAAACTATTTTTCATAATATACGCCCTAAATTTTAGACAAAATAAAACCACTGCAAGAGTGGCTTTATTATACATAAAATTTTAATTGCTGAGTAATGACTTACAGCTTGCTTTCCAACTCGGGTAAGGTATCGAATAGGTCAGCAACAATACCATAGTCGGCAACCTGGAAGATTGGTGCTTCAGGATCTTTGTTGATGGCAACGATAACTTTTGAGTCTTTCATACCGGCAAGGTGCTGGATTGCACCGCTGATACCAACAGCGATATAGAGGTCTGGTGCAACAATTTTACCTGTTTGTCCAACCTGCATGTCATTCGGTACAAAACCGGCGTCAACTGCGGCACGAGAGGCACCAATGGCAGCCCCCAGCTTATCGGCAATGCCTTCAAGCATTTTGAAGTTATCGCCATTTTGCATACCACGGCCGCCCGAGATAACCACACTGGCCGCACCCAAATCAGGACGTTCGGAAACGGTAAGCTCATCGCTAACATGGCTGGAAGTGCCTGCATCTGTCGCTTTATCCAAAGCGACAATTTCAGCGCTGCCATCGGTGGCAACGGCATCAAAGCCAGTGGCGCGGACAGTGATGACTTTTTTGCTGTCCAGGCTTTGCACAGTGGCAATAGCGTTACCTGCGTAGATAGGACGAACAAAGGTATCTGCACTTTCAACACCAATAATATCGGATACTTGTGCCACATCTAACAAGGCAGCAACGCGTGGCATAAAGTTCTTGCCCGTGGTTAGTGCCGTCGCAACAATATGCTCATAATCGCCAGCAAGCTCAGTAACTAATAAGCTGACATTTTCGGCTAGCTGATGTTCGTATGCGGCATTGTCGGCAACCAGTACCTGGCTTACACCGTTTACTTTCGCGGCGGCGTCGGCAACAGCCTGGCAGTTGTGGCCTGCTACTAAGATATGGATATCGCCACCCATTGCCTGTGCGGCGGCAACGGTTTTAAGTGTTTCTGCTTTTAGCGTGTTATTGTCATGCTCTGCATATACTAAAATACTCATGAGATCACCTTGGCTTCATTTTTTAACTTTTCTACTAACTCATCGACAGTTTCTACAACAATACCGGCTTGACGTTCTGCCGGAGGTGTTACTTTCAAAAGGTTAGCTCGTGGTGAAAGATCGATACCGAAATCAGCTGCAGATTTTACATCTAGCGGCTTACGTTTTGCTTTCATGATGTCCGGTAATTTTGCATAACGAGGTTCGTTTAAGCGAAGATCTGTTGTGACAATGGCAGGTAAGTTAAGGGCAACCGTTTGCAAACCACCGTCAATTTCACGGGTGACATTGACTTTATCGCCTTCAACTTTGACCTCAGAAGCAAAGGTACCTTGAGGCAAGCCCGTTAACGCCGCCAGCATTTGGCCAGTTTGGTTATTGTCTGAGTCGATGGACTGCTTACCCAGGATAACCAACTGAGGTTGCTCTTCCTCGACAACTTTTTGTAACAGCTTGGCAACGTTTAAAGAATCAAGATTTTCTTCTGTATCGATTTGAATGGCGCGATCTGCACCTAATGCCAAGGCGGTACGAAGCTGTTCCTGACATTTCTTATCGCCAATAGATACGGCAATAACTTCTGTTGCGGTACCGGCTTCTTTAAGACGAACGGCTTCTTCAACGGCTATTTCACAAAATGGGTTAATCGACATTTTTACATTAGTGAGATCAACATTTGAACTGTCTGCTTTCACACGTACCTTGACGTTATAGTCAATGACGCGCTTAATGGGTACTAATACTTTCATCTTAGCCTCTGATTGTGCTTGTTGTGTATTTTAACTATTAACCTACTACTATAAAGAAGCGGCCAAATTACAATTTGAGTAATAACTCAAAAGATTACTCGTAGTTGACGTGCACGTCAACGTAATCTTTGCTAAACATTGTTGGATATTGAGCAAAAATAAAGTTTGTAAATAAATTGTCTATTACAGGATAGTATTTACTCACAAAATATCTATATAATGTAGAATATTATCAAACACCCGTTTGAATATCAAACGAGTGTTTGAATTTATGTTGTCGACTAATTGATCTTGGGGGAAAATCATGGAACGCGAATCTATGGAGTTTGATGTAGTTATCGTAGGTGCAGGCCCGTCAGGGCTTGCCACGGCATGCCGTTTGATGCAACTTGCGCAAGAAAAAGAACAGGAACTCATGGTTTGTGTTGTTGAAAAAGGCTCTGAAGTTGGTGCCCATATTTTATCCGGTGCCGTGTTTGAACCGAGAGCAATGAACGAATTATTTCCTGACTGGCAGGAAAAAGGGGCGCCATTAAACACCCAGGTTAAGGGTGATGATATTTATTTACTGAATAGTGAAAGTAATGGCATTAAATTGCCCGGCTTTAGCGTACCCAAGACCATGCATAATGAAGGCAACTATATTGTCAGCATGGGCAATGTTTGTCGTTGGTTGGCAGAACAAGCCGAGCAGCTAGGCGTAGAAATCTTTCCAGGTTTTCCTGCCCAGGAAATTATTTATAACGAAGACGGCAGTGTTGGCGGTATCATTACCGGAGATATGGGGCTGGATCAGGAAGGCAAGCCTAAAGACTCCTTTATGCCAGGTATGGAACTAAAAGCTAAATACACGGTATTTGCCGAAGGTTGCCGAGGTCATCTGGGCAAGGAGCTGATCAGTAAATTTCAGCTGGATGCCGACCGTTCTCCACAGCACTATGGTATTGGCTTTAAGGAAATTTGGGACATAGATCCTGAAAAGCACCAGGAAGGCCTGGTGGTTCACACCGCAGGCTGGCCCTTGGATAAAGACACCAGTGGTGGCGGCTACCTCTACCATGCCGAGAATAACCAGGTGTTTGTTGGCCTGATCATTGACTTAAATTATTCCAATCCTCACCTGGCGCCGTTTGAAGAGTTTCAGCGCTATAAGCATCACCCTAAAATCAGTCAGTACCTGGAAGGCGGAAAACGCGTTTCTTATGGTGCCCGTGCCTTGGCCAAGGGCGGCTTTAATTCTCTGCCTAAATTGTCAATGCCGGGAGGCGTTTTAGTGGGCTGTGATGCCGGCACCATTAACTTTGCCAAGATCAAGGGGAACCATACCGCGATGAAATCTGGCATGCTGGCGGCCGAAGCCATTGCTGAAGCCTTGCTTGCCAGCGACCAAGGAGGTAAAGACCTGACCAGTTATACCGATAAGTATAAAGAGTCCTGGCTGTACGAAGAGTTATATAACACCCGTAATTTCGGTCCTGCCATGCACAAGTTTGGTACCTTTTTGGGCGGTGTCTATAACACCATAGATCAGAACTTCTTTGGTGGAAAATTGCCCTTTAACTTTAAGGACGAAACCCTAGATCATGACCAGCTTAAGCTGGCATCTGAGGCGCCCGTGATCAATTATCCTAAGCCGGATAACAAGCTGAGCTTTGATCGCCTGTCATCGGTATTTTTATCCAATACCAACCACGAAGAAGAGCAGCCCTGCCATTTAAAACTCAAAGATAGCAGCATTCCCTTAAGCGTGAACCTGGTGAAATATGCTGAACCGGCACAAAGGTATTGTCCTGCCGGCGTATATGAGATCCAGCAAACGGAAGAGGGGGATAAGTTTGTTATCAATGCACAAAACTGTATTCACTGTAAAACCTGTGATATTAAGGATCCGAGCCAGAATATTACCTGGGTAACGCCGGAAGGGACGGGCGGTCCAAATTACCCGAATATGTAGAACTTCCTCTACCAAGTAAAAAGCCTGCAATCACGCAGGCTTTTTTATGGGACATCAAAATTAGACGTTAAAGCTTTAATCAAACAGGAGCCACCAATTTTGTTAACGGTTTACCATCGCTAGTGGCTATCGGTTTCAATCAGATCAAAATCTTCTAGCTCTGGAATGATGCTTTTCATCTTAGTTTCCACTTTATTCAGCTCTATCAAACTATGACAAAATTGTTCGGCTTTTAGCTCCAGTGCATTGGCCTGGGCGCCAACCTGGAGCTCCAAGTCTTTGCCCATGTTTTCCATCCGTTCGTCAAAGGTGCCGACCCTTTGCTCAATATTTTCTTCGTCACGATTGGTCATGGCTTCTCCAACGGCCATTAAGATAGTGCCCACAGACTCAGAAATTATTTCTTCAATTTCCTGCTCAAACTCACCGGCAAAGATCTCATCAAAATCATCAAAGTCCTGTGGTGCTATATAATAGCTTTGATCGCTATGATTAAATCGCTTGCGTAGCCGCACCTGTAGTTCATCAAACTTTTCCTGGATACGCTGGTGAGATGCACTGTTTTCACCGGTTAAGCCACCAATTACCTTGTTGACAGCCTTCAATCCTATATCAACACCCTCGATGGCAATAGAGACAATTTCCGGGACTTGTTGACGAATTCCTTCTGAGTATTGGCTGATTAGGGCTTCCTGTTCACTATTGAGCTCGGCCTCCCTACCATTAACAAATAGTTGATGCTCGCCGTTTATCTGTACATAGGTCAGCCCTTGATTAAGCACTCTGATATGGGCCGGATCTATCACTACACCATAGTTAAAATTAACATCACAGTGCTCGGCATAGACACTGGTGCTGATCACGCCCATACAGCAAGCCAGGCCGTAAACAAGGTTTTTGGGGCGGCATTGAGTAAAAAATGGGGTGCTGATCATAGGGAACTCAATGCCATTAGGTATTAACTATAGGATCTATGTGAATTTTTCGTTCTTTATATATCATGCGACTGGGGCCGTATTCCCGACGCGATCTATCCCGAAAGTCACCGACAATCAGCTCAACGCCATGATAAAGCTTTTCCGTCGCTTCGATATAGACGCTTGACATATAATCCTGTAGCTCTTGCTCGATATTTTCTTTTTCTTGCAATATCTCTCCCATGCGCTTGGCATGGAATTGATAGGTACTGAGCACCTTAGCCAGCATCTCCGGCTTGGCCTTGTCCTTAGGTAATTTTTTTAACTTATTAACGGCAACCTTTAATTCATTGGTTTTATCTGTATCCACCTTCAGCCTGGTTTCAACATCATCCAGCCGATCTTGAAAGTCGAGGTTCTTCTCTTCGAAGTTGACTATGGTATTACTGCCAGCGGTTGCTCCGACTATGCCAGAATGGACCGAAGTGCCGGCCTTGATATAGCCGCCAATGAGCTTGCCATTGGCCTGCTCTTCACTGCCGACCCAAAGCTTGCCACCGACATTGATCAAGCTGTGCATTAACTGGTTTTCAATCCTGACGTCCGATTCACAGTTTATTTCCGCATACTGGCAATACTTGGCAAATATATTTCCCTTGGCATTGATGCTTACACTCATTTTTACATCAGTGACGGCATTATTTTCCACGTCCTGTTTTCGGCCTATGATGCCGCCGGCAATCGTGATGTCATTGCCTGCCTCCAGGGTTGCCGACTCAACAAAGCCGCCGACGGTTATATCACCACTAGCGATAACCTTCATTCCCTCACAGACATCACCATCAATAATTACACTACCGGTAAACTTGACATGTCCCGTGCTGACATCAACATTTTTGATCTTATAGACTTCGTCAACCTCCATGCCGTTATCTATGATACGAGGAAGGCCAACCAGGGTGGATACCAAAACATTTTCATTTTTAGGGCTGAGTGCCGTACCTTCACCAGGAACCAGGTTGACATCTTCTCCCGGCTCCGGCTCAAGCGGCTCGCCCGTCACCTTATAGCCTTTTAGCCCCGGTGTCGGAGGGAGCTTTTTGGCAAGGGGATCGCCAACCTTTACACAGATGATGTCACCTAGATCTCGCATATCGACACTACCGTCATCACGCTCTTTAGGCTTTAATATGCGGTCTTGTGCGCTTTGTACTAAGGGCTTTATTACGGCATTTTTGCCGTTCTCGGCGAGCTTGCCGCTCGCTATTGGCCCTTTAACGATGGAGCCAGGGGGCTCTTTAGCTGCACTTTGGGCAAGTGTGATCAGCTCTTCCTTGCTAAAGCCCTTGGCAACACCGGACTGTTTTGCGCTATTTAAAATTGCTTTGGCACTGAGGTGTTTGCCACCCAATGCCGTGGAGATTTCAGCGGAAGCCCCCATTTCATCCTTGTCTATGGAGATTGATATGGTCGCGTCCCGGCGCTCTAGTATCTGGTAGCGTATTTCGCGTCCGGTTTGACCGTCTTGTAACGGTTTAAGGACGCTATCGAGTTCGGCGAGTGCATTTTTTATATTGGCGGCGTCAACATAAAAGTGGGCATACTCAGAAGCGGCAATCAACTCATTAATACTGGTTTCATTGACTATGTTATTGTCCTTTAACGGTTCAAGAACAATATCAATATGTTGCTTCTTATTACAGACTAAACTTGCTTTGGTCATTTGCTAAATTCTCCGAGAAAATGACTACTACTAAAGCTTTCAGTTAAATATAGCTGTCCTGGTGAATCTTGATAAATGCGTTGGTACCGACCTTGGAATAATCTAGTTTATATTCCTTGTTATCAAGTGCCTGGACAAAGATAAGGGTTTTTTCTTCGCCAAACACTTCTATGGCGGAGACGTCTACTACCTCCTGGTAGGCCTTTTTTGCTTCTGATCTTTTTCTCGGAACAGGCCCTTTGTAAAGGCCTATACCTCTGTGGCTCACTATCACTACCGGATGACCGCCATTGACAATGAGCAAGTCAAACTTCCTGATTTTATGGATGATAGTATTTCTGCCACTGGTAATATAATTCTTTTCAATCAAAATATGCCCCTGTTTTTCGGTACAAGTGTATAGCTGCCTTTGGCTAATATTCAATTAGAGGACGTAAGGCTATGGTAAAGCAGCGTTATATCAGGCTTTTCCCTGCTAGATCACTAAAATTTTATGATTAATATTGGTATTTTAGTTCATGATGACAATAAATATATAAAGTTTTGATTTGCTACGCAATAAATAACAGGGTATTGGTCTTTAAAATTCCGGCTATTACTTGTTCATTTTGATATACATCAAACTTCATTTTTTGTTTTTATTGCCGGCACTCCCCTTGTTTTGACATACATGGGTTTTTGAGCGCTATTTAAGATAAAACGCCTTATCAAATCCAGTCCTATCGCCGCAACTTGCTGTTGAAAATAATACCTGTTGCCTGGGATGCATAGGCACTGAGTTAGAATTTTTTCATTGCTCCCCCATGCCAGCCAGACGGTACCCACCGGCTTTTCTGTGCTGCCGCCGTCAGGGCCGGCAATGCCGGATACCGCTATGGCCAGGTCGGCACCGGATTTTTTCAATGCCCCTTGTGCCATTTCAACTACCACGGCTTCGCTGACGGCACCGTGTTGATTTAATGTCTCTTTCTTTACGCCAATTAACTCGGTTTTCATTTTATTGGAATAAGTGATAAAGCCCGCTTCAAATGCAGCAGAGGCGCCCGCAACCTGGGTTAGTAAGCTGGTGATCAAACCGCCGGTACAAGACTCCGCGGTAGTGATAAAGTATTTTTTATCTTTTAACAGCTTTAATACCTGTGCAGCCAAGGGCTCAGCTCTATCTTTGATTTTGGCAACAATATGATCACCCAATAATTCTTGCAATTTCTCCAACCACAGGCCTTTCAATTCGGTGGCCGACTGGCTTCTGGTGGTTAATTTTACCTCCACCAAGGGCATGGCGGCCCTAAAGCCCAATTCAATTTCTTCAGGCCAATTGGGAAAGTTAGTGTCGATTAACTTTTGCAGGCTGGACTCTCCTATGCCAAAGACCTGGAAACGGCAGATATCCACCTTGAGCGAGTCGGGAATTCTCTTTTTTATTGCCGGTAAAATTTCACTTTCCAGCATGGGCTTGAGTTCTCTGGGAACGCCAGGGGTGCAGAAAATATCACATTGATTATGGTTAAGGTGGAAGCCGACGGCACTGCCAATCTGGTTAGCTAAAATACGACAGTTTTCAGGTAGCATGGCCTGCTTAAGGTTTTGTTGATTTAATTCGAATTTCCTGTGCTTACACCAGTGCTCTAAATGGGCAAATGCCTGAGGATGTTGTGCGAGTGGCCGATTGACTGCCTTGGCCAAAGCCTGGGCCGTCATATCATCAACCGTAGGACCCAGGCCGCCGTTAATAATCAGGATATCGGCCTGAGCACTTATCTGGTTTATTTCCTTGATAAGTTGTTGTAAGTCATCGGCAACCGTGACTCGCCGTGTTACTTCAACACCAATATTCTTCAATTCCTGAGCAATAGTGGCAGAATTAGTATCCAGGATATCGCCAGACATCAGCTCATTGCCTGTCATTAAGAGTTGTATTTTTATTGCTGTCATATTTTATTTTTACGGCCGATAATGAATTGTAATGTAGAAAGTTCCTGCCAATTAAGGCATTGATTTAATATTAAATCAAAAAAATTTAACTATATTTAAACCTTTTTGCATCTAGCATGCGTCTAAGGTAATAACGAAAACAAAATAACCATAAATGGGTGAAATATGAATAATTCCTTGCTGAAAATATCTTGTGCCAGTTTGTTTGCTTTAGCGCTACAGGTACAGGCAAAAGTCGTGGAT
>Ga0213838_1001168_pt1 | contig 14301 bp, 12 predicted proteins | sample SWPATP13_FD_160577 | JGI IMG/M metagenome (GOLD analysis project Ga0213838, IMG submission 160577) | Coastal seawater microbial communities from Marineland, Florida, United States - SWPA TP1 #3 | ecosystem: Environmental > Aquatic > Marine > Coastal | place: USA: Florida | collected 2016-08-06 | reverse complement strand
TGAAGCCGATTCTGGTACGACACTCGCTGAGTTCGAAGCGCAATTCGCAAATTGTACTCTACCGGATATGATGCCTCTCGATTCCGTGTCCTACCGAGTGAGTAGCACAGGTCAAACCCGAACTGGCGCTTATGCAGACAACAACGAAATGCTACGCTTCAAAAATGGTGATCCAAGTATGAAGTACTGGAACGTCAATGATTCCGGTGTCTTAGAAATCGGGGACGATGCCAACACCATTTGGGATTACCGACGTTTGATTATCGACAGTGATGATGACGGTCAATTCCGCATTGCTCATTTTGATCCAGAAGATGGCAGTGTTTGGCTAGGCACCTACGTTGATGTCAACTTAGATGAATCCATCGGCATGTGTGATACCGATGATTCAGGTTGGAACGACGAAACTGAAACTCCTATCAATTTCAAAACATACACTGAGTACCTCGCAGCATTAGACGGATGTCTTGATGAACAAGATTACCGTTTGGCTAAGTTCAGTACTTCTTTCATCGATGATGAATTAAAACTCAACTCTGATGACGAATACATGACCTTCTACGGCGATGGTCATGAAACTGAAACCGCTGGCACCGGCTTGTTCCAAGAAATTGATGAGCAAGGTGTTGTGACTGAGGAAGTAAACTTTACTTGGACTGTGCATGATGAAGATCGAGGAATACTCGCGGTCGTATTCAGCTACACCGATGACAACAACGTCGCGCAAACGGCGACTGACTACATGTCTATCGCGTACAGTAATGGTATCGATTTCAACGTTAAGATCTTCACCACTTCTTCGGAATGGGATGGCAATACGATCGATGCAGACGGTGAGATTTGGTTCGAGAACTATGCGCACCCTGACTCGGAAGATGAACTAACGACTCTTGGTTTTATTAGCGACTCTACCGAAGCACTGTAAACTCATTAATGACTTATGCCGAGCCCTAGGGCTCGGCTTTTTTGTCCCTGAACATCAAGCCTTATGCATTCTATTGGAGGTACACAATTAACATAAATGATGGTAACGTCTGCGCTTTCATGGACAGGAGAAAGAAATGAAAACGCCTTGCGTCGCAGCTTGCAAAAACAATGGTGGGATCTGTAGCGGTTGCTACCGAACTATGGATGAAATTATTGGTTGGAAAGACTTAACTGAAGATCAGCGCCAAGACGCAATGAACCGATTAGGCAAAGCGGCTTCTACGCATACGTGCCCACAATGTGATGAACCCGCGCAATGTGATATTAGTGCAGGTAAAGACAGCTGCTGGTGCTTTGAACTCGAAAAAAGGGACACAGACAACATTCCCAAAACAGGAAGCTGTATGTGCCGCCGTTGTTTGTCTCAACTGCCGATACTGTAAGTAAAAGTGCGAACGCTTAGATATGACGACGTTCCGACCACTTAGAACGTATAGTAAACATTCAAATTGAAAGAGATAACACCGTCATCCCCTTCGGGTGCTATGGAGTCTTCGTGCAGATATTCGGCTTCAAGGTCTAACATAAGCGGAGTATTATTGCGAAAACGCATTCCGCCACCAAAGCTTGGTGCCCACTCTATATCATCATCGCCAGGTAAATCTTTTTTAATTCCGGCATAGCCTAATGTGCCATAGATATTAAAATGATAATCGATGGGAATTAACCATTTGGATACCAAAGAGGCATTCCATTTAACTCTTTCATCCCTATCCGACACTAATACAGACTCTCGGCCTTCAATGGCCAAAAAACTCAAAGGTTGATACCCTACCACCCCACCCAGCAATGTGCTGTCGGGCTTATTGTCTCCTTGATATTCAGAGTCACCATAATTTGCCATACTCATGCTGACACCCAAATAAAACTGATTTGGTTCCTTTTCTTCTCGATTCGTTTCAGCCTTTGCCACAAGAGTAAACGTTGTCGCTACCAATGCAGTAGCCAACATTATATTTTTCATATTACCACCACTAGCCATCCTTAGTACTTTAAGACTAGTTCGAGACTGAAAAGCTGCCACTCTTGAAGATACACTTAAAGGCAAAAAAGCATTGTTTTCGCATCCAGTACAAGAATAGTAGTGAGAAAATGAACGCGAGATAGGTACATGACACAGAACAAAAGAAAACAAAAAGGCCAGCAATGCTGACCCTATTAAATCGAATAACAATGATATCAATTGAGCTTTATTTCTCGGCTAACGCTTGCGAGTCAAATTTAACCCCTTCCCAGCCTTTAACCATAAAGTTACGAATGTTTTGGTGATCCGTGTTATCTGGATTCTGCAACACATCGACACGGTAATATTGACCAAAGCATTGAAGCGTCTGTGCTGGCGTAAGATCATTCAACAAACCAAACGCAAAAATCTTACATGAACCATTGTTTTGCCCAGCTTCATTGCGAGTATCACCATTTACAAACGCCGTAGGTTCAAAATTATAGGTCGCTTCAATGACTGCAATCGTGTCTGAAAACTCTATTGATTCAGGGCGAGTTTTTAACGCATCTAAAAATGCATTCAATTCCATCTGGGATTCTCCTTTAAAAATGAATGACGCATATTACCCTTTTTTTACTTTCTTTCCATTATTGATATTTCAAACGAAATAAAGAATAAGTTTTTCAGGTCTAACAAACATCTAAGCGTATTCAAGGGTATATACTGTATATATTCCAACCTGAAATGGAGAATCAAATGTTTGATATACAATCTAACTTGCTTGAAAAACAGCAGGGCTCGATTGATCTCGCAAAGTGGCAACAAACCGTTGATTTAATTTCAGAGCTTTATGACGCCGCATGCGGAACGATTGTTCAACTAAAAGACCAAGAATTCAAAGTGATTGTCACAAGCAACAATGAAGACAACTTTCTAAGTGCGGGAGATACCTGGTCTTGGAACATGCAAAGCTTTTGTAGGAAAATCGCAGAAACAAATGATCAGCTCTACATATATGACGCGCAAGCAGACGACTTCTGGAAAGATGCCCCTGCAGTGAGAGAAGGCCCTGTTCGCTCGTACTGTGGCTTACCTGTCTATTGGCCTGATGGCTCTATATTTGGAACGATCTGCGTTATTGATACCAAAGACACGGACTACAGCGAGACGCTACAAGCAGTGCTCAAACAGTTATGCCTGTTGATCACCTCAGATCTACGCATGTTAGCGGACTACGAAAAGATTAAAAGCCTCGCAATTACCGATGACTTGACGGGGGTTAATAACCGCCGAGGTCTAAATATCCTTGGCGAGCAGAAATTTAAAGACGCAAAGCGTTATCAACATGCCATTGGCCTCATTTACCTTGATATCGATAACATGAAAATCGTTAACGATACATTCGGTCATACCGCCGGTGATACGTGCATTGTCACACTCTCCAACATATTGAAGGAGAACTGCCGTGCAAGCGACATCATTGCTCGGTTAGGTGGAGATGAGTTTATTATCATTTCTTTACTGGGTTCGCGCCGAGAATTAGGTTTGATGGCCAGTCGTATCGAAGAAAAGTATCAAGCGGCCACGAAAGGAAACGTGCAACTCGAGCTGACCTCCATTAGTTATGGGACGAGTATTATCGATTGTTATAGCCCTCATTCCTTTGAAGAACTACTCAATGAAGCCGACGCTAAAATGTACGAACACAAACAAAGTAAGAGATCGAAAACAGGTTTAGCGTAGAGTTGTTGCCAGAATGTTAATTTCAAGATAGAGTTTTTATTCCAATAACAATAAGAGTAGAAGCATGGAAGCATTACTGGAAGGTTACCCTGTGGTAACAGAAATCCCTGTCGCTTGGGGTGAAATGGACGCTTTAAACCACGTTAATAACGCCGTTTATTTTCGTTACTTTGAAACCGCAAGACTCGACTTCTTCAAACACGTCGAGTTAATGGAAGAAATGGCAGTAACCAAGGTTGGCCCTGTTTTAGGGGATACTTACTGTAAATACCGTCTACCTGTCACTTACCCAGACACCCTATCTGTAGGGTCAAGGGTCACCGACGTTAAAGAAGACAGGTTCACAATGGAATACGCAATCGTCAGTAACAAACAAGGCAAAATCACCACCACTGGTACTGCGACAATTGTTATGTTCGATTTCGCCTCAAACCAAAAAGCCTTGCTTTCAATTCGACTACATAATGCCATACAAGAAATGAATCAGCTCAAAGTGTAGCGCCCGGTTACTTATTTAATTCATTGAACTTAAACACCATTGACATATTTCCTCTTTAGTTTCTGTTATCTAAAAATTCAGGAGGAATTATGTCAACACCTACAAAAACACTGCTTGCTATCTCACTCTCAGGGCTGATGCTTAATGGCTGTTCAACTGAACAAGCTGACTTTTCTACCATTAATATTCAATGTAAAGCCACCTCTCCCGTTACTTCCGGCGAAACATCAATAAGCAGGTTAAGTGTAGTTGGCACTTCAATCGCTGATGCGGAATTCGACACCTCAGCAGCTGAAATAGTCAGCTATGATGCTTGCACGGATAAGCTGTATGTCGTCAACGCTCAAGCTAAACAAGTCGACATTCTAAAATTAGACAGCCAATCCGCTCCCCAAAAAGATGGTTTCATTAACTTAGAAATGGCAGGAAAACATGCCAACATCGAAATTGGTGCAGCAAATAGCGTCTCCACTTACCAAGGGCTAGTGGCTGTTGCCGTTGAGAACAAGAATAAGCAAGAGGCTGGAATCATCGCCTTATACCGCTCAGACACGCTTGCTTTGGTCACAACTTACCAAGCGGGCGCGCTTCCAGATATGGTTAGTTTCTCCAAAGATGGTCGCTACATTGCCGCAGCGAATGAAGGCGAACCCAGCGCCGACTACACGATCGATCCAGAAGGAAGCGTAACATTAGTCGACTTAACAAACGGTCCATTAGATGCGCGGGTAACACAAATTGATTTCACAGCATTCAACCAAGGTGAATCTCGCCATTCAGAACTCGTTGATACGTTGAGAATCTCCGCACCCAATGCTTCAGTAGCCCAAGATCTTGAGCCAGAATATTTAACGTTCGCAGACAATGGCAAGCTGTATGTTGCGCTTCAAGAAAACAACGCAATCGCGGCAATCGATGTAAAAAACGCTCACGTTGAGGCAATCTTTGGGCTTGGCGGAAAGCCATGGAGCCACTTTCAACTTGATCCTTCAAATAAAGATAAGAAGTTAGGTAACCTCAATCACTATCCGCAACTCGAGGGCCTCTATATGCCTGACAGCATCGCGAGCTATACCGTGAACGGAAAAACCTTCATCGTGACCGCAAATGAAGGTGACGGACGTGAGTACGGTTTTGACACCACGCAATCTCAATGTGATGAACTAGGCTATTCATGGGATGGCGACGATTTCTCTGGTACAGATAAGTACCAAAGCAAATTGGATTTTTGTATTGCGTACTCCGACGAAATAAGAGGTAAAGGGCTGGATGTATCAAGTGACCACCCACTCTTTTCTTCCTTATCGGACAAATCTCAGCTAGGGCGCTTAAAGGTCGTCGACCCAAAGCAAACCGTTCTACCTGATGAAACAATTAGCACTTTTGGATCTCGCTCATTTTCAATTTGGGATGAAAGCGGTACACGTGTTTTCGACAGTGGCGACCAATTCGCCAACATTATCCTTCACTCTGACCCACAGAACTTCAATAGTTCAAACGACAGCAACCAAAGCGTCGACGACCGAAGTGACGACAAAGGCGTTGAACCAGAAGCCATTGAAGTTGCATCGATCAATGATCGATTCTATGCCTTTGTTGGGCTAGAGCGACAAGGTGGCATCATGACCTACGATATTACTGACCCTAGTAACGCTCAGTTCATTAACTACACAAATAATCGTAGCTTCGAGCACAATGTCTGTACCCAAGTAGACGACGGTGAATGTTCAAACGGTGTTTACGATCCCCAAGCGGGCGATCTAGGGCCTGAATCGATCAAATACTTCTCTCGTAATGGCGAGCACCTGCTGGCAGTAGGTAACGAAGTCAGCGGCTCGACCACCGTTTACCGCATCGAATTATAAAAACCCTCCCTTACCCTTAACGAACTCGGAACCTTCCGAGTTCGTTCTTCGCTTCAAAACCACCCAAACGAAACCAAAAAGCACAAAACCCCTTATCGATTAGATACCATTCGAGCTCAAAAACAGATCAAACTCAAATAAACCAACAAAAAACTAACACAAACATCAAATGTTCGTATATATTCAACTAAAAATGAGCGAACGAAAACAAAGGAACAACGAAATGAGCAATAACAGCCCATCAATCGAAAGCAAAAATAACAATGTGCTCGACCTTATTGTCGTCGGTGGCGGTATTAATGGTGCTGGTATTGCCGCAGACGCAGCTGGCCGAGGTTTAACAGTCGGGCTATACGATTCACAAGATTTCGCGAGCGCGACATCATCAGCAAGTTCAAAGTTGATTCATGGTGGGCTACGCTACTTAGAGCATTACGAATTCCGTCTTGTTGGTGAAGCATTAGCAGAGCGAGAAGTGTTACTAGGAAAAGCGCCACACATTGCTAAACCGATGCGTTTTCGCTTGCCACACCGCCCTTTTCTTCGCCCCGCGTGGATGATTCGTGCTGGCCTATTCCTTTACGACAATCTAGGCAAGCGTACCTCGTTACCTGGTAGCAAAAAAATCAATCTAGACGCTGGGAACGTCACTAAACCAGACCTAAAAATTGGGTTTGAGTACTCTGACTGCTGGGTAGATGACGCTAGGCTCGTCATACTCAATGCTATGCAAGCACAGGAAAAAGGTGCGGAAGTAAAAAACTACTGTAAAGTTGAAGCTGCTGTTCGTGAAGGAAACCTATGGAAAGTGACTCTGCTGAACGTTCAAACGAACGAACGCTTTACCCGTCATTGCCAAGCACTTGTTAACGCGACAGGCCCATGGGTTAAATCTTTCATTGATAACAAACTTGATGGAAAGTCCCCATATGGTATTCGCCTCATTCAAGGTTCACACATTATTGTTCCAAAACTTCATGATGAAGAACAAGCTTATATCCTTCAAAACGAAGACCAACGTATTGTTTTTGTTATCCCATACTTAGACAAATTCTCTATTATTGGTACGACCGACGTAGAGTACAAAGGCGATCCTCGAGACGTTGCGATCAGTGAGAAAGAAAAAGAGTACTTGCTGGATGTGGTCAACAAACATTTCGTTAAACAGTTAAGTCTGAAAGACGTGGTCTCAACCTTCGCTGGCGTACGCCCACTATGTGACGACGAATCAGACTCCCCGCAGGCGATTACAAGAGACTACACATTGTCTTTAGAACAAGAGAATGACGATGCTCCACTTCTGTCCATTTTCGGCGGGAAATTAACAACTTACCGTAAGCTTGCAGAATCGGCGATGAAACAGCTAAACCCATACTTTGCGCACATGAGCAAACCTTGGACGGCAGAAGCACCATTGCCAGGTGCAGAAGCGTATGACTTCGAACTTCTGTCGACCAAATTGGCTTCAAAGTACCCATTTGTGGAAAGCAGCATTCTAAGCCGATGGTTAAAAACATACGGTAGCCGTACTGAAACGATGCTAAAAGAGGTGACAACCAAAGAAGACCTTGGCCATCACTTTGGAGAGACCTACGAGATTGAAATTCGCTATTTGGTCGAGCATGAATTCGTCGTAACACTGGAAGATTTACTATGGAGACGAACCAAACTTGGCCTGCTAGCGAGCCCTGCTCAACAAGCAGATATTGAAATGTACTTTAATCAATTAAAGGGTTATCCCCAGCCAGCAAACGCAGTAAATCAGTAATACCCTACTATTTTTGACACTACGCTTTGCGTAGTGTCAAATTTCTCATTTATGCCACTAGAAAATCACGATGCATATCGTTATTGTTTGTCCATACAAAACGACTGACCATATATCGATACATGCCAAGCACGACAAACCAAACTCAGCATTTAATCAAATACTTAAAACCAGGAACTCGAGTTTCTGCTGCGCTCCATTTTGGCCCTGACGATACCGTTTCTATTAATGTGACCTACATTGGGTTTAAGCACGAAAGCTACCTAATATTGGATCTAAGTAAACTCGTCGTCGAGAGCCTCATACTGAGAAAGCTAGAAAATGTCGACATTATTATTCGAGCGATCACAGATACAGAGCTTGGTCATATTATTGCGTTTAAAACGAGTATCATTTGCCTAATATCGAAGCCGACGCATCTTTTGTTTTTAAGGCCACCTACTAGTATTGCAACAAAACCTGTACGAGAGCATGAAAGGTACAAAATTGACCTGGAATGCCAGCTAATTTCACAATCGGTCACTTATGAAGGAAAACTCATCGACTTTTCTATCTCAGGGTGTGGAATCTATCTAACAGAAGACCCTGACTTAAACAGTAAATCGAACATTGAGATTAATTCAAAGCTAAATGACATGCTGCCAGAAGGTATTGAGTATAAGGTCGTGAGAGTGACTCCAAAAAATGGAGGGTGGTTAGTGGGCATTCGCTATAAGCAAAGTATTGATATGTGCCAAGATCTAAAGAGAGAAGTATTAGAGCAAGCTTTCTTAGCTGGCTCTCTCTAGATCCAGATCACTTCATCCAAAACAGGCGTTAGCTGCAAGATATTAACATTCTAAGCGTGTTTCTTTATAGTGAACAAAAGCTTGGTGAAGATCGTGTTCTTTAATCGGCTTAACGATAATGTAGTCTGCGCCAGCAGCCATAAATCTGTCCCGAGTGACTTTTTGAGTATCCGCGGTACAAGCGTAAACAGGAGTAGTCAGCAGAAGCTCTTCACGTATACGTTGTGTCGTCTCGATACCGCCTAAGTTAGGTAATTGGTTGTCCATCAAAATGAGGTCAAATGACTCCACTTTAAGAGCCTCCATCGCTTCTAGGCCATCTTTTACCCAAGTTACCAGCATTCCATATTTCTTGCAGAACGCTTGTGCGATAAATGCATTCGTGTGGTTATCTTCCACCAGCAACACTTTCAAAATCCCATCAAATAAATCCGTTGTTGAAGTTACGGCTGGAGCGGGCATTTCTTCTATTTTTTTAGTTGTAATCTCAATAGGTAGCTCCACCACAAAAGTTGAGCCTACTCCTTTCTGGCTTCGAACTGAAATGTCACCGCCGAGCATCTCGACTAAATTTTTGACGATCGCTAATCCAAGTCCAGTGCCGCCATATTCACGGGTAATCGTTGGCTCTTCTTGAACAAATGGTTCGAACACCGCGTCTAGCTTGTCTTCAGCAATACCGATTCCGCTGTCTTGCACTGTAATACTTAAACCTGCTTTTTCACTATTCGGGTATTGATCCAATACAACATCTACAGAAACTTCCCCTTCCGGTGTGAACTTAATCGCGTTACTCAATAAGTTGAACAAAACTTGATTTAATCGAATTTGATCCGTGTGAATTTCTAACTGCTTATCAATCGAATTTGTTAGTTTGAGCCTAATGTTTTTCTCTTCACATAACGGGCGATAAATATTATCGAGCGTGTTGACCAACTCAATTAGCTTAAAGTCTTTGCACTGGATCGTGAACTGGCCCTGTTCAATCTTAGAAAAGTCCAATATATCGTTTAGAACAGCAACTAAATGCTCTGCACTGTTACATAATATGTCGACTCGTTCGTTGTTTGCTTCATTATGCATTGAGCGTTTCAACAGCTGAGCAACCCCAAGAATGCCGTTTAGTGGCGTGCGGATCTCATGACTCATTTTGGCTAAAAAGTCTGCCCTCACGTTCGCCAGTTGTTCCGCTTCTTTACGAGCAAGAGTACTTTGCTTTTCAGCATCAATCAGCTTGGTAATGTCTTGCCCTTGAACGACAACGCCAGTGATCCCTTGCTCCACTTTAATTGGCGACAGATTCCAGCGAAAGACCTTGTCACCAATAGGTACATTAATACCCGTGAGAGTAGCACCTCTTACAACCATGTTAATGTGTTGCAACATATCGCGCTCAAACGCTTTTGCAGGCGTGAGTGTCGCGTCGACTTTATCAGTCAGCTCGTCGGCTTTTGACAACTCGAGTTCCGCTGCTGGGTTCATTTGCATTAACACGCCCGTCTCTGACCAAACTAGAATTGGCGAGTGGGCAAAGTTGAATAGATCCTGCAGTTTTTGGTTCTGCTCAACCAACTTCTCGAAGGTGTCTTCCAGAGTGCGTCCGATATGGTCAAACTCATAAATAGTCGAACCATCAAATTCGTTAAACGATTCTGAATCACTTGTTGCCGAGCGCGTGTAGTCCATTAACTTATCAAGTTCAGTAGAAACTCGCTTTTGGATCCACGTTCTTGCCAAGATCGAAATAATGAAGATACCAGCAACGACAATTAACAGTGCCTGACGATAGTTTCTTTCTAGCTCAATAACATTGGAATTTTTTTGAACTGCACGAATGATCAACGGGGTTTTAACCGAGTTGATATCGATTGTCGCGATGGTCACGAAATGGCCAATAGGATCCATCGAATGCGTTTCGTAATTAAGGACATCTGATACCGAATATTTCTCTTTACCAGTGAAAGTCGACGTTACCGGCTTGCCGTGAGCTTCAATCACGATATTTTCACAGTTACTTCCTTGCTGAATTGACTCAGCTAAGGAAAAGTTATTATCTAGAACAATCGCGATATAAAGCTGACCAAGTACTTCACCAGTTTCCGGCGCTATAATCGGAGTTCGCCTTGCGAGTATGTGGCGGTCACCGATGGTAGTATCCATTTTCAAAAAGTGCCAGTTACTGCTAAACGCTACTCGTTCAGATAGTGTTTGTAAGTTATCTGATGAAAAACCATAAAAGTTGGCGTTTCCATCATTCCAAACAATCCCATCATGAGTCGTGACAAAACGTAGGTCAGGCGCATGGTCCGGCTCTTTTTGGTCAATGCCGAAAAAGTAGTAACTGAGCGCGTCTTGATCTTGGCGAGTAAAGAAGCTACTCAGAGCGTCACTATTAGAGCTGCTGTCTTGGTGAAGCTGTAAAACAGAAAGGCGATAATCGAACATGTTTTGAATCAAGCTCGAAGTTTGCTTAACGGTTCGATTCGTTTCTTGTTGAATGATCTTACTGCTCGTCTGGTAGTTTTGAACCAGTACTCCAATTGCCATCATACCTATGACCAAGATAATGATGCGGGTAATCAGTTTGGCGAGTGTCGGTCTTTGCAAGTTGGAGTACTTTTTTCTCATTTATTGTCCAGAATACCTAAATGCTCTTTCTTTTAATTTGGCAATACGTTTGGGAGAGTCATGCTTAGAAACAATGGTAAAGTCTCCGGAATAGACGGTGGGAACAGAGCGCCCTTCAACATCCCATTTAATCGCTTCAGCCATGGCGATGCCGGTATCATCGTTCATACGCATGATAGTAACATCTAGTTCATGATTTTGAATGGCATTTAGTTCAGCAGAACCACCTCCCCAACCATTTACCACGATATCATCACGCCCAAGTTCACGAATGGCTTCCGCCGCTCCCATAGCAACATCGGTTGCACAGGCATAGATAAAGTCTATGTCTGGGTTCTTTTCAATACTCAGCTTAGCGGCCTTATAGGCACTTTCTTTATCGGCTTTAGTATAAAAAGATGAGCGAAGCCTGAAATCGGTGCTGCTGTTCAACTCGTGAATAAAGGTATCACCACGAGCATCACTAATATATCCCTCTGAACGGTATAAAACTGAGTACTGGCTATCTTCTTTGCTGTTTTCTTTAAAGTATTCCGCCAGTTTAAGACTACCGATTGCGTGATCAAAACCGACGTACATAAATGGCTGACGATCTTTCCATGCACGCACTGGTGTTGTGATGTTCTGCAAAATGAGTTTGGTGTCTGTGGAACTCAACACATGCTCGATAAACTTTCTATGGCGTGTCGTGTCTAGCGTAAAAATCAGGTAGTCAGTTTTACTTTCGATCGCCTCCTGCAGCGAAATGTTTTGCTGCGCGATGTCTGCATTTACACGGGTAAACACTTGGTTGATTTGGTAGTTGACCTTGAGCTTATCTAAGCGCTTTTCAAACGCTGTAATATTACGGCTCCAATAGTCTGAGATCTGTTGACCCGGAAACACAACTGAAATAGTAATCGGGTTACTTTGTGTGATTTTAAGAGGAACAGGAGGGAGCTGAACGACTTCATTCATTTGCTCCGTTAAAGCCTTTTGATTGGGGAATGCATCCAAGTATTCCTGATATTCCCAATAGCCATTCAAAACATGTGTCCCGTGCGAGAACACTGGAGACGCAAAAAATGCGAGCCCCATAAGCAAGAGTGATCGTTTCATTGAATTCTCAAATTGTGATGAGCTACTTTGGCTCAATTTTTTTATAACCTAACCATTCGCTATTCGTGCGATAGCGTGCATATATTATGGAGGACAAATATACAAAATGATAGCAATTGAATATATTTAGTATGCCGTACATCAAAATTTTATGTAAATATTCGTACACATCATTCAGGTAATATATTCATCAGGTTTAGGTCATAAAAAAACCGCCTAATTGGCGGCTTTTCAAACATCAAACCATATCGTTAGAATGTAAAGGCTAAGTTACCCGATGCACCAAACTGATTATCCCCCGCATAAGAACCGGCAAGATCCAAACTAACCACGTCCCAAGGGCTAATACCAATACCCGCTGTTAGTGAATTATCTAAGGTATCTTCGATGTCAATTTCGTAGCCTGCTCTTAACTGAGCCCAACCCCATGCGTTTCCTTCGATACCGAAACGAAGAAACTGTGTATCGTCGTCAACATTCTGGAAACGCTCTTGGCTTGTTAGATCCGCATCCGCGGCAAGGGTAAAGTATTCGTGCGCATAGGCAAAACCGAGTGTTGCCTGGGTATTGAGCTCATAAACCCCTGTGTTACCTTCCGCAAACTTAACTTCTTGAGAGAAGATATCTTTTATCGCTAAACCGACACGGAAGTTATCTCGATACCATACCGCACCTAAGTCGAGGTTAAAGGCCGTTTCTGACATTTCAGACTCGTCGTAGTCATCTAGGTCAAAATCCTCCACGGTGGAACTCGCCGAGTATGTGGTGAGTTCCTGATATTTAGGAGAGATACCAAATGATACTCTTTCATCTTGAATAACAAACTCTTTGGCGAACGAAATCCCTACTTCTGCATAACCAAATGCTGCCATTTCCACCGTAGAGTTTTGGTATCTAGCCTCAACATCTATCGCTGAGTTACCAGTATTCGGGGCAATATCTTGAGTAGCGATCACTTCAACGTAGCCTCGAGTAAAGAGGTTGGTTGAGACGGCCTTGATAGGTAAAGCCACCGCGATACCCGCTCCCGCAGTTACAGCCAGTGGTGCATTACCGTCTAAATCGTCAAGATAGCCGTTGAGTTCATCGATCTGGCCTTGTGTTGGAATCGTTGTATCTTCATAACTTTCGATAGCATCTTGAAGATCGTCCAGAGTAGCCAGTGATTCGTCCGTATCACGTGCATTAACACCGACTGCAGGAATCAATAACCCAAAATCGTCGTGTTCTCGAAAGTTTGCACCCAGTGCTGGGTTATAGAAGGGAGCAACGAGATAATCGGCAGAAGCAACACCGGTATTACCCATTGCGTTACCGCGACCATCCGCTACGTGATTTGCTGCTTGAACTGACATCGACGCACAAGCAAAACCCACTGCTAGCGCCATTTTATTTAGCTGTTTCATTTCCATATCAACCTTATAATTTTAAATAGCTTCATAAGGTTAGCCTATAAATTAGGCAGAAACATCAAAACTAGCTATAGACCACCACGCCATTGATTAGTTCAATTGATAATTGTGATCTTACTAGCTTTTCTTTTTTTGTTTTGGGCTGTTGTTTGATGGAATATTCCATTTTCAAAGCGATGCTTTTGGAATCAACTGGGTGATGCCAAACCAAATCTAATGGGCCTTTGCCTTTTAGGGCTTTTGCACCTTTACCTGTTTGGTGTTGGTTAAATCGACGAGGAAGGTCGTTGGTAACGCCACAATAGAGTGCATTGTGGCAATTACGAATTAGGTAAACGACCCATTGAGATTGGGTTGTTTCTTTACTCATTAAAGCAGTGACTGTACAAGTTCTTTGAGTTCAGCGACTTCTTCTTTCAAGTTCGCAACTTCTAGTTCCAACTCTGAAAGTCTGTCGTTATTCACAGGTACGCTCATCGCAGGAGCGGCATTTGCCAAGGCTTCTACGTCTACTTCACCACTTAAAAGATGCTGATAGCGAGATTCACGCTTGCCTGCTTCTCTAGG
>Ga0213838_1001163_pt1 | contig 14345 bp, 8 predicted proteins | sample SWPATP13_FD_160577 | JGI IMG/M metagenome (GOLD analysis project Ga0213838, IMG submission 160577) | Coastal seawater microbial communities from Marineland, Florida, United States - SWPA TP1 #3 | ecosystem: Environmental > Aquatic > Marine > Coastal | place: USA: Florida | collected 2016-08-06 | reverse complement strand
CCATCGCCAGTCACCACAACCACTTCTTCTTCCGGCTTGGCAAACTTAACGCCCATGCCTGCTGGTAGACCAAAGCCCATGGTGCCAAGACCGCCAGAATTGATCCAACGACGCGGCTTATTAAATGGGTAGTAAAGCGCGGCAAACATTTGATGCTGACCAACATCCGATGCTACATACGCATCGCCATTTGTCACTTTATGTAGTGTTTCAATTACTTGCTGAGGCTTAATACGCTCTGAAGATTTTTCGTAAGCTAGGCAATTACGGTCTTGCCATACTTTAATTTCATTCCACCAGCTTTCAATCGCTTGCGCATCATTTGTACCACCTTGCTCAACGAGTAGGCTCACCATGCTTTCTAGTACTTTTTCAGCAGAGCCCACAATCGGTAAATCGACTTTTACATTCTTAGAAATAGAAGATGGGTCAATATCGATGTGCATGATTTTCGCGTCTGGACAGTACTTTTCAAGGTTATTAGTCGTACGGTCGTCAAAACGCACACCAATACCAAAAATCAAATCAGCGTTGTGCATCGCCATGTTTGCTTCATACAAACCATGCATACCCAACATACCCAAGGAGTTCTTATGAGTTCCAGGGAACGCACCTAGCCCCATCAATGTGCTCACCACAGGTAAATTCAAGGTTTCTGCTAATTTAAGTAGCGGCTTATCAGCTTCAGAAATCACCGCACCACCACCCACGTATAGAACAGGCTTCTTCGCTTCTAGTAGAGCTTTCAGAGCTTTTTTGATCTGTCCTTTGTGGCCCGTCGTAGTCGGGTTATAAGAACGCATCTTGATCGTTTCAGGGTATTGGTAAGGCAGTTTGATCTGCGGATTCATTGTGTCTTTTGGCAGATCAATAACAACCGGCCCAGGGCGGCCTGTTGTTGCAATATGAAAAGCTTTCTTAACCGTTTCAGGGATATCTTCGGCTTTTTTAACGAGGAAACTATGCTTAACAATAGGACGAGATACACCAACAATGTCACACTCTTGGAACGCATCATTACCAATTAAATTGTTTGGTACGTTACCTGAGATCACAATCATTGGAATGGAATCCATATAGGCAGTTGCAATACCTGTAACGGTGTTGGTTGCGCCAGGGCCCGAACAGACTAATACAACGCCAGGTTTACCTGTTGAACGTGTATAGCCGTCAGCCATATGGGTTGCCGCTTGTTCATGACGAACAAGAACGTGTTTGATTTGGTCCGTTTTTGCGTGCAAGGCATCATAGATATCAAGTACCGAGCCGCCTGGGTAACCAAAAATCTGTTCTACATTCTCTTCAATAAGAGACTGCACAACCATCTCAGCACCGGATAACATTGCTGTTTCTGGTTTCATTGTCATATTGCTCTCCTTACCAGCATTCCAATTCATTTTGGTTAACGTATTGGTCTGGTTTTACATAGTCTAGGTCTTATTCGTAGCCTAAATCGAAATACTTCCACTTTTTCGGCTATGCCCTCTCGCTGTGATAACATCGAGCAGGGTTACGTAACAACTGTAACGCTTTCTTAGCATGCGGTCTAACCCTACATTTACCTTTAAAACCTCAACCTGCTACTCAAAAGTCAATTGTTAGGAATATGCACCTAACTCAACACTAATCTCAGATATAAAAACCATAAAAACAATAAAAAAAGGATTTAAATAACAATGAATTTTTCTTTAATGCGTGATAAATGCAAATTTCAAATGTGCGCTCTAGCACATTCGTCTAGGAGCAGGCATAAAAAATCCCTCTATAAATGAGCTAAAACTCATAGAGGGATTTTTAAACAACTGAAAAGTTATCTTACTCGATATTACTTATCTTTAGGCTTATCAGTGTACATTTCTTCGATTTCATCCTGATACTTATCGTTAATCACTTTACGACGCAGTTTCTGGGTTGGAGTTAACTCACCATTATCCATAGAGAAAGCTTTAGGCAGCAATTTGAACTTCTTCACTTGTTCAAACTTTGCAAGCTCATCTTGTAAGCCATTCACGCGCTTTTCAAACATCTCTACAACTTGGTTATTTTTTATCAACTCTAAACGATCGTGATACTTAATGTTTAGCTCTTTAGCGTACTCTTCAAGAGTATCAAAGCATGGAACAATCAACGCTGACACGAACTTGCGAGTATCTGCGATAACCGCAATTTGCTCGATGTAGTGATCTTTACCAATCGTGCCTTCAATCATTTGTGGAGCGATGTACTTGCCACCTGATGTCTTCATTAACTCTTTGATGCGGTCAGTAATGAATAAGTTACCGTTTTCATCAAATTGCCCTGCATCACCCGTTTTCAGGAAGCCATGTTCATCAAACGTTTTTTCCGTTTCTTCTGGCATCTTGTAGTAACCGCGCATGACCATTGGGCCACGAACAAGAATCTCATTATTTTCACCAATCTTCACTTCCGCGCCTGGCATCGCCATACCAATCGAGTCAGGGTTGAAGCACTGATCATCCCAACATGAAACTGTCGCTGTGGTTTCCGTCATGCCGTAACCAAGTTTGACGTTAATACCAATGGCATGGAAGAAACGGCCAATGGTTTCATCTAACTTCGCACCACCACAAGGCATAAAGTTAATACGACCACCAAGCAACGCACGCAACTTGGACAGAACTAACTTATCGGCAAGGTTGTAGCTTTTTTGAAGCATGAAAGATGGCTTGCGATTTTCTTGATGACATAAGGCCATTTTCGCGCCCATGTTCACTGCCCAAGTAAATAATACCTTGCGGATCACTGGTGCTTTCGACACTTTTTCGTGAATTGCAGAGAAGATTTTCTCGTAAAAACGAGGAACCGCGCTCATCACCGTCGGGCGGACTTCACTTAGCGCATCGCGAACTTGCATCGTATCTTGCAGGTAGCAGTTCGTCGCACCCTTGTAGAGGACATAGAAGGTCCATGCACGTTCAAAAACGTGTGATAAAGGTAGAAAACACAAAGACACATCATCTTTAGTTAAGCTCAAACGCTCATCGTGCCCTTCTAATTGAGAGCCAATGTTCGCGTAATCTAACATAACGCCTTTAGGTTGCCCCGTTGTCCCTGAGGTATAAATTAGAGTCAGTAGATCGTCCATCTTAGCGTCGTCTAAACGAGTGTTCAGCTCAGCCAGTTGGGATTCACAACCACGCGCTAAAAAATCTTGCCAGCCAATCGCAAATTCATGGCCTTGAGTATCAATGTCGTCAGACATCGCAACGACTAACTCAAGTTGTTCACACTCTTCGAAAATACGAACTGCGGCGTCAAATTGAGGCTGCTCGCCCACAAACAAAACTTTGACGTCGGCATTCTGGATGATGTAAGAAGATTGCGCTGCAGTGTTCGTTGGATAAATCGGCACCGTCACAAGACGAGCTTGTAGAGATGCAAAGTCTGCCACAGTCCATTGAGGCATATTATTAGAAAAGATACCGATCTTATCTTGGATTCTCAGTCCTTGAGCCAATAACGCTAGTGAAAGCGTATCGATTTGTTGGCCAAACTGCTTCCAGCTTATGCCTTCCCAAGCATTACTGACTTTGTGTTTAAGCGCGGTACGGTCACCACCTTGAGCAATTTGGTCTCGAAGTCTTTTTACGATGTGAAAATCTAAATTGGCCATGTCTTTACCTTTGGCTTACACCTGTAAGCTTTTTTGAGCGCACAAGTGTACCTTTGAGGTTGGAAAAGGCAACTGACGAACGTCAAAGTTATCAATTTTAGTGAGTTTTTACTCAAATAACGGGAAATAAAAAGCCCCAAATTATCTGCGATAACTTGGGGCTCAATGTCAGTCTGGGCTTGAGGTTACGCTAGAGCAACCACTTCACCACAAATCATCATCAATTGATCTCGTAACCAAATGTGACCTTTGTCTTTTTCACTTGATTCATGCCAGCTTAAATAACCTGAGATTGCCGCGTTATCAAACGGGAAATCTAGCACTTGAAGTTGGTCTTTATTCGCTGCATTTTCTACCATCCAACGTGGTGCAATAGTCACTAATTCAGATTGACCAACGACATACAATACGTTGCTTAAGCTTGTGCCTTCGTAGTAAGCCAAGCAATCTAGCTCACGGTACGCTTGCTCAGAGAAGCTACGCTGGCCGTGAATCTTAGACAGTTTTGCGTGCTTTTCATTAAGTAGATCAGTCGCGGTTACCGCACCATCAATACGCGGGTGAGACTTAGATGCCACAACCACTAACTCATCTTGGAAAATCTCAGTGCTTGAGAAGCCTTGCTCATCAAAGCGTGCGTAATCGATAACAAAGTCGATTTCTTGGTAACGCATGCGCTCAGAAAGTTGGCGATCAAACTCAGCGTCCATGTGCAATTGCACATTCGGTGCTTGCGTATTAATCGTAGACATAATCTTCGGTGCAAAACGCATATCACAAGGGCTGCAAATTGCTAATTTGAAAAGGCGCGAAGATGTCTCTGGAGAGAAAACTGAACTTGGCAGCTCGTTACGAACCAATTGCAGTGCTTGACGAATTGGACCAAATAACTGACGAGCACGTTGAGTCGGTTGAATACCACGACCTTGGCGCATAAACAGTTCGTCATTAAACATCACTTTTAGACGGGCAACCGCATTACTTACTGCAGGTTGAGACATACCTAAGTTATGTGCCGCACGAGTGATGTTTTGCTCTTGCATTACCGCATCAAAAACAGTCAAAAGGTTTAAATCTACTCCACGTAATGTGCTTTCCATTCTGTAACTTGCAATAGCACTCATCGCATCTTTTTTATCTAACATTCGCTTGCCTCTTGTTGGTCTCAACAGCTTTAAAATTTTAATTAGGTTGGAATAGATAACCGTTCTTTCTAATATTTATGCGCTCGATATGTTTGAGCTGCCATCTACTATTAACCAATCAATCGCATGCCACCAACAAGATTGATAAAGAATAATGTAATTTTACCTCCTTGATTAATTATCGATTTAATATCAACTAGTTACATATTTATAAAAAATCATAAAATGCATCATTTTGTGATTTTAAGGTTTCACATTTCACCGGCAAATATTTTGGTTACATTTGTTACAAGTTATTGAGTGTGTGAATCGGTGTATTGACCAATTCAAAAACCCCACCAATATATCAAGCAATAGAGGCGTAACTTGGAAAGTCCGCTTTATCCCACAGCTGTTTTCTCAGCGCTTCTTGGCATGTCCAATCCCCTTCTAAAATCCATTCAACCAGAGCGCCTGCTACATCAGGGTAGGTCACCATTTCAGCTTGTTGTTCATCTAGCCAACTGCGTAATACCGAGGCATCCAAATAGCTCATGACTTGCGCTAGCCCTAACGCTTCTAAGGTCGCCACATTACTCTGCTGCTCAAATTGACCTTCTAACGGTTTAAGTAGCAGTTTTTTACCTAATGTTAACGCTTCTGAGGGTAACTCGAAGCCACCATTCGCAACCACACCTGAACAGCGGTGTAAGTCAATTTGAAAGTGGTAATGGCTTAATGTTTTGTATTCGATATGCTCTATTTGCTTATCTTCAATCACACTAGGGTGATAACAAGTAAAACTGTGAGAAGTGAACTTCATCAGTAACTCGTTAATTTCGTCAATATCTTCAAACGGTAGATAAACAAGAATGTTCTCTGTTTTCTCATAAGGCTCAATAATATTCTCTTTAAGATCAACGGTGTGCACAATAGGAGGCAAGATAGGTTGGTCAAAATGATACCAATGTAACCCCACATGAAGATTGGTTGGCGCAAAGTGTTGAATCACTGACCGGTCTACCCAACTGTCGCCTTTTTTCGGCACTTCATAGCGAAACGCATTTTGATGGCTAATACCAATACAAGTCACGTTCTGCCTTTTTGCCGCCCACGCACTCACTGGTTCAAAATCGTTGAGAACAAGATCATAACCGCTTAAATCCAACGTCTGTACTTCGCGTAAGAATCGCCACCCATTGTTTTTGATGACAGTTTTCGAATAATTCACTTTTCCTTGTTCTGTATGAAAAGTCAGCCCATGCCGCGTTTGGTAATCCCCAAAGGCTTCCATCGAGAAGTAATGATTTTTATCACGTCCTGAAAACAAAAAATCGATGTCTATTCCACGCTGGCGAAATGCGACAGCCATCGCTCTTGCACGAGCAATATGCCCATTCCCCGTACCTTGAACCCCATATAAGATTTTCATTATGTATTCCTATCGAAATTTCTATAACACGCCGTTGATAGCAAGCACAGCACACACAATGCCTAATGCTGCGCCAATCAAGACATCCGTTAGAAAGTGCACGCCCAAGAGCACCCTTGATACGCCAATAGCGCTCGCCCAGAGCAAACTAAAAAGGTACAAATTGGGATAGAAGTGACCAATCAAGGTCGCCATTAAAAACGCAGCCGCAGTATGACCAGAAGGTAAGCTGTATTTATCTGAAGGGGTGATATGAGAATGGAGTAACGCGGAAAACTCCGAAGGTCTGCGGCGCTTCAATGTATTTTTGGCCAACCAGTAAATAGGCAGTTCCATCGCAAAAGCGGATAACCCAACCAATAAAAAATCTGTGCCTGAGGTTTGATCGAGCAGCACGACGACGAGCGCCAGCAGTATATACAAGTGGCCATCACCAGTATGCGATATCGCTTTGCTCACTTGGGCACTTTGTTGACTGTAACGATTACGTAAGCAGAAAAAAGAAAATGCTACATCCCAGCGGATAATCGGCTCAATTGTGCGCATACGTTCTTCCTTAACGATTTCTATAGAGTTAAGGCTCACGTTAGGCTGAACAAATGACAGTTAGGTGACGATTGTGAGGATCTACAATGAACTTTGCCGCGCTAGGAAAAACAAAAAGCGGCACTGGGCCGCTTTATGAAAAACCAAATATTGAGACTAAGCCATTAATGGTTCATGTTTTTTGACTAAGCCGAAATCCGCCAAGATCGCGTAAGCGGCCGGGATCATAAACAACACCAACAGCGTAGAGGCGAAAATACCAAAAACGATTGAAATCACCAGTGGTTGTATTACTTGAGCTTGTAAACTGGTTTCCATCAGCAATGGCAGCAGCCCTGCAGCGGTTGTCATCGACGTTAAGAAAACCGCTCTGAAACGTTCCCGACTCGCTTTCACCACAGAGTCATGAACGGTATCGCCTTCATCGACATGATGACGAATGTACTGCACAAGTAAGATCGAATCGTTCACCACAATACCAGCCAATGACACGAAACCCATCATGCTTGGCATACTGAGCGAATGCCCTAAAAACCAATGTCCAAAGACAACACCAATAAACGCCAGCGGTATTGCCATCATGACCACAACAGGTTCCAAGTAGCTGCGGAATTGATAGCTCAAAATGGCAAACACACCGAATAAACCAAGTAAGAAGCCTTTGCCCATTGAAGCCCCCGTTTTTGCGGCATCTTTCGCTTCACCTTCAAAATCAAAGCGTAACCCGGGGTACTGCTTCATCAATTCGGGCGCTTTATCTTTCTGAAACTTAGCTAAAATGGCAGAAGAGCTTGCCTTAGTATTATCAATATCGCCAAAGACGCTGATGGTACGCAAACCATCAATACGTTGGATTCGAACATAGTTACGTTGAAAATCGAGTGTCGCCAACGTCGCGAGTGGGATTTGGTTTCCCTCTGGGGTGATAATTGGGAAATTAGCCAGCTGCTGTAAATCCCCTGCCTGAACTTTATCTAAACGCACTTCAATAGAAATGTTTTCTACACCTAACTGTATTTCATCTGCGGTTTGGCCAAAGAATGCCGCTCTTAACTGAGATGCGATCATTTGCCCGTTGACGCCATAGGTTTCCGCACCGGGGCGAAGTTTCACCAACACTTCTTCTTTCCCCATGCGCATGTCATCAAGTACGCCATGCACACCTTCAAATTCATTCAGATAATTTTGAATATCAATCGATGCTGATTTCAACTCGTCTAAGTCATCATGCTTCACTCGAATTTCAATCGCTCGTCCACCTGGCCCCATGGTTGGCTGCTTAAAAACCAATGAAACCGGATCCGCTAATTCACCGATATCTTCACGCCATGCCGCAATAAAATCATCAATCAGAGTATTACGACTTTCAGCCCCAAGCAGGTCTAAACGAACCGTGGCCAAGTGAGGGCCAGATTCATTCGCATCAGCATTCACATTAAACTGGCTAGTAATATGCTGTACTAAGACTTGCCCCTCTTCTACCTCTTCGCTCCATTGCGTGTTCAGTTTCTGTGCGGAAGCGACAATCTTGTCGACCACTCTTTCAGTTTGAGACAGCGACGCACCAGGAGGAAGGATAATACGTGCTTCCGCAATGTCTCCATCAAGCTCAGGAAAAGGTTGGAATTTCACAACCCCTCCTGCAATTAAAGACACCGATATCAGAAGCAGGGAGATCACCCCTCCCATGAATGCATAGCGAAAGCTCACCACCTTTTCGACAGCGTTCATTAAGGTCGTATTACGAAAATGCTCAAACTTTTCTAGAAGCACAACTTTAAATCGAAGTGGCGCTTTTTCTTTCTTCTCTTTATGTAAAGAATGAGAAAGGTGGTTAGGCAGAATCAAGAACGCTTCCACTAAGCTTAATGAAAGCACCAAGATCAACACTTGGGGCACAGCTTTTAAGACTGCGCCCATTTCTCCATCCAGAAACAATAAGCTACCGAAAATACACACCGTCGTTAGGAATGAAGATAAAACGCCCGGAAACACTTTTCGCACGCCGTTGTACACCGCATCATCAACGCTCTGTCCTCTATCAAGGTGTGCCGCGATCGATTCTGCTATCACGATAGCGTCATCCATCATAATACCAATGGCCATAAGCAACCCGACCAAAGACATAATGTTAATCGAGAGCCCTAAGTTCGCCATTAAGAATAAACCGCCAAGAAAGGCAACCGGCAAACCTGCTGCAACCCAAAACGAATATCGAAGACTAAAGAACAGCCACATGGTCGCAAATACTAAAACAATACCTTGCCAGCCATTGCTGACCATCATCGTTAAACGATCCCACAGAACAGATGAAAGATCGTTCGTCAGCTCTAAAGTCACGCCATCAGGGGCAAGTTGGCGTTGATCTTCAACGAACTGGGTTACTCGCTCTTTAATGCGCAGCGCATCGTCTTCTTTATTCTTGCTGACTTTTAAAAGTGCTGAGGGCTTGCCATCAAACAGGACCTTTTGCTCATCAAGCTCAAATCGATCGGTGATAGTCGCGATATCTTTCAAACGAATGATCGAGCCATTGGGCGCGGAGCCAACAACAATACTTTCTAGCTCTAAAGGGGTAACACGACGTTCATCAAAGCGAATTAAAAAATTCTTATCCGGTGTTTCAACATTACCGCTCGGTAATTTAATATTCTGACGACCAATCTGATCAGCAATATCACCAACGCTCAAACCGAGTTGACGAATCGCTTGGCTATCTAACTCCACACGGTACTGATGATCAGAAAAGCCGCTCACTTCCACCAGCGACACGTCATAATCCAACTTCATGATCCGCTTGAGATCTTCCGCGTAAGATTTTAGCTCAGGCCAAGTCGTGTTCGCCGTGATCGCCACATCAACCACAGGTTCATTCCAATCTAGCTCTTGGACAATTGGCGATTCAATCTCAGAGGGGAAATCATTGATCGAATTGATCTGCGTTTGCACATCCACCAGCATTCTTCCGATATCTGCGCGCTCATTTAACTTTAAAATTAAGCGTGCACTACCTTCTATCGCCTCACACTGCGTTTCTTCGATATTCGCCAATCCATCGACGGCATCTTCCATACGGATGCAAAGGCTTTCTTCGACTTCTTGTGGCGAGGCGCCTGGGTATACCACCCCAGCCATAATGTAAGGCGGATCATATTCAGGAAAGGTTTCGCGCTTGATGGTCGATAAAGAGGATAACCCCAAGATCAACAAACCAAACATCAATAAATTGGCTGCCGTCGGGTGGCGAGAGAAAAAACGAATCATGCTGGGTTCTCCTCGCTGACTGTTGCTTCACGCAACAACATACCTTCAATCGCAGGCAGAAGATCGTTAAGAATCAGCTTATCGCCACGCTCAAGATCACCTTCAATCACGACTTGGTTGTCACGTCGATAAAGCACTGTGACAGGCTTTATGATCAAGCGACTTTCCGAATTTACTAAGTAGATCTTGTCACCATGGAGTGCTCGCTCAGGCACTACCCAACTTAAGTTCTCCTGCCCTTCGACCTCGGCACGGACAAACATGCCGTTGACTAACGGAGGTACCGTACTAGGCTTTAAATCAGCATAGCTTTGGTGAATTTCTAAAATCACACCCGCAGTTGCTTGGTTTTCATCGACCGTTTCACTAATACGAGCGACTTTCGCAGGCCAAGTGGCATGAAGAGTCCCGCTATTTAGATAAATATTGGCAGAAATGTTCGCCATATCTGGACGAGGGATACCAGCGTCGTCACGGCTGAACTCAGTTAAACTTGATGCCAACACTTGCATGTCGTGAATCGATAATTGTGCTTCCACTTCCATCACATCGATGCCATGCGCCACAATCATGGTTTGCTGTAAGTTCACAACCTGATTTTGCTCAATATCGACGTCAGCAATACGCATCGCTTTAGGGAGAATAATTGAAGTTTTTTCTAATGAACGCTGCGCTTCTTGCACTTTAGACACATTCACTTTAATCACAGCTTCAGCGACCCGCTTTTCATCTGGCATCAAACCGATTTGGTTCTCAATATCCAACACTAACTTTTGTTGCGAAAGCGTACTTTGTTTTTGTAAGTCCACATCAGACTGAGAAGTCAGGCCTTTTTTCCGTAAGTTGAGCTTTCTATCTAGCTCTTTATTACTGATCGATAAGCGATTTTTCTCAATTTTCAAAGTTTGCTTAAGATTGTTTTCTTCTTGAGTCAATTTCGCTAATGAGGTTTGGCTAGATTTTAGATCAGCTTGCGCTTGCACCAATTTCAATTCGTAATCGAGAGGGTCGATTCTCAATACTTCTGTACCAACCGCTAATATTTGCCCCTTTTCAAGTAAGGGATGACGGTATACAACTTTACCACTCACTTCTGCGATGGCTTTCCATTCCACTTTAGGCGTCACTTTTCCAAAACCAACCGCCTGGGGGGCGATGGATTGCTTATTTAAAGCCAAAACATCAACCAACCTAGCGCGATCACCAGCTGGCTTGGTCGGTAAATCCGGCTTAAGGTTAATGGCAGCCACCAAGATAAGTACACCAACCGCTAACGCAGGAAAGAAAAGTAGTTTTTTATTCAGTTTCATTAAATATGTTCCTGCGAGTTAGTAGAGTTCGATACATTGATAAACCCTTCGGTCATCAGTTGGATATTGTGTTCAATAAGTCGATTCAAAAATTCTTCATTAAGTTCAACACCATGAAGTGCGAGCAGTGGTGGGGGAGCGATAAAAGGAAAAACCATTAAACTAATATAAGACACTCTGCATAATTTAGGGTCCATTCCCTCTTTCAACACCCCTTGTTCCATCAACTTTTCAAAAATCACATCTTGTGCTGGTTTGGTCACATCAACAAACACCTTCTCAAGAAGCTTTCTTTGAACCTCTGACGGGGGCATATTCATCACTTGTGCGATAAGACGAGGAAATTTAGGTACTTTTACCATCTCTTTATAGTACGTTCTCATCAGGTCCAGAAAATTTTCATGGTTGCTGTCCTGAACTAGCTTTTGCATTTGCAACTGCATTGGTCGAAGAGTCTCACGCAGCATGGCTTCAAATAACCCAGCTTTACTGCCAAAGTAATAGCGAATCATCGCGATGTTCACACCCGCTCGTTCAGCAATGAGCCGCGTCGAAACTTTATCGTAAGGCTGAATAACAAACAGATCTCGTGCGTGCTGAATCAGCGCAGCCCTTACATCCAAAGTCTCTTGAGGTCGCCCTGCTTTCCTCGTCACCATCAAAAATCCACCTATAATTAATCGATTGATTAATTATAGGTGGATTTATTGACTAATTGCAGAACAATAATTAATCACCATTTAATCAAGTGATTAATTAAATGATCATCGAAGGTTTGATTCATAGATAATTCGTTCTACCAAAAAGATTTACTACAAAGTATTAACCTAAACATACAGCCACCAATAAACTTACCCCCCAAACAAAAAGAAACAACCAGAACAAAACACCACAAACAGAGAGAAATAAAGAACAAACCAAATGAAAAGTCCTTAGTTAGACTTGGATATTGGATTTTCTTGTTTGACGCTCAGAATAAATTGCGGTAAATATGTGTTAACAGTTTATTTACGGATATTTGTGTAATGACATTTTCTTCAACTCGACTTCTAAAGCTCCTCCTTATCGTGACCAAATCGCGTGGGTAGCTTGTGGGTGAAGAACCGCACAAATATTAAAACCCGCGCTTAGCGGGTTTTTTTGTAACTAGCACTAATTAAAGAACATCATTCTCAATAATATTTTGGAAGCATTCGATTAATAATCGACATAAGGAAGCACCTATGAACGATCAAGTGATAATTTTCGACACCACGTTGCGTGATGGCGAGCAAGCGTTATCTGCAAGCCTAACGGTTAAAGAAAAATTGCAAATTGCGTATGCACTTGAACGACTGGGTGTTGACGTAATTGAAGCTGGTTTCCCTGTTTCGTCACCTGGTGATTTTGAATCAGTTCAAACCATTGCAAAGCACATTAAAAACAGCCGTATTTGTGGCCTGTCCCGTGCTGTTGCAAAAGATATCGATGCTGCAGCAGAAGCGTTGAAAGTAGCCGAACAGTTCCGTATTCATACTTTCATTTCTACATCGACGGTTCACGTTCAAGATAAATTACGCCGTAGCTACGACGATGTCGTTGAAATGGGTGTGAAAGCCGTTAAACACGCTCGTAACTACACAGACGATGTTGAGTTCTCTTGTGAGGATGCTGGCCGTACTCCAATCGACAACTTATGTCGCATGGTCGAAGCGGCTATTGATGCAGGCGCAAAAACTATCAATATTCCAGACACGGTTGGCTATACGGTTCCAAACGAATTTGGCGGTATTATCCAAACGCTTTTCAACCGAGTACCAAATATCGATAAAGCGATTATCTCTGTTCACTGCCACGACGATCTAGGCATGTCAGTCGCAAACTCCATCGCAGCAGTACAAGCCGGAGCTCGTCAAGTCGAAGGGACTATCAACGGCATAGGTGAACGTGCGGGTAACTGTTCTTTGGAAGAGATCGCGATGATCATCAAGACTCGTCAGGAGCTACTAGGTGTGCACACCGGTCTTAAGCATGACGAAATTCACCGCACCAGTAAATTAGTCAGCCAGCTTTGTAATATGCCAATTCAAGACAACAAGGCGATTGTTGGTGCGAATGCATTTAGCCACTCTTCGGGCATTCACCAAGATGGCATGCTGAAGAATAAAAATACTTACGAGATCATGACGCCTGAGTCAATAGGCCTTAAAAATAAAGCGCTAAATCTAACGAGCCGTTCTGGACGTGCCGCGGTGAAGAGCCACATGGACGCTATGGGATATAAAGAAGAAGAATACAACCTAGATGCATTGTACGAAGACTTCTTAAAACTGGCTGACCGTAAAGGCCAAGTCTTTGACTATGACCTAGAAGCATTAATGCATTTTGCTAATCTGCGTGAAGAAGATGACTTCTATAAACTTAACTACCTAAGCGTTCAATCTGGTAGTGTAATGTCTACGACTAGCATCAAACTGCAATGCGGTGATGAAGAGCAATGCGAAGCGGCTGTCGGAAACGGCCCAGTAGATGCGCTATACCAATGTATCTACCGCGTAACAGGTTACGAAATTGCACTAGATAAATTTGACCTAACCGCAAAAGGCGAAGGTGAAGATGGGCTTGGACAAGCTGATATTATTGCCAACTATAAAGGCCGTAAATATCATGGTACAGGTGTTTCTACAGACATCGTCGAAGCATCTGGCCAAGCACTATTGCACGTGATCAATAGCATTCACCGTGCAGATCAAATCGCAGAGATTAAGCAGAAAAAAGTCGCAACAGTATAAACAGCCAATAACAGAGCCCTAAAGCTAATGTTATTGGCTTTAGGGACAAAAAATTAAACGAGCGTTATTCGCTCAGTACCAAGAATTAAAGGATTAACATGACTGACAAATCATACAAAATTGCCGTACTACCTGGTGATGGCATCGGCCCAGAAGTGATGCAACAAGCACATAAAGTGCTAGACGCAATTGAAAAGAAACATGCGATTAGCTTCTCTCGCGAAGAGTATGATGTTGGCGGTATTGCGATTGATAACCACGGTT
>Ga0213838_1001158_pt1 | contig 14358 bp, 11 predicted proteins | sample SWPATP13_FD_160577 | JGI IMG/M metagenome (GOLD analysis project Ga0213838, IMG submission 160577) | Coastal seawater microbial communities from Marineland, Florida, United States - SWPA TP1 #3 | ecosystem: Environmental > Aquatic > Marine > Coastal | place: USA: Florida | collected 2016-08-06 | reverse complement strand
TCCCAGTCAGTTCTGCACAAAAAAGAGAAACTTCATCGTGTTCAGGCTTTACGTAATATTGAGCGCGCTTGACGATTTTCCCAGATGCTAAATCAATCTCAGCTAAGCCGACCTCGATAATTTCACCTGTTGTTCCCACGCCATTTTCATTCCAACAGCACATTTCTAGATCGAAACATACCACTCGATTGTGATTCATACGTTGCCTTAGCCACTCAATTATTCAGTTTGGTGAAATTGTACCTGACGGGCAATCAGATCTCGACACCTGAAACGCCAAGTGTTCAATTAGCCTGCAATTGACACACAATTTCGTCCATTTGTTTTACTCTGGTAGAGTTGACTGTCGGCTTTTTGGAGAATTTGCTCAGCCGATTCTCCAGAATAGATGGCTCCGCCTAAGCTCAACGTACAAGTGAGTTTTTTACCGTGATAATCCAAAGGAGCCCCCACAACGGATTGACGTATTTCATTAAGATACACGTCAAGTTCTTCTGCCTGAGCGACGTTCGTCAAAATACAAAACTCATCGCCACCCAACCTGAAAAACAAATCTCCATGACGAATATGTCGAGCGATGACCTTACTGACATGGTTGAGCATGGCATCTCCTGCGGGGTGTCCGTAGGCATCATTTATCGATTTGAACTTATCAATATCAAAACTCACTAAGCTGAAATCATTATTATCGTCCACCCATTTTGGAAGTTGGGCATTAAAGGCTCGGCGATTAAACAATCCCGTAAGGCTATCGTGCTCGACAAGAAAACGCAGTTCTTCTGTTCGTTCATCTAACATCAATGCTAATCGCTGCTTTTCTCTAGTCTGTAAACTAACGATATAAGCCAGCATCAGAGAAATGGCTAACCCAGTCAATGCAATACCAAGTAACACCAATTTATTATCACTGGTAAGTGGTTTAATAACTTTGAAGTCAACATGCCAGCTCCGATTCGGAAGTTGAATGGTTCTTGTGATAGTTAACCCTTCGGCATCATTAAAACCATCACTCTGAAAGAAAACCGGGTCATCTTCAGCATCAAAACCAAGGTCTGTCACTCGCACCAGTAAACTCTTCTCACCTGCTGTTTTAGCGATCAAACTTTCAAAGTAGTAAGTGGTTCGTACTACTCCAACTACAACACCCAAAAGGTTATCGCTATTGCCTTCAAAAACAGGATGGTAAACCAGCATCCCTGTTTTTCCTGTTGTTTTATCTAGGCCATCTTGAAGCAGGCGAACTTTGTCGGATAGATTTGCACTTCGCGTTTCTCTAATATGGTTAAGAACCAAATCAAACCGTTTTCTCGAGGAATAAAAGCCAAGCAATCCAATGTTTGCTTCGGTCTGCGGGTAGATATCTGAGGCCACATAAATGGGCTGATCGCCCATAATATAGCCCATTGTTTTAGGGCCATCTTTCGGCACTGTATAAATGGCAAACTGTGGAAAACGCAGTCGTAGTTTTTCAGTATGACTGGAGATATTTTGGCTCTCGACTCTCTCCATCCACTGTAAGCCAATCAAGCTATTTGAACCGGCGATTGTATGCTTTGCAAAGCGGGTGAACTTATCCCAATCTTCTCTATCATTTGCATGAAAGAAGTTGGCACCGGAACCTATATAAGCGATATCGTTTTCAATAAAAACGCGCAAGCTTTCAACCTGACGTTCCGCTAGGTTTTCAATATTGTCGTGGATAGACGATCTTTGGCTTTTGTATGTTAAAAGGATGCAAACCAAAGTTACTAGCATTGAAATGACAAACGTACTTAATGAGTAAGTCAGTCGATTGACCTGCGTAACGGAGTGAGCTCTATTCGGCATTGTTGAGGGAAACTTTGTTATTGAGAGACTGAAAAATAATAACTGAACAAAACATCATTCTCTATGAAGAATCGTAGTAAATTCATTCAAAATACGATTAACATAACATCCACTCAACTTTTCACGATTAGAATTGAGGGATTCAGATGATTTTTTCACCTATTAAACCGTTCAACACTTTCAATTACTGCTTTTATTGAACCGTTAGACCTTGAATATGCTAGTATCTCCCCAATATTTTAAGCATCTGTTGACACCATTCCTAGTGTCTGCGCTTTCACTTTTACGAAACTGAATGCGCCATTAAATCAATCTAAAGAGACATCATTATGAACTTTGATTTAAACCTTATTCCACAAACGTTTGACATGCTTCACGCAGGCTTAACTGCATCAAGCGTTTTACTTCTTATTCTTGCCGTTTCTCGCAAATCGACTGTCGTTGAAAAAGTGGTAGAAAAACCAGTAGAAAAAATCGTAGAAGTAGAGAAGCCAGTTGAGAAAATTGTCGAAGTTGAAAAAGTCGTAGAAGTAGAAAAAATCATTGAGAAAGTAGTCGAAGTAGAATCAAAACTTGCAACCGCATCTACAGATTCTGCAATGCAGCTTCTTTCAATCATGCAACAAGAAGCTCGTCTAATCGATTTCCTACAGGAAGACCTAACTTCATTCTCTGATGAAGAAGTTGGCGCGGCCGCTCGTGTTATCCACACAGGTGGTAAGAAAGTACTTGGCGACTACGTCACGCTAGCGCATATCCGTAGCGAAGATGAAGAAACACGAATTACGATTGCTGAAGGTTTCAACCCACAAGAAGTTCGCCTAACAGGCAACGTAACAGGTAACGCACCATTCAACGGTACACTTGTTCACAAAGGCTGGAAAGCAACTGATATGAACCTACCTAAGCTTGCTGAAAACTACGATGCATCTGTAATTGCACCGGCAGAGGTAGAGCTATAATGGAGCACCAAGAACATTCACAAGAACAGCAAGCACCTAAATTCAGCGTTGGTATCGATTTAGGTACTACACACTGCGTTTTGTCTTACATCGACACAACGAATGAAGATGCACGTGTTGAGGTAATGCCAATTCCTCAGCTTACTGCTCCTGGTACAGTAGAAACTCGCAGCCAACTTGGCTCGTTCCTATACCAACCGCACGAGCACGAAATGAACGACGCGTCACGTGTTCTACCTTGGTCTTCTGAGCCAAAAGCACTGGTTGGTGCTATCGCTCGTAACCTTGGTTCTAAAACCCCGATCCGTTTGGTCGCTAGTGCGAAATCTTGGCTATGCCACGGTGGTGTAAACCGTCGTGATGCGTTCCTTCCTGCAGGTAGCCCTGAAGAAGTGGAAAAGGTATCGCCACTTAAAACGACTGAACTTTACCTTGAGCACTTAAAGGAAGCGTGGAATCACACTCATCCTGATCATCTGCTTTCCGATCAAGATGTAACAATCACAGTTCCGGCTTCATTTGACCCTGCGGCTCGCGATCTAACAGCAGAAGCGGCACGTAATGTTGGTTTCACTCACCTAACGCTTCTAGAAGAACCACAAGCTGCTCTTTACAGCTGGATTGATAACAGCAACGACACATGGCGTGATGAAGTCAATGTTGGTGACGTCGTGCTTGTGGTGGATATCGGTGGTGGTACTACCGACCTTTCTTTAGTTGAAGTGACTCAAGACGACGGCAACCTTAGCCTGAACCGCATCGCTGTAGGTGAACACATCCTACTTGGCGGCGACAACATGGATTTGGCTCTGGCTTACCGCTTGAAAATGAAGCTAGCGCAAGAAGGCAAAGAACTGGCACCTTGGCAAGTTCAAGCGATGACTCACGCATGTCGTGACGCTAAAGAAGCGCTACTGAACGATGCTGAGCTTCAAGCTGTGCCAATCGTTGTTCCAAGCCGTGGCTCTAAGCTACTAGGTTCGACGCTAAAAACTGAACTGACTCAGCAAGAAGTACAACAAACATTGGTTGATGGCTTCTTCCCTAAAGTCGCTGTCACTGATCATCCAGTACAAAAAACGCGTGGTGCACTGACTCAAATGGGTCTACCTTACGCGCAGGATGCGGGTATCACTCGTCACATTGCAGCATTCCTTTCTAAGCAAGCGAACGCGCTTTCTGGACATAGTGAAAACACTCAACAAGACTTCAACCCATTTGCAAACATGCCGGGTATGCCTGGTGCTGAAGCGCCTGCTGCTGACTTCATCAAACCAACAGCAATCCTGTTCAACGGTGGTGTTCTAAAATCTAACCTACTTGCTGATCGTCTTTCAGACACTATCAATGAGTGGTTGATCAACGCAGATGCAGAATTTGCTAAGCAGCTTTCAGGTTTAGACTTAGACCTAGCGGTTGCAAGTGGCGCTTCTTACTACGGTGCGGTGCGTCGTGGCCAAGGCGTTCGTATCCGCGGTGGTATCGCATCTTCATACTACGTTGGAATTGAGAGCGCGATGCCTGCAATCCCAGGTATGGCTCCTCCAATGGAAGCTTTGTGTGTTGCACCATTTGGTATGGAAGAAGGTTCAAGCGTTCAAGTGCCTAGCCAAGAGTTTGGCCTTGTAATTGGGCAGCCTGTTCACTTTCAGTTCTTTGGCTCAACCACTCGTCGCGAAGATGTTGCAGGTACACACTTAGACTACTGGAACCCAGAAGAACTTGAAGAGCTGCCTGAAATTCAAGTCACGCTTCCAGTTTCTGAAGGTCGACGTGAAGGTGAAGTTGTACCGGTTACCCTAGCCTCTCGTGTAACGGAACTTGGCACGCTTTACTTAGAAGCGATTGCGACCGACAACGGCCAAAAATGGCATGTTGAGTTTGATGTTCGCGAAGATTCTGCATCAAGCGAAGAAGCAAACCAAAATCACTAAAAATAGATATCACCGGCACCCTTTTGGGTGCCGTTTTTAATTCCAGTAACACGAGCTAACCGAAGACAACATTTCTAGAATCTCTTCCACTTGTCTTGTGTATCTCTACTTAATAACGTGAGGTTCAGTTAATGGCATCTCCTCGTTTTTTAGTCGGCATAGATTTAGGAACAACCAACACGGTTGTCGCCTACTGTGAAATCAACGACGACTTACAACATTCTCCCGTTTCACTGTTTGAAATAGACCAGCTTATTGGCCCCGGTGAAGTGGTTCGTAAACCCCTACTTCCATCTTTTCGATACCACCCTGCCAAAGGGCAAATTTCAGATTCCGATTTGGTTCTCCCTTGGGAACACTCACCAGTATCGGGTGAAATTGGTCATGTAATTGTCGGTGAATGGGCGCGTGAATTAGGTACTAAGGTCGAAGGGCGTCAGGTCTCCAGTGCAAAAAGCTGGCTTTCTCACCAAGCCGTTGACCGTCATTCAGATATTTTGCCTTGGGCTGGCGCTGCCGATGTCGATAAAGTTTCTCCGGTTATCGCCAGTGCAAGTTACCTCAACCATATCAGGCAAGCGTGGAATTACCGTAACCCAAGCAATAAGCTTGAAGATCAAGACGTGGTTGTAACGGTGCCAGCGTCTTTCGATGAAACCGCACGTAAGTTAACGCTAGAAGCGGCCTCGTTAGCTGGCTTAAACAAAATTGTACTTTTAGAAGAGCCTCAAGCGGTTTGCTATGACTGGTATGCTCGCCACCAACAAACAGCAGCCGATGAACTCAAGCAACTGCCACTGATTCTAGTATGTGATGTTGGTGGCGGTACAACCGACCTAAGCTTAATTGAAGCTAAATTCACGAACGAAGAATTGGCGTTGAATCGTATTGGTGTTGGTGAACACCTAATGCTTGGCGGTGATAACCTTGATTTAGCGTTGGCCCATTTAGCAGAGCAAAGGTTTAATCAAAACAAAAAGCTGAACGCGGCAAGCCTAACCAAGCTGATTCAGCAAACCCGCAAAGCCAAAGAAGATCTTCTTTCTTCTCACGCCCCAGAAGAAGTCAAAATCACGATGTTGGGCAGTGGTTCTAAACTGCTTGGCGGTACTAAGAGTATTGGCTTGACTAAACACGAAGTGCACCAAATCGCGTTGGACGGCTTTTTTCCACTCTCTGATTTTGAGCAAACGCCGGATAAAAGACGCAGCGCAGTAGTAGAGTTCGGATTACCTTACGTTGCCGACCCAGCGGTTAGTAAGCACATTGCCGAATTCCTAACTCAGCATCAGCAAGTATCAAAAGCCGCACTTACCACCATTGAAGAGCCGTCAAACCAAGCTGCCATCCCTGTTGGGGTGTTGTTAAATGGTGGTGTCTTCAACAGTGACTTAGTCACAGAGCGAATTACAACGCTACTAGGCAATTGGAAAGGATCGCCTGTTTCCGTACTCGACAACCCTCACCCTGATTGGTCTGTCGCTTTAGGTGCCGTCGCATTCGGTAAAGCTAGACGAGGCGCGCAACTCAAAATTGGTGGCGGTGCTGCACGTTCTTACTTCTTGCATCTACAAGAAAAAAACAAAATGGGTAAAGCTCTTTGCCTATTAGCAAAAGGGACAGACGAGGGAAATGAAATTAGGCTGAACGGCCGCCGCTTCTCTTTGACCTTGGGCGAGCCTGTCCGCTTTAATCTTTTAACCTCAACTCACGACACGCTAAGCAATAATACCGACATTCAAAATGGCGTGATGGTTGACGTCGATCCAGACTTGTTCTCACCACTTCCCCCTTATATCTCGACATTAGATGGAAGTGAGAACACGGTGCTGCAAGCCAACCAGAAAGAGCGAGTAGAAGTTCAGTTAGCCTGCCAATTGACAGAAGTTGGTACCCTAAAAATGGAGTGCGTAAGCGTTGATAACGATGTTCAACGTTGGCAACTCGAGTTCGAGGTCCGCAATCAACAAGCAGATTCAGACGAGCAAGCTGAACTACACCCTCGTCTAAATGAGTGTAAAGAACTCATTTCTCGCCTATACAGCGGCAACAAGAAAAGTGCTGACAATAAAGAAATCAAAACGTTAACCAAAGATCTTGAAAAACGGCTAGGTAAACGCGACGAGTGGGACTTCACAACCTTACGTCACTTATTCGACACATTCTCCCTTGGGCGTAAACGACGACGACGTTCAGAACAACACGAGAAGAATTGGCTCAGACTGGCTGGATTTGCAATGCGCCCGGGGTTTGGAGACCCAACAGACTCTTGGAGAATGGAACAAGTCTGGGGCCTGTATCAGCAAAGTATTCAGTTCCAAAATCATCAAGGTTGGACAGATTGGTGGGTATTCTGGCGCCGAGTTGCCGGAGGATTAAGCCAAGAGCAGCAAGAAGATATTCTGGCTGATATTGCTAAATACCTACATCCAGGTGCGGCTAAAAACCCTAAATCGGCGAAAGATGCGCAGGACAAAGGCTATGAGGCAATGGTTCGTTTGTCCGCATCGCTTGAGCACTTAGAAGTCGAAGATAAAGTATTACTTTCGACTTGGTTCTTAAGCAAAGCAATGAACCACAACCAATTTGAACAAGCCCATTGGTGGGCGCTGGGAAGATTAGCGTCAAGAACGCCACTTTATGGAAGCCAACATAGTGTTATTCCAAGAGAACAAGTAGAGCAATGGTTACCTAAACTACTCGAGCAAAACTGGATTAAAGAACCCATGATTGCCTTTGCGGCCGTGATGATCTGCAGAAAAACAGGCGATCGATTATTTGATATTTCAGATGATTATCGTGAACAAGTGCTAGCGAAATTGAAGCAAAGTAAAGTACCGGATTCATGGTTCAGCTTGGTGGAGGAAGTAAAAGAGCTTTCTGATAGCGAATCTAAGAGAATATTTGGTGACGCCCTCCCAAGTGGGCTTAGCCTGATAAATCACTAACTTTGAATGATAAAAGGCCTACAAGTTACTTCGTAGGCCTTTCTTTTATTGATTATCGGACATTCCAGCCTTGGGGCAAACCACTTTAACAAGTATTCAATTACTTGCTTAATCATCTAATCCCTATGTCGTTATTGGCTCAGTGCCTCTTTTTTTTCCTGTTGAGGCTTATAAAATGAGACATGATTTCCGCTACGTTTAGCCGTATACATCGCATCATCAGCGAATTTGAGCATGTCATTAATATCGCGAGTGTGCTGCGGGAAGAAGCTAATACCAATGCTCACGCCAACAGAAATCGATTCGCCATCGATGTTAATTGGCGAGGCTATTGCCCTGACCAACTGTGTAGCCTTACTCTCTACTCCCTCATAAGATTCAAGAAGATCTAGGCAAACAACAAACTCATCGCCTCCTATCCTGCCCGCAAAGTCTGATGCCCTAATATTATTTCTCAACCGAAGTGCGACGGTCCTTAGCAACTCATCCCCAACATCATGCCCTTTCGTGTCATTCACAACTTTAAATTTGTCTAAATCCAAGAAAAGTAACGCCAGTTTGTAACCCGTTCGATTCGCTTTCACAACGGCGTTCTCTAACAAGCTTTTACACGCTCTACGATTATACAATTCAGTCAAAGGATCACGTTCAGACAAAAAAGTGAGCTGCTCTTTCTGTAACCTTAGTTTGGACACTTGCCGTTCCACTTCTAGCTCAAGCTCACCTTTTGTTACGGTAGTCTGCTGCAAGGTCTCTTTCATCTGATTGAGCACATTACCAATTTCCACAAACTCACTGTCAAGCTTCTCGGGTTTCAAACGACTATCCAGATCCCCATTGACGACCTCTGCAATCCCCTCTCGGATGGACTTACAACCACTTCGAAAACGCTTTAAAATCATCAAAGCGATGGCACACACCAAAATGGCGAAAGTTAATATTTTGAAGATGCTCGTCACCAAGCTCAGTCTCTGTTCCACGGCTTTATCTTCAAGTAACATTTTCTGAAGATAAAATAGTTCTTCGACCATATTTTGAACCGTCATGTTATAACGGGAGTGCAATAGATCTTGCGCTTGTATGACGCCTTCAATATCTGAGTTAGCCACCACGTTTTTCAAGTTGTGAGTTGAAGTTACACTGGTCTCTTTTGCAATTAACACCGCCAAGCCATCATTAAGCTTTTTGATATTGTCTACTTTGCCATCCAAATACTGTGTATCAGAGAGGTTGCCCGACAGTCGCTTCTGAGCAATTAAAACCTCTTGGAGGCTATCTTGATCTCCGAATTGAAGAAACACCCATAGCTGGCTTCGTAACGTCTCGACATTTTTTTGTACTTGAATTACTTCAGAAATAGAACGCTGCGCTTGTTCATATTTTTCTAAGAGATTCCACCAAGAGACTGCAATCAACAAAACCAGCACCACTGACGACGCAAAAAGTATGTTCAGTTTTCGATGAATAGAACCGGTCATATCAAAATGCCTCCGTTTCCAAAGCATCAGTTAGTGGAGGAGCGTACATGATTTTTCGATAGTCTGGCGCGACCCCTGAGGCTAGCCCCGAATTCGTTGCCCACCTTGCTTGTAGTTGTAAATTAGAGAGTAAAGAATTACCGAGAGACAAGCGAAATACATAGTCATTCCAAGACCATTCAAGTTGTTCTATCGGGATAGATAAATTCTGCGAAATGAGCTCTCGTGAGGTATCGGGGTTCTGCTGCATCCAATTGATGGAATCGCTAAGCGCTAACAATATTGATGTAGCGACTTGAGGCGCGGCGTCCACCGTTTCCCCCATCGTCAGCAGGTTAAAAGACAAGGTATACACACCAGCAATACCTAAGTTTACTGGTGGGCTCTCGACCGCATTTTCTATCAAGTAGCCATAAGGTTCCCAAACCGATATTGCGTCAACCTCATGAGAAGTAAGCGCATCCTCCATCTCTTGAGGAGCCATGTAGACTTTATTGATTTCAATTCGCTTTAGGTTATCGACGATCAACAGTGAGTCTAAGTAAAATTCGCTCGCGCTCGCTTTCACTATGCCGACCTTTTTGCCATCTAAATCGGACGTTTTTGTTATACCTTGCTCTTGAAGTGCCAGTAACTTGAGATCATTTGTAGATTCGACAAAACTCGCAAGCACCCTGAAATCCTTTCTTTTGAAACTTTGGAACATGACAACAGACTCAGATGCTGTCGCGTAATCAACTTCACCAGAAAAAAGTAATTTCGCGCACGCTACTCCACCGAAGCATGGCACAAGCTCTACGTTAAGCCCTTGCTGTAAAAAATACTGATTACTTTTGGCGACAATGAATGGAGACGACAACGGAGTCTGAGATACACCGATTCGAATTAAGGACGATACATGATTGGTAGGTTGATTAGACGTTGCCCCTAAGTAAGCGAACAAGATGATAGATATGCAGATCACGCCTAAAGCTAACACTTTTCTAAGAACTAGATTCATGTCTGCCTCTTTAAACAAGTGAACTTAGTCTAATATTAGTCGTGATTCTTTCGATTGGTTATCCCATAGAGCAAAAAACCCTATATACAGCAATGATAAATAAAATCAGAGTGTAGATAGGGTCATTGAGCGGTATAAAACCATTTAGTGATGGTGGCCATCAGGGTTAGTTGAAAACTCGGTATGCTCATAAATATCTGCTAGCTTTTTCGGTTTCACCGACTTTCGTTTTGAGTAGTGTATCTGGTCTTTAGACTCAGCTTGCAGCGAATCTGCATGAGCCTGTGCGGAATCCAAAAACTCCTTATTTTGAAGAGCTTGAATACGTAACTTGTTCACTCGATCTAATGTGTCCCAAATCATAAGCGCCTCCCACTGTTTATATAAACAGTATAGCTAGACTCAGTTGAGATGCAAACTTAACTGTATATAAAAACAGTTAAATTAAATTACCAAGTAATTCTCAGGCCCTAAATATAAAAAAACGAGCGCGAGGCTCGTTTCTTCAATTAGGTGCGGTTACCTATTTTCACAGTACCTTTGGTACTAAACCACAAGGTTTCATTTCTACGGCGCCCTAGCAAAATTGGGCCATCATCGTAGAACAAAAAGTTTTTCCAATGCTTTTTGAATATCGACCACTTGGTTTCGAGTACATTGTACTTTTCATAACAGAAATACACCGTCACGTCATCTTGCCAATCGATATGAGCGAGAATCTCTTCCGGCAACTCAGGCTCGTCGGCTTCCCAATTATTCATCCAGTTCACTTCATCTGACCAATTAGATGCTTTACTCGGCCAATCTTGTGAGCTTAAACGCTCTGAATCTGGGCTTTGTGGGCTAACATTCTCTTTCCAAAACTGAGAGGCGCGAGCCTGTGTCATTGGTTTAATTTTCTCTAAGTCTTCTGTTGGAACAGGCATAGACTGATGAGTGAAAATCCATTTTCTTTGGTATTCGTCCAAAGTTGTATATGACATCAAATTTCCTCGAAAATATGAACTACTGCCTACGGTTTTAACCACCCGTTTTGAACAGCATCTTCTATAACTTGCTGAGCCTTGTCCCACAAAACTGTAGAACCATTCTCAATCTTTTTATTTATCGTCAAAGCTTGTGTACGAGAAACACCATGCTCTACCCAGCTTTGACCTTGATTATGAAAATTCAAAAGCATTGGGATAAGTCTATCCAACGCTTTCGCAAATTTTGCATCCGCTGAAGCCGCCGATTCAAACTCCAACCATGTATCTAAAAGCTCTTTTCCTTGCTCTTCAGGTAGCATCCCAAACAGACGATGCGCAGCTTCCAGCTCTTTTTCTTCTTGCTGCTCTGATGCCACCGTATCGTAAACAAAGGTGTCACCAGCATCAATCTCAACAATGTCGTGCAATAAAAGCATTTTCACAACACGAGCAATATTAACGGGTTCATTAGCATGCTCTTCCAACAAGATTGCCATTAAGGCGACATGCCAACTGTGCTCTGCGCTATTTTCCAAGCGCTTTTCTGCACTTTTTACGCGAGTTCGGCGAAGCACCGATTTTAGTTGGTCTAACTCTATAAGTAGGTTTAGTTGTTTTTGAAGCCTATCCATCACACCAGCCTTTTATCCTGCCAATTGGGGTTAACTAAAGATGTGAGAACATGATCTTCCCATCGACCATTGATCTGTAGGTAGTCTTTCGCATAACCCTCTTTTTCAAAGCCGATATGCTGTAAGACTGCTTCACTACGTTTGTTTCGTGGCATATAGCCAGCCATGAGTCTGTGCATGTTTTGATGCTCAAACATGTAGCTAACCGCCATTTTAAGTCCAACACGCATATAGCCATGGCCTTGCGCACTTTCTGCGAGTGAATAGCCCACATTGCATGCATAAAAAGGAAAACGGGATAAATTACTAAATGAGATGGTGCCAAGCATTTTTTGGCTCTCATCATCAATCAATAAGCAATAATAACCTAACCCCATTTTGTGCAGCTCATTTAGCTTAATCAATCGCTGGGACCAGCCTGTTTTCGAGAAAAATGCCTCTTCCCTTGCTGGTTCCCATGGCTTAAGAAAATCACGATTTTCAATAAAGTAATTGCTGATCATTTCTGCATCGTCAGGCACAGCCGTTCTCAGTAGAACGGTACCCTCTCGCATTTCAACTTTTTCCGCGGTGCTTAGATCTTCCATTAATTTTTGCGAATTCCATAGTCACGTAATTTGTTGGCAATTGAGGTATGAGACACGTTCAATCGCTTAGCGAGCTTTCTGCTTGATGGGAAGGATTGGTACAATTTCTCTAGAATTTGAGACTCATAGTCTTTCATGATTTCATCTAGCGAACCATCAAGGTTCAAGCTTGCCATTCCCGCAGAAACGGTTTCTAACTGAGGTAAATGGAAATGATCAATCGTTAGTAAATCTCCATCAAGCTCAGTTAATGCGCGTAATACCATGTTATCTAGTTGGCGAATGTTGCCTGGCCACTGGTAATTACCGAGTTGCTCAACCAATTCTGCATCTAACTTAGGCTTTAATAGCCCTAACTGCTGAGCATATTTTGCAACAAACAGTTCCAGTAAAGGCCCAACATCGTTAGATCGCTCGCGCAGTGCAGGGATTGACAGCGTCAGTACATTCAAACGGTAGAACAAGTCTTCACGAAAATCGCCAGACTCAGCAAGCTCCGCTAGTTTGTGGCGTGTAGAGGCTATGATTCGAACATCGACATGCATTTCATCTTCAGCTCCAACACGGCGGAAAGTGCCGTCTTGTAAGAAGCGTAAAAGTTTAATTTGCAGGTGTGAACTCATTTCACCGATTTCATCGAGAAATACCGTGCCACCATTTGCTTGCTCGAAAATGCCTTTATGGCCCAGTTCATGGTTAAACGAGCCCGGTGCATGTCCGAATAATTCGGTTTCAGCTACGTCATCTGGCATTGAAGCACAGCTCAACACTAAGAACGGGTAAGAGGAACGATTAGAGCGGTTATGACACGCCTTAGCTAGCATTTCTTTGCCAGTACCGGTGTCACCTTCGATTAGCAAAGGCTGGTCAAGCATCGCAAGCTTTTTAGCTTGGCTAATCAAAGCTTTATGTCGATTTGAGATTCCGACAAAGTGTTCAAAACCTAAGTTATTTTGTTCAGGTAATATATCAGGAGTATTTGAAATTTGCTGACTCGATCGAATGGTCATTACCGCACTAGCAAGCACAGCTTCATTGGAATCACCGCCAAGATAAACAGGGATAATTTCGATCGAATAATCCAATCCATCGAGAACCATTGACTCACGATGCCTTTTTACATCACCTTCAATCCAACGGGCAAAGTTGAATGTTGGCATCAAAGCAGAAACCGGTTCACCGATAATGTCGTCTTTACCTTTACCGAAAAGATTCAACGCGGCGTGGTTTGCCATGTCAACAGAACCTTTAAGGTCGATCGCTAAAACAGGGTCAGGAAGATTTGAAAGAAGCGCGATAAGCTCTGTGTTATGCCTTTCGCTTGGCATAAACTGAATTTTGCGTACGTCTTTCACGCCCGTAATTCGGCGGATTTCAGCCATCAATTCGCTGAAGGTATCAAAATCAATATCAGGGCAGTTGAGATAAATAATACCGGTGACATCAATTTCAATACCACGCAGATCGATACTCTTAGAAGCTAAGATATCGAGTAGCTCGCGGGTCAAACCAAGTCGGTCTTCACAAAAAACTTCAAGACGCACTAATTGTTCCTACCTTAAGGTGTCAGGAAAAGTTGACACTAGTTTGTAGTATAGCAATATGAGCCGTCAAGCTCTGTAGTGTGTGTTACTTCTATTTAAGAGTAATTTGCGCGACCTTAGCGACTATTTGCTTACGAATTGAGCTAAGTCGGACTGCTCTTTCTTGCTTCCAAGGAATTGGGCGTAGTAAAGACATCGCTTTTATGCCCAACCGAGCCGTTAATATACCCACACCTAAGCCCTGGCCCGCCCTTGCCGACACTTTACCCGCAAGATCCATGGACATCAGATCCATACTTGCATCGACCGCAAGCTCACTGGCACCTGCAGCAGCCATGTTGACCAACACAAGCTTAAACAATTTCAATCGAGACCAGTACCCAAGCTCTACACCATAAATATCCGATAGACGATCAATCATTTTGAAGTTTCGCCATGCCACCAGCAACATATCTGCCGCTGCTAATGGACTTACTGC
>Ga0213838_1001156_pt1 | contig 14403 bp, 10 predicted proteins | sample SWPATP13_FD_160577 | JGI IMG/M metagenome (GOLD analysis project Ga0213838, IMG submission 160577) | Coastal seawater microbial communities from Marineland, Florida, United States - SWPA TP1 #3 | ecosystem: Environmental > Aquatic > Marine > Coastal | place: USA: Florida | collected 2016-08-06 | reverse complement strand
GGTGGTGTCTGATGTAGAAAGTTAAGCGCATTGATATACTTTCTCACCTGAGAGTTTGCAGCATTTTCAGCACTGGCGGCACTCTCTTCTAATGCCGTGAAAGTTTGAGATTCAGCCGTCGCTTTGATATTACTTTCGAACAAACCAACAACAAGTACAACAAGCACTGTTGCAAGTACTAACGCTAAGCCTAAAGTACTCTTAGCTTCACTGATGGATGAACTGGATTTAAGGAACGACAAACAGGCAATATCCGTATAAGTTTTGATAACTTAAAGCTAGTCATCATTTTGTTAATGCGCAAGTTTCGCGTGATACATCAAAACGCAAAATACTCAAAAAAAGACAATGATTAACGCGTTTTTTTAGGTCTTGCCGATGGCGAACAAGTAAATCACTGTTCATATTAACGCCAGCATTTGGTATTCAATTTCTCGCGGTGTACACTGCCATCAATATTTCTCTAACATCGCAATAGTGGTTATGCACGCACCTACATTTTTGTGGCACGATTTTGAAACCTTTGGCACCAGCCCACAAAAAGATCTCCCCTGCCAATTCGCTGCAGTAAGAACTGATATGGATTTAAATGTGATTGGTAAACCCATAAATATCATGAGCGCCATTGCGAATGATTATTTACCACATCCAGAAGCGTGTTTGGTGACCGGCATAACACCGCAGCAAACCATTCGCGACGGTTCTAACGAAGCTGACTTCGCCGCGCGAATTTATCAGGAAATGTCGACGCCAAATACCTGTAGTGTGGGCTTTAACAGTATCCGATTCGACGATGAAGTTTCCCGCTACCTGTTTTATAGAAACTTTTACGACCCATATTCACGTGAATGGCGAAATGGCAATAGCCGTTGGGATATAATCGATTTAGCGCGAGCGTGCTATGCACTGAGACCCGATGGTATTAATTGGCCACGCCGAGAAGATGGTGCACCAAGCTTTAAACTTGAGGCGTTAACTGCTGCTAATAACATTGGCCACGAAAACGCTCACGATGCTTTGAGTGACGTCTACGCCACAATAGCCCTTGCTAAACTGATAAAAGATAAGCAGCCTCGCCTTTTCGATTATGCGTTGTCGTTACGCAGTAAACACACGGTGATGCAGCAAATCGATCTCACTAAACCATCGGTATTGCTTCATATCTCGTCTAAACTCCCTGCCTCTCAAGGCTGTTGCACTTGGGTTATGCCTGTGGCGAAGCACCCAACCAACAGCAATGCATTTATCGCTATTGATTTATCGCATGACATTGACAGTTTAATGAATGACACACCAGAAGAGATAAGACAGGCGCTTTATGCCCCGTCAGATACATTTGACGATCCGTTAGAAAGACCAGGGCTTAAGCTCATTCACGTCAACCGCTCGCCGTTTATTACCACAGCTAAAGCAATGACAGAAGACAATGCCGCACGACTAGGACTGGATCGCGAGCGCTGCTTAGACAATTACAAAGTACTTGCCAGTATGCCCGAACTCGCCACTAAAATCGTAGATGTCTATGATGACGACATTCAAAATGGTGAACTGGATATAGATCACGCGCTATATAGTGGTGGGTTTCTTAATGACGAAGACAGAAGGTGGTGTGAGCGTGTAATTGAAGCACAGCCTGATGATTTAGCCACTCTGAGTGAAAAAACACAGCACGAAGGGCTCAGAAAGCAGCTATTTCGATACCGCGCTAGAAATTATCCTAATACACTGACCGCAGATGAAATGACCAGGTGGCAGCATCATCGCCAAGCTCGCTTGACTGATTCAGCTTTTCACGGCTCAATCACATTAGAAAACTATATGATGCGGTTGGAATCACTGGCGCATGAACACAGCGACAATCCTGAGAAGCAGGCCATTTTACGCGCACTTTACCAATATGCCGAAAACCTTTGACGGGCGTTTTAGAACGCCTTAAATTAGTAGATGAAAAAAATAGACAGGCCGAGAACAAGTCAACGTCAAGTAATCGATAGATGCCGCCGATAAAAAGAATACACGTGCGCAAGGGAATAAAGAAGTTATGAATGGCGTAACAATAAGCTTCGACAAATCAAGAACCTACATTAACTTACAGTTAAATCCTTCTGATTTCACGTCAGAAGTTGATAGTAGGGAAATAAGAAAGCAACTAGAGAGCGGAGAAACTAAGCGGCTGTATGTTTCTGAAAAAGCGTTAAAGTCGGCCTGTGATACAGCTAATCATTATTTCAAGACGGGTGATAGCACTGTCGTTCAGGAACGCGTTGGCGAGCGCAAAAATGCTGAAATTGAATTTCGCATTCCCGAGGATGGGATGCAGGCGAACCTTGTGCTGACCACACCCTATGGCGGTAAACTTCCCTCATTAAGTACCGTTAAATCTCTAGCAGTAAAAAACAGAATCATTCGTGGCTTAAGCACCAAAACCATTGAATCTATGCTTACCCAAGCAAGGCAGTCTCCTCCAGGCACAGTACTAGAGCAAATTGTCGCGAAGGGCCTACCAGCTAGAAATGGCAAAAACTCAAAATTTATTCCCCTGGTACCAAACGCACTTGAAAGGGTGTTAAAACCCCAGACGGGTGATGGCGAGCGCGTGGACATGCGTAATTTAGGCGAAGTTATTTGCGTTAAAGTGAACACGCCTGTGCTGAGAAGAACCGAGCCAACTCAGGGCCGTTCTGGCTTCGATATCAAAGGGAATAAAATTCCAGCCGTTGCGGGCGAATGGGTCAACTTTAAAATGGGCAGCGGCACCGTTGTGTCCGACAGCGACGCCAATTTATTAATGTCTGCAATTTCTGGTATGCCGAAATACCGAGACCAGATAATGAACATTGACGATACCTTCATTTGTAGCGGCGTGAACGTTGGCTCTGGGCACGTGAATTACGAAGGTGCAGTATTGGTAAACGGCGATGTTACAGAGAAAATGCAAATCAAAGCCGCTGGAGATGTAACCATTAACGGCTTTGTGGAGTCGGCGTATATCGAGTCTGGCGGCGACATCATCATTACCGAAGGCGCGATGGGTAAAGTTAACGATACCCAAGGTGAATTCCAATGCCAACTAGTCGCAGCCGGCAGTATCCACGTTCAACACGGTCAAGGCATTGATATACAATGTAGCGGTAATATTACCGTTGGTCGTCAGTTGGCGTATAGTCGCCTGCGCTGCGGCGGCGCAGTCATAGTTGGACAAATTGATAAGCCCATGGGAAATCTATTTGCTTGTGACATTATCAGCCAAGATCGCGTTGAAGCTGGCACTTTAGGTGCTGTATCTGGCAGTACGTTGAAAGTTGATTTTAGCCCGGGCTTTAACCAACTGTTAGAGCGCAAAGACTCTTTAGATGAATTGTTGAAGCAAATTCGCGAAAACAATCTTAAACACAAAGAAAAGATTAACCTTATTCAAGGTAAGAAAGTGCCTAAAGAGCTTCAACGTAAAGTAGCTGAAGCGTTAGAGCTTTTTAACAATGAGAGCGCATTGCTGGAGTGGCTTGAAAACAAAGCCAACGACGTCAAAGCAGCAAAAGAAAACTACCAGTCAGATATAAAACTTATCGCGAACAAACGTCTTTATCCCGGGGTCTCGGCGAAGCTTAATAACCGTAACTGGCGTTCTGAGCGAGAATACGACAGGGCGCAAATTCGTTACGATTCGCACCAATGGCACTACGACCCATTAATTTAACCGAACTAGTTCACTGAAGTTACTGTGCCACAGTTACGTTGCCATACCCTTGGCGCTTTGACTGGTACAGTGCCTTCATGGTGCGTTCAAACCACTCTGTGAATTCCTCAGACTCCCTGAGCTCAGATAAACCCATGGCCGTTTTAAAGCTCTCGACAAGCGAGTGATGGGTAGAAATGCAGTCTAACAATCTGTCTGCAAGGTTTTTAGCTGCGTTTAACTCGGTTTGAGGGCACAAGATAATGAACTGTTCACCGCTAAAACGCGAAACAACATCGACTTCTCGAACGGTATTTAGACAATTCGTTGCCACGGCTTTTAGCGCCTCTTCTTTAGCCGAGGGCTCAATTGAATCTCTGTCATCGCTTACAGGGGTTAGTTCGATAACAATTAACGAAGCCGTAGTGTGAAATCGATGGAAACGTGAGATTTCTTCTTCCGCGCGCTGGATCATATGATTGCGGTTATATAGCCCCGTTACCGTGTCGTGAGCAGACAAGAAAGCAAGGGTCTTGTTCTTTTCTAACAAGGTTGCTTGTAACGCACCTATTTCCTCGTTTTTCTGGTTAATAATACGCTTGTAGCCGCTAACGTTTCTATTTCTAAAAGTAAAAAGCAAGAAAACTAAAATGACAATTGCGGTGCTCAAAACCATAACGACATAGTTACGACTATAGCGAACTTGGACATTATTCCACTGCTTATAAATTTCTACCTTTCGCGTTTCTGGGATACGCTCAATGGCAAAGTTAAGCTTGTCCACCAGGTGGCCATAGGTTTTGTTCACACCAAAAGCTAATGAGTCGAAGGGCTCGGCGTAACCAACAATATTGAGGTCTTTCAGCTTCAAATTATTGATGTGCATATTCACGCTCATTAATGAGCCCACCATTACATCAAACTCATCATTCGCCAGCTGCTTTAGCCCTTCTTCTTCAGACGGAATAAGCTTTAAACGTAACCCCGGATAGTGTCGTGAAATATATTCAACTTGGCGATAACCCTGAACAATCCCTACTACTCGATTTCCCACTCCAGCATAGCCTTGTATCATTGGCATTCCAGACTTAGCCACCAGCACATTGGGCGCTTCAAAATACGGCACACTAAAGTCGAGGAACTGCTTTCGATAGTCGGAAGTATTTAGCATGGGGATAACTTGGCACTTCCCCTGCTGAACGTACTCTAGGCTCTGTTGCCAGCTCTCAGTGGGCACTAGGGTAAACGTTAACTCAGATATTTCAGCAATAAGCTGCATATACTGAGCAGAAATCCCCACATGGATACCGTTTCTGATTGCTTCGTAAGGCGCCCAGTTAGGATCTATACAGTACGTTACATTATTAGATTGTTCAGATGCCGCCTTTTGACCAGCTTCTGCTTGTAGGAGCGCGCTAAAACAACTCGCTCCTACAAACAACATGGTACAAAGCAGATATTTTCTTATTTTTTTCAACTGCACACCCAAAACATGTGAAGATATCGATGACAACCGCGAAGTATTAAGCGTAAATTCAAAAAATGCAATTATTTAGCTGATAATCTCGCTTTTCAGCTAGGTAACGCTCTGTCTTTGCTGAAACTCATCGTTTTCATAACGCTTTTCATTCATAATTTTGGTCAAGCTTGCCACCGCTTTTTCAATATCGACGAAGCTTAAATACAGTGGCGCAAAACCTATTCGCAGAATATTTGGTGCACGGAAATCTGCAATCACCCCCTCAGCGATCCAAGCTTGGCAAATGGCGTAAGCGTGGTCGTGCGCGAAAGCAAGCTGACTACCTCGATTATCGATGCTGGGGCTTACAATGGAAAACTTGTCCAGAAGGCCTGCGCGCTTGGCTTCAGCGATGAAAAATGCCTGTAGCTTTTTGGATTTTTCATCAATAGCTTTAAGTGATACATCTTCAAATACGTCTAATGCCGCATCTAAAATGCTCATTCCAACAATTCCTGGCGTACCGCACAAGTTTTGCTTCACGGAATTGTCGCCAGCGTAATCAGGAGAAAATGAGAAAGGCGAGCTGTGCCCCATCCAGCCAGACAAAGGTTGTTGATACTGTGCTTGATGTCGTTTAGCGACATAGATAAACGCTGGCGCACCAGGGCCGCCATTTAGATATTTGTAGGTACAGCCGACTGCAAAGTCCACATTACATGCGTCTAAGCTGACAGGAAATGCTCCAGCACTGTGCGCTAAATCCCACAAAGTTAAAATGCCCTTTTGGTGGGCTTGCTCGGTAATGATTTGCATATCGAGTTTATTGCCACTTCTGAAATTTACCTGTGTCAGCATCAGTACGGCAATATCATCAGTTAGCTGCGACCCAATGCATGCTTCGTCAACATAGCGAATACTGTAATCGCTGCCGAGTAAGTCAAGCAGGCCTTGCACCATGTATATGTCGGTAGGAAAATTATCGCGGGTAGTCGCTATTACCTTGCGACTTGGGTGCATTTTTAACGCCGCGCTTAATACTTTAAACAGATTGATAGAAATGGAGTCACAACAAATAACTTGGCCACTTTTAGCGCCAATCAGACCGCCAATCTTATCACCCACTATTTGAGGTAGATGGATCCACTGATGCTTGTTCCAGCTTGTAATGAGCCCCTTTCCCCACTGTTCATTGACAACGTCGTCAGCTCGCTGTTTCGCTGCCTTAGGCAGAGGCCCTAGCGAATTGCCGTCTAAATAGACCGTATTAGCGGGAAGCGAAAACGCCTGCGCCTTGTCACGGAGTGGATCTTTAATATCAAGTTGTTCAGCTGAAAAAACCTTATTCATCATGTTCACTAATAACCTCAAGTAAAGCATCAAAGGATGTTGATTCAGGGTGAAGCCAATCGAAATGGCCACCATTTTTAATTATTTTTTGGTTGGTTCCAGATAATACAGCGTGGCGCGCTGGCACAATACTATCAGCATCGCCTTGGAGTAGTGTAATTGGCAAACTGCCATGGGTTGGGCGTGGTGTCGCCCTTTGATACGCGGTTGGAACATCTTCAGGCGTTCCATTCATGAATTTCGCTGTAGCCGACTGGCAACTGTTATGGCCCATGGCATAGGACTGGATGTCCGTAATTGCCGCTAACCCGATAATCCGTTTTATGTTTGCGCGCGATAAGTTCAAGGATGACGAAGAAAGGCGTTGCGCAGCAAGCAAAGCTAAGTGCCCACCAGCAGAATGCCCCGCAATGTAAATGTTGGTGTAGCGCCCTTCGTTCTCTATTCGTTTTAAGGCTGTACTTATCGCTTGTGTCACGTCGTCTAAACTACCGGGCCAGCCACCGCCTTCATCACCTACGCGCCGATACTCTGTTACGTAGACACCCATCCCAAGCTCTGCTAAAGCATGATACATCCCTTTCGCGTGTTCGTAACCGTAGGCATTAAGCCAACACCCACCGTGAATAAATATTAACGCTTTATCAGCGTACATTTCGTTCGTAGACGAACGTCCATGCCAAGTATAAATAGTTTGTAGTAGGTCATCGCCGTAGCTGAATTGTTCATCAGCTTCACTTGTTGGCAAGACACCCAACGCTGAATAAGGTACCTGGCTTATTTTCTTGGGGTAGTTAGCTGACGATTCACTGTTGGCATGGGCACTGTTGGCATGGGTGTCATCCGAAGTCTTTTTTTCTTCGTTAGTGTGGGTGTCTTCCGAAACAGCGTTGTTAGAAACATCAACGGTTGATTGAGTTTCGTGAAGCGCAGACAGAGTTAAGTCATCGTGGGTGTCTTCATTACTCGATAAAGAACGTGATTCCTCGTAGTGAGTGCCATTGTTACCGTGGGTGTCTGCGTAAGTCGAGTTTACTGAAAACGATGAGTCAGCTTGGACTTTCGCAACAAGCGTTAAAGTGGATAGCGCAACCGCAAGGGTTATAGAATTGATAACGTTAGTCACTGTCTTCATGCTTTTGTATTTTTCTTTATATTGAACCACAGAGCGAAATCAATGTGATTAGGCTCCGTGATTAAATATTTTACATATTAGCCATCTATAACGGCTTAGAGCATTTCAACGGCAAGCGCTACACCCTCACCACCACCAATACATAAAGATGCGATACCTTTGCGACCACCGCGTTGCTTTAGCGCGTGAAGTAGTGTTACCAAAATGCGTGCACCAGAGGCTCCAATTGGGTGACCCAATGCACAAGCGCCGCCTTTTACGTTTACTTTACTTTCATCTAGTCCAAGCTTCTTGACAGCCAACATGGTTACCATGGCGAAGGCTTCGTTAATTTCGAAAAGATCGACTTCTTCTTTCGTCCAACCTGCTTTATCCAGCACTTTTTCCATAGCGCCAACAGGCGCAACGGTGAAGTTTTCAGGTTCAATAGAATTTGTAGCGTGAGCAACCACGCGCGCAAGCGGTGCTAGACCAAGTTCATTTGCTTTGCTTTCGCTCATTACAACCAGTGCCGCTGCACCATCAGAGATTGAGCTTGAGTTAGCAGCCGTGACTGTACCGTCTTTTTTGAAAGCCGGTCTTAGTGTTGGAATTTTTTCTGGGCGAGCGGAACCTGGGCCTTCATCGGTATCAACAACGGTATCGCCCTTACGAGAAGAGACTGTCACGGGTACTATTTCATCGACGAAAGTTCCGCTGTTTATTGCTTCATGTGCCTTGGAAAGCGAGCTTAGAGCAAACTCATCCATTTCACCGCGAGAAATATTTTCTTCATCAGCAGTATCCTGTGCGAAGCAGCCCATTGCTTTGCCGTCATAGGCATTTTCCAGACCGTCTAACATCATATGATCAAGTACTTGACCATGACCCATACGATATCCCGTTCTAGCTTTAGGCAACATATATGGCGCATTACTCATGCTTTCCATCCCGCCTGCCACGACTGCTGTCGCACTGCCTGCTTTAATTAAGTCGTGGGCCATCATTACCGCTTTTAAGCCCGACCCGCATACTTTGTTGATAGTTGTCACACCTGCACTTAGCGGAAGCCCCGCCCCCAGTGACGCTTGTCTCGCCGGAGATTGACCAAGACCAGCAGGTAATACACACCCCATGATGACTTCATCAATTACAGAGACATCCATCTCTTCACAGGCTGCTTTAATCGCAACTTCTCCAAGTTTGGTCGCAGCAAGCGAAGATAAATTACCGTTGAAACCACCCATTGGTGTGCGCTTAGCCGCGACAATAACTACTGATTCGTTACTCATAACCGTGCCCTTAAAATTCATTAAAATTATAGAGTTAAGTGAAGAAAGCTACGTAGATGTATACAAAAGTAAACACCCCTAACAGCTACAACGTCTTGCCTTCACCATGAAAAATTGACGTTAGCAAAATGTTACTTTACCTTAACGTAAAATGTAATTAACGTTAACGTAAACCTGTACTAAGTATGTGTCAACCAAACACTACGTTTTAATATAGCGGTATATAAAACCATCTACCTTAAAACGATAGTGCTATTGCAATGACATCCAACCTACTACAGAGAATTTAATTACAATGACACCCACGTCAAAACAAGGGTGTTAATCAGCGCTGAAATACAAGGTACGTGTAATGAGCAAGTACGACGACGAAACAACATATGCAATAGGCGAACTCGCTCGAGAGTTTGACATTACTCCTCGTTCAATTCGTTTTTACGAAGAACAAGGCCTAATGTCACCGTCAAGAACGGGACAAAATCGCGTCTATCTGAACAAAGATAGAGTGCGCTTAAAGCTGATCTTGCGAGGAAAACGACTAGGATTTTCCCTTGCTGAAGTCAAAACACTGTTCGACATGTACGACACCAACCCCAATTCGGCTATTCAGTTAGAAGCCATGCTCGAAATGACTGAACAGAAAAGAGCGGTGCTTAAACAGCAGCTAGAAGACATCCAGATGTTAATGACTGAACTGGATGATGTTGAAGCACGTTGCCGTGAAGAACTCGCAGAACTCAAACGAGGAAATATCGCATGAACACCTCCTACCCTACTTTAAATTTTGGACTTGGCGAAGACATCGAGATGTTACGTGATCAGGTCTATCAATTTGCACAAAATGAGATTGCTCCTCTTGCTGAACAAGCAGACGCAGACAACCAATTCCCAAACCAATTGTGGACAAAACTTGGCGATATGGGCCTATTGGGCGTTACAGTTTCAGAGCAATATGGTGGCTCTGATATGGGCTACCTTGCGCATACTATCGCAATGGAAGAAGTTAGCCGCGCGTCAGGTGGTATCGGTTTGAGCTATGGCGCACATTCGAATCTTTGTGTTAACCAGATCTTTAAAAACGGTAATGATGCCCAGCGTGAAAAGTACCTACCTAAGTTAGTAAGCGGTGAGCATATTGGTGCACTGGCAATGAGTGAACCTAATGCAGGTTCGGACGTTGTTAGCATGAAATTGAAGGCTGAAAAACGCGGCGACAAATACATCCTTAACGGCAACAAGATGTGGATCACAAACGGTCCTGATGCACATACATTTGTTATCTACGCTAAGACCGACCCTAACGCAGGGCCAAGAGGGATCACAGCGTTTATCGTAGAGCGCGATTTCCCTGGCTTTAGCCGCGCACAGAAACTCGACAAACTAGGTATGCGCTCTTCTAATACCTGTGAATTAGTTTTCGAAGATTGCGAAGTACCAGCTGAGAACATTCTTGGCAAAGAAGGCGAAGGTGTTCGCGTACTTATGAGCGGCCTAGATTACGAGCGCCTTGTTTTATCAGGTGGCCCGCTAGGCATTATGCAATCGTGCATGGATATCGTAGTACCTTACATTCACGACCGTCAGCAGTTTGGCCAATCAATTGGTCAATTCCAGCTAGTACAAGGCAAAGTAGCTGACATGTACACGCAAATGAATGCCGCACGCGCGTATGTCTACACCGTTGCACAGTCATGCGATCGCGGTGAAACAACGCGAAAAGATGCCGCTGGCGCTATCCTTTATTCAGCGGAACTAGCAACCAAAATGGCGCTGGATGCTATTCAGCTACTTGGCGGTAATGGCTACATCAACGAATACCCGACGGGACGATTATTACGTGATGCCAAGCTTTATGAAATTGGCGCAGGAACGTCTGAAATTCGCCGAATGCTTATAGGCCGCGAGCTTTTTAACGAATCGAAGTAATACGGAGTTCTGGGTGGAAACAAACTTCGTTTGAAACAGGGAAAGCTTAGGCATTCCCTGTGTTATAGAAGTTAGAAAGACACCCGCCCTACTCCATTTTAAGTAGATTTAGAAAAGCTGAACTTTATTAATAGGCTAATGAATTGCAAAGACACCCACCGCAGCGAAAGCGCTTAGCATGGGTGTCTCGCTAATCATCTTGCTAACTAGTGGCTAACGCGACAGCCGGTCGCATAGGCCCAACACAAGGAGGGGTTATGCCCGTTCTTCGCTCAAGTATAAATACGAAATCTGAAACATTTATCGCAAATGCCGAGCACATGCAGGCTCAGGTAAATGATCTCCTCGAAAAAATCGAACAAATTTGCCAAGGTGGCGGTGAAAAAGCGGCGGAGCGCCACGTGTCTCGAGGAAAACTTCTACCTCGCGACCGAATCAACGCACTGATTGACCCAGACACGCCTTTCCTAGAAATAGGCCAGCTGGCTGCATGGGAAGTCTACGAAGACTATGTACCTTGTGCCGGAGTCGTTGCCGGTATCGGTATCGTTGCAGGTATCGAGTGTATGATTGTAGCTAACGATGCTACTGTAAAAGGCGGGACGTACTACCCCCTTACCGTGAAAAAGCACCTTCGTGCTCAGACTATCGCAGAGCAAAATAACCTACCTTGTATTTACTTAGTAGATTCAGGTGGCGCTAACTTACCTCGCCAAGATGATGTATTCCCAGATAGAGAGCACTTTGGTCGCATCTTTTTTAATCAAGCGAATATGTCTGCTAAGAATATTCCTCAAATTGCGGTAGTAATGGGTTCCTGTACAGCTGGTGGTGCTTATGTTCCCGCCATGGCTGATGAAAGCATTATCGTTAAAGAACAAGCGACTATTTTTCTGGGCGGCCCACCGCTTGTTAAAGCTGCAACAGGTGAAGTTGTTACCGCAGAAGAGCTTGGCGGTGGTGACGTTCATACTCGAATTTCGGGCGTTGCCGACCATCTCGCCAACAACGACCACCACGCACTCTCATTAGCGCGTAATGCTGTCTCCAGACTAAACCGAAAGAAGCCAGAATGCCTAGATGTGGCCGAGGTAAAACCTCCACGCTACGACACCAAAGAAATCTACGGCATTGTGCCTGCTGATAGTCGTCATACATACGATGTAAGAGAAATCATTGCGCGTGTTGTGGATGACTCAGACTTTGATGAGTTCAAACCGCTTTACGGCACAACCTTGGTTTGTGGTTTTGCGCGCATTTTCGGTTTCCCCGTAGGCATTGTGGCTAACAACGGCATACTTTTCGGTGAAAGCGCGCTTAAAGGTGCTCATTTTGTCGAACTATGCGCCATGCGAAAAATCCCTCTCGTGTTTTTGCAAAACATCACAGGCTTTATGGTCGGTAAGCAATACGAGCATGGCGGTATCGCAAAACACGGCGCAAAAATGGTAACCGCCGTTGCATGTGCGAATGTACCAAAGCTCACAGTGCTTATCGGCGGAAGTTTCGGTGCAGGTAACTACGGCATGTGCGGCAGAGCCTATGATCCACGCTTCCTTTTCATGTGGCCAAACGCTCGAATTTCTGTAATGGGTGGTGAACAAGCTGCTGGCGTTCTCGCTCAAGTTAAGCGCGACCAAAAAGAGCGCTCAGGCGAATCATGGTCTGCAGAAGAAGAAAAGGCATTTAAACAACCTGTTATCGATACGTACGAAAAACAAGGACATCCATACTATGCGTCTGCAAGGCTTTGGGATGATGGCGTTATTGACCCAGCGGATACTCGATTAGTGCTTGGCCTATCGCTTTCAGCGGCGCTTAACAAGCCTATCGAAGACACCCAATTTGGCATATTTAGAATGTAGGAGTGCAGGTAATGGAACAATCAGTAATTTACAGCGTAGATGAAAGAAACATTGCCACTGTTACTTTAAACAGAGCTGAAAAACATAATGCCTTTGACGACGAAATGATAAACGAGCTTACTCGCGTTTTTAAAAAAGCGGGGGAAGATAAAAGCGTTAGGGCACTAATCCTGAGAGCTGAAGGCAAAAGTTTCAGTGCAGGAGCCGATCTTAACTGGATGAAAAAAATGGCCAGTTATACCGAAGCGCAAAATGAAAGTGATGCACTTGCATTAGCAACCATGCTGCAGACGCTTTATAAAATGCCGAAGCCCACGATAGCAAGAGTACAAGGTGCAGCTTTTGGCGGTGCTGTTGGTTTAATTGCATGTTGCGATATTGCTATTGGAAGCAAGCTCAGTAAATTTTGCTTAAGTGAAGTTAAAATTGGCCTTATTCCAGCAACCATCAGCCCTTACGTGGTTGAAGCTATGGGCGCACGAGTATGCCGACGCTACTTCCAGACCGCTGAAGTATTTTCTGCGCGCAGAGCAAGACGACTCGGACTTTTGAGCGAATCAGTAACAGAAGACGAACTCGATAGCACTATCGACAATATTTTATCAAACATACTGAAAAACGGCCCCCAAGCAGTGGCGAAAGCAAAAGACTTAGTGCAATGGGTGTCTACGCAAGAGATTAACGATGCGCTTCTCACAAAGACGAGCAAACTTATCGCACAAGTTAGGACATCTGAAGAAGGTCAAGAAGGTCTGTCAGCCTTTTTAGAAAAGCGCAGTGCTTCATGGGTGGAGGTTAAGAATGATAAATAAATTACTAATTGCAAACCGTGGTGAAATTGCTTGCCGCGTTATAAAGACAGCCAACACTCAAGGTATAAAGACAGTCGCCGTTTACTCTGACGCCGACAAAAATGCCCTTCATGTACAAATGGCTGATGAAGCTGTTTATCTAGGGCCATCTCCGTCGAAGAAAAGTTATTTACGAGGCGAGTTGATCATTGAAAAAGCAAAGGAGCTTGGTGTAGACGCTATCCACCCAGGCTACGGCTTTCTCTCAGAAAATGCTGAGTTTGCGAATCTATGCGCCAAAAACAATATTATCTTTGTAGGCCCACCAGCATCTGCAATTGAAGCGATGGGTTCTAAGTCTGCCGCCAAACACATTATGGAAAAAGCTGGTGTTCCTTTGGTTCCAGGCTATCACGGCGACGATCAAAGTGAAGCGGTATTAAAAGGCGCTGCCGATGAAATGGGATACCCAGTTCTATTAAAAGCCGCTGCTGGCGGTGGCGGTAAGGGCATGCGCCAAGTGTGGAGTGAAAAAGAGTTTTCTCAAGCATTAAATGCAGCCAAACGTGAATCTATGGCGAGCTTTGGTGACGACCATATGCTGGTTGAAAAGTACCTGACGCGCCCTCGTCATGTTGAAATTCAAGTTTTCTGTGACACCCATGGTAACGGCGTATACCTTTTTGAACGTGATTGTTCGGTTCAACGCCGACACCAAAAGATTATTGAAGAAGCCCCTGCCCCCAATATGTCTCAGTCAGTGAGAGAAAAAATGGGTGAAGCGGCGATACTCGCGGCGAAAGCCATTAACTACGTAGGTGCGGGAACGGTTGAGTTTTTACTTGATGAAGACGATTCATTTTACTTCATGGAAATGAATACACGCTTGCAAGTAGAGCATCCTGTGACAGAAATGATCACCCGTGAGGA
>Ga0213838_1001150_pt1 | contig 14461 bp, 16 predicted proteins | sample SWPATP13_FD_160577 | JGI IMG/M metagenome (GOLD analysis project Ga0213838, IMG submission 160577) | Coastal seawater microbial communities from Marineland, Florida, United States - SWPA TP1 #3 | ecosystem: Environmental > Aquatic > Marine > Coastal | place: USA: Florida | collected 2016-08-06 | reverse complement strand
CTATTAGTACGCGATTATTCCTTGCGCTGCATGCCATCAATTTTTTGTTCCAGTCGCTTCAGATGAGCGGCGATATCATTGATGGTCGGTTCATCTTTGTGGGCTTCACGGTATGCCTTGGCGTTTTCTTCTTCCATTACATTTACCACAATACCAATCACCATATTTAAAAATGCGAAAGCGGTGAAAAAGATAAAGCTCAGGTAGAAGAACCAGCTTAACGGATAGACCTCCATGGTTTCGTACATTACGTCTGTCCAGTCTTCAAAGGTCATCACCCTGAACAGGGTGAGGAGTGAAATGGTAATGTCGCCCCATAGTTTAGGGTTGATGTCTTCAAACAGCGTACTGCCGATGGCCGCGTAAATATAAAAGATGATAAACATCAGCAGCATCACATAGCCAAGCTGAGGCAAGGCCTTCATCAGGGAAACCAGAAGTATTCTTAATTCCGGAATGATAGAGATCATCCGCAGCACCCTGAAAACCCGCACCAGTCGGGCTATCAGTGCAGTATCGCTGTTTTCCAGTGGTAATAAACTGACTAAAACAATCAGCGTATCAAACCAGTTCCAGAAGCTTTTAAAGAAATCGAGTTTGTTTTTCTCACCCAAAAAACGAATGGTGATCTCAATTAAAAAGAATGCGCTAATCAGCCAGTCGAGTACATTGGTAACCTGATTAACGGTGCTCGGCATGTCGTAGGTTTTTGCCCCTACCAGTAACGCCGAAAATAAAATAACTGCAATAACAAAAAGTTCGAACACTTTATTGGTTCGAACCTGTTCAAATTTGTGCTGGAGATGAGATGCCTTCATGGTCAGTTAGTTTCGTTTGAGAATCGTGAAATAAGACTATATGATTGTGAAATATCAATTTTTCAGGCCGTATCATGGACGACAGCAGTGAAAGTTTGCAAGCTAAATTAGCGCAACTGGCAGAACAATTAAATAACCATGCGCCGAGTGTTGAGGAGACCCTTCAAATAAAAGCGTCTATGGAAGAAATCCTCCAACGCCTCGAAGCCTTGCAAGTCACATCCAGGTCCAGATAAACCATTTTGCCAATAAAAAACGCGCCGCAAGGGCGCGTTTTTTGTGTTTTTCCAATGTTAATTACTCGCTGTCCATTGGCGCATCTTTCAGGCCCTGACTAATCAGCTCAAGGTCACTGGCGGTCAGATTACCTGCCGCTTGTTTTAGCGTCACCATAGCCTGGATAAAGTCATAACGCGAGCCAGACAAGTTAGCGCGAGCGTTGAACAGGTTACGGGTGCTGTTGAGTACGTCAACAATAGTACGCGTACCCACATCAAAACCCGCTTCGGTAGCTTTTAATGCACTTTCGGCTGAAAGCACTGCTTGTTCCAGTGCGCGTATAGTCGAAATGGCAGCCTTAACATCGTTGTACGAACTGCGTACTGACTGGATAGCCTGACGATGAGCCAGTTCCAGATCTTCACCGGCACTGATAAACAACGCACGTGCACGATCCGTTTGCGCCGATACCTGACCGCCCTGATAAATAGGCACGGAAACATTTACGCCAATGCTCTGACTATCCTGAAACGGCGTTTCGTTAGTGAAAAACGGTGATGAAACTTCGGTTTTTGAACTGCCATAAGAGGCTGATAAGCCCAGCGTAGGGTAGTGACCAGCTGTGGCAATATCAATTTCCATCTTCGCTACATCCATGGCCAGGCGTTGAGCCAGTAAGGTCAGGTTAGACTCTTCTGCGATGTCCAGCCATTCGGTAACGGCCTGTGGCGATGGTGATGAGGCGGCGAAGCGTTGGGTATCCAACACGTCCAGACGGTCGTGATACTTTCCGGTAATCACGCGCAGTGCTTCACGGGCCAGCTCGATACGGTTTTCTGCCACAATTTCCTGAGCAACAGTATTGTCGTAATTAGCCTGAGCTTCGTGTACATCCGTAATGGCGGTTAAGCCCACTTCAAAACGCTGTTTGGTTTGTTCCAGCTGGCGCTCGATGGCACGCTTCTCTGCCTGCACAAAATCCAGGTTATCCTGGGCGCGCAGTACATCGAGATAAGCCGTGACCGTGCGTACAATGAGTTGTTGTACCGCGGCCGCATAGGTGGCGTCACTTTGCTCGGCAGATAATTCTGCCTGGTCCAGACCTAACCAGCGAGAGTGGTCGTATAACGACATATTGAGGTCAATACCCCAACTGGTTGAATCACGGTCAACTTCTACATCGACAATTTCGAAGGTCGGGTTACCGTTTTCGTCTTCACGTTGAATGTTCTGGGTAGATTCACTGGTAGATGTGGAATAGCCCAGTGAACCTGAAATTTGTGGTAACAGCGCGGCACGGCTAATTGGAATAGCCTGATAAGCTGCGTCGCGTTGTGCTTTTGCACGATTAACAACCGGATCGTTGGCCATGGCTTGTTGATAAACGTCCAATAAGCTATCTGCTAATACCGGTGTGGTCATTCCCAGACCAAGCATTAGCGATAAAAGTGTTTTTTTCATGTTTGTGCCTTCAATCTCAACTGTGTTTACTAACTAAATGGGTGATATGGGTAGCAACATTACGCTAGTATGGTTAACGGGTATGCCTTTGCCCGAACCATGCACCCAAATGACGATCTCACTTCAACTACATTGGTGTACTTTAAAAAAATCGCATAATAAAAGACACAACTAAGTCGTAACAGAGCTTGCGTAAGTGTAACAGAATATGTGTCTTCTTTGTCTGAGTGCGATCATACAAAAATTATATATACACTCATGATCGTAAATACTCAATCGCGTATATTAACTGGTTTAACCAATAAATGAGAATGCAATGACAGCGAAAATTCAACGTTTCAACTCAGAAGACGTCAAAATCGCCGCAATTGAACCCTTGTACGAAGGTTTCTTCACGATGGTTCGCTACGATTTTTCGCACAAGAAATACGACGGCAGCTGGACCGGTAATATTAGCCGGGAAATCTTCGAGCGGGGCCACGCGGTTGCCGTGCTGCCATACGATCCGGTTCGTCAGGAGTTTGTGTTGATTGAGCAAATTCGGATTGGCGCGCTGCCCACCACAAATTCGCCGTGGCTGATTGAGATTATCGCCGGCATTATCGACGAAGGGGAAAGCCAGGAATCAGTATGTCACCGCGAAGCGCAGGAAGAAGCGGGAATTGCTCTCACTCATCTTACCAAAGCCTTGAGTTACCTGGCGAGCCCAGGCGGCACCACCGAAAGGTTACATGTGTACGTGGCCTGTACTGATGCGTCTACTGCTTCCGGCGTGCACGGACTCGAGTATGAATCAGAAGATATTTTAGTCCACCGCGTGGCAGAAGACACAGCCCGTGAGTGGCTGGAATCAGGTAAAATAGACAACGCTGCAAGCATAATTGCGTTACAATGGTTCTTTATGAACAAACACACTTTGTTAGAGCAGTGGCAGTCCGGTGACCAGTAACAAGCGTAAATATGTACCTAATTTACCCACCTTGCAGGCAATCTGCGAGCGTAATTATGTGCATCTTTTAAACATGTTGCCCGACTGCGATACCGAGGATCTGACTTACCGGTTTACGGCCGGACTGGGGTTGTCTTACCGTATTCAGATTATTGAGTCGGCACGTTATACCAGTACCATTTTGGTGGAGCAGGTAAATGTGTCCACGCCCGGTTATTTAAAGCCATCCATGACAGTAAGGCTGTATCATGATGCGCGAATGGCCGAAGTCACCTCCAGTCAAAATGCGGGGGCATTGGCACCTTCTTACGAATACCCCAATGCCAAAATGCGTCTTCGCAACGAAAAACACATGGTGAATTTATTTTTAACTGAGTGGCTGCATTTTTGTTTAAATCACAACGCACAACCTATTGCCTCAACCTGAATGAAACTGATCCAAATATCTGACTGTCATTTGTTTGAATCACCCGAATTATCCGCCTACGGTGATATTAATCCCGCTCAATCTCTTACTGCTGTGCTGATTGCTGCTCTTGAGCAACAACCGGACGGTCTGTTATTTACCGGAGATATCTCCGGCGACGACAGCTGGGCCAGTTACCAGTTGTTTCTGAGTCTGCTGAACCGATGGGGCGGGGAGATACCATGGCGGGTGATCCCCGGCAATCACGATAATAACGCCTATTTTGACCAGACGCTTAAAGCCAACTGGTTACAGGCTAATGCGCCCTGGGTACTTAAAGGCAAATATATTCATGGCCTGGATACGCGCCTTAAGGGGACTTTAGGTGTGGTTGATGAAAAGCAATTGGCCAGCGTTGCAGCCAGTATCGCCACTGCACCCGATGCCGGGCATCTGCTGGCCATTCACCATCATCCGGTTGCCACGGGGAGCTGGATGGATAATCATGCGCTGCAAAATACTGCCGCGCTAACCCGCTGGCTTGCAGAATACCCGGTAAAAGCCGTATTACATGGTCACATTCATGCCGACAATCAGGCTCAGCTCAGCGATACGCCGGTACTTGGCGTGCCTTCTTCGTGCTGGCAGTGGCAACTCTCCAGCGAATTTGGCCTGGCCAGCGAAAAACCAGGTTTTCGGGTAATTGAATGGGCAGAAAATGGTACTTTTACCTCCCGCATACACCGGATAACGCAATAAAACAGGAGTCGTCATGGCGTCGATACTTTATCTACATGGATTCTTAAGCTCTCCAAGCTCGTTAAAAGCAAACCAAACCCGGGCGTATCTGCTGCACCATTATCCAGACACTTCCTTTATCTGCCCGGAATTAGCTAATAGCCCGGCCGAACTCGAGGCGCAATTGCAGTCGCTGCTAAAAGAGCATCCGGAGTTACTCACCGGGGGCCTTAAAGTGATAGGTAGTTCTATGGGCGGCTATCTGGCATGCTGGTTAATCGAGCAATACGGTGGCAGAGCGGTGCTTGTCAATCCGGCGGTAACGCCGTTTGAGTTGCTCAAGGATTATCTCGGCGAACATGAAAATCCCTACACCAATAAACGTTTCGTTCTTACCGAAGATGACATTGGCCACATACGCGAATTTTATCAGCCGCAGCTGCGTCATCCAGAGCACTATAAGGTGCTGCTGCAAACCGGCGACGAAACCCTTGATTATCGCCAGGCAGTTGAGCATTACGCCGGTGCAGATGTGTATATAGAGGATGGCGGCGATCACAGTTTTGTGAATTACGAAGCGCACCTTGAGGGAATAATGGCTTTTCTGAATTTGACCGACGCAACACAAAGTTAGGTCAAATTGCGCTTCTACCAGACCCCTGATAACATCAGTTAAAAGGGTGTTCTGGTGGCGTCTGCTTGCAATGCTGCCAGCACAACACGTGTGCAGCTCAAACGAAGAATAATCACAACAATGTCGAATCAATATAATTCAGATGCAATTGAGGTCCTAAATGGTCTGGAGCCGGTTAAACGGCGTCCGGGAATGTACACAGACACAACCCGCCCGAATCACCTGGGTCAGGAAGTGATCGACAACAGTGTGGATGAAGCGCTGGCGGGGCACGCCTCGAATATCAAAGTAGTACTGCACGAAGACCAGTCCCTGGAAGTGGTCGATGACGGTCGTGGTATGCCGGTTGATATTCACCCGGAAGAAAAGATCTCCGGCGTTGAACTGATCATGACTAAGCTTCATGCCGGCGGTAAATTTTCCAATAAAAACTACGAGTACTCCGGTGGTTTACACGGGGTGGGGATTTCGGTGGTCAACGCGCTGTCTAACCGGGTGGAAGTGACTATCCGTCGCGACAGTCAGGTGTATTTCATCGCCTTCGCCGATGGCGACAGAGCTGAAGACCTCAACGTTATCGATACCTGCGGTCGGCGTAATACCGGCACCAGCGTGCGCTTCTGGCCCGATCCGCAGTATTTTGATTCGGCAAAGTTTTCTGTAGCAAAACTGTGTCATAACCTGCGCGCAAAGGCGGTTCTGTGCCCCGGTTTGCGGATCAAGTTTGAAGACAAGATCGGCAAAGAAACGCACGAGTGGCATTATGAAGACGGTTTACAGGATTACCTGATAAGCGCCGTTAAAGATTACATTACCGTGCCTGACGATGTGCCCTTCACCGGCAGCTTTAGTGGTAACGGCGAGGCAGCTGACTGGGCTGTAATGTGGTTACCGGAAGGTGGCGAACTGACCACCGAAAGTTACGTAAACCTGATTCCTACCGCACAGGGCGGTACACACGTAAATGGCTTGCGCCAGGGCTTGTTAGAATCTATGCGTGAGTTCTGTGAATTCCGCAGTTTACTGCCACGCGGGGTTAAATTAACACCCGACGATATCTGGGATCGTTGTGCTTATATTCTTTCCACCAAAATGCACGATCCGCAGTTTGCCGGCCAGACCAAAGAACGTTTGTCATCGCGTCAGGCGTCGGCGTTTGTTTCTGGCGTGGTTAAAGACTCGTTCAGTCTGTGGCTGAACCAGCATACCGATATCGCCGAAACGTTGGCCGAAATGTGTATCAACAATGCACAGCGCCGCCTGCGTCAGAACAAAAAAGTCGCCCGTAAAAAGGTAACTCAGGGACCGGCGTTGCCTGGTAAATTAACCGATTGTGGCTCGCAGGATATCACGCAGTCTGAACTGTTCCTGGTGGAAGGAGATTCCGCTGGTGGTTCTGCCAAGCAGGCTCGCGATCGCGAATTCCAGGCCATCATGCCGCTGCGCGGTAAAATTCTTAACAGCTGGGAAGTGGACTCCGGGCAAATACTCGGCTCACAGGAAATTCATGATATATCAGTGGCGCTGGGCATTGATCCCGACTCCGAAGATTTAAGCGGTTTGCGTTACGGTAAAATTTGTATTCTGGCCGATGCTGACTCAGACGGTCTGCATATCGCTACCTTATTATGCGCGTTATTCGTGCGTCATTTCCGTGCGTTGGTGAATGCTGGGCATGTGTACGTTGCCATGCCACCACTGTTTAGAATCGATGTGGGTAAGGAAGTGTTTTATGCGCTGGATGAAGCCGAAAAACAGGGTATTCTCGATCGTATAGAAGCGGATAAAAAGCGCGGTAAGGTTAATGTACAGCGATTTAAAGGTCTGGGTGAAATGAACCCAATGCAACTGCGCGAAACCACCATGGATCCTAACACCCGCCGTTTAGTGCAGTTAACCGCCGACGATAATGACGAAATGCTCGAAATGATGGATATGCTGCTGGCCAAGAAGCGCAGTGGCGATCGTAAAACCTGGCTGGAAAGCAAAGGTAATCTGGCCGAGGTGGTGTAATGGTAAACCCGGGAGCAGCGCTGCAGGCAATTTTATTCGACCATGACGGTACGCTGATAAACTCAGAGGCGGTGCATTTTAAGTTGTGGCAGCAAACCCTCGCACCTTATGGTGTGGAATTAACCGACGCTTATTATAACGAGACGATGGCTGGTGTGCCCACCTCGCAAAATGGCGTGGATGTGGTACGGGATTTCAAGTTGTCGGCTGAGCCAGCGGAGTTAGCCGATACGAAAACCCGGCTGACCGAAGAACATCTGCATAAAGCGCCCTTTCCGTTAATGCCTGGCGCCCTGGAAACCATGACGCTCTGTCATGAGCAGGGGTTACGTATTGCCATTGTAACAGGCGGCAGCAAATATTCGGTGCAACGCACCCTGGAATGTTATGGCTTTGCCGAGTGGGTGGAGTGTGTAGTAGCGGTAGAGGATGTTGAGCACAGTAAACCAGCGCCTGATTGTTACTTAATGGCTCTGGAGCACATGGGCCTGACAGCAGAGCAGGCGATGGCAGTGGAAGATACCGAACACGGTCTGGCTGCCGCGGTAGCGGCGGGGCTGCGTTGTGTGGCGATACCTACTGAACAATCCCTGGGCCATGACTTTTCTGCCGCGGCCGCGGTATATCAAAGCTTGTCTGAGTGGACTAACGAGCAATTTAGCTAACTAACCAACCCGGTGCTGATAGGATATCCAAAAACATGTTCGGCCGACTTCTGTTTATTATTGTATTGCTGTTTGTTGCAGCGCTAACCCTGCTTGCCGTGCTGGTGGTAGACGGCTCGCCTAAGGTCAGTCGCGTATCTTCGCAGCAGGTTGATAACGCCGAAACAGTGCATGCCTTACTCCGCCAGTTAAAAAACAGTCTTGAAGATCGCCATTCACAGCAGCGCGTTGAGGTGTCTGAAGCACAGTTTGAAAGCCTGATGGGATTTGCCCAGCGCGCCTTGCCCGGCTTTAACGGCGCAGTTGAGGTAGAAGCGCAACAAACCCAGATTGCTGCCAGCATTGCGTTGCCGGCACCGGCCGATGATTTTTACATTAACCTTTCTGCCCAGGTGTTTCCGGGGGAGGGGGTGAATATCGACCACGTCAGGGTTGGAAACCTGGTGGTGCCGGGCGATACTGCCTTATCCAGCGCGGTATGGCTGGTGGATCGTTTTACCAGCAGTGATGTAGCCAGTACGGCTGCAAATCAGATCACCCAAATCACTATGTCTGATGAACGACTGGTACTGGACATGCGCCCGCTGGATGAATTACTCCAGCAAATCGATGTTGCCCGGGAAAACATCAGTACCGGTGTGGATGAACTCGGCGAGTTAACCACCGATTATCTGGCTTACATTAATGGTTCGCCTTTAGGGCGTTCGCCGTCGCCGCAGTCGGTTGCTAATTACCTTAACCTGATGCTCAGCCGGGCCGCTTCACTGAGTGAAGAGGGCGATCCGGTAATGCATAATCAGGCTGCGCTGCTCTCTTTAGCCATCTTTCTGGGCGATCACAGGATCAGCGGACTAGCCGGGGCAAGTCAGCCACAAGGAGAATCGCCGGTTGAGTCTAAAGCGCCGGCCGTGCTGGCTCAGCGTAACGATCTGGCTCGTCACTTTACCATTTCTGCAGCCTTGCAAATTCTTTCTCAGCAAAACATGACCCTGGCCATTGGCGAATTTAAGGAACTGATGGACCGGGCCATGGGCGGCAGTGGTTACAGCTTTGTTGATCTGGCTGCGGATATGTCGGGAATGGCGTTTGCCCGGATTGCTACTCAGGCAGACAGCGCGTTGCGACTCCAGGAGCTGGCGCAACAGGGTCTTCGTGAGCGGGATATTCTGCCCTACATCGGTGGCTTACCGGAAGGACTGAGCAAGCAGGAGTTCCGGCACCGTTACAGCGAGGTAGACAGCCCGGCATACCGAAAACAGGTCGCTGAGATTCAACAGCGTATTGATAACCTGCCGCTATATCAGCAATAGCGGCAGCCCATACTTTTCCAATTTTGCCCGGCGGGCTTACTTCTTCACGCTGCTGACAAATTGCTGCAGGGTGCTTAATGTCAATTCTATTTTCTTTACCAATGGCACCAGTGCCTGTTTAGCGTCTTCATCGCTAAGTTGTTTAAGGGCCTGCCAGTCAGCGGCGATTTCTTCCACATAGGGGCCAAAGCGTTTTGAGCGAGTGGTAAAACCGCTGTCGTCGGCAAAGATGGCGGCAAATTTGCCCTGTTGCTGATGTTGCAACTGATCAAGGATCTGATCGGCATCCACCGCTTTGCGATAAAGTTTTTGTAGCGTTTCCTGTAATTGCTGGTGAACAGAATCCAAAGAGCGCTCCTTAAGTAAAACAGAAAAAAGACTAAAGAATGGTTAAGGTCTGCCGATATAGCAGTGAGGTGGGCAATTCTGCCCACTTTTTAACGTTGCTACAAGCAAATAAGGAAACTGGTATGGATATTCAAGGTGCAGGTGCCTCTGGAACGTCCGGTGCGTCGCTTGAGTTGGCTTCTCTCAAACTGGCCAAAGGCCAGCAAGAGCAGGAAGGAAAGGCGACGCTTCAGCTGCTGGAATCAGCCGCTGACGTACCAAAACCTACATCCGCCAACCCGGCTATCGGTGCCAACATCGATACGTTCGCGTAACTCTGACTGAACCTGTGGGTTTAGTCTTGCGGATAAAGACGTAAGTCAACCGGCGTTTTGCCAGGCTGGCCACCAATTTCGGTAACGAGTTTGGGAACCATAAAGCCTGGCAATCGCTTTATCACTTCGGCCATTATTTCTCTGGCTTGTTCTACATCAATATCAAAATGCGCAGCACCCTGTACCTTATCTAACAGATGCAGGTAGTAAGGCATAATACCCGCAGCAAAGACCTTTTCGTTTAACTGCGCCTGCATTTCGGCGGTGTCGTTTACACCTTTTAGTAACACAGCCTGATTTAGCACCGTAACACCGGCCTGACGCAAAGGCGTGAGTCTTTCGCTGAGTTCAGCAGAGACTTCATTGGCATGGTTAATGTGCAATACCAGTACACGTTGCACAGGTAGCCCGGCAAACCAGCGATAGAAAGAAGAGTCAAGTCTCGAAGGCATTACCACCGGCAGGCGGGTGTGGATACGCAGTCTTTTTACATGGGGAATGGCGGCTATCTTTTCGGCCAGCGCCGCGAGTTTGCTGTCTTTCGCCATTAATGGGTCGCCACCGGAAAGAATGACTTCGTCGATAGCCGGATTTGCCGCAATATAGGCGATATTATTTTCCAGTTCGGCGTTGCTCAGCGAGTTATCGGCGTAGGGAAAATGCCGGCGAAAACAATAGCGGCAGTTTACTGCACAGCCGCCTTTTACAATTAATAGCACGCGGCTACGATATTTATGTAATAAACCCGGGTTCGCGGTATCATGTTCTTCGAGCGGATCCGGACTAAACCCCGACGCGGTAAGAAATTCCTGATTGCTCGGCAGCACCTGGAGTAAAAGGGGATCCTGCCAGTTGCCTTGTTCCATTAATGAGGCAAAAAAACGCGGCACCCGCATCGGAAACAGGCGACGGGCTTCGGCATGGGAACCAAAGTTAGTGGGGTCAAGATTCAGGTAACTGAGCAGTGAAAATGGATCAGTAAAGCCACTGGCCAACTCTTTTTGCCAGTTTTGCTCTACAGTTATGCTATTTTTTTGTATTATTTGCGCCACTAAAACTAAAACCTACAGTGTTTATTGAGGAATTATGGCTAATTTCAGCACTAACGAGTTCAAAGCGGGCCTGAAAATCATGCTCGACGGCGAACCTTGCAACATTCTTGAAAACGAATATGTTAAGCCCGGTAAAGGCCAGGCGTTTAACCGGGTTAGAATTCGTAAACTGATTTCTGGCAAAGTACTGGAAAAAACCTTCCGTTCCGGTGAATCAGTCGAAGGCGCAGACGTAATGGATACGGAACTGGCCTACCTGTATACCGATGGCGAATTCTACCACTTTATGAATAATGAAACATTCGAACAAATCGCTGCCGACGAAAAAGCCGTGGGCGATAATGTTAAGTGGTTGGTAGAAAACGATGTTTGTACGATTACTTTATGGAACGGCGCACCTATTACTGTGAGCCCGCCAAACTTTGTTGAACTGGAAATTACCGAAACCGACCCGGGTCTGAAAGGCGATACGGCAGGAACGGGCGGAAAACCAGCAACGTTGACCACTGGCGCGGTAGTTCGTGTACCATTGTTTGTGCAAACCGGCGAAGTCATTAAAGTTGATACCCGTACGGGTGAATACGTTTCCCGCGCACAAAAATAATTCTTTTGCTGCGTACCTTCCGACCGGACAGGTACGCAGACTTACCAGCGTACCCTATGACAACTCCAGACAACTGGCGGCCTACCGCTTCATTACAAGCCCTGCGCGAGCGAGCACAACTTTACACGGCTATTCGCCAGTTTTTTGCCGAACGTGATGTGCTGGAAGTCGACACGCCGGTGTTATCCCACGGTACCGTTACCGATGTCTTTATAGATGGCTTTGCGACAAACTTCGCCTACAGCGACAGTGGCCACAATGAAACGCTGTATTTACAGACATCCCCCGAATTCGCGTTAAAACGCTTACTTGCCAGTTACCAGACATCCATTTATCAGATGTCGAAAGTGTTCCGCCATGAGGGCTTCGGGCGCTTACATAACCCCGAATTCACTATGCTTGAATGGTATCGGGTGGGGCTGGATCACCATGCCTTGATGGATGAAATCAGCGACTTGCTTAAAGCGCTTATCGGCGCGCAGCAAACCGAGCGCATGACCTATCAGCAGGCATTTCAAAAGCACCTGAACCTCGACCCGCTAAGTGACAGTACCCAGCGTATTGCTGAAGTCTTTAATGATTGCAATATCGATCTAAGCGATGAGTATCCCATCGATCACGATGGCATGCTGCAGTTACTGTTCAGCTATGAAATTGAACCGAAAATTGGCCAGCAATATCCGTGTTTTATTTATGATTATCCGGCCTCTCAGTCGTCACTGGCAAAAATTAACCGCGATGATCCGCGAGTCGCCGACCGCTTTGAACTGTATTTTAAAGGTACCGAGCTGGCGAATGGTTTTCACGAGTTGCAGGATGTCGCCGAGCAGCGCAAACGCTTTGAACACGACAACCGCTTACGCCGCACTTTCCGGTTTGAGGAAAAACCGCTCGACGAACGTTTCCTCGGTGCATTAGAGGCAGGTTTACCTGCCTGTGCGGGCGTGGCCATGGGCATTGATCGTATTTTAATGCTCAAACATGGTTACACCCATATCGAACAGGTACTGGCGTTTCCGGTAAACCGCGCCTGATAAATTTTAACGGCATTGCTTAAAACGGATTTAAGGTATAGCCCTGTTGTTGCAACAACGCGTGAGCGCTCATCGCTGATAGCGCCACTTCCACGCCGGGCAGAAAAGCCTCATTAGCATAGCCGTGGGCCGCGGCTGACTGACCGCATACAATTACCCGCACCTGATTCGCCATCAGCGCATTTAACAAGGCAATATTGGCATTTTTGCCGCCCTGCTTTTGTTGGTAGGCCGGGGCCGCGAGTAAATCCAGTGTGGCACTGCCATGAACCACCAACGCCAGCTCAATATTTTCTGCCGGAACACCGCTGGCCACGTGCATATTAATAAAGCGTGCCAGACTGTCGAACTGTCGGTTTACTTTACCGGGTTCTGCCCCCTTCGCCACATCAAAAGCCACTTTAAACTCAGTGTTAGCGTTAAATTCGACGCCTTCAACCTGCACCTTTTTGCCATAATCCTGAAACACCGGCCCTGCGCTAAACCCAGCGGCAGAGCTTACACCGACAACCAGGGCACAATTTAAAATAAGACCCAAAATACACCGTGTAACCGAATGACGAATGCTCATGCTTCCTCCGCAAATGAAAACTAAGTGATGAGATATTGCTGCTATTTTCACCATAACGGAATAGTCCTGACTGATACAGCAATTAATTGTTTATGTTGTGTGATGATCATCAAAAATCTCAGCTATAAACTCTAAACCTTATTTTGTATTTAATTTATTGGTAGTAAGTGCTTACGCTTAATGCCGTCCTGCTGGCTGCCTTACGACAATACGAATAATTTCATCGTTAACTGGCGCTTGACGAAAACGTCAGGATGAAGGTAATGTTATATTGTAACATCAACTCTTATCGACAGATTCAAGGTCAAACACACAATGAAAAGACGAACCATAATTGGTGCTGCAGTTTTTATGGCATTAACTGCCCAGGTCGCTTCGGCCACCACAGTAAAGGGTAAGGTGACTAGCGAAGCCGGAGAGGCTGTCGCTGGCGCTGAAGTGCGTATAGAGGGCTCCAAACAGGTTACTTTTACTGATTCCCAGGGTAATTATGAATTTACCGGCGTACAGGTGCCTCATGTACATTTGCATGTGTATTCGCCGGATTATGTGCATGGCGATAACGACCTTGGCGATATCAACAGCGATCAGGTAGCAGACTTCGTACTGACGCCAGTTTCCGTTGAAAACATTGTAGTCACCGCCAGTGTGCTGGGTTCTTCTGTGCTCGAGTCGGTAACCCCGGTATCGGTAATAGATGAATATAAACTGAGAAAAATTCAGGCCGAAACCCTGGGCGAAACGTTAAAAAATACCCCCGGGGTTCACAGTACCTACTTCGGCCCTGTTGCCAGTAGCCCGGTGATCCGCGGTAACGATGGTCCACGGGTTAAAATCGTGCAGAATGGTCTGGATGTGTCCGACGTATCGCGTATTGGCCCCGACCATAACGTAGCGGCAAACAGTACCAGTGCGACCCAGGTTGAAGTCCTGCGCGGCCCGGCCACCCTGCAATACGGCAGCGGTGCTATCGGTGGGGTAGTAAACGTGGTGGATAACCGCATCCCTCGCGAAGTACCTACCAGCCTTGAGGGCGATGTAGAAGCCAACTATGCCACCGTAAACGACGGCAAGTTTGGCCGCTTTAATCTGACAGGCGGACAAAACAATATCGCTTTTCATATAGATGGTTTTAAGCGTAAAACCGATAACGCGGATATTCCGGGTTACGCCTCGGTAATGCCTGATGAAGATGAACAACCGGGCACCCTGGAAAGCAGTGCAATGGATACCACTAATATAACGGCGGGTCTGTCTCTGGTTGATGAAGAAGGGTACTTTGGCTTCTCGGTTGAAAAGCTCGACAATTTTTATGGCGTACCGGG
>Ga0213838_1001149_pt1 | contig 14484 bp, 12 predicted proteins | sample SWPATP13_FD_160577 | JGI IMG/M metagenome (GOLD analysis project Ga0213838, IMG submission 160577) | Coastal seawater microbial communities from Marineland, Florida, United States - SWPA TP1 #3 | ecosystem: Environmental > Aquatic > Marine > Coastal | place: USA: Florida | collected 2016-08-06 | reverse complement strand
AGTTGTGTTGCCTGAGCCTGGTCTGGATTTGTCATTGTCGGTTAGCCTGTTTGGTCGAAAGGTTATCAACGCTCTGTACTTCATCAATATAGCAGCGCGTGTGGTGTTTTGGCAGCTTTTGCTGAAACCGTCCTTTTGATATGAAACAACTCTGCCTCAAACGACTTTTTCATCTTAGCTAAAGCCGCCTTATACTGAGCTAATACACTTTAAACAGACTTGCCACGATGAGAGGGAAAAATTGAAATGACTCAAATACCTGCACTGAGGTGTAAAATCGGAGTGCTGCTGGCTGGCTTTCTGTCTGTGCTGGGGCTGTCGGGGTGTGAATCTCCGGTTACTGATAATACGCATATCGGATACATAGAAGGAGAATTTGTAACTGTGTCGGCGCCGACAGCTGGTTGGGTAGAGTCGCCCCGCTGGCAATATGGTGAGTTGATTGAACCCGGCGATGTACTTGTCCGGCTGGATACGGAATTGCAACAACTCAGGGTCGAAGAAGCGGCGGCAAATGTGGCGTCACTTCAGGCACAGTTAAATGATGCTTTACACGGAGCCCGAAGCGAAGAAATCGCTGTCTTGCAAAGTCGCCTGGATGAGCAGCAATTTACCATCGAAGAGGCGAAGTTGGAATTAACCCGTGTCAGTGCCTTGCGTGAAAGAGAGCTGGCAACGCTGGCCGATTATGATAAAGCCGTTCTCAATTTAAAGGCGCTTGAGGCTGCCGCGCAGGTCACCAGTCATCAGATTGAAGTACAAATGCTGGCGGGGCGGCCCGATTATCTGGACAGTCTCAAACAAAAAGTCAGTGCAGCTCAGTCAGCGCAGCAGCAGGCAAACTGGTTACTCTCGCAAAGAAAGCTCATGTCGCGATTCAGCGGCTCGATTGAGGAAATCTACACCCGGGTAGGGGAGTATGCCAACGCCGGTCAGCCGCTTTTGCTTGTAATGCTTAGTGAGACACTGAAGGTCAGATTCTATGTTCCCCAGCACCAGGTAAGTAAAATTCAGCAGGGTAATAAGGTTATTATCACTCAGGATGGCGATGAGCAGACATATCCGGCTACGATAAGTTTTATCAGTCAACGGGCAGAATTCACGCCTCCGATACTTTACAGTGAAAAGGCCAGAGCTGATTTGGTTTTTATGGTAGAGGCCCGGTTAACCGCGCCGGCGAGCCTGCATCCGGGCCAGCCTGTGAGTGTTGTACTGCAATGACCGACAATGCCATAGAAGTGACAGGATTAGTAAAGCAGTTCGGTACCAAAACAGTAGTGAACGGGGTGAGTCTGACCATTCCTACCGGTCAGGTGTGGGGATTTCTGGGGCCAAATGGTTCAGGCAAAACGACCACCATTCGCATGATGTGCGGATTACTTACACCGTCGGCTGGTTCTGGTCAGTGTTTAGGATTTGATATCCTCCATCAGGCCAAGCTAATTAAACAACAGACTGGCTACATGACGCAGAAATTCTCGTTTTGGGAAGATTTAACCATTGCAGAAAACCTGCGCTTTGTGGCCCGCATGTATCACCTTGGCAATGTAAAAGACGTAGTCAGCGATACCCTTCATAGAGCTGGCCTTACACGCCGTCAACATCAGTTGGCCGGCGCCCTGTCCGGGGGCTGGAAGCAGCGCTTGGCATTGGCTGCAGTAACTATGCATCAGCCGAAGTTATTATTGCTGGATGAGCCAACTGCCGGGGTTGATCCCCAGGCGCGCAGAGAGTTTTGGCATCATATACAACAGCTCGCCCAAACCGGTGTAACGGTGTTAGTGTCTACCCACTACATGGATGAAGCCCAGCGCTGCGACAATATCGTCTATCTGGCCAATGGTAAATTGATCTCTCAGGGGCCGGTAACTGAAGTCATTAAAAAGGCCAATTTGATTTGCTACCGGTTAACCGGAGTGCATATTCGCCAATATAGTGAGCTGCTTGAGCGGTCTGCGGGGGTTCTGAGTGTCGCTTTTTACGGTGACGCATTGTTTGTTACCGGGCACAGCAAAGACCAACTTGAGGCGTTGCTGGCAAATGAGGCTTACAGGCAGCTGAAAATTGAACCGGTGAGCCCGGCACTCGAAGATGTTTTTATCGCCCTGACACACCGCGCAGGCGAAGACCCGAGGAGCGAGCAATGAATGGTATGGGGAGCCGTTGGGCCAGGTTCGTGGCGCTGATGGCGAAAGAGTTTATCCAGATGCGTCGCGACCGAATGACCTTTGCTATGATGCTGGGGATCCCGATTTTGCAACTTATTCTGTTTGGCTTTGCTATCAATAACGACCCAAAAGGCTTACCCGCGGCCATCTACACGGAAGAGGATACCCATCTGACGCGGGCTATTTTGTCGGGCTTTACGGTGAGTCAATATTACCAGTTTGATTATCAGGTTGCCGATATGCACAGTGCTGAGCGGCTTATAAAAAAGGGAGATGTGGCTTTTGTGATCAGTATTCCCGCCGGGTTTAGCCGCGATCTGATCAAAGGACTGAAGCCACAGTTAATGATCTTAGCTGATGCATCAGATCCCGCCGTGTCCTCTAATGCACTTGCCCAGGCTGAGCAGATTATTAACCAGGCTTTACGTCACGACCTACAGGGTAAATTAGCGCCTCTTAGGGCCAGCCCGGGACCCGTTGACGTAGTCGTTCACCGCAAGTTTAATCCGGAAAGTATCACTCAGTATAATATTGTGCCCGGGTTACTGGGGGTAATACTAACCATGACTTCGGTAATGATCACTGCGATGGCGATGACCCGTGAACGGGAACGTGGCAATCTTGAGAACATTCTGGCAATGCCCGCAGAACCCATTGAAGTGATGCTGGGTAAGATTATGCCCTATGTCATGGTAGGAGCGGTGCAGACTTTAATTATTATTATTGCTGCAAAGGTTGTTTTTGATGTGCCTTTCGTGGGCCAACCTTCATTGCTGTTAGGCGGTGTTACCTTGTTCATCATTGCCAACTTGTGCTTAGGATTCACCTTCTCAACCATCGCCCGCTCGCAGATGCAGGCTATGCAACTAACGTTTTTCTTTTTCCTGCCGTCAATCTTGTTATCCGGCTTTATGTTTCCCTATTGGGGGATGCCGGGGTGGGCTCAGTTGCTTGGTGAGGGCTTGCCGCTAACTCATTTTTTACGAATTGTGCGCGGCGTCATGCTAAAAGGCGCAGAGTGGCAACACCTGGCAACTGAATTTTATGCCATCATCCTGTTTACCCTGGTAGCCGGAGGGCTGGCGATCCTCAGATACCAGCGAACCCTCGACTAGTTTCAGGCCGTTTTCCCGAACTGATGGCACTGAATATAACGTTTGCGTTTCTTCGGCAATAACTTGTCGGCATCAACGACCACCAGGCCATCCACACAGTCGCAGAAGTCCGGATCGATGTTGAAGTCCAGAAAGGCCACGCCGTCGTGCTCGCAGACCTCGGTATATTGCTTATACAGGGTGGGCACGTTTACTCCCATATTAGCCAGCAGATGTTTAAGCTGGGTGAACTCTTTCTTGTAGTCCTCGCCTTTAAACTCGGTCAACGTATCCGTGGGCAGGGAAAAGGGGATCTTTGCCTCGGCTTCACCAAACCTGGCCGGGAAGTGGGTCGCATAAAACTGCACAATAAGCTGCTTGGCAGGCTGCGGATAATTATCGCTCAGACTCACCGGTCCGAACAGGTAACGATAATGGGGGTAGCGGGTTAAGAACGCGCCAATACCGAACCACAGGTAATCGAGGCTGCGCTTACCCCAGTAACGGGGCTGTACAAAGCTGCGGCCAAGTTCCAGGCCCTGTTCAAACAGCTGCGGATTATGCTGCGCGTAATCAAACAAGGTGGCTGAGTACAAGCCCGTTGGATGGTCGGGGTTACTCAGAATTCGCGCATCACCAAAACGGTAGGCACCAACAATTTCCAAATCGTTTTCATCCCACAGGATAAGGTGATAATAGTGATTATCGTACTTATCAATATCACGACGGTGTAAAGTACCTTCACCAACAGCGCGAAACGCAATTTCACGCAGACGGCCAATTTCACGCATGATCACCGAACTGCCCTGGTGCAGGTATAAATAGATATGTTTGCCATCAGAAGTCTCGCCTAAGTGCTCACACTGGCGTATAGCACGAGAGAGCTCCTTGCGGTCTTCAGGCATGGCAATGGCCGCCTGAGTTGCAAAAATTCCCTTACGATTAGTACCCACGCGGTACAGATGACGTTTAAACAGTTTTACCTGGTCAGGTAGCGAGATGCTCAGTGACTGGTAGCTGGAGAAGGGGATAAGCTCACCAATGCGCATCGGTAGTGACTTACGTCGCTGTTTGAACATCTCTTTCACTAGCAGCGCGGTAGCCAGTGGTTTATACACCATGGAGACACCATAAAATAACGGCGAATTTTTGGCATCGATAAAAATCGGCAGGATGGGGGCTTTGGCCTGCCTGGCGATGCGCAAAAAGCCATTATGCCAGTGGGTATCTCGTACACCCTGAGGTCTGAGTCTGGAGACCTCGCCGGCAGGAAATATTAATACCGCGCCGTCGCCGGCCAGGTGCTCATGAATGGCAGCCAAATGTTCTTTGCGGGTGCCGCCCTGCATGTTGTTAACCGGCAGTAGCATATCCCGCAGTGGTTCAATGGCCATCAACATCTGGTTGGCTACCACCTTTAAATCGTGACGGATTTCGGAGATCAGTTTGATTAGCGCCAAACCATCAATGGAGCCAATCGGGTGATTAGCGATGATCACCACGCGGCCCTCACTTGGGATGCGTTCCCGTTCGGTGTCCCGCACCGAGGTGCTGACATTAAAGTATTCCAATACCTGCTCGACAAAATCGATGTCGTGGTAGTGAGGGTAGGTCCGTCCGAAGTCTGCGATTTCCCTTTCGTGCAGTAAATGGCGCAGTGCAAAGCGCAGGGGTTTGCTTAGCAGGCTGTGCTTGGCGACCTGCGGATAGTACTCATTGAGCAATTCATCAACAGTAAACATATTCAGTACACTTCAGGTTATTTCGCCACACGATAGCAACCGTTTATGACGATATGCTCACAGTTGTATTGCAGTTCCTTTACAGATACGCCTGGCAGTATCAGGCGGCTTTGCCGGTTTTTACAAAGTCTGCCAGGACTGACACATTACCGGAGTGCTTGAGATATTCATTAAAGTGAATCAGTGAGAGCTCACCACTATTATCTTCAACCAGTGCCGAGCAGTTTTCTATCCAGTCGCCATCGTTAATGTAGTGGATACCATTCACCATTAACGATTCAGGGTGGTGTATATGGCCACAGATAATCCCGTCGAGCCCTCTCTCTGCGGCGTGGCGGCAACCTGCTGCGCGATAGCGTTCGATGGCTTTATTGGCGCCCTTGATGTGCTTTTTAATGTACCCGGCCAGCGACCAGTAGTGATTGTTACGCCAGGCTCTGAAACGGTTATACCAGCGATTAAGAAATAACAGCAAGTCGTAGCCTTTATCCCCTATCCAGGCGTGGAATTTGCCGAGGGTGACATCGGCATCGAACTGATCGCCGTGCAATACCAGGTAGCGTTTACCATTGGCTGTGGTGTGCACCAGTTCACGCTCAATAGCAATGTCACCAAAGGCCATACCAGAGTATTTTTGAATGGGCGCATCGTGGTTGCCGGGTAAATACACTACACGGGTGCCACTATTGCTCATTTGCATGAGTTTATGCATAACCTGGTTGTGGGTATCCGGCCAGCGAAACTGCTTTTCCATTTGCCACATATCGACGATGTCGCCCACCAGATATAAGGTGTCCACCGAAATGCTATGTAAAAACTCAAGCAGGAATTCTGCTTTACAGTCTTTATTACCAAGGTGAATATCGGATAACCATACAGCTTTATAGTGGAGTTTTGCCATCACATTTTCCCGGCCAATCGCAACTGGTAAAGTGATTGGCACTTTACTGACAGGGCTTGACAGTTAGGTGACGGAGCTTTGACTATTCGATGACGAGTTGTTGAAGGTTAAATGACAGGCATAAAAAAAGCGCCGAAGGCGCTTTTTTAAACTAAACGTCAGTGGGTGATTAACCCAGCGCTTTAATTTGCGCAGCCAGACGGCTCTTATGACGTGCAGCTTTGTTCTTGTGAATCAAACCTTTAGAAGCCATTCTGTCAAGAATTGGAGTTGCAGCAGACAGTGCAGCCTGGGCACCTTCTTTATCACCAGAGGCGATAGCCGCTACTACTTTTTTAATACTTGTACGAGTCATGGAGCGACGGCTGGCATTATGCTGGCGACGCTTTTCGGCTTGAATTGCACGTTTCTTAGCAGACTTAATGTTAGCCAAGGTGTAACTCCCAAAAAAATTCATGTCAAAAACGAGGGTGCGGATTGTGCCTAGCTATCGGCTAATTGTCAAACAATTTATCGCAGCTAAACGTAACTTTCTTCCGCATGGCGCGTAGTATACCTGAGTAGGGCCCCCCGGCTCCAGTAAATATTCGCTGACATGGGTCGTTGACGCAGGTCAATAGCTTGTCTGCGTAACCAGCGATAATGGTCTACAGTAATCGGGGTAAGCCGAAAGTAGAGCAGTAAGCCTCTGAAATGATAGCTAATAAATAACAGGAGTAGGTGAATGTTAACCGTTGCCGATATTATGACCTGCCCGGTAATGCAATTGCATGAAGGGAACACCTTACACGATGCCCACTATATCACCCGCCATCGCGGCATTCGTCATTTGCCTGTGGTAAATAAAGAGACGCAAGAAATTATTGGTGTGGTCACGCAAAAAAGCCTGATTGCCAAAGTGATGAGTCTGATGGTGCTGTATGGTAACGAGGCACTGGAGCAGCATGAGAAGCAAACCAATATCATGGAAGTGGCGGTATGTGACTTTGATACCGTTAAAGCCGAGGAGACTATTCAGGAAGTCGCGCCTTTCTTTTTGCGCAATAAACACGGCTGTTTACCCGTTGTGGATGACGAACGCCATGTTATTGGTATCGTTACCTCAACGGATTTCGTTAACCTGTCGATGATGCTGATTGACAAACTGGAGCGATTAGAAAGCTAAATATCCGGTATATCCCAATTATTCATTGATTTCATTGTGGTTACATAAGGTACAATAACGGCACAAAAGTCGATTAGGGTGTCAGCAGGGCGCCGAAAGGGAAGTGTGTGTCGAAAAAATTAATTAAGTCAGGCCTGATTGTCAGTACGATGACACTTCTTTCCCGGGTGCTGGGATTAGTCCGGGATGTAGTGATTGCCCGCCTGATGGGGGCAGAAGCCGCCGCTGATGTATTCTTTTTTGCCAACAAGATCCCCAATTTCCTGCGTCGCCTCTTCGCCGAAGGGGCGTTTGCCCAGGCCTTTATCCCGGTACTTACCGAAGTCCACGCCGAACAGGACGAACAAAAACTCAAACAGTTTGTGGCCCATGTGTCGGGCACCCTTGGTGCAATAGTATTTGTGACTGCGCTGATTGGGGTGGTCATTTCACCGGTGATTACGGCCATGTTCGGTGCCGGCTGGTTTATTGATTATCTGAATGATAAACCTGACGGCGCAAAATTCGAACTGGCCAGCGCCATGCTCAAAATCACCTTCCCGTACATTGCGTTTATATCACTGACCGGGTTATCCGGCGCAATTTTAAATACCCTCAATAAGTTTGCCGTGGCGGCCTTCACGCCGGTATTGCTAAATATTTGTATTATCGCATGCGCTTATTTACTGGCTCCAGCTATGAGTGAGCCGGCTTATGCGCTGGCGTGGGGGGTGTTTATTGGTGGCATTGTGCAACTGGGTTTTCAGCTACCGTTTTTGTTTCGCGCCGGCTTATTGGTTAAACCCAAATGGGGGTGGCGCGATCCGGGGGTGGTAAAAGTCAGGACGCTGATGATCCCGGCGTTGTTCGGTGTGTCGGTAGGACAGATAAACCTGCTGCTCGATACGTTTATTGCCAGCTTTCTGGTCACCGGGTCGATAAGCTGGCTGTATTATTCAGACCGCTTGTTAGAGTTTCCGCTGGGGTTATTTGGCATAGCCATCGCCACCGTCATTTTACCTACGCTTTCTCGCAATCATGTGGGGAAAGACGAGCTGGGATTTTCCGGTAACATGGACTGGGCGGTCCGTATGGTAAGCTTACTGGGGATCCCTGCGGCGGCGGGCCTGGGGTTTCTGGCAGAACCGATACTTTCGGTAATATTTCAGCGCGGTGCCTTTACGGCCGAAACCGCGCGCATGGCCTCATACAGTTTAATGGCCTATGCGTTTGGCCTGCTCAGCTTTATGCTGGTTAAGGTGCTGGCTCCAGGCTATTACTCGCGTCAGGATACTAAAACACCGGTTAAAATTGGTATCTGGTGTATGGCAGCCAACATGCTGTTTAATCTTATCTTTGCCATCCCTTATGGCTATGTTGGCCTGGCGATAGCCACCAGTTTGTCTGCCACGCTCAATGCTGCTTTGTTGTATATCGGTTTGAGCCGGCAAAAAGTGTATGTTGTGAGCCGTCTGACTCTGGGGTTTGTGGCTCGGGTGATGTTTTCAACCTGCGCCATGGTGGCCGCTATTTTGTGGATGCAGCAGGGCGTTGACTTTACCGGCCTGGTCTTGCGCGACAAAATCGTGTCTCTTACGTTAACCATTTTGCTGGCCGTTGCCGTGTTTGGCGGCTGCCTGTTTAGTTTTGGCATTCGCGTCCGTCATTTCAAATCCAAGGCCTTTTAGCGATTGGTATTGCTGGCCGGGTAGTTTATAATCGCCGGCTTTGTAGCATATTCATCTCAACAAAAGGTTGCTGTAAAACGTGGAGCTAATCCGGGGCCTTAACAATTTAAAAGATCATCATCACGGCTGTGTCCTGACCATCGGAAAGTTTGATGGAGTTCATCTTGGCCATCAGGCGGTGCTGGCTAATGTTATTGAACAAGCCCGCAGGCTGTCTTTGCCTGCCACTGTGATGGTGTTTGAACCGCATCCGGAAGAAGTCTTTACGCCGGACACAGCGCCTGCCCGAATCAGCCCGCTGGCCGAAAAATATCAGCTACTTAAAGCGCAAGGGGTAGACCGCCTGCTGTGCGTACGTTTCAATGCACAATTCGCTGCCCAGTCGCCGGATGAGTTTATAGAGCATCTGCTGGTCGACAAGCTGGGTGTGAAGTTTCTGGTGGTCGGCGATGATTTTCGCTTTGGTAAAGGTCGTCAGGGCGATTTTTCCCGCCTCGAACAGGCCGGACAGCAATACGGTTTTGAGGTGGTCAGCACTCAAAGCTACCGCATGGAAGACTGCCGGATAAGCTCTACTGCTGTGCGTGAAGCACTGGCCGAGGGGAATTTTAGCCTGGCTCATACCATGCTTGGCCGTTCGTTTTTTATCTCCGGTCGGGTGATTCACGGCGAGAAAAAAGGGCGCACAATAGGCTTTCCTACTGCCAATGTGTTGCTTAACCGTTGCCAGACACCCATTACCGGCGTGTTTGCAGTGAAGCTGAATATCGACGGTACGTTATATACCGGTGTGGCCAATATCGGCTCAAGACCCACGGTAAACGGCCAGCGTAAGCAACTGGAAGTGCATATTTTTGACTTTGCCGGTTCCATTTATGGTCAGCATATTACGGTAGTTCCGGTGGCCAGAATCAGAGATGAACAGCGCTTCAGCAGTCTTGAGGCACTTCGCGAGCAAATTGCCCTCGATGTTGCCAAAGCTAAACAAATTTTAACGAATAACGACGACCTGGTGCAGGTCTGAACCCGGGATAACTCCCGATAACGTGGACGGATAGAACAATAGCTATGAGTGATTACAAAGCCACATTGAATTTGCCGGAAACCGCCTTCCCAATGCGAGGGAACCTGGCGCAACGCGAACCGCAAATGTTGAAAAGCTGGGAAAAAGACGGCTTGTATCAGCAGATTCGCCAGGCCAAAGCCGGTAAAACGCCATTTGTGCTGCATGACGGCCCTCCTTACGCCAACGGAAACATTCACATTGGCCATGCCGTTAACAAAATCCTCAAAGATATTATTGTTAAGTCCAAAACCTTAGCTGATTTTGATGCGCCTTATGTGCCTGGCTGGGATTGCCACGGTCTGCCTATTGAGCTGATGGTAGAAAAGAAAGTCGGCAAGCCGGGTAAAAAGGTTACCGCAGCAGAGTTTCGTCAGAAATGCCGTGACTATGCGCAAAAGCAAATCGACGGTCAGATGACCGACTTTAAACGCTTAGGCATTTTAGGTGAGTGGGCGAAGCCCTACAAAACCATGGATTTTGATTCAGAGGCGAATATTGTTCGCGCGCTGGGTAAAATCATTGACGCCGGCCACCTGGAAAAAGGCTTTAAACCGGTTCACTGGTGTACCGACTGTGGTTCTGCATTAGCCGAAGCCGAAGTGGAATACAAAGACAAAATGTCACCGGCCATCGACGTTAAATTCCCGGTGGCAGACATTGATACGTTTGCCTCAGCTTTTGCTATTAGCAGCGACGAGTTGACCGCGCATAAAGCCGGCGTGGTGATCTGGACTACCACACCATGGACTTTACCGGCCAACCTGGCGGTAAGCTTACATCCTGAACTTGAGTACTCACTGGTTGAATTTGGTGATGATGCCCAGTGGCTGATGCTGGCGACTGATCTGGTAGAAAGCTGCATGCAGCGCTATGGCGTTGAAGAATACAAAACCGTGGCTACCTGTTTAGGTCAGGCTCTGGATAAAGCTAAATTACAGCATCCGTTCCTCGATAAAACATCGTTAATCGTACTGGGCGACCACGTGACTACTGACGCGGGTACCGGTTGTGTCCATACAGCGCCAGCTCACGGTGTGGACGACTTTAACGTCTGTAAGCACTATGATATTGAGGTTTATAACCCGGTAGGTAACAACGGTGTTTATCTTGAAAACACGCCGTTGTTTGCCGGTATGCACGTATTTAAAGCCAATCAGCCTATCATCGATACCCTGGCTGAAAGTGGCAACCTGGTGCTGAATGTGAACTTTGAGCACAGCTATCCTCATTGCTGGCGCCATAAAACACCGATTATCTTCCGTGCTACGCCACAGTGGTTCATCAGTATGGACAAATTGGGTCTTCGCGAGCAGTCACTGGAACAAATCCGCAGCACTGAGTGGATCCCAGAGTGGGGCGAAAACCGCATTACCAAGATGGTAGAAGGCCGTCCAGACTGGTGTATTTCTCGTCAGCGTACCTGGGGTGTGCCGATCCCGCTGTATATCCATAAAGTCAGCGGCGAGTTACACCCGGAAACGGCCAGCCTGATTGAAAAGGTGGCGGCAGAGATTGAGAAAACCGGCATTCAGGCCTGGTGGGATATCGATGATGCTGCACTGTTAGGCAGCGATGCCGACCAGTACGATAAAGTTACCGATACGCTGGACGTCTGGTTTGACTCAGGTGTAACCCACTTCTTCGTAGTAGACTGCCGCGACGATATCCCGGCTAAAGCCGATTTATATCTGGAAGGGTCCGATCAACACCGCGGTTGGTTTATGTCGTCACTGATGACCTCTACCGCTATGCACGGTCATGCGCCTTACCGTCAGGTGCTCACCCACGGCTTTACGGTTGACGCTCAGGGCAAGAAAATGTCCAAGTCATTAGGCAACGTAGTCGCGCCACAAGAAGTCACCAACAAGTTGGGCGCCGATATTCTGCGCCTGTGGGTCGCCTCAACGGACTACCGCGGTGAAATTGCGGTATCTGATGAAATCCTTAAGCGTGCGGCAGACAACTATCGTCGTCTGCGTAATACTGCCCGCTTCTTACTGGCTAACCTCAATGGCTTTAACCCTGAGACTGATGCGGTACCGGAAGCCGAGATGGTTGCACTGGACCGCTGGGTTGTATCAAGGGCTAAGCAGTTGCAGGCCGAAATCATCGCCGATTATGAAAAATACGACATGTTGCTGGTCTCCCAGAAACTGTCGCATTTCTGCTCTATTGAGCTGGGCAGTTTTTATCTGGATATCATCAAGGATCGTCAGTACACCGCCAAAGCCGACAGTGTTGCACGTCGTTCATGCCAGACTGCGCTGTATCACATTGTTGAGGCGCTGGTGCGCTGGATGGCACCTATCACCAGTTTTACGGCGCAGGAAATCTGGCAGGAACTGCCAGGCGACAGAGCGAAATTTGTGTTTACCGAAACCTGGTATCAGGGCTTTAATGACTTTGGCCAGGATGACACCTTCAATGACGCCTACTGGAAACAGGTAATGGTGGTTAAAGACGCGGTTAACCAGGCGTTGGAACAGGCGCGTAAAGCACAGTTGCTGGGCGGTTCACTGGAAGCCTCTGTTACGTTGTATGCCGACGATACGCTTAAAGGCCAACTGGAGCAACTGGCCGATGAACTTCGCTTCGTATTGCTTACCTCTGGTGTGGAAGTGGCGGCACTGGCCGATAAGCCGGCGGATGCTACCGCAACCGAACTGGAAGGGCTGTTTGTGAGCGTAGCGAAAAGCAGCGGTGAAAAATGCGCGCGCTGCTGGCACGTACGCGACGATGTGGGCTCTCACAGTGAGCACCCTGAACTGTGCGGTCGCTGCGTAACTAACGTGGATGGTGACGGGGAAACACGCCACTATGCCTAAGTTTTTTAGCCAAAGCGGCCTGCGCTTTTTATGGATAAGCGTGATCACGGTAGTGCTGGACTTATGGAGTAAGTACGCCGTGATGGACAGCATGGCATTGTATGAGTCAATCCAGCTGGCGCCGTTTTTCAACTTCACTTATGTGCATAATTACGGTGCCGCATTCAGCTTTCTGCACGACTCAGGCGGCTGGCAGCGCTGGTTTTTTACTGCTATTGCGGTAGCGGTTTGTAGCGTGATCCTGTGGTGGTTAAAACAAACGCCTAAACAGCAAAAGCTGCTGCCGATAGCCTTTAGTTTTATTCTGGGCGGCGCACTGGGTAACGTGTACGATCGGATTGTGCATGGTTATGTAATCGATTTTCTGGATTTCTACGTAAATGACTGGCACTGGCCGGCATTTAATCTGGCCGACAGCGCTATTTTTATTGGCGCTGCCATGCTTATCTGGGACATGTTAACCAGTAAAGAAGACAACACATCAACCAGTAGCGCTAACTAACCTGAACGTAAAGAGAGTGACCGTGAGCGAAACATCAAAAGTGATTGGCGATAAAAGCCAGGTCATCATGCATTTTGACCTTAAACTGGCCGACGGTTCTGCCGCCGACAGTACCCGGGTAAATAAAAAGCCGGCCAAACTGGTGATGGGCGATGGCAGCTTAACGCCTAATTTTGAAGCCTGTTTACTGGGGCTGTCAGCGGGGGATAAAAAATCCTTCGAGCTGGCACCCGAAGACGCCTTCGGCCAGCCTAACCCGGACAACGTCCATCATATGGATAAAAGCCGTTTTGCCGCCGATATGACCCTGGAAGAAGGTATGATCATGGCCTTTGCCCAGCCCGATGGCAGTGAAGTGCCGGGGATTATTCGCAGCATCGCCGGAACCTCGGTAACAGTGGATTTTAATCATCCGCTGGCTGGACAAACCGTGATCTTTGATGTTGAAATCATTGATGTTATCAACGCTTAGACTTGAGTAAGGGCGTATCATGCAAATTCATTTAGCTAATCCCCGTGGCTTTTGTGCCGGTGTTGACCGCGCCATTACCATTGTTGAACGGGCGCTGGAAATTTTTCAGCCACCTATCTATGTTCGCCACGAAGTGGTGCATAACAAGTTTGTGGTAGATGGACTGAAAGAGCGCGGCGCTATTTTTGTGGATGAGCTGGATGAAGTACCAGACGATAACATCGTCATTTTTTCTGCCCACGGCGTCTCGCAGGCCGTGCGCAAAGAAGCCGAACGTCGTGGCCTGAAAGTATTCGACGCTACCTGTCCACTGGTTACCAAGGTTCACCTTGAAGTCACCCGCGCCAGCCGCCGGGGCACCGAATGTATTTTGATTGGCCATGCCGGGCATCCGGAAGTGGAAGGCACCATGGGTCAGTATGATAATCCTGAGGGCGGTATCTACCTGGTGGAGTCCAGTGACGATGTACAAACGCTGGAAGTGAAAAATCCCAATGCACTTTATTACTGCAGTCAGACTACGTTATCGGTTGATGATACCGCCGACGTGATCGACGCCTTGCGCGAACGTTTTCCGGCCATTGAAGGGCCGCGTAAAGATGATATTTGTTATGCTACGCAAAATCGCCAGGATGCGGTGCGCGAGCTGGCTCAGGATTGCCAGGTGTTGCTGGTGGTGGGCGCGCAAAACAGCTCTAACTCAAATCGTTTACGCGAGCTGGCGGGCAAAATGGGTGCACAGGCACATCTGATCGCCGATGAGAACTGTATTCAGCGCGAATGGCTCGATGGCGTTGAGCATATCGGTGTTACTGCTGGCGCATCAGCGCCCGAGATACTGGTTAAACGAGTCATCCAGCGTTTACTCGACTGGGGAGCGGT